>Ga0210009_1000552_pt1 | contig 40941 bp, 34 predicted proteins | sample CryGeyCG2114_065_FD_185457 | JGI IMG/M metagenome (GOLD analysis project Ga0210009, IMG submission 185457) | Groundwater microbial communities from aquifer - Crystal Geyser CG12_big_fil_rev_8/21/14_0.65 (SPAdes) (version 2) | ecosystem: Environmental > Aquatic > Deep subsurface > Groundwater ...
TGACCAATTAACTGAAGTTGCTAGTGTAGTTGAAGGCACCATTGAATCTGGTGAAGGTCTTGAACCAGTAGCTGCTGAAGCTATCCGTTTAGCTGTTGAATCTATCTGCTCTAAAGTAGGTACTTCCTCTAAGGCTATGTACCCATTGTATGCCACAGAGAATTTTGCTTCTAAGTCTTCCCGTTTAGCTAATAGTAAATTAGCATTAGAAACTATTTCTGATACGATTAGAAATATTTGGGAAAAAATCATGAATTTCCTGAAGGGCCTAGTACAGAAAGTTGTTAATTTCTGGAAAGGTTTTATGTATAATGTAAAGAGAACTCAAAATAACTTAACAGCACTTAGAAAAGAAGTAGATAAATTTAAGACTTCTGGTAAAGTCATTGAGGATAGAAAAATAGGTATAACACCTAGCTCAGCCATGCTTGCAGCTTGTATCCTTGGTAAAGATGATGCTTCTGTTAATAATGATAAAAAATCTGAAGAAGTTCAAACTTGTTTTGAAAAAGCTTCTAATAGCATAATTACAGCTTCTGAAAAATTAGACGAGATAACTAAAAATGCTAAATCAATAGCTAATTCACCTGTTTATAAATCTTTCGATGTTAATAATACGGTATTAGAGTTACCATTTGCTAAATCTTTACATATTGAAATAAATACTAAAAGTGTAGATAGTACATCTCCTAATGAAGAAGTACAAACTTTATTAATAAAAATTGAATCTAATAATTATCAAATACCAGAAGGTATTAAATTTGATGTATTAAAAGCTCCTGATATGCTAAAACTAATTAAAACTATGCAGACTTTACTTGAAAGTACTGGTAAAAATTCCGCTAAGTCAAATGCAATAATTAATGCTATGGAAGAAGCTAATAAGAAAGTCAATACTAAAATTTCTGAACTTATTAAAAAAGATGCTGGTAAAAATAGTGAAACTACTAATAATGACATTGATGCTAAACGTGTACTTATTAAAAATATGGGAAAACAAAGAACAGCAGTAATTGCACAAATGCAATCTGTTTCTCCTGGTCTAAATGTATTAGCTGTTAAAACTGCTAATGCTGCTATTACATATATTAAGAAATCTATGGCTTTATATAAGTAATATTAGTATCTAAATAGTTATCCATCCAGTTACCACAATGGTAACTGGATGGATAACATACATTTTTTGAAGATTTAAAATATATAAGGAGAAACACATGAAACTTTTTGCAATAGAAGAAATTGGGTCAATTGAATTATCAAATGTTATACAACCTATAGAGTTAACTGAAAACGATGAACAAGCTTATAGCTATAATACAACCGATATAGATATAGCGGAAGAATCATTAAATCAATTTATTAAGTTAAATGAAATTAAAATATTTATGTCTAATAATACTTTAGACAACATATCCATAGAAGGTATTAGAATAGCAACTAAATCAATTTTATGTAATTTAGGGGATACTTCTAATACAGACTTATTCTTAGCTAATGAATGTTTTAAACATAAAACAACAATATTAGATAGTAACAAACTTGCACTAGAAGATATAATTGATAAAATTAAAGAAAAATGGATTAAAATTAAAGATATAATTATAGCTATGTTTAATAAAATATTAGTAGGATGGACTAATTTAATAAAAGTATTTCCTCATAGATTAGAAACAATAGAAAAATTAATATTAGCAATTAAAGGTAAAAATTCTCCTAAAGAAAAAACTATGGTAGGTAAAAGTGCATATGCTAAAGCTTTTATAGAAAGTGATGTAAATGCTGCACTTATTAAAAAGTTTACTGATGCTCATTTAGAAATGACTGAGTTTAATTTACAAACTTATAATAAATGGATAAGTTTTTTTAAAGAATCACAAGTATCAGCTGATGGAATAAAAAATATGGAATCAAATATTCCTAAAAAAGAAATAGATTTAGTTTTTGGTAATAAATATATTTATTCTTTTGATCATATTGTAGATGATAAAGGTGAAACTGATGAATCTCATTCATTTATACCTAGTATAGAAATTAAAAAGACTGGTTTAGTACCACCGGAAACTGTTACCTTAAATGTATTAAGTGGTAGTGAAATGAAAAGTATTTTAGATTCTACTAAAAATTTAGTTAATAGAACTACAGGTGCTCTTACAGATATGTCTAAAAAGAAAGTAGAAATAGATAAAGCTATAGATGATCTTTCTAAAATTATAACTACTAAAGAAAATAAAGAAAAAGATACTAGTAATGAAGATAAAGCTATGGATGTATTAAATAATTTTAAATCTGCTGTTACATTACTTAGTAAATTATCAGCACCAGTGTTATATAGTCAAAATCTTAAACTTATAGATTTAAATATTGATTATGTAAAAATTTCATTAGCTAAATATAATTAAAAGGGGAGTGGAGTGAGAAAGATTTTTGTTGTAGAAGAACTTCAACAACAAGTTGAAGATAATAGAGATTTTGATCTTATAAATGATAATGTTGATGATTTTAATAATGAATTTGAAAAAGAAGTTTGTTTAGAAGAATTTCATTTAATAAGTTCTAAATTAGAAAAACTATCTGAACAATCAGATATTGTTAATAAAATAAATAATCATCTTATTAGTAATTATGATAAAATAAATGTGTCACTAGAATGCCTTAAACCAGTCATAGAAGGCATAGCTAAGAATCTTGGTATATCTTATACCATTCCATCTATGGAAGACTTCCATGGGTGTTATTCTTATCATATTACACGTAAATTATCATTAGAAGCTGGTAGAGGTTTCTTTGGCGAAATATGGTATAGATTCTGTGAATTTATTAAACGTATATTTAAGACTATCTGGGGACTATTTGCTGGATATGATAAAGCTGATGAAAAAACAGTTGATAATGTTGAAAAATTAAATAAAGAATTAGTAGAAGCAGTAAAAAAAATATTAAATAATCCAAAAAAAATAATAGAAAATATAAATACACAAAATGTTGCATCATCAGTAGATGTTAATAATAATGTTTCTTTATCAGATGGCACCACTGTTAATCAAGGTGTTTCTGTAGTTGATAATAATATTATAGTTATTACAACTAATAATGATATAATAAGATATATAGAGACTAATAATGAAGAAAGAGCATATTCAATAGTAGAAATAGAAACTATGTTAAAAAATACCACTAATAGATATAAAAAATTTACAGATAATTATAATAAAAATATTAAAGAACTATTATTTAAATTTGATATTATAAATGATTATTATATAAGTACTATTAAAAATATTAAATTATATATTAATAATGATGAAATATTAGATAGAGAAAATGATTATATAGAAACTGCATTAAAAGATTTATATGGTGAAATAGATCAATCATCTATCATTGATATATATAAAAAATTATTTAACTTACAAGCTGAAGATAATAGTGAAAATATATTTAAAGAAAGTACACCATTTTTAATAGATAAAATAATGACACTTAAATTAGAAGAAAATGAATCAATTGAAGATAATATACAAATTCCTTATAAAAGTATAACTTTAGCATTAGAAGATAATTCAAAAACTATTAGAGAAGTATCAGATAAAGATGTTATTGATTTTAAAGTGGAGTATGATAAATTAGTTACATTTAATTCAATCAATAATACAATTAACGAATTAAATACTATATCTATAACAAATGAAAAAGACTTTAAAAATAGTTCTAATAAATTTAATACCATAGAAAAAGTAAATAAAGAATTAGAAGATTTAATAGATATTTTAGAACGTAAAAATAATAACACAAATATAGAAACTGATAACAATAATAAATCAAAAGAGATTATAACTAAGCTTAGAAATGCTTTAAATACACTTAAAAATATTTTTGTTATAAAAGAATATAAAAATGTTTATGTAACATTACAGAAATATTCTAATGAATATAGTAAAAATAAATCAAATATATTAAAAGCTGCAGAACAATTGGTTAGAAAAATAAATAATGAATTATCAAAGGTTAAATAATCATGAGCGGCGAATGTGCTTCAATAGCTGATAAATACTATCATGTATCAGATGATATTAAAATAGAAATTGTAGATTTTGATAACAATGATACAATAGAAGACACACACATAATAATTTCTTTAAATAATTGTTTTATAGATGACTATAATTATAATAATGATTTTTATCAGATTTATTAATACTATTAAATTTCTAAACGGAATGTTAGTAATGTTACTATTATGGAGGTTTTGAAAAAAGCCTACAAGTAAAAAACACCCTCTCTTGAAATAATAGAGAGGGTGTTTTTTTTATCTATCATTTTTTGATACATTAAAAAGAGGATACCATGCCATCAGTTAGTTTACCATTAACAAGTATAAATACATTAATAGTTAGTAATTCTATTTACGGTATAGCTAGAGAAATAGCAGATATTATTAAAGTAGCAAATACATTAGATATAATTACAATGTATAACGGCAATGAAGTTACAGTTACAGATGGTAAAGTTAATATATCTGATAAAAAAGTAACTAATTTACCAACTACTATATCTACTAGAAGACTACTAGTTAATATAACAGATAATTATAATGAAGACGCGTTAGGTACTACATCTACTACTCAAGAAGAACAGTTTGCTATATTTAGAGATAATAGCATAGATGTATCTATATACCCTATATATATTCAAACTGATTACAATATAGAATTTACGTATATTACTCCATCTAAATCTGAAATAATTAAGATAGTAGATGATATAAGAATGAATTTATCAAGAACTAGAAATATGTTTATCCATGACATAGAATATGATTACATCATACCTTCTATTGTAGAAGATTTTATACTTGATGTATATACAAATAAAAATAGACTTGTACCTTCTTCGTTAGAAATATATTTTAGAGAAAATTCAACAGGTAGAATACATATAGTTACAGACCTTATAGGTAATAATAGTTCTATAGCTATAAGAGAAAAACAAGTTAGAATAGTTGGTTTATTTGACTTTTCACCTATGCCAGATAAACCATCTAAAGAAGATGAAGTTTATAAATTTGTATTTAATTATAAACTTACTTTAGATAAACCTAGTCATTTAGTGTTAAGATATCCTATAATGATAGGTAATAAATTATTACCACTTAAATATATAGATTTTCTTCAAAATAGGGACATTAAAACTGAAAGTAATAGAAATCTTTCTTATAGTAATAGTTTATATTCATTATCTTATTTTGAAGCACATAGACAGTTAGAAAATAGAATTAACATAACGTTACCTATTAATTTACCATCTATAGATGAATATAAAACTAAGTTTATACTTAAAGGATATATTATAGCTATGAGTTTAATGACAGAAATAGATGAGATAGATAATGTTTCTTTACTTAATTTAAATGACATTACTCCTTATGTATTTAATCCATTAATATTAGAATATATAATTTTAGAAAAACAATATATTACTAAACCATATTCATCATTTATATATTTAGGATTATATCAAGATAAACTTTATTTTGATGCTGATATTTTATCCATAGATAATGCTTTAAATATTAAATCAACTATACCTTTAAATTTAATGAATAATACTAGAGTGTTATTTAATTATGCTACAGATATAAGTATATTATTGGAACAAGTTATGAATAGACTATTAACATATAGACAAGATATAATAATAGCTGTTTATACACACCATCTTATTTCTATGTTAAGCATAGCTAATACAGATAATATACCATATACTAATAGATTTGAAACTTTATTTAAAATAGTTTACAAATTTATTACACTAAATGACTATGTTTCTATAGATAGTTTATTATCACAAATTTATATTATAGATATTAAAACATTTGGTGATTTTGTAAATACTATGCAAGATAGTTACCATGTAGATATATATAATAACTTAGTATTATCAGTACCTATATTACGTACTGCTAAATATACACAAAGTAATATGTTAACTAGAAATTATATTCAACAATTGCCAGGTAAAAGTTTTATGAAAACAGTTGAAACTTCATACATTGTGGCACTTAAGGTGGGAGATTAAAAAATGGCATTAGTTACTATACCAGAAACACCTATAAATATACCAAGTACATTACCTGTACCTATGATTGAACCTATAGGTTCTAATTTTACAACATTAGTTCCTGAAGCAAGTACCTTAAATTCTTTACTTAAATATGTAGAAGGTTATCCTTGGACAGTAAATTATTATGGACAAATATTAAATACATCTAATATACCATCTACATTTGATCCAACAAATATAAATCTATTATCACCTTACTACTTAATAAATAAATTAATATTACAAGTATCTGCACCATTAATAAGTAATTATAATTCTAATACAGGTATTACTACTGTAGAAGGCACGTCTATTATGCCTTATAATATAAAACCTATAATAGGAGATTTATTTTTAGTTAATATAGATAATGGTGAAGATGCTATATTTGTTATTAATAGTGTAAATAGAAAAACTTATAGAAAAGATACTATATATGAAGTTACTTATTATTTACTTTATTATGTATCTACTAATCAAAGTTTCTATGATACTCTTAATAGTAAGGTACAAGACCTTTATTACTTCAATAAGGACACAAACTTCTTCAATAGGGATAATCTATTAACAACACTTACTAAAGAAGCTGTAGACCGTTTAAATGACTTCCTATGGCAATCTAAAAGCTTTTATTTCCAATCTTTTACTAAACAAGGTTTAGGAGGGTTATTATTACCAAATAAAAGTTATAAATTATACGATCCATTATTAGTTGATTTTATAATGCAAACAGTTGAATTATCACATGAGTATAATAAATTATCTTTATTTAATTATAGTGATGAACCAGCGATAAAACAACCAACTATTTTAACAGCATTAATAAAAAGAGATAAACAATTATTAACAATATTAAATAAACAACAAATATTTACACCTGCTAGGAATTTATCTAATAAAGCTAGATTAGGGACTTTAGTAGCTGCAGGTATTAATTATGTATTATATCCTATTAATGCAACTGAAAAATATAAGATAAATAATGCAACTACTACATTTGATCCATTAGCTGGTGCTATTACATATTTAACACCAGAAAATTATACTGGTTATAATATAAACATAATGACAACTACTGGTACAAAACCTTTATTTCCAATATTAGGTATTAATAATACTTATATAGTTAGTAATGCTTTTTATTCATATGCTATAGATCCTAGTTTACCAGAATCTTTAAATATATCATATATAGAACTTATTATATATAGATTCTTAAATAATGAAGCTATTTCTAAAAAAGATTTAGTTATAGCTATACAGAATTATGAACAATGGGATTCTATTACACAATTATATTATTTACCAATTTTATGGTTAATAATAAAAAATACATAAAGGTAAAAATGTCAAAAAAAATAATAATGGTATATACAAAACAAGAACTAATAAATATTATTAAAAGTTCACCAATTGATGCTGATTTAAACCATCTTGATATACACAGAATAAAAGATTTTTCACGTGTATTTCAATATTCTAAATTTAATGGGGATATTTCTAAATGGGATGTTTCTTGTGCTCGATATATGAACTTTATGTTTTCTGAATCTAAATTTAATGGGGATATTTCTAAATGGGATGTTTCTAAAGTAGAAAATACTGAATATATGTTTTTTAAATCTGAGTTTAGTGGTGATATTTCTAGTTGGAAATTAAAGTCAGTAAAATGTGTTAATTGGATGTTATTATATTCAAAAGTTAAATGTAATATTATTAGATGGGATTTACCTGACTGGTTTTTTAGTGTACTTCGTTAATATTATTATACTGTTACCTTTTTAAAAAAGGTAACAGTATAACATTTTACTAACTAAATGTTTATGTATTATCTATTCTATTTTTTCTTTTTTTAAATAGATTTTTTGAATTTAAAAATAAGGAGAAAGTTATGGTATTTCCAAGTAGATATGCCACTCTTATCTGGGATAGATTATATTTAGTAAATGTTCCAGATGTCTTAACTCAAAACCCTGAGTACATAAAAAGATTTGGTGTTAGAATAACTGGTAATAAAGATATTGATAAAGATACAGCATTAAGACCAACAACTGTAATGATACCTATTATAAAAATATTAGATTATTTTTTAGAAGGTGTACAAGTATCTATACCTAATAGAAAAGATATGATAGAGATACATAAAAGTATAGAGAATTATTTACAAGAATGGAGAGAACATATAACTTATAGTATAAATACTTCACATGAGGAGTATAAAGAGTTAATAATTTCATTAGAAAAATTAAGTAAATATATTTATGATAGATCTACTTACATGGAATCTGTTGATAATAAATTAAAACAAATTAAATTAGGTATGGTAAATAGATATGTAGAAATGGAACAAAATAATAATATAGTTGATAAACCAAAACCTAATTACAATGGTATTAATCAACTTATTAAAGATAGAGAAGTTAAAACTAGATTTGGGAATACATAAATTATGTCTACAAAATTTAGTAGTAGAAATAGTAAATTAACTGATGATATACATGATATTATTAACAATAAGAATATCACTAAACCATCTATAGAAATGGAAGTTAAAATACATACAGAATTAAAAGACTTAAATGTCAATGACGGTATATCTTTAGATGAAGTATTTATATTTAGAGACTACGTTAATAATGTAACTGACTATATAGAGCTTACAGTGAAAATAAGAATAGGTACATATATACATGATATATATGATTACTTAGATAATATAGAAATTAGTTTAATTTATCATGACCAATTATATAAAAATAAAAAACCTATTAAAAAAGTAGATAGATATAAAGCTATATATTTAATAGACCAAAATAAGAATATACCAACTATATTAAATGGTACTAAAGAAGATTTAGAATATATAGCACCTATTACTGTTAAATTTCAATTACTAGATAGATCTGTTGAAGCTATTCGTATAAAAACTACTCAAGGGGTTTTTTCTGATATAAATGGTAAAAGTACAATAACTAATTTTTTAACTACAGTTATATCTGATCAATGTAATAAAATAAGAATAGAAAATAAACCTGTTATAGATGGTATAGAAATAGAAAAACCTGATAATATATCTCCTCTTACATCTGTAACTATACCAAGTGGTACAAGAATAATAGATTTACCAAGTTATTATCAAAATAAATCTCATGGTGTATATTCATCAGACATAGGTACATATATACAAATATTTGAAAATAGAAAAATATTTTTTGTTTATAGTTTATATAATAGTGTTAAATATAAGAAACAAGAATATAAAGTTATATTTTATGCGCCTATAGATAATGTTTATACTAATGCTGATAAGACTTATGATTTTACAGATAAAATTTTAAAAGCTATAATTAATCCAATTAAATATATTAACGATAATAAAGATACTTCTTTTATGTCAGATGGTTCTGGTATTAGAATATCTAATGCTAATAGTTTTATGAAAAAACCAGTTATCATAACACCAAATGGCCCTAAGTTTAAAAAATCTGGTCTTAATACTGAGATAGTTTTAAAAAATAAAAAAGATGGTATTAACTACGCACCTGTTGATAATATAAGTACTGCTAATTTATTTAGTAAGTTAAGTAACTTAGTAAAAAAAGCTGGTTCTACTTTGACTTTAACATGGAATAATTCTAATCACAATTATTTGTACCCAGGTCAAGCCTGTAAAATAGTTTATGAAGATAAAGTAGGTAAATTAAAAGAAATAACTGCAACTATACTTAAAGTTGAAGTTATAATTAGAAGTGAATCTCAAACAGAAATAACTAAATTTATAGGTAAGACTAGTTATTCATCTGTAGCAACTATAACAGTTTTTATTGATGGTCTTTGAAAGGAATTTTTATGTTATTACAATTAGATCTTAGAAATATACTAGCTAATAACTTAACTAGTATAACTGGTTATTCTACACAATTAATAGTTACAGAAATATTAGAAAGAAATAATTCTGATGCTGCAAAACCAGCTTCAAGAATAACTATTGCAGGCACTCCTGTAATTAATTTAACAGATTTGATATCAAAAATACCAACAGCAATATCTTCTACTACATTTGGTTATGATTATATTAATGCATCACAAGAAGCTAGTCCACCTTTTATTTTAATATTAGAAAATGCATTAGTAACCTTAAATAAAATATATCCTGAAGATAATCAATTAACTTTTAGATTTGGTGAAGGTGTATTTAAATTAGCATTTGTAATGGGTTATTTAGCTGATGGCGATTTAACATTACCATTAAAAGTAATTGGCATTAAATTAATTAAATAAGGTTAATAAAATGCCACTAACTTTAGTATTAAATAATACATATAACTTAAATACATATTCACCAGTTATTTTTGGTTCTAATCTAAAAGGTTTAAAATTAACTGGTATATTAGATTATAATACAGCTGTAAAATTTGATAATATACCATCTATACAAAATCAAATGTTGCCATATTTACCAACTAATGCAGTAGGTGGTGCTTTTAATTATGCAACTGATATTTTTAAATACATTTATTATAAATTTATAGATTCCAATAATAAAGAATATATTATAGCTGATGCATGGATAATACCTTCAAGTATAATATTGGTTACTAATATAAATATACAAGTAAATGTAACTAATGCGCAAATAACAGATATACCTATTATAAGAGATCAATTAAGAGCTTTAGGATATATATTTACAATTAGTCAAATATAGATATTTTGGATTTAAAAAAGAAAGGTGGTATATATGATATTTTTTATAGAAAAAAATATGTATAATTATTTAATTAATAAAGATCTATCTATTGAAACATTATATAATAATGTAACCAAAAATATAAATAATGAATTATCAGCTTCTACTATATATAAATTAATAGCTACTAATGACTATATCTGTAGTTTAATATACTACAGTAAAAATATCAGAAATCAATTTTATATACATGATAACCTTGATGAAAAATCTAAGAAATATATAATGACTGATATAACTCATTATAATGAAAATAATAATAGCAATACAGTATGTGATAAAGTAACAATTAACGATACTTCCAACTACACAACAACTATGTTACCAAATGGTTGTATTGTTATTATTTTTGATATAGGATTTATGGATATGTTAAAAAATAAAGATTCAGTTTTATCTGTATTAAAACAATTAATAATAGAAAAACACAATTTTAAATTTAAATATATTGATTTACTACAATTATACTTACAAATAAAATCAAAACTTTTTAGTAGTTCCATGTTTCAACTTCGCAATATTTAATTTATAAAAGGAATGTTAATTATGAGTGTTTCTAAAATTTTAAGAAGCAAAAAGGCTAATGCTTTTAATCCAATTGGTGATTTAATGGAAAAGGTTTCAGCCATTACAGCCAATCGTTCATTAAGTGATGGTCAAATCACTAAACTGGCATTATCAAATGAATCATTAGATGGTACTCAAGAACAATTGATTACTACAGTTTTTAATAGTATTGAAACTAATCTTAAATCTACGGCACAAGATTTTAACATAGCTGCTGAAAGTTATCAATTAGAAGCAGCTTCTATTGCTGGTGTTATGTGTGCTGATCCAAAACTGTTTATGTCTACAGGATTGAAGAAATTTAGCAGCATGGAAGGTTTCACGTCAGCTGGATATTCCGCAGTTGATGGCATCCTTGAAAATCCATTATCTATGGAAGCATATGATGAACGTGATAACCGTAATGCACAAGTTTTTAGTATTGTTTATAATTTGTTAGCATCTAGACAAGATGATTTTGCTGAAATGTTTTTCCCAACTATTGTTATTAACCCCAATGAAGTTGGTATTACATTAACAGTTAAAATTTTCTATGCTTTCAATGACTTTAAGCGTTCTGTAACTGGAGCATTAGCTAATTTTGGTCGTAAAAATATTATCAGAGCATACACTGATGCTACTATTTTACTCAATGAACAAACGAGAGCAATTCCTGTTCTGAGAGCAACTGGAGCAGCAGATGATAACAGTGCGGTATTTGTACCAGCAGCTACGTTAGCACCAACTTCTGTTACTAATGGAACAAGTGTATTTACAACCTCAGCTATATCTGTAGGTAAAAAGGTTGACTTGATTGGGTTGTCTGAAACTCAAGAACTGTTAGCTAATGGTCTTGCTGATGTTACTGATACATTAACAGCTTACATTAAGTTAGAAAAAATTTATGTAAGATTTACATCTGGTACTAATGTTGATATTGTTGAATTTGATGTTTCTGAACTACCTGGTTCAACATTCACATATTCACCACAAGGTAACTATCGTAAGATGATTCTTACTTTAGATTCTGAATCACTTGTTGTTAAACCTACTACTACTAAAGTTGATGGTGCGCCATTACTTGCTTTGTCTGAATTTGCTGCTAATAATTGGAATGGTTTGTTACGTGCAACTATTTCCGGTCATTCTATTATTGATAAGGGTGAAACTTTAGTTAACCCTGGTACTTTAGAATTAGTTGCTGCACGCGATTCTTTAAATAATTTAGTACCATTCACTGCTCCAGCATATGTATCTGCTGCGGCTACCTGTTCTACTGCGGAAGTTATTGGTTATAAGTTAGAAGCTTATCGTGCTAATACTAACTTGAGACAACGTGGTCAGTTAATTGATAGTCAATTGGAAAATCAATCGGTAGCTGTTATGTACCGTTCGCCTATTTCTACACTGGCACCTGCTGCAAATAATACAGTTGATGATTCTTCTGCATTGCAAACATTGATTACTACAACTGGTATCCGTGTAAGTAATGAAGCTGTAACCGCATTGTTAAAAGCACAAGTTAGTTTGGCATCGTATACTCCTGTTGCTAATATTAGTGGTGACGTACCTGAAGTATTTGGTATTGGTCGTTACTATGTTAAACCTACATACTTCACAGAAGCTATTAATTTACCATTAACTGTAGATAGCCAAAAATCTCATGAAAGAGCTAAAGATATTAAAGCTGCTATTGTTGAGAAATTGCGTTATTATGCGTCTGAGATGTATCGTAGTTCTGAATATAAACCAGCTGCTATGGTACTAACTGGTAATGTTGGGTTTAAACCAACAGTAATAATTGGTACAGACCCAGTTATTTATAACTATATTATGGTTGATGGTGATTTACGTACATTAGGTGACCAATTTGATGTTAAGGTTGTTTGCACAACTGACTCTAGAGTCTCTGGCAAGATCTTTATGTCATTTGGTGCATTTGACGGTGCACGTAATACTACTGTTAATCCATTAAACTTTGGTAATATGTTATGGGGACCTGAAGTAACCACTACATTGCCTATTTCTAGAAATGGACAAGTTTCTAAAGAACTTACAGTTGCACCTAGGTTCTTGCATCTTGTTAACTTGCCATTGTTAACAGTTTTAGATATCACCGGTATTCCTGCTACTGTTGGTAAGGTACAAACTAATTACCATGTTATTTAATTTGTAATTTAATATAATGCTATGTAACTACTAGGGTAATACCTAGTAGTTACATAGTGTTAATATTTTTTTGTTTATTTATGTAATATATTGATATTTTTAAAAACATTAAAAAGGTATAAAAAAATCATGATTACATTATCACATTTAGTTCATTATGCATACCATTTTATTAAATCTTTTTTTCCTTCTAAAATAAAAAAATATAGTTTAACTATAACAGATGTTAAAGAAGGTACTGATACTAAAAAAGATATGAGTAAAGAAATTAAAACTATAGTTAATAATTTAAAGAAAGATTCTACTATATCTAATATTAATCTTAATAAATTAATTGATTTTTATTTTAACACTAAATCTATAGATAATACACTTTATACAATAAATAAAAATTATATTGACTCAATGTGTTTTAGTATAAACGCTATTAATACAGTAATAAATAAAGACAATAAAGATGTAGATGATATCAGAATAACATTAATTGAATTAACATATGGATTTGATTTTAATATCACAATTTCTGTAAAAGATTTTAATGAATTGTTTAATCAGTTAACATTAAAACTATAACTAACATATAAATTAAAAATTAGATATATTTTTAACACCATATATATAATATGTAAATTCATAGTTTATATATTTTAAGAAAGGTAATTAAAAATGCTATCCATAAATTTAAAACCACTTGTTATAGGTGTAATGCTTAACGATGAAATTGTTTGTAACGTATCATTAAATACTAATAGTATTAAAAAAAACTATATAGATGATGAATACCTTAAATTTATACCATCTATGTTTATATCTTTACAAGATAAGTCTAATAACAATAATAATAATACCATTAATTATAATAGTAAAATAAGAAAATTAAATTTTCACATGGATACTACTTTTATTCTTAATTACACAGATGCTCCTATATATGTTAAAAATAAAAATAATGTACCTATCAAAATAGATATGATGAAAGATTGTATAAACTTAGAAAAATATAATGTAAATACAAGAGATATAGATATTATTTCTATACAAACAATACATAACCCATATGCAACATTAAGTAATACATTTAGTAATAATTCACAAAGTAACTGGATAGAAATAAAAAATAAATTTATAGAATCTTTAGTAGAAAGTTATAAACAAAATAATGAAGAAGCTACTGCTATATATGAATATATGATTAAAAATGTAAAACAATTAAGTAGCACTATTAAAAATATAAATACTCATGAATCTATTATGAATAATTATTTAAAAGTAATTGTTTTACATAGAGTACTAGCTTATGATATTGATACTAAATCTACAAATAAAACTATATATGTAGAAAATAAAGATTTACTTATATCTAGAAAAAATTTTACTGATATACAAGATCATCCTTTTATAAATAATAAAAGTATATTAATGGCTAATACACAAAAAATTAATAATAGTACTAAAAGTGTTTATATTATAGATTCTGATAATATACTTGCTCGTAAATTTTATAAATTGTTAGATAGAGTTTTAGAAATACCAGTTATACATATGAATAAACCAAATGGTCTTTATGTAGAAAGTTGGGATGGTGAAAAAATAATAAATAATGTTATTGATATAAATGATGTTAATTCTTTAACGTATATTTATAATAGTGTAGAAGAAGCAGAAAAAGGTTCTAATATTGAAACAGTTAGAAAAACTGAATTAGTTAATAAAGAATTTGAACTAGCTATGCTTAATAAAAATAATGATATAAATAAACTATCTATAGAATTAGAAAAAATAAAAGAACAAAATAACCTAGCATTATTAAATAATGAACTTAATACTGAAAAAGCTAGACAAGAAAAAATAAAACTAGATAATGAATATCAAATTTTAATGGCTAAGAAAGATTCTGAACTTGAAAAAGCTAGATTAGATTTTGAAAAAAATAAACGTGAAATAGAAAAAATAAATTATACTGCTCCAATTGAAAAAGACCTATATGAAAGAAAAAATAAAAACGAAAAAAATAAACATAAACTAGATAAGTTAATAGCTGAACTTAAACTTAATGAAATACAAAAAGATAAAGAATTAACAACATATAAAACTTTGGCTGTAGTTATACCTATCAGTTTAGGTTTAATTTATAAAGCAGTAGATATGTATCAAAAAAGGTAAACATATTATATGTTTAAATTGTTAACATAAAAAAGGAAAATCAATTGAAAACCCTAGCTAGTTTTATGGCTAATGATTCACCTAAATTTAATAAAGAAATGGTAGAAGGTCTTTGCTATCATAGATTAAAAAATGTTATTAGTTATGTAGATAACTACATTAAATATAGTTGTACACATAAAACTAATACTAAATTAAGATATTTAGGTTATAGACAATTATCTCCTAAAGATGAGATTAAACTATTAATTAATAAAAATAATAAAGCTATTTTTGATATAGCTGAAAATGATATATTTCCAATTGAATTAATATTTCAATATGGAGATGAAATAAATAATAGATATTATTATCTATATTTACCATATGCCAGTAAAGGAAATTTAATAAAACTAAGTGGTACTAATTTATTAGTATCACCAGTTTTAGCTGATAAAGTTATTTCTATTGGTGAACATATCGTGTTTATTAATATAATGACTGCTAAATATAATTTTGAAAGAATAATATACACAATTAAAATAAATGATGTTTTTAAACGTACACCTATTATTGTAACTAGATTATATAGAAATCAATCTAAAAAATTAGCTAATACTACAGAAGCTGTACCTACAGTAATACATTATTTATTAGCACAATTTGGTTACAGTAAAACATGTGAAATAATGTTAGGTTTTGTGCCAAAAGCAGTATATACTGATAAATGCATAACTAAAGATAAAGTTACAATATGTAGTACTGGAAATAAACCTAAAGGTTATATCAAAGATAAATTTAATTATGCTACAACTAATATTAAATTTCAAATTGATACTAAAGATTTTACTGAAGATGTATCATATTTATTAGGTAACATCTTATATTTAATAGATAATTTTCCTGAAGCTGTAACTATAGACCAACTTGATAATACTTTTTTATGGAAAAATATGTTAGGTGAAATTATACACAGTGGTAACCACCAAATAGCATATATAATGGAAAAAATAAATGCGCATTTTAAAGATATAAATAGTAGTTTTGATAGTGTTACTTATCAAAAATTGTTAGATATAGATATAAATGCTAATAACTTAATAGAATTAATGGTTATAATATTTAAGAATTTTAATACATGGATTTTATCTGCTGATGTTAAAACTATTTATAATAATAAAGCTTATGAATGTGAACTTTATGTTTTAAGCAAAATAACATCAGCTATAACTAGAGCTGTTCTTGATATAAGTAAAGAAGAATTACGTTTGGAATCTAAAATGTTAGAAAGTAAAACTGTAGATAAAATATTAAATATGTATTTAAGACCTAAAATAATATTTTCATTAAAAAAAGAAATATTATATGTAAGTAGTGTAAATTATAGTGGTGATCATCTTTATCCTAAAAATACATCAATTATTACTGAGCAACAATCTGACCCAATTAGTGCGATAACAGCAACTACAAATATAAGTGAACGTAAAAAAATAACAGCTAGTATGATAACTACTGGTTGCATACTTGGATTACCTAAAAAGAATCCTGTTCCAGTAATAAGGTTAAATCCATTTGTAACAACAAATAAATCAGATGGTACAGTTTTACCACATCCTGTTTATAATGATATAATTGAAAAAACAAATATGTTATTTTCTAATATTGTTGATTTAGATATTAAAGATATTAGTTTAATAAATATACATGAAAATGATGATAATGATATTGATAATGAAAAATTTGAATCTGATGATGACGACAATGATGACAGTGACAGCTTTACTATTGAAGATTAACTAAAGGAGATTTATATGTATAGAAATAACCCGCACCAACCTATATACCCACAACAACCTATATACCCACAACAACCTATATATCAATCACCTCAACCGCCTATGGTGCAACAACAACTTATGTATGACCAACAAGGTAGACGTATGGTTTACGATCAACAAGGTAGACTTGTATATGCTCCTGCTAACCAAACTATGCAACAACCTGTAGTTAATCAACAAATATATCCTAATTTAAATATAACACAACAAAATAATAATAATATACCATTACAACCATCTAGGTACGAAGTACCTGGGCAAACAATACAACAATTTGTTAAGCAACAACAAATTGTACAAGAACCTCAAAAACAAAATACACAAATTGTAAATGACACTATAAATATACAATCAATTAATTTTGAATTACAAAAAATAAGAACTATACCTATTAAAGATAGTAAAATTAAAATTACAACTAATGTTACTAAATCTACTAATGATAGTCTAATTAAACATGATACAATTTTTATACATAGTTGTTTAAATGATGCAATCGATTCAGTAACTCAACATATTTTTGAAGATCCTGATGTAGTAAATACAACTACTCCAAATATTTATCAATATACATGTATTTTATATTTAAATGATTATAGTAATAATCATAATCTATTAATAAATCTTATTACTAATAGTGATTCAAATGCTACAGTATTGTCTAAATATATGAAAGATATGTATATAACAACTACTGATAAATATAAATTAAATTTAATAACTATTATAGATACATTATTAACTAAGTATTTAAAAAATATTTTAAATACCAATACATCATTAGAAATTAAAATTGATAGTTTTATGTTAGACTATATTGATTTAATACAAGCGTTATCAGAAATTAATGCTTCTTTAGTAGAAATAATTGAACAATTATTAACTAGTTATTTTAATAATATTGTAGATTCTTTATCTATATACAAAGAAGTTTTAACAGATACAAATGTAAATAAATTGCTATTTTTAAATAAAGTAAATATAAATTATATACATGCTTTACCTGAAGAATATAATCTAGATATTTTACCTAAAGGAGTAATAATTAATATTCCAAATGTTAATAATAAAACTTATACTGGGAATGCTTTATTTAGTGTAGTTGATGTTATCCTTAGTAATAAAGATTCATTAGATGTTACTATTGAATATCTTGTAACATGTGATAAAAAACATTATCAGCTTTTAAAAAGTGTAGATAATAAATATTTTATACGTAAAATGAAATAATAACAACATAGTGCTATTACCTATATAGGTAATAGCACTATGTATGTTTATCTTTATTCAGTTAAATCTTTATCCGAAGCATCTTTAAATTTCTCCATACCTGTAAAAATGTTAGAAATATTAGACATAATAGTTGATAATTCTGTTTTTATAATTTCTACAGAATTAGTATTTGTTGTGTCAAGTGGTCTTACTATATCAAAAAGCTCTGGGTAATAATTATTATCAGACATCCATTTACGTAATAAATGATGTTTATATGTAGTTTTAATAGAATCTATATGTGAAGATAATTCACCTGATAAATCAGAAGTTATAACTTCTGATGATAATACAGAATCTAGTACTACATCTAAATTAGTTTTATATGTTTCATAATCACCTCCTAATGTTACAATATTAGTATTTTCAGGTTTTGGTAATTCCACATTTAAATGTTCAACAATATTATCTATATAGTTATCATAAAAATCTGTTTTATTAGATAAATACAGTGCTTTATTTTCTTCATTTAGATTTAATTGGTCAATATTTTTTTCTATAAAATTTCTTAATTTAAATCTAAGTTCTTCATCATTAGTAACAATTATTTTAATATACTTTTTTAAATGTACACTTAATTTTTTTTGGTAAATAGCAATACGTTTTGATAATAAAATATTATTGTTTACAATTGTAGTAGCAAATTCAGGGCTATAACCATTATCTATAATTTCTGGTGATAAACCTAATGACATAATAGTTAATTTACGTAATTGTTCTTCTAAATCATCAGATGGCACAGTGTGTGCTAATTCAACGTTCTCAAAATCTAATTTAAGATTAGGCATACCTGGTATAGAATCATAGTTAAATTGTAACCCAGCTCTTTGTATCCAGTCTATTAAATCAACTGGATTATTTAAACCTAATGGAAAATAACTTTGTCTCATTTTAAGAACAGAATCTTGAACCATTTCAATAGTTTTTTCTGGATCAGGATCTTCTGGATCTAACCCAACATTTACTTTAGTTAAATTAATAGCCATTTTAGATTGATTCATAATCTTTGAAAACATCATAATAGCTCTTAAACTACTAAGTATACTAAGATTATCTAATAGACTTTTTCCTATACCTGTAGGGGCGTAATAAAATGTCATATATGATACTAATTCTGATGGTATAAATACAATAGATGTTTTTTGTTCAGCTAAAGCTCTAGAAAACATCATAAAGAAAATATCATTACGGTTAGCTATAGTTACATCTGAACCATATAAACTATTTTGCACAGATGTATATAGCTTCTTTTCCATAATTTCTTTATAAGAAAAATATACTTCTTTTATACTAATATTAGAATTGTTACCAATTAGATTTTTATAAGCTTTTTCTGTTAAAGATGTAGTAGTAGAAGTAGAACCAGTATTAGGGTTAGTTGGATTATTATCACTACTACCATTAGTTGTAACTATAGGATGGCCATTCTCATCTAATAAAATAAAATAACCAATATGTTCTTTAACATTATTAGGTGATGCAACAGGTATAACTGCTTCCATACCTATTTTTAAAAACATAGGTCTACCTATACTTTTTCTTTTTGTTTCAGATTTATTTTTAATAACATCTATCTGTTTATTACGATTAATATTATTTTTTTGCCTAAATACATCAGTATATTTAATAACATCTATATCCTCAGTTGAAATAGCTATGCCATTTTTTATAGTTTTATTTATTATACCTTTTCTTAATGTTTCTTTAAATTTCCCATATTTAAAAATATTAAAATTATCAGTTATATTCACATATTTATCACTAACTAATTCTTCTAATGCAGTTAATTTTGTATCGGTTTTAATTGTTTTAAAATCTAAAATATTAAGATTTTTATTCATACTATCCAATACATAATCAACTCTAGTTTTTAATTCTTCATTACTATACTTACTAACTATATCAGAATTTATTAACTCATCCACAGATGATTCTGGTATAATTACAGATATAGATGCACCTGTTTCAAATAAAGCTTCTCTTAAATTATCCGATAGATTATCTTCTAGTTTATATTCTTTATTAATATCTACTTTTATTAATTCTATTAATTCACTTGATATAGAAGATGGTATATCTAATTCTTTATCTAATTTATAATTTAAAACTATATCTGTCATATTTTTTGGTGATAATATAGAACTAACTAAAATTTGAATACTTAGTTCTATGTCAGGAAACATTTTAATTATATAGTCATTATTTTGTTTATTCTTAGATAGTTCTTTTTGAAGTTGATCAAATATACTTCTATTAATAGTAATTTCATCAATTGGTTTTACATCAGTAATATTTGATGATTTAATTAATTTAGGTAAAATTACTATATTATTATTAGTAGCTTCTATTATCTTAGTAGCTTTTAATTTTTTATCTTTATTAGCTCTTATAATGTCTATAAGTTTATTAGTATTAATTGTCATTTTTTATTCTCCTTTATTAAATAACATGTCACAATATAATAAGAAAAGTAAAATATAATTTAGTTTTTTTAGCCATTTTTTGATAAGTATTTAAAAAAGGAATATCCATGCTTAAATCAATAATGACTGATAATTATTACATATTAGATGATTACATCTCACAAGTAATAAATTTAACTAAAAGTATAATATTAGTTAATCATATAGAAGCTATTTTATATAATAAGTATATTAATATTTATCATCCAAATTTTACCATAAACTTAGATGATAAAACAACATGGAGATATTATAAACATATTACAGGTTATACTCATCAATTAGATGAACCTATATTTATTCAATCTATTGATAACTCAGAACAAATACTTTTAAATAAAAGTACTATGCTAATACATAGTAAAACAAGATTAGAATTACTTAAATTTGGTAAATATTATAGTGAAGTAGTTAAAAAATATCCTAATTTAGAATTATACATTAAAGCTGTAATAACACTTGTTAATATATCTACTTTAGAAATTGTTTTATTACCAGATTTAAGTATTGTTGGTTATAATTCTAACCTAATAGAGAGTAATGAAGAAAATTTTATACTAAATTTACAACAAAGATTAAACAATTATAAAGATACTTGGAATCTAACTGCTTATAGTGAAGTAGATACATTATTTATTGCATCACAAATATGTATTTTATATAACTATATAGTTACAAATATTATAGCTTTAAGATTAAAAAATGCTAAAACAATAAAAGCCCATAGTTTCCATATTAAAAACTATTTAGCATCTCATCATGAATTACATTTATATTATGATTATTTAACTGATAAACAAAGATTATTCCTTTATAAAAATTTATTATATTTAGATAATCATGTTGGTAGCGTTAATACTTTTTCTATCATTTTAAAAGAATTATTTTTTAATAGAAATATAAGTATACATGGTTTTGATTATAGACTATTAAATAAGTTAAATGTATCAAATATACCAGATTATGCTTTTACAAAACGTTTATTTAATAATGAAAATTTAATACCATATAACTATTCTATTAATGAAATAGAAACTAAAGAAACATTATTACTACCTGATAATTCTAAATATATTATAGATGTACATAATGATATTGATATAAAATTTAAAAGTTCTATTTTAAGTAAATATCCTACTAAAGATTTAGAAACAATAATGTATGAATACACTGATAATGTAAAGTATAAATTAATGCAAACTATATTAGATTATAGTGCATATTTTTGTAAATATAATCTAATAACAACAACTATTCGTATACCTAATATTTCTAATAGTTATCTATATATATTAAATTTTCAAGATGTTTTTAAATTATTAATGGTATTAATATATAGAATAAATGGTATAAACATAATAAATTTTCAACCTTATAAAATAAATAGAGTTAAAAAAGAAATTTTACCAACTAATACATTTCTTAATGGGTTATTATTTAAAAATAAATATTACTATAATAATGAAATAAATATATTAAAAAGTAATTTTATTACTTACCCAACTATAGTTAGCATAACACAATTTTATGAATTTGTTAATTATCAGTATTTATTAGATATAGGATTATGGTCTTATATTTCTAATATAGGTACAGCTGATGACTCTGGTCAGTTTGAAATGATAATAGATAAAATGTTTAAATCTGAGTTATATAATATTAATGACGAAACTATTGATCAATTTGTAGCTAGAACATCTATAGATGAACTTGTTAATTATGATTATAAAAGTTCATTAACTTTATTTACTAATATTATAAATTTAGTATATGATGATAAATATACTAATTTATTTAATCTAGAGTTTGTACAAAAAGCATTGGTAAATATATTCCATCAATTTACTAGTTATACTACTCAACTTATAAGTGAACATACTGTTTCTAATTTAACATTAACAGAAAGTAAATCATGTAAGTATACAATGACTATTGACCAACATGAATCTCTTTATTACAGTAAAACTAATTTAAATGTAGTAAACACTTATAGTTATAGTGATAGGTTACCTATGTATTTAAATACAATATATAATAAAAAAGAAAATTATTTTTCTAAATTAGAAGTATTTACACCTAATTTAATATTTAATGCAATTCATGTAAATAAAAATAATATCTTTATATACTTATCTAGTAATAATATAATGGTTACCCCTGTAGTATTTTTAGTTAGCCCATCTAGCCAAATTGATTTAGAATTTTTAGCAATGAATTAAAAAAGGAAATTACAAATGCAAACAATAGTAAGAACAATTTATGGCTCACATCTTCAAAGTTGTGAGTTATTAAAGAGACCATTTACAGTATTACCTAATAGTACTATAAATGAAAAATTTAATGTATTTCCAGCAGAAATACCAGCTACTAATGAATACCCTTCACTTACATGTATAGCATTAGGTAATAAAGGTGTAACATATGAAGTTGGTACTAATAATTTTATTTTAACTAATCCAGTGCCACATTTACCATCTCATGCTGGTTTATATAATTATTTACCATTTATAGCTAGATTAACTACTGCAGATTTGACACCAGCAGAAAGAACTAATTATAGAATGAGAGTTTTAGCTACAGTAGGTGGTGTAAATTATGTATTTTATTATTTAAAGGTTTTACCTATAACTAATGTTGTACCTACAGTTGTAATTAGAAATGTAGTTAATGGCGTAATAACAGCTACACCTTTTGTTCCATCTGTTAGCGATTTAGCACCAGCTCAAGTTGTATTACCAACAACAACTATTAATAACCCTAATGGTGATTATTTAGTATCTACCTCTGTTATAAATTTTAGTTTAAATCAAAACGATGTAAATGAAATTATTAATGCAGCTACTATTTTATATAATGATCCAAGATATGCTGTTATTTCAGAAATAGCTTTATGTACTGGTATAGATAGAACTTTATCTGGTACATTTGGTGCTACAACAGCCCCCTATACTGAATCTGTTGTTACACAAATAGCTGCTTTTATCCATCAATATCATTCATTAACTAGTACTACAACTGGAGTACAAATTGAATTTGATGTAGGTGCAGTAGAACCATTACTTATTTAAAAAACATATTCTAGTTACCTTAGGTTACAACCTAAGGTAACTAGATATTTTGATTGATTAAATAATAGAGGACAGAATGTATATAGCGATAGACCCTGGGATAAATAACACTGGTGTTATTCTGTTCACATTAAGCAGTGATAAAAAATTTACAGTAATTAATAGTAGATTAATATTAAATATAAGGAAATTTACTATAGAAGAAAAACTTATTATTAAAAAATATGGGGATAGAGTTCCAAAATTGCAATCTATATTAAACGGTGTTAATGAAGTATATAATAGTAATAAAGATTTAATAAAAGGTATAATTATAGAAGCTCCTTTTTATTCATCTTTTAGGCCACAAACATTTGGTTCTATTATAGAAGTAATAACATTAATAAAATATAATATAGCTTATAAATTAAATATTGATTTTAACTTAATAGAACCATTGTTAATTAAAAAGATATTTTCAACTAAAGGCATGGCCACAAAAGAATTAATGAAAGAAGTTCTTGAACAAAAAGTTAAAAATAATGAAATATTTGTACCATTTAATGTAGATATTTTATCTGAACACGAAATAGATGCTATAGCTGTTGGTTATTCACATTATATTTTAAAATTAAAAGGAGAAGAAAGTGTTTAGTATAATTGGTTCACTTTTTGGTACTATGAGTTCAAAATTTATACTTGCTTTAGTTGCTATATTAACATTAGTTATTTTATTTAATTCTGATACTATTTTATCTAAATTTAATTTTGAGAGTAAATCAAATATAATTAAACAATTAGCTGTAGCAAAAAACACTATTGCTGCATCAAATAAAATTATCATAAATCTAAATAATGAGATTGATACTCTAAAGAAAAAAAATGACAATAACTTAAAAAATATAACTGCTTTTTGTGAGGACTCTAAAAAAATAGATTCAATAACAAATGTTTCAAAAAGTAAAATATATCATGGTAAAACTAGTGATAATGGTATAAAAGGTAATAATAATTCTAAAATAAATAACACAGAAGAAGGAACTTTAACAGTTGAGCAAAATTCTTTAAATAATATAGCTGTTATTAATAAAACATACACTGAATTATTTGTATAAATTAGGAGATTAAAAAATGATTACTAAAATTACTATTATTATATTTACTTTACTTATAACTGGTTGTTCTTCTATACAACCTTCATTATTACCAACTTCACCATCTAAAATTGTATATGTAAAAATACCAGATTACTTATTAGAGAAGTGCGCGGTAGATAAACCTATAGACCAAGATACGTATATGAAATTAACACTTTCACAAAGAGAGTCTATATTAACAGAATATATAATAACATTATATAGTACTATTTCAAAATGTAATAAACAAATAGAAAAAATAAGGAATATAAATGATAATAAATAAAAATATAAAACAAGCATTTAAAGATATAGGACATGAATCAATTAAATATGCAAATATTAGATGTAATGATGTAAAATATTTTAAAAGGTTACTATATACATTCAAAAATACCTTATCTGAAGATGAACAATTATTTATACTAGCTTTTTTATTTCATAATATGCATTTTAAAAATATGTTAGTAGATGATGAATATCTATTTAAAATAAATAATATCAAACTTCGTAGTATATTATTTATTTTTACATTACTAATTATTTTGATATTTATAATATCTGAATTATTTACTAATAATACAAGTATAGGTACATTTTTTAAATCAGTAATAGATATTATAAAAATTATTGGAATATAGAAAAGGAAAATATATGGATATACATTACACGTTTATAAATGCTATACTAGCTGGATATAAATTTAATATCGCTAATATTGGTAAAACTATTTTAGACCAAACAAGTTATCTTATTAGAAGTGACTTTAAAGATGTTGAGGTTACTAGACCTAATATAAATACAGATTTAAGTATTATAGATAAAAGATGTTTAATGTCAGTTAATGGATTTATATATCCAACTATATTTTTTAATAATAAATTATATATACAAAATGCTAATTTATCTTTATTAAGATCTGGAGAAAACCAAATAGGTTTACTTAGTTTTAATGGTTTAGAAGCTGATTATGTAAAATATAATATAACACCAGATTTTATTACATCAGAACAAATGTATAGTTTATATGATAAATGTATTATAACATTTAAACAAGTTATTAAAACACCTATACTTATTATAGGTGGTTACATACAATTAGAAGAACCTAATATATTTTATAGAGTATCTGACAATAGTTTTGTTTTATCACTTAGTAAATTGAATTACATAGAAAGACTATATGAATCATTAAAACATATAGATGTATTTAATAATATAGGTATACCTACTGCTACAAATAATCCAACTATGATTGATTCTTCTGTAGCTAAATCTGATCAAGTAATAAAGAATTATTTAACTACTTTTAATACATTTTTAATAGATTTACCTACTACTAACATTAAATATAATAGAATATATTTAGAGCACAATAATATAGTTGATTTATACAGAAGTGACTTATCTATTACTTCTCCAGTTATTACAGGATATGGAAAATTAGTTGACTATATTTCTACTAATACAATTGAAGGTAAATATATTATACATACATTAAATGCATTTAAAAATAACTATATATTATCTAATGGTTCTATTAACCAGGAAACTGTTATAAATGGAGCTAGAATAATAGGTAATAGATATGAACCATCTAACTTGTTTGCCTTAGATATCTATAGTACCATTTAAAAGTGTTTTAAGGTACCAATAATACATCACCAAGAGACTTCCTGTTAACCATCCATTGGTTAACAGGAAGTCTCTATATAGAGGTTAATTAGTTTCATAGATATACTTTAGATCACGAGACATTACAATCTTGAAAGATTTAATTTTTTGCAACTTAAGTTTAAATAAATAAGGAATAGAGTTTAAAATTTTATTAGTTATAATTCTATTATATAGTATACATAATTTGTTATCTAATATAATTTCTTTTATAGTATATGCTTTATCATTATAATATATCTTATCATTTAGAAAAGAATCATTAATAATTATAGAATATGTGTTTTTTGGTAACAAGAAAACATCGGGATTTAATGTTATAAGTAATAATTTATTAAAATGTTCAATATCAACATCTCTATACAATTTTTCATTATTTCTAATATTATTTATAAATGCAATAACTGTCATATATAAATATATCTTAGCAAATTTAATAGGTAACATAAAAAATAATAATTCTAAAATATATATAGAAATAGATTTTTTTATACTAGCAATAGACATTATATTTACCTCAAAAAAAGTTGTTAATTGATAATCATATAATTTAATTAAAATTTGGATTTTATTTCAGTTACTTATATATTATATGTAAGGACTAGTTATTTCACTTACAATCTAATAAAAAAATATTAGATATGTTTATATTGTGGCTATAAAATAGCTTAAGTTAAATAATCATAATTTTTAAAAAAGGAAAATTAAAATGGAAAATACAACAACAGATGTAACATTAAATAATGAAATAGAAATTGAACAAACATTTTTTTCTATTGTAGATATTGAAGAATTTGAACAACTAAAGAAAGGTGAAGTTGAAACAGTTAAATGCCAGTACCTTATTGAAAATAAAATTAACAGTACATCTATTAAACCTTGTTTGTGCATTTTTGGTTTTAATATTATTGACGGTATTTTAATGTTTAATAAATTTGAAAATGTAGATTCAGATGATGTTATTAGACATTCTACAGTAATTAATGTAAATATTGAACCTGAACATGTCAAAAAAGTAATCAGTGATTTTGATTTATCTACCGCTAATGATGTTACTGTAGAACAACTACGTGATATTATTATTGTAGCAACTAGAGATACTTTACTTAAACTTAAACATTTAAATATAGATAATGTTGATAATTCTAATACATTTAGTATAAATATTAGTATTGTACAAATTTTAAAAGATGGATCTAAAGATCTAACTAAAATTCTATGTCTTGTTCCTTTGGAACTTGAACTTGATATGTTTAAAACATACCAAAATGAAAATAATTTAAATAATGTAACTATTGATATTAAAAATATCATTTCATCATTTAATATTACTTCAGCTTTAGATAATACTTTACAAGAATTATTTGATAAATTGTATGACAATGCAGCTATAGCTGCTATTGAAGTTACATCATCTGCTGTCATTAACAATCTTACTTCATCATTTAATTATGATGATCTTATTAAATCTTTTATTCAAAAAAGAGCAGAATTTATAAAACAACAAGAAGAACTTAAAAATACGAAACAAGAAGATCTTAAAGATATGTTAATGGTAAATAATAATGAAAATGATACTATTAACCCAATTATTCAATCTCCTTTTTTACCATCTAATAATGAAGAAATTATTGAATAAGTAACAAAAATATAAAAATTACCATACCACATTTTATTATGAGGTATGGTAATTTTTTTTCTAGTATTTTAATAATATATGTGTGCATTTGATTTTATTTCAGTTACTTATATATTATATGTAAGGACTAGTTATTTCACTTACAATCTAATAAAAAAATATTAGATATGTTTATATTGTGGCTATAAAATAGCTTAAGTTAAATAATCATAATTTTTAAAAAAGGAGAATCAAAATGAAATTTACAAGTGATATAGTACAAAAACATGCTGGATTAGCTACATCTATTTCAGAAGGTTTAGTTATTGATAATAATAACATTTCAGAAACAGAATCTCATAGTGCTTATTACAAACATTTACCTGAAGGTATTACTAAAGATACAATTAAAAATGTATCCAAATATAATGGTGAATTTGTAATCGCAGCACACGTGGCTGTGGCTCAATTAGCTTCTGACATTATGCAGAAAAATAAATCTGTAAATAATGTACAAGCATCAGTTGGTTTTTTTGGTGCTAATGATGAGTTAAATATTCAAGTTGAACGTTCTAAAACATTTCATCATCCTTTAGCAAAAGAAGGTGAACCAAATGAAATTACTAAAGATCTTCACATGACAACTAACATTAACATTAAAACACCAAAAGCACCATTAAAACAAGTTAAAGATGCTATGTCAGTTGAATTTAAAAATAGTTTCAAAAAGTAAAAAATCTAAAATGTAACTTATTTTTAAGTTACATTTTTTCTATAGTTTTACAAGGAGAAAAATAATGGATAAAATGAACCATATATACATTAAAAATGTAGAAGAGTATGGTAAATTTGTAGCCATAAATAATTATAAAACAGAACTAATGATTTTATTTAAACCTGATAATAATGATGCGCTTTTTTCTGTAGTTGTTGATAAAGATCTTTATATTAATAGAGTTACTGAAATGGTTAATGTACCATCTTTTAATCAAATTAAAATTTCAAAAATTAATATTGATGACTTTAGCAATGAAACATATTATGGATTAATTGGCTTAGATAATAAAAAAGGTTATAAAAAATTTATATTAAAAGCTGGCAAACTTGAAATTATTGATGACGCTGTAATAGTTATTGATAGTTTTTCAGTAATACCAGATTATGACTTAATCAGTTTTAAACAAATTGGTAATATTATTTATGGTGTAGGTAGTAAAAAACAATCTGGATGTGATTTATCTGAGTATACATTATATTTAGAATATGACATGAAATCTAAACAGATAATACAAGAAATAACTTTTTATTCTGATAAAGGAGATATATATTTAAATTGTATTAATATAGTTGAAAATACAGTATATATAGGTGGGCATATCGCTGTATTTGTAGATAACAAATTTTCACACAATGAACCATACATAACAACATTAATTAAATAAAAAAGGAAACAAAATGAAAAATACTAAACCATTTGTAACAAAATATAAATCTTTTTCTGAACTAAAAGATGTGGAAGTAAAAAATCCAAATTCATATACTGAAGGCGATGGTGTAGATCATTCCCGTTGTTATATTTATGGTAAAACTGAACTTGGTAGATGGATGGCACCTTTTTACATCAAAAAGTTTAATTTCCCTGTTATTGGTGAATTTATTTCAGTACGTAATATGTGGGTCTGGTTAACATTGGATGGCCATCCTGATTATACGAGACACATTCATCCACAGGAACTTGAAACCACATTAAAAAGTAAGCAATTTAAAAGAGCTGAAATTTTGCAAATGTTTACTTTATTAATTGTATATGCTAAATATTTACAGTTAATGAAATATAAACCAAAACTTGCTGAAAATCTTCCATTAATTATGTATGACAAAAACTCTAGTGGTTTTAGAACTACAACAAGTTATAGTCCATGGTACATTAACGGTGTAATTGAATCACTTAATGCGTATAATGAAGGTAGAAAACCTGTTTATACACTTAAGGGTAAAAAGATCGCTTTTGATGATTTAGAAAAATATATAGAAACGTCATTAATGACTGATTTATTTGGTGAAAGAAAAGAAGTTATTGAAGATACCGAGTCATGTTCAACAAATGTTAAAGAAGAAAATACTGATAATGTTGAACAAATTAGTAATGTAACAGATGATAATGCTGAACAAATTAGTAATGTAACAAATAACGAAGTTAAAACAGAAGTAACTATTTAATACTTCTTTAAATTAGGACCCTCTATTAAAAAAAGAGGGTCATAATAATTTAAAATAGGTATAAATAGTAAAAGAAAAAAAGTAATATAATTAAATCTTATCTAAAAAAGGAGAATCAAAATGGAAAATACAACAACAGATGTAACATTAAATAATGAAGAAATTATTGAATAAGTAACAAAAATATAAAAATTACCATACCACATTTTATTATGAGGTATGGTAATTTTTTTTCTAGTATTTTAATAATATATGTGTGCATTTGATTTTATTTCAGTTACTTATATATAACATGTACTAGCCTATGTATTACACCTAACATATCGTTTAGGTGGTATGTAGGTTAATCTTTCTAAGGAAAATCAAAATGAACACAAAACAAACAGTGGTGGTTGCAACTAAAAAAGAATTATTAGAACTTATAAATAATTCATCAGATAGTGCTGATTTAAATTATATTGATGTGTCAGGTATAACTGACATGTCGTTTTTGTTTGCTAATAGTAAATTTAATGGTGACATTTCGCATTGGGATGTTTCTAATGTTAAATGTATGTGTGGTATGTTTTCCTTCAGTATGTTTAATAAAAATATTTTTCAATGGGATGTATCTAATGTTACAGATATGTCACACATGTTTGAATCTAGTAAATTCAATAAAGATATATCCAATTGGGATGTATCTAATGTAACAAACATGTCTAGTTTGTTTGCTAGTAGTAAATTCAGTAAAAATATTTTTAAGTGGGATGTTTCTAAAGTCACTAATATTTCGTATATGTTTGAATATAGTGAATTTAATGGTGATATTTCGCATTGGGATGTTTCCAATGTAAAAAACATGGAGTTTATGTTTTATAATAGTAAGTTCAATAGTGATATTTCACAATGGAATGTTAGTAATGTTATTAATATGGCAGCTATGTTTCAGTATAGTAAATTTAATAATAACATTTCAAAATGGGATGTTTTTAAAGTTAACAGTATGGCATATATGTTCTCTAATAGTAAATTCAATAAAGATATATCCAAATGGGATGTATCTAACGTAATTGATATATCTAGTATGTTTCAGTATAGTAAGTTTAATAAAGATATATCTAATTGGAATGTTGGTAATGTTAAAAATATGAGTTATATGTTTTATAGTAGTAAATTTAAAGGAGACATATCTAACTGGAATGTTAGTAATGTAAAAAATATGAGCTATATGTTTTATAGTAGTAAATTTAAAGGAGATATTTCTAAATGGACTAAACAACCAACTTAACATGTATGGTAGATAATTAATATACTCTACCTATATATGTAAAATAACCGCTACACTTTCTAAATGTAGTGGTTATTTTTTTATGCGTTTGATTTTATTTCAGTTACATATATATAATATGTACTAGCCTATGTATTACACCTAACATATCGTTTAGGTGGTATATAGGTTAGAATTTTAAAGGAGAAACAAAATGAATATCAAGTCAAAAACAGGGCCGTTGACAATTGCCGTAAATGGAGTAGTTGATGGTAAAACCGTCAGCGCTGAAGTGTCGGTTGAGAGTTCCCAATGGGAATTTTCTCTCGAAGTAGGGGAATTCGCGGAACTGTATTTAAAGTTCCCAAAAATCTTAGAGGCTTTGAAAAAAGCCTCCAAGTAAAAAACACCCTCTCTTGAAATAATAGAGAGGGTGTTTTTTTTTTATTGACCTGTTAATTGACTTATAGCATGAAAACTATTTCCAAATATTGTTTTTGGAAAATTAAGAGCTCCTATTGTATTGCTTGATATATATGCTGGGTCTGATAATTTACCCATTCTTATTTCTAGTTCAGCTAATTTAATTCTTAATTTAGGTACTAGATATATTTGTTCATATATATCAAGCCCAACTAAAGTATTAACATAGTCATCCATATTAGTATTTCCTTTGTCACCACCTATAAGGGTATTTGCTGTATCTATTACACCTTGAAATATACCATTTTCAACTATATCAATATTAAGTGATTCATCTAAATTAGCTACTGTGAATTCTATATCTATTGCATTAGTTTGTGCAGTTTTAGAAAATGCTAAATTAGATGTACCTCTAGTTACATTTATAGAATCTATCATGCCTAAACTAATTTGTACTCTACCTCTATCAAATAACTGACATATAAAAGGTGCAGTGTGAGATGACCCACCAGTTGCTCTAGGTAACCCTCCTGCTAAAATCATAGCTAGTGGTAAATATATGTTTATTAATTGAGAATATGCATTACCATATGGTGACATTAATCTTAATTTATAACTAGCATGTGGTAAATTAGCATTACTACTTTCCCATGTTTTAGGTAAGTTTACATGTAATCCATATGCTAAAGCTAATAATGGATTAGCTAGATTATGTGTAGCATTAGAAACTGTTATAGCTGCAGTATCACCAGCTAATGAAATTACATCATCTAAAAAAGGAATAATACCAGCAGCTTGTTTTATAGCCTGAGCTGTACTTCCTATTTTATCACTAAATCCATTAAAAGCTTGTCCTAAAGCATTTTCTTTAGTAGAATTACTAAATGAAGACCCTATAGAACCAGTTGTTTCTACAGTAAAAACAGCAAATGCACTACCTTCTGTTATTTCTGATAATGTATATTCTTTATATTTATTCCACCAACTTTTATTATCATCTATATTTTTTTGTATTCTTGTATCAATTGTATCAGTGCTATCTTTATCTATGTTTAAATCTACTGTATTACCAGTTTTTTGGTCTACTGTAATAGGGTCTTTATTATAATAAGTAGCATTATTATCTTTATTATTAGTAGTTTTTTTATCATTTTCTGGTCCTAAAACTTTATATGCTGCTGACCATATATAATCTATAAACATGTTAGTGTCACCATGTTTATTACTAAATAAAGTATCATGTGTAGTTTCACCTTCTTTTAAAGGGTAATCTAAAAAATCAGTACTAGCTGATATAGTATCATTATTTTCAAGATCAGCTTTTAAAGATCTATTAAATGCTCTTTGTGCTTTTAATGCTAAACCATAAACACTTATTCTACCTTTTTCACTAACTATATCACCTAATAAAGAATGCATTTGCCCAATTTGATTTACATCACCACTAAATTGTTTACCTATAGTATTATCTACTTTATAATTAAATCCTTGCCAAAGATTAGGAGATAAAGTTCTTCTATTCATAATAGTATTTACTAGTTCTTCAACACCATTCCAATATAAATGCATCATTGGTTTTAATGAGTAAAATCTTTTATTATTGGATAATAATCCTATAAGACCAAGTGATAATGTTAATAAAGGTGCTCCTATTATTGCAAATACTAATGTAACAATATTAACTATTTCTAATAATGATGACATTATAACACCTCTATTATTTAAAGCTGCTCTTTTAATATCAAACGCACCTGTAATAAATGATATTATAGGAGAATATTGAGGTACTCCAAATCTAAGGTATATACGTTGAGATGTATCGTCTATTGCTTCTGAGTAATATCTACCCATACCTAAACCAAAATTACTATTGGAAGGCAATCCTGTGTCTATAGATGTATCACCAAATAAAGTTACATTAGGTCTATTAAATATTTTACCTTTACTACGTATATCTGCATATCTAGTAAATTGAGGTTTTGGATTACAACTAAGATTCATACCTGGAGCAGTACATGTGATTTTATGGTCAGCAGTTGATCTATATCTATTTGCTCTTACCCATTTTATATAATTATTATTACTTTGTATTTCTTTATCAGATAACAAAAAAGTAGTTTTAAGCCATTCTCTATCTAAAATAGAATCTATACCACTAGCATCTTTATCTTGGTTAGTCTTAAACATTATGTCCATTTTATTTCCTTTTAAGCTGTCATGTATGCTAATGTAACATTTAAAATATCATTAGATATACTAAAATAAAATTTATTATCTGGGGTTATATAATATTCTTTATTATTAAGCATATTAGTTACTTCAGTTACTGCTTCATCACTTAATACCATTTGGACACTTATAGTATCACCATCATAATCTAAACCTAATCTAGCATTATGACTAGCATGAGTAGCTGTAGTGTTAAAAAATTCTATATTAGGTATAGGATAACTATTAGCTATATTATTTGTTATTTCCCAGTTATCATCTAATTCAGTTAATTGTAAAGATGGTATAGTTGTTTTTAATTTTACATATGCAGGATATATACTACCATAACTAGAAATAGGATATCTAGTTATAAATGCTGGAAATTTACCATCATTTTTATAAATAGATAGATATAAAAATTCAGCCATAGTTATAGGTTTTACTTTTGATTTATCAAAATGTTCAGGTACATCATCTATATCTTGTATAACTTTAAAATATTTACCATCATTATAAACTAATGCTAAATAATTTTTACCTTTATTTAATGTTACAACATTATGTCTAGTATTAAGATTACTAAAATTACTTATTAGTTTTTCTATACCTTCAGATGACATAAATAAATCATAATCTTTATTAATGTCAGCTAATAAAATAGTTTCTTTTTTAAGAGTTTTAATATTAGTTAATGTAGCTATATTACTACCATCAACAAATATATTAGCTAATATACCATTTTTTACATCATAAATAGATTTAGGTACTAATAATTTTAAAAATTGATGCAAACCTACAGCTGCTTCGTTATATTTTAATCTATTAGGATCATTAATACTTTTAACTTTTTCTATATTACTAGAAGCTACATTTCTTGTAGAATTAAATGTTTTTCTAGTTAGCCATTTACCTAATATTAATTTATTCTTTCCTTCTAATAAAGATTTGATATATTCATATAACTCTAACAAATTCTTCTGAATAGTGTATCTAAGACCATTTAAGGACTCTGGATGGACTTTATATAGGTTAGGTTCTATCAGTGTAGTCTGAATAAAGATCTTCCTGTATAAGGGGTTTATTTCGTCTTCTGAAGGCTTACCTGATTTATCTATAATATAGTCTCTTAAACCAGCTGGCATAACAACTAAAGAACTCATCTTATAAGATTCTTCAGATATAGATTTATTAAATAATCTTATATTAAAATCACGTTTAGATGATTCTGTAGACGCTAACTTAAGTTCAATTATATGTGAAAAGAAAAAATCATAACCAGTCTCACCTTCTAATTGATTAGATTTATCAAAAGCTTTAGTTACTTTATTCCATACAGCGTAAGTTTTACCTGATAAAATTTCATCATACCAAGCTACTGACCTAATTATTACATCATATATTAAAGGATGTAAAACATGACACTTTAAATCAATATAACCAAATGCTCTATTTCTATATTCTGATCCAACTAAACCAAATATCTCAGTACTAAATAAACCTTCTGGATGAAAACTATTTGTTTCATTAGTAAAAATAGACATAGAATTAACTTTTCCTATTCTATTTAACACATCCTTATCTATAGTTAATAACTCAATATTAAATGGTAATTTACTATTGTTTTGTTTCATTTTTTATAATACCTTTTTTCTTATATAATCAAAAGATTCTTTGAGATAAACATTTTTATAGAGGATATCATGATTGGTAATTTATTCGGTAAGAAAAATAAATCTGTAGATATCAAAAGTAATAAAAAAGATGACATTGATGATGATTTTGATATGTCAGAATTTGAAACTGATGAATTTGATGATAATAGAAAACCTGGACATAGTAATTATAGTTCAAAAGACATAGTAACTGATGCTAAAGAATTTAGTAAAATTTTAGCTACTAAAACATCTTCTAAAATTTTACCAGATGAATATTCATATAGTTATGATCAAGCTATAGATTTTAAAGATTTTAGTAAAGATATAATAACTACTAATAAAATAAAAATACAAAGAGAATTAGGTAGACTTAATACTGAAGTTAAAAAAATAGTACCAGCTAAATTAAAAGGTGTCTTTGATAAAATAGGTAATTTTTTAAACATAGATGATGAACAAAGTGCTGTTCCTAACATTGAAGCACAAAGAGAAAGTACTATAGGTAGTAACTTAGATAGTATTTTTAATAAACAATTAAAAACACAAGCTATTTTACAAGCTGATAGTGAAGCTAAAGCTGAAATTAATTTAAAATCTAGTATGTCTCAAACAAAACGTACACAAGATATATTAATAGATATAGCTAATTCTACATCTAACCAAACTAGTTTTACAGTACAAATAGCTAAAGAATATTATAAAAAATCTTTAGAATTACAATATAAAAGTTTTTTTATTCAATCGGACATGCTTGAAGTACAAAGAAATTACTTTAAAACATTTACATCTCAATTTGATTTAATAAGTAAAAATACAGCATTACCTGAATATAGTAAATTACAAGCAGCAGAAAGATTAGGTCAATTAACTAAAGATAGAGTAATCTCTAATATTTTAGATAAAACGATGCAAAAAGATGGGTATGTAGATACCATTAAAAAGAATTTTTCTAATTTTGTTACTAATAAAACTAATAGTATAACAGATAGTATATCTCAAGTTACATCTGGTATAGGTATGATAAATGAAGTAGGTAATATGAGTAGTGGTAACCCTATTGTTTCCATATTAAAAGGTCTTGGTATGGATTTAATAGCAGAAAAAATATCTGATAAAATTGGAGATAATTATAAAGGTGCTGTATCAAATAGTAAATATATAAAATCTGGTAAGAATTTATTAGGTAATTTTTTTAATTCACCACAGTCATTCTTTTCTAATGTTAGTGGTTATTTAAATAAAAAAATAAAAGATAATGATGCAGTACCTGAATTTATAAAAGATGGTGCAAATGATTTTTTTAACATATTTAAACCCAAAGGTATAGATAGAATTGTTCAAAATAACAGTATATTAGATGCCACTAAACCTGCTATTTTTGATAATAAAGTATATAGAAGTATAACTGATACAATACCTTTATACCTTAGTAAAATACTTCTTGAAAATACTAATTTAACTAGAATGTATAAAGGTGTAAATAAAAATAAAATAAAAGACATACAATTAGATACAGATGAAGATAGTTTACATTATGATTTTAATAATAGAACTCTTAATAAAATAAGTACTATAAAAGAAAATGTACATACAGACTTAAGAAATAAAGCTGATGTAAATAAAACAGATAGAGCCATTGATAGCATAGGTACAAGATTAGGTTTATCTACTGAAGAATCTGAAACATTTAAAAAGTATATAAATAAAGCTAAAGATACATTGGATTCTAAAGATTTTAATGCTGATGTTTTACTTAATATTGATGGTAAAGGTGCAGGTAAAATAGATAAATTGCTTAAAGATGAAAATGGTGATAAAATAGTTAAGATATTAAAGAAAATTAATACTGATAATAAAACTAAAAAGAATTTAAATAAACATAAACAGTATATAAATTATGACATAGAAACTATATTAGATAAAGATAATTTAAAAGCTATAACTACTGCATTTAATTCCATATTAAATATTATAAATGATAATGAAAATACATTTGTTAAAGATGATAAAATAATGTATAAAATAGTAGATGCTATTAAGAAATATATAATAGGTGATAGAGGTGTATTAACACCAGATAATGTTTTAACACCTAGTTATATATTAGCTTATTTAGATGAAAATACATCTGAATATATTGCATTTCTTAATTTAATGAGTGCAGTAAAAGAAATACAAGAAAGTGGTGGTATGCATAATAAATTATACATGCAAAACTTATTAGGTACTATTGATACATCTATAAGAGATAATAATATTATAGATAGTAAAATATTAAAACAAATATATGAACATGATAGAAGATTAATAGATGTAGATAAAAAAAATGGTATAACTAAAATAAGTTTAAATGAATTTACTGAAGTTAGTAAAACAGAAAAAAATACTAATTTGAATGTCAAAATTACTAAAACTGGAAATGGTATTAATTCGGATAGTGATAATAGTATATTAGATAATAAAATAGAAGCAGTAAAATCTAAAGTTAACTTAAGTGTAAATAAAATTAGTAATATAGTTGATGAAGTTAAAAAAGGTAATATCAATAAAGCTATTAAAGAATTAGGTTCATTAGCTGCTGAGTTTAAAAAATCTTCTACTGATATTTTATCTAAAATTAAAAATTCTAGTATAGAAGGACTTACTAGTGTAATGAATGAAGCTTCTAGTACTATAAAAAATACTTTAGATGAAACTAAAGCTAAATTAGAAACTGAACAAAATAACTTAATAAATGAATTAAATTCTAATAAAGAAGGTATAGATAAAAGAGTTATTGAAGGTAAGTTAAGTATGGTAAAAGCTGAAATATCAGCTATTAATGCATCTACTGTAGCTTTTAGAAAAACTATGAAAGGAGTTAAAAATAAAATAGTAGACATAAAAACTGAGTATAATGACTATAAATCTAAAAAAGAAGAAGAAGGTCTAGATTCAATTAAAAAAGAACTTAAAGAAAATTTTGATAAAAAAGTAAGTATATTAATTAATGATATAACTAATTATTTTACTAATTTTACAACTGTATTAAATAATAAAGCTGATGATCTTATAAAAACAAAAGATGACCTTGATAATCTTAATAAACCAATTTAAATGAAGGAAAATTAATGTTTAATTTTAAAGATGTAGCAAAATCTGGAGCATCATTAGTTGGTAATGCTTTTACTAAAGTAACAGGTATAGAAATTGAAAGCTTTGATAAAAAAGAAGCTGCAGCTAATGGGAAATCTGCCGCAGCAGCGGTTCTTTATGGTATAGCTTCTACTGTAAGTAAAATACAAGATACAATAAATAAAGTTCTAAATTCTAAAGTACTTGGAAAAATAATAGATAATGCACATAAAGTAAAAGATTTTACTAGTGAAAAAGGTAGTAAAATTCTTAATAAAGCATCTAAACTATATAAAAAAGGTACTAATAAATTAAGAACTAGTGCTATTAATTCTTTAAATTTTATTGGTATAAAAGCTAAACCAACTGGTATAACAAGTCCACCGGAAGAAGAACAAACTAATGAAGAAGAACAACCTAATAAAGAAGAACAAACTAATAAAATAAAAACTAAGAAAAAACATGGCTTATTAGTAAGAACTTTACATAATCTTGGTAAGATATCTAAAAGTGGAGCTGGTCTAACTGATAAAACTGTTAAAAAATCAACTAAAATTGGCATAAAAACTGTAATACCAGCTATTGGTGGTTTAGCTAAAAGATTAATATTTGGTAAAAGTAATAAAAAAAATATAACTAATAATGATGCTAGTGATACTAAACCTAATATAAAAAATACTATTAGAAATAAATATATAAAAGCTTCTAAAGATAGAACTAATATAACTACAGAAGCAAATCTTATTAGAATGAAAAAACGTAAAGATGAAGTAGAAGCTGAAAAAAAACATAAAGAAATAAATAAAAAAGAAAGTAATGGTATATTATCTATGTTAAGTGGTTTAATAACACCATTAATATCTAAAATAGGTCCTTTAATAGCATCAATAGGTACCATTGGTTCTATGATATTCGGAGGTATGTCAAAAGCTTTTAAATATATATTTTCTAAACTTGGATTTATAAAAAATATAGGTCCTAAAATCTTAGATACAACTAAAAAAATAGGCTCTAAAACTTTAACAAAAATTAAACCTAATGGTGGATTAACTAAAGGTTTATTCAAACTTGGAAAAATATCTGGTGTTGGTTCTAAAACAACTAGTGCTGCAGTAAAAATTGGTGGTAAATTAGCTGGTAAAGCTGCTATTAAAGCTGGTTTAATGACAGCTGGTATGTTTATTCCTGGCCCAGGTTGGTTAATATCAGGTGCTATGCTTGCTTTAACTGCATATGAAGCATATTCTGCATATAAAGAGTTTAATAAAAATAATGCAGATGATTTAATGAAACTTAGATTTTTACAATATGGCCTT
>Ga0210009_1000556_pt1 | contig 40795 bp, 40 predicted proteins | sample CryGeyCG2114_065_FD_185457 | JGI IMG/M metagenome (GOLD analysis project Ga0210009, IMG submission 185457) | Groundwater microbial communities from aquifer - Crystal Geyser CG12_big_fil_rev_8/21/14_0.65 (SPAdes) (version 2) | ecosystem: Environmental > Aquatic > Deep subsurface > Groundwater ...
GAGCGATGTTGGTTGCCATAAATTTGATTTTACGCAAACCAGATGCTTTTTTAGAAATCCGTATCAATCCGTGTGAATCTGTGGCTAAATAATGTAAGAGGCTGCCTCAGGTTCTGAGACAGCCTCTTTTTTTGCAAGTCTGGGAATTATAAGCCGGGTTTATTCGTTTTTTGGAGCCGATTCATCCTCCCCTGAGGCATCAACACCCGGCGAATCACTTTCATCTTCTGTATCATCACTGTCCGGGGAGTCTTCAGAAGTTTCGTCTTCGTCAGCTTCTTTTTCCTCTTCTTCTTTGCGTTCGTCTTCGTCCTTACGCTCAATCAGGTCGTCATCATCTTTGAATTTTGTCAGGACAATGAAGATCGTCGCAAATCCGCTCGCCAGTGTTGAGAGGGCATAGGAGGGCACCAAGAGCATTGCGATGAAACTGAAAATTCCAACAATTACACCGGTTATCGTGGTTGTAATGCCGCCTGTTACAGTGTGCATATCTCCAACCAGTAACTGTTGCAGACATACCATCCAATCACCATAGGCACAATTGGGATAACAGACCAGATGGTTGAACCCGAGGTTGGGAAAGAGTCCCAATACGGTTGCCTTAACGGCATAAAATGTATCACCCATCAGCCAGGATTGTCCGAAGACAAACTCCAGAAATTGGAAGCCGAGTACGAGAAACAACATGAGTATGTGAAAACTGATGAAGGTGAGTACCAGTAGCAGCGATGAGTACAGAATCAGACGCCAGGGCTGGTTCCACAGCAATGTAAATGAACCAAACATAGAGCCCATGGTGTCCTCTTCTGCACAGGCAACGATGCTCGGAGAGTACAGCAACCCGACACTAAAGGAGAATAGTGAGTAAACCAGAAATACTGCGGTAGGTAAAAATAGAATGAATAGCAGTCCATAGATTAAAATATCCAGGACCGGCCAATGAGCCAACCATCCGAACACACCAGCCAGGATCACAAAAAAGACAATAACCAAGAGAATGGAAACCGGTCCCATGAAAATCGGGAATGACTTTTTCAGGGAATATTTCCAACCATCATTCGATGAATAGAACAGATCACCTTTGAATTCCTTGATCGTAATTTTGGCAATTGCGCCGAAGCCGGTATAAATAAACATGAACCACACCAGACTGGCCAGGTATCCCAGTATTTTTGTAGAAATGCCTAAAGTCCAGAAAGGAACGAACGGCAGCAGGGCATTTTCCCCCCAAATCTGGTCAAAATTCAAACCATCCATCATTTGGCCGAGATAGATCAACACGAGAAAGATGAGATAACCAATCAGGTTTGCTTCAAGCATCACCAACATTCGTTTCCCAAGTCCCAGCCTTGGTGCCCGAAAAACATCTTTAAAATTCCAGTGTAAAGCAGTTTTAAGCAAAATCAACCCTCCTTAAAGAGTATTATCAATCCCGTTTGCAGTGCTTGGCTTATCTAAGTCGACGTTCATTTCACCAAGTCATTATAAAAGGTAACTCATGAGTTTAAAATGACAGGATACGGTTTGAAATAAAGGCTCGCCAACCCTTGTCAACATTACATCTCTTGGCGCACAAAATCGACCCAGACCGGAATATTGGTCGATTTTTTAAGGTCAGTAGCCGCTTTTTGTGCCTGGTTGTATGTTTTATAATTACCCACTCTCACCCGATAAAATACTTGATCAGAATCTTTGAAGAACACTCGCTGGACATACGCTTCCAATCCAAAGGTCTTGCGCAATTCTTTAATTGCCACCTGGGCTTCCTCAAGTGATTCCCAGGAAGAAATTTGAATTGTGAAACTCTTGTTGGCTCTTGGAACCATGTTGCCACGGTTTTTGGTTGTGGCTTTCGGTCTTTTGGCAACGACTTTTTGACCTGAAGGTCCCGTCTTCGCCGGTACTGCGGTAGCCCTTGTCACAACCTTTTCTGTGGAGGATGAGGCGGTGGTCGGTTTTTCGATTTTGTCGAGATAACTTCTGCGATTTTGATCTTGTGGGTCACCCGAATTCGCCTGATCAAGCGTATCTAAATGATCTTTCGTCTCGAGATAAGTCTTGAGGTGCTCAGGGATGTCCCCCATCGCTAATTCGCCTGTTTCGGCCAGTGCTACTTTGTAGAAATAATTTTTCGTTTTGGCCTTGCCGTTAACCGTCGCGGTCAATTGAATGTCATATTTGCCGGCGACATCTGGTTTGAAGGAGATCGTGCGGGACGTATCTGAAGGCAATATATCAATCGGTGTGAGCTGACTGCTGTCAGGGAAAGCGGTGAATGTCCATTGGACGTGATCCGATCCATTGTATTCGATTGTGATATAATCACCCAGTGCAAGACTGTCACGTCCCAGGTATTTATTCCAGAGATCACACCCACTTAGCACCATGATCGTCACAGCACCTAGTACAAGAATTTTTACTCTGGACATTCACAGCCTCCCAACTGATTTCATCTGAATTTTATCGGTTTAAAATAAGTTCAGCTTCACTAAAGAAAAATGCAATTTCTTTCTGCGCATTCTCGTCAGAGTCCGAGCCGTGAACGGCGTTACGACCTTTATTCTCTGCATATTTCGCCCGTATCGTCCCGGATTTGGCTTCAGCGGGATCGGTGGCACCAATGGTGTCTCTCCAGGATTGAACCGCATCAGTTTTCTCCAGTGCCAGCAAAATACTGGGACCCGAGGACATAAAATCAACCAATTCACAAAAGAATCCACGCTCACTATGAACGGCGTAAAACGCCTTGGCCTCAGTCAAAGACATTCGTTTCATCTTGGCTCCGAGTATTGTAAACCCGGCTGCGATAATGTCATTAATAATCAACCCCCATTTACCGCTTTCCACAGCATCGGGCTTGATCATTGCAAAAGTATATTTTCCCACTATGGTGTCTCCGTAATCTATTTTTATTAAGTTTGTTAATCCTGAGTTGAAGCACAAACAATTACCTTGTTCACGTCATCATCAACCACGAGTCTCCCTAATTCTTGAGCGCTTTTTCAATCAGTTCACCGATGGTAGCGGGACTATCTGAAACGATAATACCGGCATCACGCAGGGCTTTGATTTTATCTGCGGCGGTACCTTTCCCACCTGAGATAATTGCACCAGCATGACCCATGCGGCGTCCCGGAGGTGCCGTTTGGCCGGCAATAAAGGAGACAATCGGCTTTTTAAAATTAGCTTGTGCCCAGGCAGCCGCCTCCTCTTCAGCGTTACCACCAATCTCGCCAATCAAGACCACGGCATCCGTGTCCGGATCATCCTTGAAGAGCTTTAGCAAATCAATGAAGTTCGTCCCATTCACCGGGTCGCCGCCAATACCGATACATGTGGATTGCCCGATGCCACGCGTTGTCAACTGATGAACCGCTTCGTAGGTAAGCGTTCCTGAACGACTGATCACGCCAACATTGCCAGCCTGATGAATAAATCCGGGCATAATACCAATTTTGGCCATACCCGGGGAAATAACACCCGGGCAGTTTGGGCCGATCAGACGGGTTTTGCGACCACGCATATAAGTTTTAACCATGACCATATCCTTGACCGGAATTCCCTCGGTTATGCAAATAACCAGATCCAAATCTGCATCCACAGCCTCCATAATGGCGTCGGCGGCAAATGGCGGTGGTACAAAAATGACGGAAGTATTCGCATTCGTTCCGGCTTTTGCATCTGCGACGGTATTAAAAATCGGAATGCCCGCTTCAGTTTTTTGCCCGCCTTTACCCGGCGTCACACCTGCAACGACCTGGGTACCATATTCCACCATCTGCTGAGTGTGGAAAGATCCCTCACCTCCGGTGATTCCCTGAACAATCAATCGTGTATGATTATCAACTAAAATACTCATTTCCGTTTACTCCTTAATCGCCGCGGTGACTTTTTTTGCCGCATCTTCAAGACTGGTCGCGACCAGAAAATCCAGACCGGAGTTTTCGAGCAATTCTGCCGCTTCCTTTGCATTCGTGCCTTCTAGCCGGACAACCAGAGGTGCATCTACCTGCACCAACTTGAGTGCATCAATCACCCCCTGAGCCACACGATCACAGCGGACAATTCCACCAAAAATATTGATCAAAACCGCTTTCACATTGGGATCATTCATGATAATCCGAAACCCATTTGCCACGGTTTCCGCATTTGCAACGCCTCCGACATCCAGGAAATTAGCAGGTTCACCACCGTGCAATTTGATGATGTCCATTGTACCCATCGCCAGTCCCGCACCATTCACCATACAACCCACATTGCCATCAAGCTTGATGTAATTCAGGTTATATTTGGAGGCTTCAATCTCAGAGGGTTCTTCTTCGGACAGGTCTCTCAGCTCCATGATTTCTTTGTGCCGGAATAACGCATTATCATCGAAATTCATTTTTGCGTCTAATGCAATCACGTCCCCGGCACCCGTGACGACCAGGGGATTGATCTCGGTCAATGTTGAATCTGATGCGGTGAATGCGTTATACAGGGCGATGAAAAACTTGACCGCACTGCGAACCTGATTGCCTTCAAGCCCCAGAGCATACGCCATTTTTCGGGCTTGAAAAGGCTGTAAACCGATGCCTGGTTCAACCCATTCTTTAATGATTTTCTCAGGTGTTTCCGCGGCGACTTTCTCAATCTCCATACCACCTTCAGTGGAAATCATGAAGACGTCTTTGCCTAACTGCCGATCGAGAACGATGCCGACATAAAGTTCGCGCTTAATATCAACGCCCTCTTCCACCAAAAGTCGCTGAACCAGTTTACCCTCTGGTCCGGTCTGATGGGTTACCAACGTCATCCCCAAAATTTGATCGGCAATGGTTTTAACTTCCTCAAGCGATTTTGCGAGTTTGACACCACCGCCCTTGCCCCGTCCACCTGCGTGAATTTGTGCTTTCACGACATAAACATTCGAGGCGAGTGTCTTGGCGACCGCCACCGCTTCATCCGCCGTAAATGCGACATGGCCATTAGGAACCGGAACATTGTATTTCCGGAATATCTCCTTAGCCTGGTATTCATGAATTTTCATGATTTCCCCTTACTGTGTTTAACATAATAACTGAATTGAAATAAAGTTTGAGACACCTTGTTTTCGAGAACAATGACAGATTTCCTGCAACTTGTAAAATCAGGCACTGGTGATTACGGTTCCCAGATTCTCAGAAAATTGTTCACTCAGGGTCTCGATGTCCGTAATAATAACGCGCTGTCCGCCATTTTTTAAAAACTGAATCGCCGCCTGGATTTTTGGTCCCATACTCCCGCCGGGAAATTGACCTGCTGCCAGATAGTCTTCAGCCTCCGCAATGGTCATCTGATCCAACGAAATCTCGTCTGGCTTGCCGAAATTCAGCGCGACTTTCGGAACTGCGGTCAGAATGAACAGCGTTTCAGCGCCGATCTGATTAGCCATTAATGCAGAAGCTCGATCCTTATCAATGACGGCATCCATCCCTTCCAAATTCCCCTGATCGTCAAAATAAACCGGAACTCCACCACCTCCGGCCGCAATCACAATGTGCCCATGCTCCACCAGGTTTTTGATGGCTTCACTGTTGACAATGTCAATTGGTTCGGGTGATGGTACGACACGACGCCATTGGTCATTTCCATAAGGTTTGATCTGCCAGCCGAACCGTGCAGCACGGCTGTGAGCTTCTGCTTCATGCAATACAGGACCGATAAATTTGCTTGGATCTGAAATTGACGGATCGTCTTTTGAAACAACGACCTGGGTCACCAGCGTTACCACCGAGCGTTTAATGCCTTCAGATTTGAGACGATTCTGAAGACTCTGCTCTATCATATAGCCCATGCCGCCTTCGGTATCTGCAACGCAGATCCCGAGAGGGAGGTACATGAGTTTATCTGCAGTCATTTCGGTGCGAAGCAGAGCGCTGCCAACCTGGGGGCCATTGCCGTGGGAAATCACGGGTAAGATGCCATTTTTCAACAACTGAATAATGGCATTCAAACTCTTTCTAACCTGTGCAAATTGTTTGGAAATATTGTCAATTTCACCCACCGGTGAGATGGCATTTCCACCCAGCGCGACCACCGCTGTTTTCAAGATTCGACTCCTTCAGCTTCGCCTTTTAAATGAGCCGCGAAATGTATGCTTTGACCTATGAAAACCCAACTTGATTTCCATTGCAGGTAAGGAAAAAACCCGATTTTAATTGGATTTTTCCTCATCAAAATAGCTGTCTGGAATGCCTCGATTTAATTTGTACTTCGAAAAAATCAACTCAATAGCGCCTTGGATGGGTGTGCTGGATGTATCCGATTTCATGCTTTCCATAATGTCCATTTTTGCCTGGGGAGTGCTGTTTAAATGTCTGAGCGTTTTCATTTCGGGAGGTAATTTCAGGTCGATTTTGGTTACCACCGGCATATACGCAACCTGGTCAATTTTTTCGTATTGGGAGGTGAGTGTGAAAACATCAAGTCCGCCGATCGTGGCAACACCCTTTAGAATTGTCCCACTGGGGTCACCAATCCAGAGTTTGATCAAGGCATCTTCGTTGTAAAAAGTGTCCTGAAATGCAATAATCCAGACACTTTCACCTTCTACCTCAGTCTTTTCCAAAGTTTCGGCTTTGATATGCAGTGAATCGCCCATCAATTCAGAATAAAAAGGCAGTATGCCTTGGCGGGGGACCATAGCAAATCCGAAAGTTTCCAACTTGACTTTGTCAGGAGCTTTGAACGCATAATGCACCGATTTTCCGGGCATCCTAAAGCCGGGAACCGCGATTTTAATTTTCAGATCAACCTGATAATCCTCAAGTTTCCTCAGGTTATCCCGAACCAGATCAATGATTTCCACAGGTTGCTTGAGCGGCTGACACCACAGAAGGCTGGCAAACAGTAAAAGTGAGATCCGCTTCATCATGACAAAATATCCTTTCGCCTGAAAATGAAATAGGAGCCTCCTAATAACAGACCAATGTGAAGCAATGCAACCCAGGTGGCTTGCCACAGGATGTCCCAGGGAATGGGATCAAAAAATGCTTTGGCCCATGAATCGAAATAGGTCGTGAAAAAATAGGGTCGGATGGAGACGAAAAAATCCAGTGGCAAAGTGCTGACAGCTAAAAAGACAATGATGATCGCCATTGTACCGATCACCGGACCGATGGCGTTTTTAACCATGGACGAAAAAAATATCGCCAAACTGGCGACAACCGCCATGTTTAAAAAGGATAGACCATAGGCCAGCGAAAACCGGACGAATGCGGTACTGGCTGGCAGCACTAAAATGCCATCCTGAAAAACGATCAGATCGCCAAGACCCATCCACACAGCTCCGACGCCCAGACTCATGAAAGCCAGGCATAGAATGACCGTAAGCGTGTAAATGAGGGTCGCGATTGCTTTGGCATTGAATATTTTTAATCGGGATACAGGGCGCGTCAGATAAACCCGATACGTACCGGCTGCCTCTTCACCTGCCAGGACATCTCCGCCAACCAGGGCAATGAGAAAAGGGATGTGAACCCAAAGAAAGTTCATGACAAAATAGCTCACCGTGTAGGCATTCACCAATTTTCCCACCATAAGGAACTGGTCACCCATCGCATGTGTCAACTGGCGCTCAACGGTGCTGCCGCCAATGCTGAATCCCCAAAAAATCAAAGGCACCAACAGGACGATAAACAGGTAACTCAAATAGGTCCGGTAATAACTAAAAATCTTGAAAACTTCGTTTCGTATGAGTGACAGCATCATCATTTCCGCTCGGCCTGTGCCATGAAAAAGGCCTCCAGTTGGTTTTTTTGAGACGCACTGAAAATATTGACCGGCTGTGCTGCCAGTTGCCGCAGGAGTTCCGGGACATTTTCATAGGCGATTTTTATTTTAAGCGTAGTTGTCATTTTCTCGCATGCAAGCACCAGATCGTTGTTAGCCAGAAATGTCTCCGCTACCCCCGAGGGTTCCACATCAAGATCCATCGTGATTTCGCCCAAATGTTGAAATAAATCGCGGATAGCGCCCTGGGCGGCGAGCTCACCATTAAAAATCAGAGCAATATCGGTACACATTTCTTCGACTTCGTGCAAAAGGTGTGATGAGAGAAAAATGGTGGTATCCCGCTCGGCCGCTATTTTGCGAATGAATTCTCTCATTTCTAACATACCGATGGGGTCAAGGCCGGTTGTAGGTTCATCCAAAATGAGCAATTTCGGGTCACCAATCAAAGCCTGTCCAAGTCCCAGTCGTTGTTTCATGCCCTGGCTATAGGTTTTTACTTTGTCGTGACGTCGATCATACAATCCAACCTGGCTTAAAATTTCGTTCAGGTGCGATTCGTTATCATGCCCGCTCATCCGCGCCAATAATTTCAGGTTGTTATACCCGGACAGTTGTTTGTAAAAATCTGCCCTGTCAACCAGCGCACCAATTTCCCGACGTAATTGGTAGTGATGTTTTGAGCGTTTTCCAAGGATTGCAAAATTTCCGGATGTCGCGTGAATCAGTCCGGTGAGGATGCGGATCAAGGTACTTTTTCCGGCGCCATTCGGACCCAGAAACCCAAAAATTGACCCCTTTCGCACAGATAGTGAAACATTCTGAAGGGCGCGGATGGTACCGAAAGTTTTATTTATTTTTTCGGTTTGAATGGCATTGTTGATGAGATCATTCATAATGTAAATATGGAGTATGGTTTAAAGATTATTGATGGTGTTGGCTGATTTCTCAGGGAATTTTGAGAGTGCATATTCGGCCAGTGCAGTGATTGTTAAGCTGGGATTGACCCCAAGATTGACCGGGACAATTGAGCCGTCAATGACATACAAATTATCGTAGCCATGAATTTTCCCGGCGAAATCAACCACACCATCTTCCGGTGTATCGCTCATCCGGCATCCACCCAGTATATGGGCGGTAGAGGTGACATCGAAAAGTACTTCAGGTAATACGCTTAGAGGCGTGCCATCCATTTTTTCGGCTAATTTTTCAGCCACCTGATTCGCAATGGGGATATAGCTTGGGATTTGGTTTTCTTTCGGCATGGTCGAATTCATGCTTCGTCCACCCAGACGCCACCAGCGGCGCTTGAATGTCATTCGCATATGATTATCGATGGTTTGCATCACCAGGATAATTGGGGTGCGCTGAGCCCAATCCAGCGGCCAAAGCGTTTGGAGGAATCTAATTGGATGGCGAACAATATTACCGAGGAATCGCAATGGCCGGGGCCACGGTTTTCCGCCGCCAACCAAAATCGTCGAAAGCAGTGCCATGGCGTCTGAGTGTTTGGGATAGCGAACGATTTCCATGTGTGTATTTGCATCCGGATAAACGCCGCTGGTTATGGCGATCTGTCCGCTATGATTAGCGTTTTTGTCTCGAGAATTAACGGCGAGTAGCGCTTCTGCATTGGTTCGGACAAAATTCCCAAGTTGTTCACTCAGATCAGGAAGTGATCCTGAATTTTTGCACTTGAGCAGAAGCTTGACGGAGCCCATGACACCACCGGAGAAAATAACGCCCCTGGCAGTGTATCTGGATTTATCACGGCGAAAGCCGGTTGATTTTTTCGTGAATATCGAGTAGGTGGAATCTCCGTTTGGCTGCACATCCTGAACTTCAGTTTCAGGAATGACGGTCACGCCTAATTTCTCAGCCAGAAAGAGATAATTCTTATCCAGCGTATTTTTCCCGCCATCTCTACAGCCCACCATGCAAGCACCGCAAAAAGTACATCCGGTCCGGTCTGGACCATCGCCTTTAAAAAATGGGTCAGCTACGGTTTTACCCGATTCTCCGAAATAAACGCCTACATCATTAACATGGAAAGTCTCTTCACCCCGGATGTCCAGACTGACCTCGGCCAGCAGCCTATCCGCCTCGCCGGTTCTTGCCGCGGGTGTTGCCCCCAACATCTTTTGGGCGGTTCGGTAATGGGGGAGCAACCGTTCCTTCCAATTTCCTGGTCCCCAGCCGTGTTTCAAAAATACTTCGTCCGGCGGAACCAATAAATTATTGGCGTACACCAGACTACCGCCCCCGACACCGGCACCGTGCAGGATAAAGGCGTGGCGTAAAAGGGTGAGGCATTGAATACCATAAAAATGGAATTGCGGTAGCCAAAAATACTTTCGGAAATTCCAGTTGGTTTTGGCATAATCTTCAGGCCGGTAGCGTTTACCTTTTTCTAGAACGGCCACGGTGTAGCCCTTTTGAGCCAGTCTTAGCGCTGATACGGAACCACCGAAGCCACTACCTATGATGATGTAATCGAAATGCGTGTGAGAGTGATGGGTCATTTTTGAAATGTAATTTTCCCAACCGAATGGTAAACACAAAAGAATGGGTGGGACTGGGTATTAAACGTCAAGAAGCCTCGCTCGGAGGCTTCTTGAAAAATCTTATGTTAAACGAAACGACTTCAGCCGGCCAGAGAGATTAAGTCTTAGGCGGCTTTAACAATACGGTCGGATTTAATGCAAGTCGTACAAACCCGAATTCGCATGGGCGTGCCATCTATCATGACCCGAACCCGTTGCAAATTAGGGAGCCAGCGTCTCCGGCTCTTTTTGTGTGAGTGGCTCACATTGTTTCCGGTCTGGGGACCTTTACCGCATATTTTACACACTTGTGCCATCTTCAGCTCCTGTTATTAAAGCGGGGCAAATATATACGGCAAGACCAACCCTGTCAATATTTTGCTAGGCAATATTTTAATTTGTTGTTTCTACCGGAGCATCAGGCGTTGTTGTGGATTCCATATCCAATGTTTCGGCCTCCTGAACTGGCTCGGGCTCAACCGCTTTAGGCTCTGGTTCGGGAGTTGGTACGACCGTTTTACTTGAAGCTCTTAACTTCGCAGTGGGTGCCGGTGCCGGGATTTTCTCGGTTGGGGGAGCGGGTCTCGAAATTTGCAATGGTTGTGGTTTGTAAGTCGCCAGTGCTTTCTGAAGCGTCAGCAGGGTAACCATAGGAACATTTTCGATATTCTTAATCAATTCACCCTGCACCAAATTAATGTCGTTAATGAGTTTGTTGATCTCTGCCAAACGTTTCGTCTGACTGTCCAGAGTGGCGGTCTGATCGGACATCGCTGCCTGTAGTTCAGTCTGGAGTTGGCGATTCTCCTCAACCAGTGATTGGATCTCTCCCTGTGCGGCTAAAATACTATCAATGGATTCACTGATGAGTGTCTGGGTCTCCTGCCGGATTGAGTCAATCAGCGAGCTGGTTTGCTCAGACATTGCTAATTCAACTTGTGAATTTACATACTTTTCGCTGGCGAGTTTATACTCCTGTGGCAGCGGAATGGGTAGATAGGTACAATTCACAAGTACCAACGCGGTGAGTGCCAAAATCATTAACGTGAAGCGTTTCATCGTATTCCTCCTAACGCTGCAAAGGTATCAAAAATATTTGTCCATGAACCGGGGCTATTTTAGAAAATATTTCAAGGAGATGTAACTGGAATTCTGACCTTAAATCCTATTGTTACCCGGTCTTCTTAAGTTATTTTGCCCATATGATGAAGATCCAAAATATCACTATTACCAGTAAGGTTGTCCTCGCTCCGATGGCCGGAGTGACGGATCAAGCGTTCAGACTCCTCTGCCGGAGAATGGGCGCAGGCATTGTTTATACTGAATTTGTGAGCGCGAATGGGATCATTCGTGGAAATGACCGAACGCTGCAAATGATGCGATATGAGCCGGAGGAAAGACCCATCGGCGTCCAGATATTCGGTGAAACCGCAGACGTCCTGGCAAAAAGCGCTGAGTATATCCAACGCGTTGTGAATCCTGACCTCATTGATCTTAATTTTGGATGCCCTGTCCCCAAGATAACGAAAAAAGGGGCAGGTTCGGCAATTCTGAAAGACTTACCCCGAATGGAAGAGATCGCCCGGGCAGTCGTAGCGGCTGTTGATATTCCAGTGACTGCAAAAATTCGCGCCGGTTGGGATATTTCATGTATTAATGCGACTGAAACAGCGCTCTTGCTCGAAGCTGCGGGGATCAAGGCCGTGACGCTCCACCCACGCACGACAAAAATGCTCTACAAAGGGTCCGCAAAATGGGAGATGATTGCCGAAGTAAAGTCGTTATTGAAAATTCCTGTCATTGGTAACGGTGACATTACCTGTGCCCAGGATGCTCAGCGCATGATGGCAGAAACCGGGTGTGATGCGGTCATGATCGGACGCCGAAGTTTGGGGAATCCCTGGATTTTTCAGGAGATCAACCAATTCTTGGATACCGGCATTGAACCACTCCCGCCAACCGTTCTCGAGCGGGTGGAACTCTGTCGGTATCATTTAGAAATGGAAATGCGCAGTCGGGGTGACCGGTCTGGTGCCAATTACATGAAAAAACATTTGGGCTGGTATCTGAAAGGGTTTCCGAATGCCTCAGCCTACCGTCAACAACTCATTCGAATGCAGGAAGCCCAAGCTATGCATGACAGTATCAATGAGATGATCGACTATTTTTCTGAACATTCTGACGAAGGGCAAATCAGGCCGGTTTTAAATGATGCCTTAAGCTCAGAAGTCAGCTACGGTTAAGCCCACCCCGTGCAAGTGTTTATGAATATCTAAAATTGTTACTACTCACTTGGCTTATATTTTGCACCCCCGTCCGAACATCTTGAGCTAATCATAAATCAATAATACACAACACCAACATAATCCGGTGCCTTGATGCACCCGGGTTTTGAAAGAAAATGGGACTAACACTTACAAAGGAGAATTTTTATGAGTGATGAGCGCAGTCAAGTGATTATTATGGGCGCTGCGGGTCGTGATTTTCACAATTTCAATGTCTATTACCGCGATAATCCTGATTACAATGTCGTCGCCTTCACTGCCACCCAAATTCCCGATATTGATGATCGAAAATATCCCGCTGAACTGGCGGGTGCGCTTTACCCGGACGGCATTCCGATTTATCCGGAGGAGGATTTGGAAGAACTCATCGACGAGTTTGATATTGACGATGTGGTCTTCGCATACAGCGATGTCTCCTACGACACCATCATGCACAAGGCGTCAATGGTCAATCAGGCTGGTGCGGATTTCAGAATTATGGGTGCCAAAAGCACGATGGTGCGATCGGAAAAACCGGTTATTGCCGTTTGCGCCGTGCGGACCGGTTGTGGTAAGAGCCAGACGACGCGTCGTGTTTGTGACATCCTGAAGGCACAGGGAAAAAAGGTGGTTGCCATTCGACATCCCATGCCCTACGGTGATTTGGTCAAACAAAAAGTCCAACGGTTTGCCACATTGGATGATCTGAAAAAACATAATTGTACCATTGAAGAGATGGAAGAGTACGAACCTCACATCATGAATGGAACCATTGTTTACGCTGGCGTCGATTACGAAGCTATCCTGCGGGAAGCCGAAAAAGAGGCGGATATTATCGTCTGGGATGGGGGTAATAATGATATGCCATTTTACATTCCGGACTTAATGATCACCGTCGTGGATCCCCACAGACCCGGTCATGAAATTTCATACTTTCCTGGCGAAACCAACCTGATGATGGCCGATGTAGTGGTGATTAACAAAATTGACACCGCCGACATGGATGGAATTCAGGAAGTGCGTGACAATATTGATCTGGTTAATCCGGATGCGATTGTGGTTGATGCCGCCTCACCGATTTTCGTGGATAATCCGGACATTATTCGCAATGCCAAAGTGCTCGTGGTAGAGGATGGTCCAACCCTGACACACGGTGAAATGGCCTATGGTGCCGGTGTGGTCGCGGCGGATAAATACGGTGCTGCCGAGCTGGTGGATCCACGACCATGGACCGTCGGTAAGATCACCGAAACTTTTGAAAAATATGAAGATATTGGTGAATTGTTACCCGCCATGGGTTATGGTGATGAACAAATGAAGGACCTTGAAGCAACCATCGCCAAAGTCGAATGCGACGCTGTAATCATTGGTACACCCATTGATTTGCGGCGGGTTATCAAAATTGATAAACCCTCTACCCGCGTTTATTACAAACTGCAGGAGATTGGTGAACCAACCCTGGAGACCATTATCATGAATGCCTTCAAGGCTGGCTTAATGAGATAGGAAATAAGGTATTAAGTCGAATCTGGGACCGGGTCGATTTTTCGACCCGGTTTTAATTCCCCTCGAAAAGTTTTCATTCCATACCCGATTTGGTTATCATATCCAGCATGACACGCGGGAAAAAAATATCATCAGGACAAGGCTGGGCACTGATTCAAGCCTGCCCTAAATGCGGCCGATCACCCAGCCAATGTTTATGCGATGATCACACAGACACGAGTCATGCCGGTCCAAAAGTAGCCAAGCTGCGTATGGAAAAACGCAAGGGCAAACCGGTGACCATTATTTTTGATTTGAATGGAGTCGTGAGTCTGAAGGATTTGGGAAGACAGTTGAAAAATCTCGTTTCTGCAGGAGGAACTGCGAAAATGGATACCATTGAAATTCAGGGTGAGCATCGGGAACGCGTGCGGGCTTACCTCATCGAACAAGGATTCCAGGTTAAAGGGTGAACATTACTTTGGCCACCGCATATACAGGTTACTATGAAGGAAGCGCACCATCATGACTGAATTATTGATAACGATTGTAATTTTTGGCAGTGCCATGGCCTTGATCGGCATTACATACCTTTTAACGGGTAAAAACAATATCCACACGGAATGTTCAGCAACGGCCAAACTGGATTCAAATGGCGAAAAGGTGACCTGCGATTTTTGCCCCAATGAATCCGTGGAAAAACAGGATCACTTTACAACATTGGCCAAAGTGGGCTATCCCAATCGTCAGGATATCATTTCTGAGGAGGCCTATAAAGGCAAGCCTCGCAATATTGCAGTGGAAAAACTCAGATATTGGGATCACCTGAAAGGCAAAAAGACGAAATAGATCCGTTTCGGCTGTTTATTTTTTTTCGAGGGGACTCCGTTTGTTGAGCCCCCTTTTTTTCATGCAAAATTAGTGAACTAAAAATTGATTAAAGCCGCTGGTCAAAAACTCCCGGAAACTGCCATCTGACAATCGAACGATGAGAAGTCCTTCTATTTCCGGCGTCGCTTCCAACCATTTTAATCCCTCAACGTCGCCCATCACCATGACTGCAGTGGCGGTACCATCTGCCAGCATGCAGGTTTTGGCAAGAATTGAAACGCTCGCTAATTGATGACTAATGGGTTTGCCCGTACGAGGATCGATGGTGTGAGAAATTCGCGTACCATCCACATCCCGATAATTACGATAATCGCCGGATGTCGCAATGGCATAGTTACTTAAAGCGACTACGTGCTGCAATACTTCACCGGGTTTTTCACCGAAATAGGGGCGATCAATTCCGATTTGCCATGACTTTCCATTTTTATTATAACCACAGCAAACTACCTCACCACCAATCTCAACCATCGTGTTTTCAAACCCGGACGCCGCTAAAAAATCACTCACAGCGTCAACACCAAAACCCTTGGCAATTGCGCTCAGATCAAGACTTAATTCAGGTGTATCTTTGCTGATGGTGGAGTCCGTGAACATGAGATGCTGCATCCCAACGAATCGTTTCAAGGAATCCAATTCATGGGTGGTGGGGAGATGTGCGGCTGCTTTTTTGAAACCAAAACCGTAGAAATTTACCAACGGCATCACGGTAATATCAAACGCGCCCCCGGAGCGATGCCCAATATCCAAGCTCGACTTTAATACGACCGCGAATTGGGGTGAAATTTTCATCGGGCTGTTTATTTCGGTGGACTGATTAAAACGCGAAATTTCACTAGTGGGAATATAGGTAGACATGGATTGGTTGATCGCCAGGAGCAAACTGTCTACTCGAAGCTGCGTAGCTCGTATCTGACTTTCGGTAATGAGCGTGTCCACCATTTTGATATGGTAGGTCGTGCCCATGGTTGAACCGGAAATGGAGGATTCAGGATAAGAAATTCCCGTCTGTCCTGAGCAACCCGCAAGGACACCCGCGATAAAAATCAACAGACCCGGTATGACGCGGGTCTGTTGAATGGAAAACATTATATTTGAACAACTTACATTAAAATTCATCGTAGTAAATCGTCTCTTTATCTACCCCCAAATTGTAAAGCATGCGATTGACAGCCGCAATCATGGGCGGTGGTCCACACATGTAATACTCGATATCCTCCGGTGCTGGGTGATTTTTCAGATAATTCTCCAGAACCACCTGATGAATAAAGCCCACCGGACCTGTCCAATTATCCTCTGGAAGTGGATCCGAGAGCGCCACGTTGTAGGAAAAGTTGGGATGATCAGCAGCTAACTTTTTAAACTCATCATCATAAAACATTTCGCGAACAGACCGCGCGCCGTACCAGAATGAAACCTGTCGTTGTGTATTTTTTGAATAGAACAGATCGAAAATGTGGCTGCGCATGGGCGCCATACCAGCTCCACCACCGATATAAAGCATTTCACGTTCGGTGTTTTTTGCGAAAAACTCACCGTACGGTCCACTCACCATCACCTTATCACCGGGTTTCAGGTTGAAAATAAATGAAGATGCTTTTCCGGGTGGTACATCCATTCCCGGCGGGGGACTGGCAATTCTGACATTCAGCATAACGATGTTGCCTTCAGCCGGATGATTGGCCATGGAGTAGGCACGGAATATCTCCTCATCCAGCTTCGATTTGAAGCGCCACATATTGTACTTATCCCAGTCACCACGATACTCGGTTTCCACATCAAAGTCAGCATAAGTGAGTTCATAGGGTGGGATGTCAATCTGGATATACCCACCAGCTTTGAAATTCAAATTTTCACCGGCTGGTAGTCTCAGGATCAATTCCTTGATGAATGTCGCCACATTCTGGTTACTGACGACTTCACATTCCCATTTTTGAATGCTGAAAATTTCTTCCGGAACATGAATTTTCAGGTCATTCTTGACTTTAACCTGACAGGACAATCGGACATGATCTTTCATCTCCGCACGGGAAAGTTGTGTTTTTTCGGTGGGCAGGACTTCGCCGCCACCCTCGAGAATTTGACATTTACACATACCGCACGTGCCACCACCACCGCAAGCCGACGGTAAAAAGATTTTCTCGGCAGCCAGCGTGTTCAACAGGGTGCTTCCGGCTTCAACTTCCGGCGATTTTTCAGCATCGTCATTAATGAGGATTTTAACTTTCCCTCTGTTGACGAGTTTGGAGCCGGCATAATTCAGCAACACGACCAGTATCTGAATCGTTCCGGTAAATACGACTGTGCTGAGGACAATCAACCCAAAGGTACTATTCACGCGTCGTCCCCTTTACTACAGATTGATACCGGAAAAACTCATGAAAGCAATCGCCATGAGTCCGGTGATTAACATGGTGATACCCAAACCGCGCAGACCCAAGGGAATATTGGAGTAGCGCAGTTTTTCACGAATCGCGGACATGGCAATAATTGCCAACGCCCAACCCGTCCCTGATCCCAGTCCGTAAACAAGGGATTCGCTGAAGTTGTACTCGCGTTCCACCATAAAGAGTGATCCACCGAGGATGGCGCAATTAACTGCGATCAATGGCAGAAAAATTCCCAGGGCGGCGTAGAGTGACGGGCTGTATTTATCCAGAATCATCTCAACCAATTGAACCATGGCAGCGATGACAGCGATGTATGAAATGAAGCCCAGGAAACTCAAATCCACACCAGGCAGGCCAGCCCATTCAAGCGCTCCGGGTGCCAGAAGAAAGTGGTGAATCGCCCAGTTCGTTGGAACGGTGATGGTCTGAACAAAAACAACTGCGAAACCTAGTCCGATGGCCGTTTCAACACGCTTGGACACCGCCAAAAACGAACACATCCCGAGGAAAAATGCCAGCAGGATATTTTCGACGAAGACGGCCTTCACAAATAAACTGATCAGATGTTCCATAATGTTCTACCTCCGCCTATTCGCTAACCGTGCCGGTGACACTGCGTTGCACCCAGATGAGTAGACCCAACAGGATAAAAGCACCGGGTGCCAGAACCATTAAGCCCATGTTTTGATAGCCGGCAGCGTAAAAACTGTCCGGGATTATGCGGAAGCCCATCAGGGTTCCACTGCCTAATAATTCCCGTCCGAAGGAGACTGTCATCAAAAACATGCTGTAGCCCAAACCATTGCCAATACCATCCAAAAATGACGGCCAGGGCTTTTGCTGCAAAGCGAATGCTTCTGCCCGACCAAGGACGATACAGTTGGTGATGATCAGTCCGACAAAGACGCTGAGCTGCTTACTGATGTCGAACAAGTAGGCTTTCAGAATTTGGTCCACTAAAATCACCAGAGAGGCGATAATGGCCAACTCAACAATAATTCGAATCTGGGATGGGATTTTGTTGCGGATCAGCGAGATGGCGAGACTTGAGAATGCCGTCACCAGCATCACCGCCAACGACATGACCAGAGCAGTTCGCATCTGGACCGTTACCGCCAAAGCGGAACAGATTCCCAGAACCTGAATGGAGATCGGGTTGTTGTCCATCAATGGATCTTTGACGAACTTTATATTTTTTGCACTGAGTATGTTCATGAGATGACCTCGTTATGAACTTTATTTCGAAGAATGGTGAAGTACGGATTGAAGCGTTCCAGATCACCCATGAGGAATTCGTTAATTCCTTTCCCGGTGAGTGTAGCGCCACTAATACCGTCAACCTTGTGCTCTTTTCCCTTTGTATCTGCTCTCAACTTACCTTTTTCGATGGTGATACCCACGAGGGAACCGTTTGTATCCAGGATTTTTTTACCCACGAAATTTTCAATGAACCAATCCTTGGAGATTTCGCCACCCAATCCCGGTGTTTCACCGTGGGAGTAGAAGGTGATTCCACGCACCGTATTCAGGTCGGAGTCAAGAGCCAGATAACCTTTAACGGTTGACCATAAACCTTTACCGGAGATGGGGAAGCAGTAAGCGGTTACAGCGCCGTTTGCATCCTTCAGCAAATAGATGGGTAACCGGTCTGTTTCATCAGCATTGACTTCATCTGCAGTGAGATTGGGTATGACTGTTCCTGCAGGATCAACCACGACGCTGGACATCCGCTTGGCGAACATATCCAGGATGTCCTTCTTGGCGTATTTTTGATCCGGTTCAATTAGTTGGACGGCTCTCAGGATATTTTTTTTAATATCTGTCTGAATATTCTCTTCCTGCGCCGGTTTTAAAAGTGTTGCTGCAGAAGCTAACAAAATGCTGCAAATGATGGTTACGGTGGCAGCGAATCGCAGAATATATCCATTACTATACACGGCGTAGTCTCCTCTTAATGTTGGCTTGTACGACGAAATGGTCGATGAGCGGCGAGAACACATTGCCAAAGAGGATGGCCAACATCATACCTTCCGGGTAAGCAGGATTAAAGGTCCGGATCAGAATCGCCATGACGCCGATCAGAATGCCATAAATCCATTTTCCGGTGTTGGTACCAGCCGCAGAAACCGGATCGGTGGTCATAAAGACGGTTCCAAACATGAATCCACCCATGACCAATTGGTAAACCGGTGGTAATGAAAGCATGCCGGTGGCTGTGGGTCCGGCCAACCAATGAACCAGACTTGCCATGCCAAAACCACCCAAAGCAGTTGCCAGCATAATTCTCCAACTCCCGATACCCAGAATGATGAGAATGGCCGCACCAATCAGAATTGCCAGCGTGGATGTTTCACCCATACTGCCGGGGATGAAACCGGTAAACATGTTATTCAATGTATAATGCAAGGGACTGGCGTGTAGGGCATCAACAGCATTACCGGTTGCTGCAGCAGCAGTTGCCAGCGGTGTCGCGGTGGAAAATCCGTCAACCGCAGCCCAAACACTATCGCCGGACATGTTGCCTGGATAGGTGAAAAACAGGAATGCTCGCGCGGTGAGGGCTGGATTAAGAAGGTTCATTCCTGTTCCGCCGAAAACTTCCTTGCCAATTACGATTCCAAATGAAATACCAATGGCGACCTGCCAGAGTGGAATTGTCGGGGGTAGCGTCAGTGGAAACAAAATTCCGGTCACCAGCAATCCCTCATTGATCACATGTCCGCGAATTTTTGCGAAAATCGATTCCCAAAACGCGCCGACTGCATAGGAAACAATCACGACGGGCATCATCACCAGTGCGCCCTTCCAGATCGCCAACCAAAAATCAGAGATTCCAGTTTGGCGTCCGATATTGTACATACCCATAATGATAACGGGTAGGAGCGCTACGATGACCATAAACATATAGCGTTTTAGGTCAATATTATCACGCACATGCGGACCGCGCCGGGTCGCTTTCCCTGGTGTCAGGAGAAATGTATGGGTCGCTTCAACCAGTGGCTCAATAAGCTTGAAGGGGCTTTTGGATAGACTTTCTTCCAGCTTCGTAAAAATTTGATCCAAACTCATCGGTTAACCTTCCTTCTCAATCAGCGTTAAACCGTGTTCGATGATCTCGCCAAATTCAATCTTTGAAGGACAGATGTAGGTACACAGTGCGAAGTCTTCCGGAGCAACCTCCAGAATGCCGAGTTGCTCCATGAGTTCCACATCTTCAATCAAAACAGCTTTGGCAAGATTTACCGGGAGAATGTCCATTGGCATTACTTTTTCATAGCTACCTGTGGCAACGAAGGCGCGTTCATCACCATTCAAATCGGTGTTTTGCACAAACTTTTTGTTTTTCAACAGCGATGATAAAAAGGTGCTTCCATAGCTCGGCAGGTTGAAACCGGGATCCATCCAACCCAGGAATCGTTTTTTCAGCACCTCAGGAATGGCTGTCACTGTATGGTCGTAAAACCCAATAAATCCTTCAAGCGAGGCATGGGTCCCTGACAAAATGGTCCCGGAAAGTATACGATGAACGTTGTCGCTGAGATTCTGGGGAAGGAAGCTGGCCATCGGAGCACCAGCCAAAGTTTTGATGTAGTGTCGCTTTTCAATAGGCGCGCCAGTTATAGCAACGATGGTCTCATTTGGATAACGGCCGTTCTTTAACAGTTGGCCGATTCTTGCTGTATCAAATGGTGATATGTACCAAATCACCTCACCCGAATGCAACCGGTCTATGTAATAAACCTGCACGCTGATATTTCCAGCCGGATGGGGTCCGGTGATGGTGTGATGCTCAACGCCTGTAATTTCTTTAAAACTGTCATTATTGTCCGGGGCGGTAGTCAGGTGAACCTTCCCGCCGGTCAATCGCTGCAATGCCAGGACACCCGTCTGGAAGTCGGCTTTGAGTTCTTTCATGTAAAAATTTGGATCAGCGGCCAATGGTGCGGTATCCAAGCCGGAAATGAAAATAGCCTTTGGTGGTTTATCCAGATCGGCGATGTTCGAAAAGGGACGCTGCCGAAGTGCTGGCCACATACCGCCTTCCACCAACGCATTAATCACCTGCGCCCGCTCAAGTGTCTTGATCTGTGTATCGGTATACCTCGGAAACTCAACGCTCTCATTGCTCGTCTCCACATCAATCACGACGCGTAAAATGCGTCGGCGGTCACCACGTACGACATCATTGACCTTCCCCGCAGCCGGTGCGAGAAATTTGACATAGGGTTGCTTTTTGTCGGTAAAGAGAACCGACCCGATTTTGACATGGTCACCGGGCTCTACCTTCATCTGAGGTCGCAGATTGCGAAAATCGGTTGCTTGCACAGCCACTTGTTTCGGCTGAGGAACGACCACAAGCTTGCCCTCCGGCGAACCTTCCAGGGGTAAATTGTAACCTCGTTTAACTTTGAATTGTCCCATACTCACATCCACTCCATTTATCCATTTTGCGGCCAAAATATAGAGTCAGTTTCAGCTTCTTCAAGAGTTAGTGTGGCTTTAATAAAACCAGTGTGAAAAATCATACTGCCCGTGTAAAACCTGCTCCGCATGAGCTGCTGTACCGGTGCAAACTATATGCCATGGACAACGATCTACACGCCTTCCTTGCCATGCAAACCAGTAAAAAAATCATCCGATACCCGCTTTTATTTTTAGGTGATCTGCAGGCATTTCTGAGGGGAAGAAATTCGATGCTATAGGTGTGATTTTGCACGGTTTTGCAAAGGTTAAATTCCTTGCGCTACCATGCATCCCCGTATACATTTCGCGGCTAAAAATGGAACGGATATGTTAGAGCAATTAAGTCAGAATTTGGAAGGTGTCCTCAAGAAATTGAGGGGACACGGCCGACTGACTGAAGCAAACATAACTGATGCTTTGCGCGAGGTTCGCCGGGCACTGCTCGAAGCCGATGTAAATTATCAGGTAGCCCGGGATTTTATTGCCGCTGTCAAGGAACGCGCCTTGGGCGATACCGTCCTGCGATCCATCACCCCCGGCCAGCAAATCGTCAAAATTATTCAGGATGAGCTAACACAACTTTTAGGTGGGGATGCCAAACCTCTCAACCTGTCTGGATCACCTGCCATCATCATGGTGGTCGGTCTACAGGGGAGCGGCAAGACGACATTTGTGGCCAAACTCGGGCGCCAGCTTGCCAAAGAAGGACGTCATCCACTTTTGGTTGCTTGTGACGTTTATCGTCCGGCGGCTGTGGAGCAATTACAGGTTCTTGGCAAGCAGATCAAAATTCCGGTCTACGCGGAAGAGAATAGCAAGGACGTGGTTGGGATTGCCCAGCGCGCGATTCGTGAATCGGTTCGTTACCCTGCGGATGTCGTCATCGTCGACACAGCCGGACGGCTACACATAGATACGCAGATGATGGAGGAGATCAGGGCGGTCAAAAAAGCGCTCGATCCTCGCGAAATTCTGTTTGTCGCGGACGGGATGACCGGCCAGGATGCCGTAAATGCCGCCAAAGCTTTCCAGGAAGCAGTTCAGTTTGACGGCGTGGTCCTGACCAAACTCGATGGTGATACGAGAGGTGGCGCTGCGCTTTCGATTCGCTCCGTCACCGGCAAACCGATTAAATATATCGGTGTGGGCGAACAGGTCACTGCGCTGGAGGTTTTCCATCCGGAGCGACTGGCAAGTCGAATTCTCGGGATGGGCGATGTTGTTTCACTGGTGGAACGGGCACAGGAGGTGTTCGATACCGACGAAGCTGAAAAACTTGAGAAAAAACTCCGGAAAAGTGATTTTGATCTTGACGATTTCAAGACGCAGTTGAAGCAAATGCGATCCATGGGAGGTCTATCCGGCCTGGTCGGATTAATCCCTGGAATGAATCGACTTAAAGATGTAAACTTGGACGAAAAAAGGTTGACTCGTATTGAGGCAATTATTAACTCAATGACCCCGATTGAGCGCCGTCGCCCGCAGGTTTTGAATGGTAGTCGGCGGAAACGCATCGCCAGGGGCTCCGGAACAGCAGTGACGGATGTGAATCAATTAATGAAGCAGTTTCAAATGATGCAAAAAATGATGAAACGCTTTGGGAAAATGAATAAACGGCAACTGTTGAAAAACTTGCCGTTAGGAATGTAATCTTATGGATGGAGGTTTTGTTTGGCTGTAAGAATTCGTCTGATGCGTGGTGGGAGAAAAAAACTTCCCATGTATCGCATTGTAGTTGCCGATTCAAGAGCGCCCCGTGATGGTCGCTATATCGAAGTCATTGGTCGGTACAACCCGCTGCCTGCTACAATGGAAGTCAGTGTGGATGAAAGTCGTCTGTTCAAGTGGTTGGATGATGGCGCCGCGATGTCCGATACAGTTAAAAATTTAATGCGGCATCAGGGTTTGACTCTGAAATATGAGCTGCGTAAACGGAATGCCGATGAGGCTACTGTTTCTAAAGAACTGCAAAAGTGGGAAATGGCTCACCAGGAACGTGATAAGAATACTGGGAATACGAAAAGTCAGAAAGCTGAAGTTGCCAAGACATTGGAAACCGAGGCTGCACCAGTAGCAGAAGCGCTGGCTGTTGAAGCCGAAGTCGCTCCGGAAACCCTTGCTGTAGAGCCTGAACAAGCTGCAGAAACCGAATCAAAGGCAGAATAATCATCGCCTTGATCTGGCCTCCTGGTAAATACCAGGTAGCATATTGGAAAGGGATTACTCATGAAGGATTTTGTAGAGTTCGTAGCCAAAAGTCTGGTAGATCGACCAGAAGAAGTGACGGTCAATCAGGTTGATAGCGAACGCGTAACCATTTTTGAGTTACACGTAGCCAAAGAAGATGTTGGTAAAGTCATCGGCCGGTCAGGCCGTACGGCAAAAGCCTTCAGGACACTACTGGCGGCTGTCTCAGCAAAAGCAGGCGCTACTCGATCAATTCTGGAGATATTGGAGTAATTCCATCTCAATAACCCATGACCGAACTTGAGCGTACTATCATTGCAACCGTTCGGAAGCCACATGGTGTTAAAGGCAGTCTGAAAGTCACCCTTCATGGGCTTGAACTGGCGGACGTAAAAGAATTAAAAACGCTTTTTCTCAAAACAGACTCGGGTTGGCAATCATACGAATTGTCACTCGTTCAAGGCACAAATTCTGATGCAATCCTGACTCTGGGAGGGGTTGACTCTCGTGAAGCGGTTGAGCTACTGCGTGGCCAGGACCTGTACGCCGATGAAGCCGACCTCCCTCCGCTGGAAGAACTTGAGTTTTACATCGAAGATTTGGAAGGTTGCGAGGTCGCAGATTCCGAAGGTACGATTTTTGGCAAGGTCACTGAAATTCTGCTGGGTAACGAACAAGACACACTCGTCGTTCTGAGTGCAGATGGCATTGAATCCATGTTTCCGTTTGTTGACGAATGGATTGAAGAGGTGGATATTGAGGGTCGTCGTATCATTGTGACGCCTTCGGAGATTCGCTGATGTCATTGAAAATCGATGTCATTTCTACCTTTCCCGGAATCGTGGAAACTTTCGCTGAAATGGGGATCGTTGGTCGGGCTTTCAAATTGGGTTTGGCTAAACTCAAAGTCTGGAACCTGCGAGATTTCGCTGATGATCGCTTTAAGCACATCGATGATGATCCATATGGCGGCGGACCGGGAATGGTGATCAAACCAGACCCCATCTTTCGGACTTTCGATGCCTTGGAGGCGATGAATTCTAATGAGCCGCGTCATGTCATATTCCTGACTCCCCAGGGCAAACCATTCCAACAGGACGATGCCGAACGACTTTCGCAACAAAATCATCTGGTTTTTTTGTGTGGTCGGTACAAAGGCATTGACGAACGGGTTCGTGAAGCCCTGGTAGATGAGGAATTTAGCATTGGCGACTATGTGCTTTCCGGGGGCGAATTGGCTGCATTCGTGATGATTGACGCCATTGTTCGATTGTTACCCGACGCAACCAGTGATGGTGATTCCGTAATTTCTGACACTTTTCCGTTTGGATTATTGGACGCACCGTTGTATACACGGCCCGCGGAGTACCGGGGCATGCAGGTGCCGGAAATTTTACTGTCCGGGAACCATGCAGAGATTGAAAAATGGCGTTTGGAACAACGCCTGGAACGAACCAGGCAGCGCCGCAAAGATTTATACAAACAATACATGAGACGTTTGGAGGATAGGGAAAATGAACAAGGCCAATAACACCGTAGCAGACCAGTTACGCACAGATATTCCGGATTTTCGGGCAGGAGATACGGTGGCTGTTGATGTGAAAGTCATTGAAGGAAATAAAGAACGCGTTCAACGGTACGAAGGCAATGTAATTGCCCGTTCCGGTAGAGGTGTGAATGCCTCCTTCACCGTCAGGAAAATTTCCAACAATATCGGAGTAGAACGAATTTTTCCGCTCCATAGTCCAAATCTGGCGGCAATCACAGTCGTTCGCAAAGGACGCGTCCGACGGGCGAAACTCTACTATCTGCGCAAACTGCGTGGCCGGAAAGCGCGTATCAAAGAGTTGCGTTAGTCCGTCTTGGATTGACAACTACGGTTACAAAATTGAAAAAGCCACGTTCGCGTGGCTTTTTTTTCATCTTTCGGAGTCATGAAATCTAAATGATTCACAACTGGTATGAGTTAGTCCTCATGTTGGGGGTGGGGATTGCAGCCGGATTTTTCAATATCTTGGCCGGGGGTGGCTCATTCCTCACATTGCCACTCCTCATTTTCCTGGGACTCCCACCCAACATCGCCAATGGCACCAACCGATTAGCCATTTTAATGCAGAATGTCATCGCCGTGGGCAGATTTAAGCAACTCAATTACCATCCCGGTCATTTTTCCTTCATCGCCGGCTCATTTACCCTCCCGGGTGCAATCCTCGGGACCTGGTTGGCAACCCAGGTCAGTAACACACAGTTTAAAACATCACTGGCCATCATCATGTTGGTTATGACGATTTTTACCCTCGTGATGACCAATCGTGAAAAATCCGACACCATCACTCCCGATGAATACACCGGAGGGTGGAGAGTCGCTGGCCCCGTCTACTTTCTCATTGGCATTTATGGTGGTTACATTCAGGCCGGAATTGGATTTCTGATTATCGCCGTGATCCTCTGGCAAGGCTTAAACCTCGTTCACGGAAATGCCGTAAAACTCACGATCATAACCTTGTTTACTGCCGTGTCTCTTATAATCTTTGCCTTCAATAACCAGGTGAACTGGGTTGCCGGACTTTTATTGGGCGTTGGCAATATCATGGGCGGTTTACTGGGAGCCCAGGTATCTGTGAAAAAAGGCCATGCTTTTATTAAAAAAACGATTTCGATTGCGGTGATTATCTTTGCGGTAAAGCTACTCCTGGATTAAATCGGAATGCATGCTTCATATCGTTGAAATGAGTCTATCATGAGCTCCAAAAACAACCCAATCAATTATGCCCAATTACCTGCCGTGGATCATCTTCTGAAACTGGCGGAAGATGTCCATGCACCGCTGGCATTAAAAACGCACGTGGCTCGCCAATTCCTGGAAAATTTACGGCTTCAGCTTAAGCCGGATTCAACCCTGACGCGGTCACAGGTCGAAAGTGAGTATTTACTTAATCTTGACCAAATCCTCAACCCCATAGGCCCGGTCATCAATGCCACAGGGGTAATCCTCCATACGGGGTTGGGTAGAGCGGCATACAGTGCGGGAATGGTTAAAAGACTGGTGGAAATGCTATCAGATGTCTATGTCAATCTGGAATTGGATTTGGCGACGGGGCAGCGAGGGAATCGCAATGATCATCTCCGGCCATGGTTACAAGCGCTCACAAATGCTGAAAATGGCATTTTGGTCAACAATAATGCCGCGGCAGTTTTACTCGCCCTGAACACATTGGCGAATCGGAAACAGGTCGTCATTTCCCGGGGACAACTGGTAGAGATTGGCGGTTCGTTCCGTATCCCGGAAATTCTCAAAAAAGCGGGTGCGAAACTGGTGGAGGTCGGCACCACAAATCGCACCCATCTCAATGATTTCAGGTCAGCCATTTCGTCCAAAACAGGTTTGTTACTCTGGGTTCACACATCGAATTATCGCATTGAGGGATTCACCAAAGAGGTTGGTTTGGCTGAACTGGTGGAACTGGGAAAGGAATTTAACCTGCCGGTAATGGCCGATCTGGGCAGCGGTGCATTGGTGGATATTGGCGAATACGGTCTGCGCCGCGAACCGTTGGTTTCGGAAGTGGTGAAAACGGGTGTCGATGTGGTGACATTCAGTGTGGATAAACTTTTAGGCGGACCCCAAGGTGGAGTAATTGCAGGTAAAAAATCCTGGATAAATCGAATTGAAAAAAATCATCTGCTCAGGGCATTGCGAAGCGATAAGACCCAAATTATTCTCACACTTGAAGCACTGAAAAATTACCACGACCCAGCCACGGAGACGCCATTTTACAGGGACATTTCAATTCCCCTGGAAACGCTGCATCGCCGTGCGCATGCCATCGTTCAAGCCATTAATCCGAATGAACTGAAAATTGAGATTTGCGAAACACCGGGACAGGTTGGCTCGGGTGCAGCGCCTACAGATTCATTTCAATCAGTCGCGTTAAAATTGAAGCACAATCGGAAAAGCACCAAATCGTTGGCGGCGGCATTACGCCAGGCCAGCATTCCGGTTTTGGGCTACATCAATGAGGATCGCGTGTTCCTGGATTTGCGAACCGTCCGAACGCATCAGGACGATTTGCTCATGCGTATTTTGCGTGATCTGAACTAATTCACAAATCAGACTTATTCTCCCAGGATAAGTCAAACAACCATAAATTGGAAAATGATGCAACGCGTCGTTGGATTAGCCGGACACATTGACCACGGGAAAACCGCACTGGTGATTGCATTGACCGGCGAGGATACGGACAGACTCCCCGAAGAGAAACAACGTGGTGTGACCATTGATCTCGGGATTGCGTTTTACCGGGAGGATGTGGCTTTCATAGATGTCCCTGGGCACGAAAAATTCATCAAAAACATGGTTACAGGTGTGTCTACCATTGATATGGCCATGTTGGTCATTGCTGCCGATGATGGCATTATGCCCCAAACCCGGGAACACCTGGATATTCTCAAATTGCTGGGGATCCAGACCATACTGGTCGCCCTGAATAAGTGTGATCTGGTGGATATGGATTGGCTGGATCTGGTGGAAGATGACGTGGTTCGGTTTATGAGAGAAAATGGCTATCCGGACGCGCCAATCTGCCGCGTTTCAGCGGTGAAAAATCTGGGGATTGATGAATTACGACAAACGCTGGATAACATGCTCACGAGACTGCCGCAACGAATGGGAGGCGCGGTATTCCGATTGCCCATAGATCGGGTATTCAGTGTGAAGGGCTTTGGGACCGTTGTCACCGGCACCGTTTTGTCTCACGAATTACACGTCGGACAAAAAGTTCAACTCTTTCCGGCTGGGGAAATTTATACCGTCCGGGGATTGCAGACACACAAACAGATTGTAAAGCGGGTTCGGTTTGGCGACCGGGCTGCGTTGAATCTGGCCAATGCCAGTATAGATGATTTAGGGCGCGGTGCATTTCTGGCAACACCGGAACTGTTTCAAACCGGTCAGACCTGGCTGGGGAAAATCACGGTTTTGCCTCATTGGGAAAAACCCGTTAAAGCCAATCAAAGGCTCCATTTACACCTGGGGACCGGAAAATTTATCTGCCGCGTGAATTTACTGGAGGACAAGCTTTGCGAACCGGGACAAACGATGTTGGCGCAATTTTTCATGGAAGAACCGGTTGCCGCCGGATTTGGTGACAAGATCGTTCTGCGTTTTTTCTCTCCTGAGCACACCCTGGGTGGTGGGCAACTCTTCTGGCCGGTGGCAAAGCGAATGAAACGAAACGACAATCGGATTTCTGCATTGAAGAATTTGCCCGGTGAAATGCTCGCAGAGCAACTGAACGGGTTACTGATTTTTCACCGCAAGCCACTAAAATTTTCAACGATCACCCGGTCACTCACACGAACCCTGGCCGAACTTGACAAGGAACTGAAGGACGATTCGCGCTATTTTGTATGGCAGCAGCAGGTTGTTTTGAAATCGGATTTCGAAACCTCCAAAGGAGGTATTTCCGAAAAGCTCAGCCAATACCAGCAATCCAATCCCCTGGGTGAAGGTCTCCTGGTTGGTGAAATTACCGGGGAACGGGATAAAATTACACCCTTTGTGCTGGAACATGGGGTGGTCAACGGTTGGCTCACCCGGAGCCACGACCGGTTTCGGATGGCTGGGAATTCAGGTGGATTGTCAGATTTCCAGCAGCTTAGCAAAGTCAAAATTTTGGCTATTTTTAATGACTCACCTTACAATCCACCAGCAATTTCCGATCTCAAAAAGACACTCTCCCCAGAAGATCAGCCGGTGCTGCAATGGCTAATCAAGCAAGGTGAGTTGGTACAATTGGAAGGTGAACGCTTCCTCCCGCTGAATCAATTGAACGATTTTACCCAAATGCTGCGCGCCTGGTTTCAATCCAACAGTGTCATAACACCGGCAGATGTCCGGGACATGCTTAATTCCACCCGGAAGGTGGTCATACCCTTGTTAAATTATACGGATTCAAAGGGTTTGACACGCCGGGACGGTGATGTGAGAGTGTGGGTGGGGGAAGCATAAAGCGAGCAGGAGAACGGGAACGAGAATAAGAACCTGGCTTGACGCAACCTATTGATCTTTTTTCCTTTGATTTTTCAAAGTTGAATGAAATTATTTACGCGTTTCGTTGATAGATGTTGAATAGTTGGTAATAATTGGATTTTTAATGAAGTGTAACCGTATGATTGGTGCAATTATTTTGTTCTCAACAACATTCCTTCACTTGAGATCGCAATTTGCGATGTCAAAAAGCGTACATGAATGACTCAATAGATAAATCTGCTGTGACAAAGCCTGTAGCAATCCAAAATCTGATTTATTCAATTCGGGGTAACCAGGTTATGCTAGATCAGGATTTAGCAAATTTATATCAAGTAGAAACGAGAAGGTTAAATGAACAGGTAAAACGAAATAAAAAGCGATTTCCAAGCTCTTTTATGTTTCAACTCACTAGAAAGGAATACGATGAACTCTTGAGGTCACAAAATGTGATCTCAAGTGAACATGGTGGTAGACGATATTTACCCAACGCATTCACGGAACAAGGTGTAGCCATGCTGTCGGCTGTCCTTAAAAGTGAAACTGCTGTGAAAATCAGTATCCGAATTATGGAAGCCTTTGTGAATATGCGTCGCTTCCTGCTGTCCAATTCCCGTGTATTCGAGAGGCTGGATTCGCTGGAACTAAAGCAATTAGCATCGGAAGGAAAAATTGAAAAAATTCTGGATGCCATCGAAAGTAAGAAAGTATCACCTAAGCAAGCGATCTTTTTTGACGGACAATTTTTCGATGCTTACCAGTTGGTATCTGATCTCATCCGGTCTGCGAAAAAATCAATTATTCTCATCGACAATTATATCGATGATAGAGTCTTGGTGCAATTCACCAAGCGGAAAGTCCATCTCCCGGTCACCATCTATACCAATCCCATGAATCCGGTCTTGAAACTGGATGTCAATCGCTTCAATGTCCAATACCCGCAGATCGAACTTAAAACCGTCAAGAAATTTCATGACCGCTACCTCATCATTGACCGAAAAACCGTCTATCATTTCGGAGCATCCTTGAAAGATTTAGGGAAGAAAACCTTCTCCTTCACCAAACTTGATTTAGAGCCTAGGGTCATTTTATCTCGGATTGAGATTTTGGATAATTCAAACACGCCGACACCAAACGATTGACACGCCGGGACGGTGATGTGAGAGTGTGGGTGGGGGAAGCATAAAGCGAGCAGGAGAACGGGAACGAGAACGAGGCATCATATGTGAATTTGATAATTGCTTTGCTACACCAGTTAAAAGAACGAGCGCCAACTTCAAACAAATCCAAAATTCCATTACTAAACCAACCCTTTACAAATTTAGATTCCGGCCAACCAAAAAATCGCTGATGGGAGTTGAATCCGGATGCCCGAAACCCGCCGTTTTATCCTCTTTGCTGAAGACCGACTTGGTCCCCTTTCCAGTAAAACCGCCAATGGTCTGATCCGTTACCGCCCCAATGAAGTACTGGCAGTCATTGATAGCACCAAAGCCGGCAAAACCGTCGGCACGGTGTTGGGCTATGGTGGTGATATTCCCATTTTGGCCAGTGTGGAAACGGGTTTGAAGCTCAAGCCTGATGTGATGGTCATCGGCATCGCCCCCATAGGTGGTGGATTCAGTGAAGCATGGCGACCGGCAGTAAATAGGGCTCTGGAAGCTGGATTGAAGGTTTGGAGCGGTCTGCACTATTTTCTCTCAACAGACCCTGAATTCAGTAGCCATTCAGAACAAATCTGGGATTTGCGCAAACCACCATCCGGTCTGAAGGTCGCTCAGGGAAATTGGACGCGGCGTAAAAGTAAAATCCTGCTCACCATTGGCTCGGACAGCAACATTGGCAAGATGACCACCGCGCTGGAATTGCAGACCCAGCTTGCTGCCCGGGGAATTGAGACGATTTTTATTGGAACCGGACAGACCGGAATCGCCATCGCAGAAAGAGGCGTTGGTGTTGATGCCGTTGTCTCTGATTTTGTGAATGGCGCGGTTGAAGCTGAAATTGACAAGGTTGACGGGCAGGTCCCGCTCATCTTGGTGGAAGGTCAGGGCGCTGTAACCCATCCGGGCTATAGCGGTGTAACACTGGGATTGATCCATGGTTGTATGCCGGACTATTTCGTCCTGGCGCATCAGCCGACCCGGTTGGTGGACGATTATAATCATCCGCTGCCATCATTATCCTTCGTAAGAGACCTTCATGAAACGCTCGTATCGCCGTTTAAAACCGCAAGAGTCTTGGGAGTAAATATGTATTCCAAGGGAATGACTTTGGACGAAATTGCACCGGCACTGGCGGGACTCCGCCGCAATCTGAAATTACCAGCGGAGGATATGGTGCGTCAGCCTACGGGAGCGGTCGCCGATGCGGTGGCATTGACGTTAAAGCGGGATTTGCGGGTTTGATGCTTTCAATAAAAACGACAGTGTAGAATGGGGAAATGATGAAATTAGCAGTCAGTTGGGAAGTCAAACGCATCACCACCAAGTTCGAGTTCAAAATCGCTCGCAGTGCCGAATCATTTTATGATGTTGTAATTGTTAAAATTACGGATGGTGAACAGGCCGGATATGGCGAGGCAGCGCCAAGTAGGCGGTATCATGATTCCACCACTCAGGTGACCACTTTGCTTGAAAATCTGACCAACGAAATCATTTCTTTGCCGGTTCAGGATGCTGAATTGCGTCAGGCAAAAATCGAAGCCCTGTTTTCGGACAGTTTATCCCTTCAGGCTGCACTCGATATGGCTTTCTGGGATCTGCATGCCAAACAGTTGGGAAAACCGCTGCATCAGGTTTTGGCTGCCGAAATCGAGATGCCGATTTCCTCTTATACAATTGGAATTTCCGACCTGGATATGATCAAACCCAAACTTGACGAGGCGATTACCTACCCGATTCTCAAAATCAAACTCGGTTCTCCCCAAGATGAAGAGATCATGGGTGTTATCCGGCAACATACCGACAAAATCTTGCGAGTGGATGCCAATGAAGGCTGGAAAACAGTTGATGAAGCCAAGCGACGGATTGAGTGGCTGGCGGGTCAGAATGTGGAATTTATTGAGCAACCCATGCCGGCGATGCAGTTGGATGATATAGCTAAATTGCATGACTGGTCACCATTGCCCATCGTAGCAGATGAAAATTCAGTCCGACCGGAAGATGTACCAGGATTGTCCGGTGTCTATCATGGCATTAATATTAAACTGATGAAGTGTGGTGGACTGACCAATGCCTTGAAAATGGTGGCTTTAGCACAAAAACACCATTTGGATCTGATGATGGGATGCATGGTGGAGACTTCAGTGGCCATTTCAGCCGCCGCTCAAATCGGTTCATTCATGCGCTGGCTCGATTTGGATGGTAATGTGCTCATTGCCAATGATCCCTTTATTGGTGTGGGTAATGTGGCAGGAAAATTGATCCTGTCTAACGAGCCTGGAATTGGCGTGAGACGGAGGTAATTACCACCTGACCAAAATTGCCCTTCGATCCGTCGAGAGCCGGACAGGCAAAGCTCAGGGAGACAATTTTGGCTGGAGTGAGTCTTCGATCCATGACTGGAGTCAAGGCCTCAGACAGACACACAGACGGTAAACGGTGCCACAGACGAGCAAATTCAAAAAACTGATGATAGCTCACAAGCGAGAGGAAAAATTGTGAACCTGAATATGAACCGAACAATACGCCGGAGCCTCATTTCCATGATCGTGCTGGGGATGCTGTCTTGCTCGCAGTCTCCAAATTCAACACCCGTCAAAAAAATCGGCTTTTTGCGAGATCAGTACGCTGAAGCGGCTTTTCAGATTGACACGCTACTGAATAAATCGCCTTTCGAAATGGCGCACTGGGGTGTGAAAATCATACGCGCCAACACCGGCGAGGTGATCTATGAGCGCAATGCCAAAAAAATGTTCATGCCGGCTTCCAACATGAAACTCTATTCAACCTCTGCCGCATTATGTCTGCTGGGTCCGGATTTTACCTATCGCACGACATTCTGGACCGATGGTACGATTGATGAAACGGGCGTCCTTACCGGAAATATCTATATCCAGGGCAGTGGTGATCCAACTTGGTCCTGGCGCTTTTATGACAACAATTACGACTCACTGTTTATCCGTTTTGCCGATTCCATAAAAGCCCAGGGCATTACAAAGATTAATGGCAGCATCGTGGGCGATGATAATATTTTTGATGACATTCCACTGGGGTATAGCTGGAGTTGGGATGATGAGCCGTATTATTATGGCGCTCAAATCTCGGGACTATCCTTCAACGAAAACTATATTGATTACCGGCTGACACCGGGGAAAATTGGTGAAAACGCCAGGATTGACCCTTATCCAAATACTGATTTTGTGAAGGTCCAAAACGATCTGCTGACTGCGCCGATTAACTCGGTCACCGATTTTGAAAATGGTCGTAAACGCGGTCAAAATTCCGGCTGGTTCATTGGTAGAATCAGCGCTGCCGATTCTGCTCGCTGGGATGCAATAACCGTAGAAAATCCAACACTTTTCACCGGTTATGTCTTGAAACAATTCCTGGAGCGGCAGGGCATTGAGGTGACAGGTGAGCCCATTGATGGAGACGACTGGACGGCTCAGGTGGATTACGAAAGGTATCAACCCATTTTTACGCACACGTCCCAACCGCTATCGGAAATCATTGCCAAGGTGAACAAGCCCAGTCAGAACTTTATCGCCGAAACCTTGCAAAAAACTCTGGGAGCAATATTAGGAGACGATGGTTCGAGCAAGTCAGGCATTAAAGTCCAGATGGCGTTGTACGATTCACTGGGTATGGATACCCGGAATCTGACGATTCGCGACGGTTCCGGTCTCTCACGCTTGGATCTGGTTTCGCCGAATACAACGGCATCCCTGCTCCAAATGATGTGGAATCATCCGGATCGCGACATTTTCATCACCTCCTTGCCCATCAGTGGCGTGGACGGAACCATTGAAAAACGGATGGTGGGAACGATTGCTGAGGGGCGCGTTCATGCGAAAACGGGCTATGTGTCTTACGTCCGAAGTCTGAGTGGCTACTTGTGGACACTGGGGGGTGAGCCAATCATCTTCACCCTCATGGTGAATCATTATACGGTGCCAACTTCCTTGGCGAATAAAATTCAGGATACCATTTGTACGATTTTGGTGGGAATGGATTATGAATGATCATCCCAACGGTTCAAATGGGTGACATCATCGGGATTCTGGTGATTTCACCCTTGAATCTAAAAACCACCCGCGATCAGTTGAGGTTTTCTTGAGAATAAAGACTTTTGCCATATTTCTCCTGATAGTCATCCTATTTATTCTCGCCTTGGCCTGGCAAATGGGTGCCTTCAAGCGCGTCAATCTGGTTGTGGGGGAATGCCCTGAAGTTCTCGTAGCCGGTGTCTGGCTGCATGCTCCGTATGAGGAAATTCTGGATTATGCTGACGAGCATCTGCTGCCCATTGAGAAAGCATCAAACCAAATCACGGGGGTCTGTGCGCTTTATTACGACAATCCGAGCTTGATTCTGGTTGACTCACTGTTTGCATTTGCCGGGGTTATTTTATCAGATTCAAGTGCCGCGCCTCCCAATCTGGAGCTCCGATTGGTGACGCCTCACTCAGCAGTCACAACCTCGTTCTCAGGATCAGCAGTCATCGGCCAGTATAAAATTTATCCCGCAGTTGAACGCTGGTTTGCAAGTGTCGAAGAGACCTGGGATGCGCCAACACTGGAAATTTATCATCGCACCAAAGAGGGTCATCGGGTCGATTATTACTTTCCAATCGTTAAGAACAGGTTAGAATAGACTAGAATTGAATTGACTAGAATTGAACCGAATAAAATAAATTAACATGAAAATAATAAAGATCGATCATGTTGCCATTGCCACCCACAATCCGTCTGGTTTTCAAGAATTGTTTGAAAAGCTCATGGGGATTCCATTCGATGGCGTCGAGACAGTACCAAACGAGGGGGTGAACACCTATTTTTACCCTGTTGCTGATACCTCTATCGAGGTGTTGGAACCTTTGAATGCCGACGCGGGACTTGTCAAATTTCTTCAGAAACGCGGAGCCGGTTTACATCATATCGCGATGCTGGTTGAAGGGCTGGATGATATGGTTGCTCGCCTGAAACAATCGGGTGTTCAATTTACGAGTGAAACGCCGACAAAAGGTGCTCACGGCAAGCGGATTATTTTTATTCACCCCAAATCAGCGGGTGGCGTTCTCATTGAATTAAGTGAACAACAAACTGACTCCTGAGTATTACCCTAACCTATGACAACACGCAGACCAGGATTACCGGCAGATGATGCGCCGGTATGGGAAAAATTAAAACGACTCCCAGTTTCACCAGGCGTCTATTTCTATAAAAATCAACAAGGTAAAATTATTTACATCGGTAAGGCGAAAGTCTTGCGGAATCGCGTTCGCAGCTACTTCGTCGGTACCCCCGACCGCCCGAAAACGGCCATGCTGGTGGCACGCATCTGGGATTTGGAAACCATCGTAACGCGCAGTGATGTGGACGCCCTGCTCACCGAAGCGAATCTGATAAAAGAGCATCGCCCGAAGTACAATGTGGATCTCCGGGATGACAGAAGCTTCCCTTACATTCGGATTACAAAGGAAGATTTCCCCCAGGTATTTGTCACCCGGGACATCATCAAGGATGGTTCCATTTATTATGGACCATACACGAATGTCAAATCTTTGCGAGCCAGCCTGGCGGTGATCCGGAATATTTTTACCATCCGTTCCTGTAAATACACCATCACGGACGATGCCATCGCCAAAAATAAGATCCAGCTCTGTCTCGATTATCATATCAAGCGTTGCGATGGCCCGTGTCAGGGCTTGATACAAAAAGCGGACTACCGGGAAATGATTGATCGGGTGGAATCCTTTTTAAAAGGCGATACCAGCCCGGTGGAGAGTTGGCTGGAACAACACATGCAGGAATCGTCGCAATCATTAGCGTTTGAAGATGCTGCCCGTTTTCGTGACCAGCTAACGGCGGTCCGGACCTACGCAGCCAAACAGCGCCTGAAAACCAGCGATTTTTATGATCGTGATGTCATAGCCTTGGCGCGTCAGGAAAATTTGGCTGCCGGAATGCTGCTCCGGATTCGTAGTGGCAAACTCATTGGCAAGGAGCACTTCTTTTTCAAGAATACGGATGATCAGGAAAATGGCGCTTTGGTAGGCCAGTTAATGACCAATTTGTACACGGACACGATTTACATCCCCAAGGAAATTTTGGTTCCCTGCGAAGTTGAGGATCAGGACATTGTTGAAAAATGGCTCGCGGTTCAGGCTGGTTACAAAGTCAGTCTGCATCTGCCGAAGATCGGTGAGAAACGCGACTTGCAGCAGTTGGCAGAACGCAATGCTGAGCTAATGCTAGCCGAATTAATCGCACAGCAAAAACTCAAAGTCGAATTCATCCCCAAAATGGTGCGGGCTCTCCAGGACGACTTGCAACTACCTGCCGCGCCTCGGCGGATCGATGGATTTGATATTTCGCATCTGGGTGGTACCGAAACCGTTGCCAGTATGGTCTGTTTCATGGATGCGAAACCTGCCAAAAAAGAGTACCGAAAATTCCAAATCAAGACCGTGGAAGGCATTGATGACTTCGCCAGTATGCGGGAGGTCATCCACCGACGCTACTCCCGTGTCAAAGCTGAAGCGTTATCAGAACCGGATTTAATTCTGATAGATGGCGGTAAGGGCCAACTGTCGGCCGCCAAAGGCGTTTTGGATCAATTGGGACTGAGTCATATCCCGATTTTAGGTTTGGCGAAACGGTTGGAGGAGGTCTTCCTGCCCGGCAATTCTGACGCACTCAATCTGCCAAAAACCTCGCCCTCCGTCATTCTCTTGCGACGAATCCGCGACGAAGCTCACCGCTTCGCCATCACCTTTCAACGGAAACGCCGGGGGAAACGCATGGTCATGTCAGCATTGGACACCATTGAAGGAATCGGTCCCAAACGCCGTCTTGCCCTGATTCAACATTTCCAGAGCGTCACCCGTATCAAAAACGCAACCGTTGAAGAAATCGAGGCGATTCCGGGGATTTCCCACGCACAGGCAGAACGCATCAAGAATGCTTTAGCATGAAAAATTTCATCTTAATGATCCTATTCGCTGGTCTGATCCGGGCACAATCCACCACTTGGATACAACCCGGTTTCGAGCAAACGCAGCACATGTGGATGGACGCACTGAATCAATTCGACGGTCAATTACAACCCGTTGTTTTGGCTGATCTGGTACAGGTGAACGGTCCGTTCACGGACATTCAGAATGAAAAATTGAATGCTGAAATTCGGGGTTTGGTTGGCATTTCGGATACGCCTGATTTGGTTTGGAGCAGGGTGCCGGGCAGCACCTGGCCGTTTTGGCAAGCGCCAAATTTCCCGGTGCGGCGACGAGGTGCATCCGACATTTTCAGCGCCGAAAATGGAAAAATTTACATCTCCTGGCGCTGGAGCCACAATCTTTCTGAGGCTCATCTGGAGGGTGGCAGATTTGTAGAGGATGTCGTTTGGGGGCAGGCCGGGCGGGCTGATGGTCAATTGGGTGAACCCGTGAGCGTAGCCGTGACGACCAAAGGTGATTATGTTATCCTGGAGCGATTGAACAATCGAATTTCCATTTTCAATGCACAGCATGTTTTCCAACGCGCAATTTATCCGACCCGGCAATTCCCCATGCAAAATCCCGTGGCCATGACCCTGCACGATGGTGACGCCCACTGGACCAATTTGCGGGAATCGTTCCTGGTGATTATTGACGCGGATGGGGAGCGGTTGCTACGCGTGAGTCTCGAGGGTCGAATCCTCTCAGTGGTAAAACAGGATTTCCCGTTCAAAACTTACAAATTCGTCAATGCCACAACTGATTATTATGGTTGTGTTTATATCACCGATACGCTCAACGATTGCATTCACAAATTCGATCCCGATCTGAATTATTTGGTTAGTCTGGCGCTTACTCCGGATGGGGAACTGATGATCAATCCCACCGGAATCACTTTGGATAATCGCTACGGTCAAGGGTGGTTTTCGGATTCTACGGGTGTCCATTATTTCTGGGTTGGAACGGATACGCTGAATTGGCGGACGGGTTTTAGTACGCTGAAAAATGCCGTTATGGGGGCGTTTCGGCTTACCGAACCGGCGTATGTTACGGTTTCGGTGAAAAATGAATCAGGTCAGGTTCTGGCGATCTTGATGGAGCATCAAAAATTCCTGTTCGATACGATAAAATATAAATGGCCAATTCCCTGGGGATTCGACGGGTCAACCGTTCAGCTTGAGGTGCAACTCACTCCGACCTACGCATCCAGGAAATATTTCACGAAAACGGTAAAGCAGGAGATCACGATAGATGCAAGTTCGAATCATTAATAATTCAATTGGGTGGGAAATTTCGTGGAAAAATTGAACCCTTTATCTCCGACAGTTCTTGAACGATTCACCGCGTTATTGGGACACACACCCAGCGCGGCGGAACTGAGTATTGCTGAACTCATGTGGTCCCCAACGGTGAGTCAAATCGGCATTTGGAATGAATTGAAACGCATTCCACAACATAACAATAGCCGTCACGCCCTTACTGGCATCCATCGTACCGAGGTTTCTGAAACGCAAGAACTCTGTGTGGAGATTTTTGCCGGGAAAGCCGCCAATGAACCTCATATAACAGCGCTTGATTTGAATCGAGCTGAAAAAATCATTCTACAGTCAGTTAATCTTGACCGCCCCGTCAAATCGAAATTCCAAAATTCCCAGCAATGGAAACTCCCGGCAGAATCGCAAATGACCAATGCCATTCTCCATACGGTGGGGCTCATTGACACCGAAAGAACCTATTTTTCGCAGTTAATGGCTCCCGGCGAGGTGATCATGCTGGTGGTACCGAAAGCAACCCGTCATTTTTCTGAAATATCGGCGACCTTTACGTCATCTGCGCGACAATCCACGCGCAAGTTATTGGCTGATGAGCAATTGTTGGAAAATGCCCGGGGGACGGCATTGGTGGAAAATGAGGTATTGTTACCTGCGATATTACGATTAACCGAAGGATCGAAATTTGGATTGCGCATCAATCCGGATCTCTGGCCGCTCATCTTGCGCAGCGAAGCGTGGGACAAAGTCCTATTAAAGACACCTGTAGCCGGGTTGATGTTAACACTGGCGGCAGATTTGGAGTCCGCTTGCCGGCGAATTTTGGAAGATTACGACCTGATTGGTCTGCGATTGGCAACATCGACAAACGATCAAACACTTTCTCTGGTGATTGCTGATCAGGTAATCGCGAACATTCCTGCCGCCATTCTGTTACCCGCCGGTGGCATGTCCATCACCGAAACCACCGGAAAGCCGGGCAGGAAATTTGAGAAAACCGAGTCGCTGGATTATGAATCACTGGCCGAACCACCTGATTACAATGACGCATTAATCCAGGTTTTAAATTCACCGCGCGTACAACCTTTTGCTTTATTAACTGACGATAATAGCAAGCGCATGCTTGAACTGCCACTCTCCTCCCGTTTCAAAACGACCCAGGGATTGACAGTAGTTTCTGCCTTGGCGTCATTCCCGATTATTGTGCAGATGAATCCACAACGGGCGGCGGAGTTGGCCGCTGCGACGGCGACACGCCAATTGGTCTGCAGTGGTGCTGATCCCAAATGCTTGTCTCTTGCCATTTTCACACCAGACCTTGAGGACGAAGAGAATTTCCTTCAATTTCAGTCGGTGATTA
>Ga0210009_1000557_pt1 | contig 40653 bp, 33 predicted proteins | sample CryGeyCG2114_065_FD_185457 | JGI IMG/M metagenome (GOLD analysis project Ga0210009, IMG submission 185457) | Groundwater microbial communities from aquifer - Crystal Geyser CG12_big_fil_rev_8/21/14_0.65 (SPAdes) (version 2) | ecosystem: Environmental > Aquatic > Deep subsurface > Groundwater ...
CACCGTCCCAGTTCCAGACGCGACCGATGGCCATCCAGGGCGTGAACCGGTCAACGTAGCGGTTGTCTTCGGTCCAGAAACTGTAGTCCTGGAAAAATGTCACGCGGCGGTTGTCATTCTGTGTAACAAAGCCGTTCTCCGTGCGAAAGGTCGGACTGGAATGCCAGTAATCGACATCGAATGACCAGTGACGGGCGTTGCGCTCCAGGCTTGAGTAGAGCGCATTGCCCCAGTACGACTCCCCATCGAGTGCCAGCGTGTGCGCGCCGTCGTCAAACGTGCCCTCCAGTCCGGCGGCACTACCCGCCGCCGCGGCATCGGCGCCATCCGCCTCACGCGTTCGATGTCCGAGCGCCTGCCACTCGAACTGGTACTTGGTGCTAAACCGCAGCGCCCCGTCGACGCCGAACGTCGTTCCCGATCCGCCCATGTCATACCGGCGGTCCGATACCAGCCCGGCCACAAAGGAATTGTTTTCGAACGAGCGCCGTGCCCGGGCCACAGTGGCCCAACTTTCCCCGGCCGAGACCAGGCGGCTGCTTTCCTCGAGCGGAATCAGCAGCGGAGAGTTCTCGTCGCGGGCCGCGATATACCCGAGTGTCCAATTTCCGCTGCGTCCTGACAGTTTGCTGGCTGCAATCGGGTCATTGATGGAGCGCGTATAGACGACGTCGAAATTGGTGTTGTAGAGGTCGGATCCCTCCTGGAAGAACTCCCGGCGCTCCGGAAAAAAGAGTGCGAACGGGGTATTCACATCGATCTGGGCCGCATCCGATTCAATCTGACTGAAATCCGGATTGATCGTGGCATCGACCGTGATTTCCGACGTCACGCCGTACTTCAGGTTGAGGGAGGGAATCGAACTGGCGCCGTCGTTGTCAAGTCGGCCGGATAGGGCATTCCACTCAGAGCTCTGGCTTCCCGTGAACGACGGCAATATTTCCAGATTCCTGCCCGGCGAAACGCCCTCAATTCCGGTAATATGACCCAACTGGCACGGCATGCACGGGTTGTCCCGATCCAAGGCTGCCCATGAGTACGTATTGCGAGTCTCCCGCGGATGCGTTATCCAGTGCGTGAGGCGCCACGACTGCACGTCCCGCTCGGGAAAACGGAGGCTGCGGAAGGGAATGGCCATCTCCACTACATACCCGCGGTCCGTGATGGTACCCGCCGACGTGTAGATCAGGTCGAACGAGCCGTCTTCTCCCTGCGGGCTGGTTCGCGTATCTCCCTGGATGCCATACGGATTTGCTGACACGAAATAGACCGTCTGACCGTCCCCGTTGGTGTCCAGCATGAACCCGGCATAGTCATCCTGCCACATGGCATCGCGCTCGGAGTAACGCGCTCGGATGCGCGCAGGATCGTCCTCGATTTCATAGGCCACATACAGATTCTCGCTGTCATAGGCCATCCATGCCGTAATACCGATCGGCGGTTCGGCCATTTCGTCCGGAAAGGTCTCGGAGAAGCCGGTCATCCGGCGGGCGTCCTTCCAGACAGCGTCCGACAGATCACCGTCCACTGCAGGCGCCACCTGGACGCGGGGAATTTCGGCGCGCGGCTCAATAAGGGGCGCGAATTCGGCGCCGGGCGAATTGTCCGGTTTCTCCGGCCGGGGGCCGACAAGTTGGACGGCGGCGGTCAAAACGAAGGTGGTCAGGACGAGGGCCCACCCGGCCAGTCCATGGGGCAGTGGCATACGGTGCATGCTGTATCGTGGTATGGGTCATGGATATGTCAGCGGCGTGGTGGGAATTCGCATGTGTCCCTACGGAGTTTCTCCGAAAGGGGTTACAGGCACTTGGAGCGTGGCGCGATGAAAAAGTTGGCAGACGGCCCGAAAAAAATTCATCAGACTTGCAAATATGGCCGCCAGGCTCCTTCTTTGATCGTTGTAACAGCTGAATCCATCAAAACACCCCATCCGAACTCCGAAGACATGAACAAAAAGCTCAAAAAACAGCTCATTACCGCCGCTCTTATCCTGGTGGGCATCTTCATCGTCTTTGCCGTGGTAAGCCGGATTGCCTGATGAGCGCTGGCCCGTTACCTTTGAGCAGAATCAACCTGCTACGATATTTTCGGTAACGCATGAAGTTTTTTATAGATACGGCGGATCTCGACGAAATCCGCGAAGCCAACGACCTGGGCGTCCTGGACGGCGTCACGACGAATCCGTCGCTGATGAAGAAGACGGGTGGCGTGGACTTCCACGCGCACATCCTCAGGATCTGTGAGATTGTGGATGGGGACGTGTCGGCCGAGGTCACGGCGACCGACTACGATGGGATGATGACGCAGGCCCACGAACTGGCGGCCATCCATGAGAACGTCGTGGTCAAAATTCCGCTCATCAGGGAGGGCATCAAGGCCATCAAATCGCTCTCGGGCGAGGGCATAAAGACCAACTGCACCCTCTGTTTCTCGGCCTCGCAGGCACTCATTGCCGCCAAGGCCGGTGCCACGTACATATCGCCATTCGTCGGGCGACTCGATGACATCTCGACCAATGGTATGGAACTCATTGGACAGATCGTTCAGATCTATTCCAACTACGGCTACGAGACGGAGGTACTCGCTGCATCCATCAGGCATCCCCTGCATGTGGTGGAGTCGGCCATGATGGGAGCTGACGTCGCTACGATTCCCTTCAAGGTGATTACGCAGCTGTTGAAGCACCCGCTCACGGACAGCGGGCTGGAGCGGTTCATGGCCGATTGGGACGCGTTCGAAAACGCATCCCGGTAAGGGGCGGCTCCCATGCTGTATGTACCTCTTGGCGGTGCGGTCGAAGAAATCGGAGCGAGTTGCCATTTCCTGTTCGTGGACGGCACGGGGATCCTGCTGGATACGGGGTCCGATCCGGAAAAAGAAGGCCGCGCCAGTGTGCCGGATTTCCATCGCATCCATGACCGGCCGGACTGGCATATAGACCACATCGTGCTCTCACATGCCCACCACGACCATATCGGCTCGCTGCCTGTGGCCGTACGCGAATTTCCGCACGCCCACGTGCACATGACTGCTCCGACGCGCAAGCTCCTGGACACCCTGCTCCCGGCCTCGGCGCGCCTGCAACTCCGTCGCCGGATGGAGGGCGTGACGACGGAAGATCCGCTCTATACGGAGGACGACCTCGAAACAAGCTCATACCTGTATCTGGTCCACGACTACGAGACCGATTTCGACCTGACGGGCCTGAAAGGTGGATTTCCCATTACCGGTCGCTTTTACGACGCCGGACATATCCTGGGCTCGGCCGGTGTGCTGATCACGGCTGAAGACGACGGGCGCACGCGCCGCATTTTCTATACGGGAGATACGGGGCTTCAGTCGCAGACCATTATTCCAGGCGCCGTCTATCCGGAGGAGCCGGTAGATGTGCTGCTCCTGGAATCGACGCTGGGGGCCGATACGGAAGCGGAGAAATACCCCAGGCGCGGCGAAGAAAAGCGGCTCGGCGCATCGGTAGCCCGCGTGTTGGCAAAAGGCGGTGTGGTGCTCATTCCAGCATTCTCGCTCGGACGCAGCCAGGAAATGATTGCGCTCATGGATCAGTACAAGCGTCGAAAGCTGATTCCCGACGACACGCCCATCTATACGGCGGGCATGATGCGCGCCATTTCCGATACGTACGACAAGACGCGGTTCATATCCCCGCGCCTGAATGAGGAATTTGAAGTGTACGGGGTTCCACAGCGCCGCCTGCCGCGGGGCAACTCGGGACTCAACGAAGCGCTCCGCGAGCCCAGCATATTCATCGTGGGTAGCGGCATGATGTTCGAGAATACCATTTCAAACAAGATTGCGCAGCGCATTGCCTCCCACGAGAAAAACGGGATATTCCTGGTCGGGTTTGCCCGTGAGGACTCGCCGGCCGACCTGCTGCTGCGCGCCGCCGAGGAAAAGGGGCCGGGTGCGGAGGTCGTCATAAGCCGCGCCCACGGACCGCAGCGCGTACTGTGCGCCGTAGAACGCTTTCGCTTCAGCGGTCACAGCAACCGTCGCGACCTGCTTGAAATTGTGGAGGAACTGGAACCCGAGACCGTGATCCTGCTGCATGGAGAACAGGAGGCGCGGCAGTGGATGAAAGACAATATCGGGTATTTCCACCCGGATGTGGACGTGCGTATGCCGGAGAAGGGCGACGAAGTCTTCGTGGATTGAGCCCGGCCAAGTCCTGAAAGTTTGGGCGTGTTCCCACTACATCGGAGTCCGCTGTAGTGCTGGAAAGGGACGTTCGTCCGCCTTGGCGGACACCATATTGGCCTCCGTCAGCGGGCTCAGACGTAGTGTTAACAGGCTCTAGTCGCCGCGATAGGAAGCGAGATGGTTCCTGAACGAATCTTGATCAGAAGTTGATCAGAGGCAGCACCTTGAAGCGTTTCTTGTTGGCTGCATGGTTGATCAGGCCGATTTGCACGCCTTCCAGCTTGCGCGCGTAATTGTAGAGCCCGATTGTCACGCCCCGCTGGTCACCCCGGACCACCGAGACCGCACTCGCGGCCAGTCCGTTCTGGAATCCTTCCTCAATCCGGAAATACCCGGGGGCCACGATGAGGCCGTTGACGCTCTCGGCGCCTATGGCGAAGCCAGCCACGTGCAGCCCGGTCATGGTGCCACCCGAGCCGGATGCCAGGCCACTCAGGGTGATTCCTTTTATGTCGCCGCCCGCACCGGCACCTATGCCTGCAATGCCTACACCGTTGAAGTCACCGCCTGCGCCGACGCCCAGTCCGGCCAGGATCAGCCCGGATACGTTTTCACCCGCACCCACTCCCAGCCCGCCGGAGACGAGGCCGGTCAGGTTACGACCCGCACCCACTCCCAGCCCGCCGAAGGCTACGCCAGTCAGGTCTTTTTCCGCGCCTACACCGAAGAGCCCCCACCCATACCCGGTGATGTACTCGGCCGACGTGGCGGGCAGCCCCAGCGCGACACCATTTACCGTGCCCCGCATGGGCTCATGGGCGGTCCAGATGGTTGCGTTCACACCGCGGACCATGCGCATGTTGCGGTCGCGGAAATTGAGGCGGAGACCGGTTACCTCCTTGCTGTCTCCTATGGAGAGGCCAACATCGTTCACCATCACTCCGACGCTTTGGTACGCCTGGGAAACAAGGGGCGTGAGGAGCAGAAGAAGCAGCAGAAGGAATGTGCGCATGGGTTCAATGACGGGGAGTGGGAGACGTTGCGTGGACCATTTCCTGCTCTTGACGCATGCAACCGCCGAAAGGTTACGATACGCTGAGCAGGCGGAGATAATCGTCCGCTGTCATGTCGCGCCGGCACGATACGTTCGATCCGTTCTGCTCGGCGAGCCGGGCCAGCTCTGCGTGGCCTCGTGTATCGATACCCAGCCCGTCAACGCTGGGCAGTCCAAGGGCGCACCGCAGGGTGTCAATCCTGTCAATGAACGCCGCGACCCGTTCCGCTCCGGTCATCTCCACGGCGGCGCCTTCTGCATTGATCCCGGCCGACGAGAGTAGTCTGGAGAGCGGCTCTTCGATCTCCTGTTGCGTATATCTCAGCACCGGAGCAAGCAGGACGGCATTCAGCAGTCCGTGCGGCAGGTCCAAGACGCCTCCGATGGCTTCACTCAGGCAGTGCACGGCGCCGACATCGGCGTTCCCGAACGCCATGCCCGCGATGGTCGCGCCCTCCATGAGGCGCGGGTGGTCCCGCTCGCCGCGCGAGGCGAAGGTTTCGAGCGCGGGCAACAGGCGGCCGAGCGCGGCGGCCGCAAGGCCGTCCGAGGTCGGATTCGCGGCGCGGCCAACGGCCGCTTCAATGGCATGGGTAACGGCGTCCATGGCGGTGGTCGCCACGAGGTCATCCGGGAGCGTCTCAATCAATCGGGCATCCGCAAACGCGGCGGCTGCGAACATGCCATCTCCCTTGACGCTCAGCTTTCGCCGTGAATCCGGGTCACTGATGACAGATACCCATGTCACCTCGCTTCCGGTACCACAGGTCGTGGGAATGGCCAGAAACGGGGCGGCAGCGTGCTCGAAGCGGTTCTTGCCCTCGAGGTCAACAATGGAGCGCATATCGCCATCCGGTCCCGGGTTGGTGATGAGCACGGCCACCGCCTTGGCCGCATCGAGCACGCTGCCGCCCCCGAGCCCCACAACCGCATCGATGCCGGCTTCGCGCGCCTCGCACGCCAACATATTGATGTCTTCCACGCGCGGATTCGGCCGCGTCGCCGCGTCAACCAATACCGGATTCACGGCGCGCGTTACCTGCTCCGGCCAGGGTGTGCCAAGCAATCCGCTGTCGGTGACCAAAAGAACGCGCGAGGCGCCCAGCCGCCGGAGCTCAGGCTCCAGTTCGGACAGGCAGCCCTCAGCCATGAACACCCGTACGGGAAGGCGAAACGGCGTCACGGCCCGTCCATGCCTCGCCGCATTCGGCTGCCAGCCGGCCCCGCGTGATAGGCCGAGAGCGTTTCGGCACCTGTCCAAAAGCCCGGCAGTTCCTTTATGAGCGGATCAATCGAGTTGAATACCGGATACCAGGCCTCACTCTGCCAGAGGCGCTGGGCTATCCGGCCCTTGAGTATCACTTCCAGCATGTCGCGGGAAGCGCTGACGTCAACCGTATCCACCTCATCGGCCTCGCTCACGAAATCCAAAAACCGCTTCCACAGGGCTTCATCGACCGAGAACGTTGCCATGAACGCATCCTGCCGGTTTTCCCACTGGGCCCTGAAATCTGCACCGGACGTGCTGTCGAGCCAGTCACGCACGAACAGGAAGGGCAGTCCGGCACGCAGCGTATTTTCCACACCCGGAGCGGCGAGCGGCGACAGGGAATCGGGCGGAACCACGCGGTCCGGCATGACACCACCGCCACCGAAGACCACGCGCCCGTTGCCGGTCTCAAAGCGGAGCGAGTCGGGAATGTCTGCGAGGTAGGCGCCGGGATCGTAGGTAGCCAGTTCCAGGTCGGCAAACTTGCCCTCGTAATAGGATTTTTGCTCGCCGTCGACATAGGGCGTCTGTATGAGCCGACCGCTCGGCATGAAGTAGCGGGAGACGGTCATTTGGAGCACGCTGCCATCGCGCAGCTGAAAGGGGCGCTGGACGAGACCCTTGCCGAAGGTTCGCCGCCCAACGACCAGTGCCCGGTCATGGTCCTGAAGGGCACCGGCAATGATTTCGCTGCCCGATGCGGTGTTCTCGTTGACCAGCACAATCACGGGTTCCGTGGTGAGCAGCCCCCCCGGCGTAATCCGGTCCACCTCGTTCTCGCGAGGATCCCGCCCCCGCGTGTAGACAATCGTGCCTTCTCCATCGAGCATTTCGTCGGCAATGGCGACGGCCGTGGCCTTGATGCCACCGGGATTGTCTCGGAGGTCCAGTACCAGACGCTCCAGCCCCTCCCGCTTGAGCCGCGTAACGTGCTCCACGAATTCATCGTGCGTGGTCATGGCGAAGCGACCTATCCTAAGGTATCCGGTGGTGGCATCCATCATGTACGCCGCATCTACCGAATAGAGGGGAATGGATTCGCGGCGGATAATGAACTCCAGGGGCACCTTCGTGCGCGGCCGCCTGACCGTAATGACCACATCCGTGTCGACCGGGCCTTTGATCAGGTTCTGGATTTCCAGGCTGCCCAGTCCCACAATGCTCGTGTCGTCCACCGCAATGAGGCGGTCACCGGGCATGAGGCCGACGCGCTCGCCGGGTCCGTCCGGGAGCGTATTCGTGACCTTGGCCGTATCGTCCTCGGCGGCTTCGAACCAGATACCGATGCCGCCGAATTCGCCCCGGTATTCATCCTGGACGTTGGTAATCCTCGATGCATCGATGAACGTCGAATGCGGGTCCAGATCCTTGAGCATGGCACGGATGGCATCCTCGGCGAGCTGCCTCGCATCTACTTCATCCACGTATTGCCGGTTGATCAGCAGGAAGGCATCTTCCAGTTTCTGCAACTGCTCGAACGTATCGTCGTCTCCGAACAGTGAATTGACCGAAAGGCCAAGTCCCGTGCCGGCGGCAAAGATCAGCAGGATCGGGAGAAGGTAACTGGCAAGGCGTGCTTTCATGCGACTGGCTATATTTGGGGGCCGGTTGTTACGCGGATGTAACCTTTCTGATTCCGGATGCGTTTTGGAGATACAGACCAATACACAGCCCGTGTCCCCTTCGACATTCAACAGAATCATGCAGGACCAGCACCAACGCATTTTTGCGCTGGCCTGGCACATCCTCTCTGACAGGGAAGAGGCCGCGGATGTTACGCAGACCGTGTTCATCCGGCTCTGGAATCACCGGTTCGACATCGATCTGGATCGGGTAGATGCGTGGCTGGTGCGGGTGGCTCGCAATGCGGCCATCGACGCGTGGCGTCGCCGGAGAACCCGCGAAAACGTGGTGTCGACAAATACGGAAGCCGTTGAGCGGCTGGAGGGAGCGCACCACGAGCCGACCGATGCCGGCGCGGTTTCGTCCGAGTTCCGTCAGCGCCTTCGTGAGGCTGTAAATACGCTCTCGGAGCCGCAGCGCAGCATCGTGATCCTGCGGGAGATAGAAGGCTACCAATACGATGAGATTGGTGATGTGCTCGACCTGCCGCTGAATACGGTGAAAGTGTATCTGCACCGCGCCCGGCGCAAATTGCGAGAGAAATTGAGAGTGTATTCCCCCGAGGTCGCATGACCGTACTTTCCCAACATGAACGTGAGTGGTGGCTCGAGCGCGTCGATGCCGCCCTCGACGGCGAACTCGCGGCGGTCGATCATGAGCGCTTCCTGGAGCTGACCGAGATCGATCCGCTGCTCGCGGACGAGTGGGCGCTGGCGTTGGCCATGCGCCAGACGCTGGCATCGGAAGAAGCGCCGGCGTGCCCCGCACGCGTCCATGCAGGTATTGAGGCGCATGTCCGGGCGTCGCTCCGTGGTGAAAGGAGGGACCGGCCCGCCCGTCGCGTTGCGCCGTGGCGGGGGCTTGTTGCCGCCGCGCTTGTCATGCTCGTGGTCGTCCTGACACTTCAACTGGCACCGAACAACCCCGGCCCGGCCACGACGTCGACGACTGGGGTCGCGAATGCATCGGTTTCCCGCGCTACGCAGGATGTGCAGTGGGCGCTCGCTTTCGTCTCCCACGTTGGTCGGGACGTGGTCTCGGACCGAAATCCGGAAGGCGGGCAATGAGCGCTGCATCCATCATGTCGAGCGTACGGACAGTCCGCGCCATCTGGCCATGCAGGCTCCTGCTCGTGGGCCTGACTGCGCTTGCCAGTGCCGGGTCGGCAGGCAATGTTGCGGCGCAGAACGTGCGCAACCACCCCGGCTATGTGGATCTGGCGGCGCTCGGTAACCTGGATGATGTTTTCAGTGCCGCGCCAACGGTTGAAGTGAATGTGGAAGGCGCACTGCTGAAGCTGGTCGTAGAGGCATCGCGGACCGATGATCCGGAACTGGCCGAGCTGCTGGAGCGCCTCGAAGGACTTTTCGTGCGGGTCTATCCTGCATCGGGCGCATCTGACGGTCGCATTCGCGACAGGATGAGGCTCATGGGAACCGTGTTGGCCGAGGACGGCTGGCAGACCATCGTATCCGTCTCCGAGCGCGATCAGTTCGTGCGCATGTTCGCCCGCTCCGGCGTCGAGGGTATCTTGGGACTCGTCGTGATGTCGCTTGACGACGAAGCGGTTTTTCTGAACATTGTGGGCGACGTGGATCCCGAACAGATCGGGCGCATCGGGAGTCGGTTCCGCGTGGCGACGGGTACGAAACCGCGGTGACGTTCTGCCGTAATCATGCGCTGACCCACAACCCACTTTGGTAACAGCATGAATCTGGGAAAATACGTCGCCATTGGTGTCGTTCTCGTCATAGTTTTTGGGCTTTTCAGCGGTGTTGGCACGTACAATGGTCTGGTGGATGCGGAAGAAGGTGTTGCCCGCGCCTGGGCCAACGTCGAAACCAACTACCAGCGTCGCTCGGACCTGATTCCGAATCTTGTGAACACGGTACGAGGTGCGGCCGATTTCGAGCAGGAGACGCTCGAGGCCGTGACGAATGCGCGCGCCCGCGCTACGTCGATCAATCTGGATGCATCGGACCTGTCCGATCCCGCTCGCCTTGCGGAGTTCAGGACCGCGCAGGAAGGGCTCTCCGGAGCACTCGGCCGGCTGCTGATGGTGACCGAGAATTACCCGGAACTCCGCGCGACGGAGGCCTTCCGGGACCTGCAGAGTCAGCTCGAGGGGACGGAAAACCGGATTTCTGTGGCCCGGAGAGATTACAACGCGGCCGTGGCGGCCTACAACCAACGGGTACGTCGCTTTCCCGGGTCCCTCGTAGCGGGCATCACCGGTTTTGAACGGCGGACACCGTTCGAGGCCCAGGCCGGAGCAGAGAAGGCACCCGAGGTTGATTTCAATTCGTGAGGTGGCGTCCAACCATACGGTTCTTTTTGAATGTTCTCATTGTGCCTCTCTCATGGTTGGCTCTTGTTCATGCGCCGTCGAGTGTCTGTGCGCAGGATATCCGGACCCTGCCTCCTACCGGAAAATGGGTCACCGATGAGGGCGGGTTCCTGACACCTCTCCAGGAAGACCTGCTTTCGAGGCGACTCCAGGGCTACGCCGACACGACATCCACACAGATCGTGATCGTGACACTGCAGGATCTCGGTGGATATGCCGCGTCCGATTATGCGGTTCAACTGGGTCGGGATTGGGGCGTTGGCACGTCAGGAGCAGACAACGGACTCGTGATTCTGGTCTCGCGGGCGGAGCGGGAAATGTTTCTGGCCACGGGTTTCGGACTCGAAGGGCTCGTGACCGATGCCATGGCCTCGCGTGTTGTGCGCAACATCATGCGTCCGGCGTTCCGTGATGGAAATTTTTATGAGGGTCTGGATGGGGCGGTGACCGCTGTCATGGGTCTGGCATCGGGCTATTTTACGTCCGACGACGTTGTGGCGGCCGACCAGGGCCCGGGGTCGGGGCGCGGAACACCGGTTATTGGTTATATCATTTTCATTTTTGTGTTTTTCCTGATATCATCTGTGCGTCGCCGCGGAGGCGGCGGACCCGGAAAAGGGGTCCGTCGTCGGCACCATGGCATGCCCATCGTATTCTGGGGTGGCATGGGTGGTCTCGGTGGCCACGGCTCGTCCGGCAGTTTCGGTGGAGGCTTCGGTGGAGGCAGCTTCGGCGGAATGGGCGGAGGTTTCGGTGGTGGCGGGGCCGGCGGTGGCTGGTAAACAGAAAACTGACATGTCCAGGCTCGATCAACTTTTGTCATTCCACGCGGACGATCCGGACGACTCGTTCGTCCGATTTGCGCTCGCAGCCGAGTATGTCAAGCTCGGCCAGATTGAAATTGCACTTGAAACATTCGAGGCCCTGAGGCGGGATGACCCCAGGTATGTTGGCACGTATTACCATCTCGGTAAATTGTATGAGCGACTCGGACGCACGCAGGATGCCATTTCCACGTACCGCGAAGGCATGGACCGCGCCATGGAAGTCACGGATTTCCACGCGCGCTCCGAACTGCAGTCGGCCCTTTTGGAACTGCAGGGTCTCGGCGCCGACTGAACGAACGCTGGCGCTGTGTACCATACTTGCCTTTATGGTATGGAATGCGCAGATAGCTGCGGGAAGTCAGGTCGCCGGTGGTGGCCTGGAAGTGGCTGCTGACACGACTTGGAGCGTTTATACGGTTCGGCCCGGAGACACGCTTTTTTCCATTTCCCGGCGTCATGATGCGCCCATGGACTCGCTCCGCGTCTGGAATGGCGTTTCGGCCAGCGATCTCAGGGCGGGCATGGAGCTGCGCGTGGGGTATGATCTGGTGGCCCCCAAAGAGGTAGCGGCCGACTCGTTGCACCGGGCGCTGCACGATGTCATTTCGTCGTACGGTCTGGCCGACAGCCTGTATGCCTGGCAGCGGGGATCGGACGCGTGGCTTGGAGAAACCATGGTGCAGCGGACAACCGCCGAGCGCCCACCTCGAGTACACATTGTGACGGCCGGAGAGACACTCTATGGCGTAAGTCGTACCTACGGTGTGGACTCGGAGCGGCTGCGCGAAGCAAACAACATGTCGGGCACCGGGCTCCGGACGGGGCAGGAACTTCGCATACCGGGGTCGGATGGCTCCGTGACAGCGAGTGGAATGGATGTGCTGCCTCCCGTCCACGAAATGGCTTCGGTCCTGGCGTGGCCTCCGTCCTTTGACGGCCAGCCCATGCAGAACGGCGAGACCTACGATCCGGCGGGTTGGTATGCCGGACACCCGACATGGCCGATCGGCGCAATTGTGCTTTTTGAAAATCCAGAGACAGGGCGCATGGCACTGGCCCAGGTGGCCGATCGCACGCCGGGGGCTGAATTGGGCGTCGTCGACGTGTCCGCCGCGGTTCATGAGGCGCTCGGGCTCGGTACGGCTTCGCGCGTCCGGGTGCGCCTCCTGCCATGGCGACTCAGTGCCCATACCCATACGCCGGAGGGACAATGAACAGTTCAGGGGACTACACGCGCCGGTATCTTCGAGCAACGCGGTCGGCCACCTACGGTGTGCTTGCCGGTTTGCCGCTGTTCCTGCTCTACGAGTTGTTTGTTGTCCTGGTAAACGAAGGACGCACTGAACATGTGCGCGTCGGTGCCGATGTATGGATCAAGAACATGATGGCGACCATCGGACAGCCTGGGCTGTTGGGGACAGCGGTGCTTCTTTTTGCCATCGGTGTGTATGTGGCCTTCCGGGAGCGTCGCCGGCAGATCCCCATCCGGGCGTCGTGGTTCGGCCTGCTTGTTGCAGAGAGCTTGTGCTACGCCGTTGTGCTGGCCGTCCTGGTTTCGACCGTCGTGGGTGCGGTGTTCGGTCTGGATGTGGGCGCCGCGATTTCCGCACAGGACGTGGCTGCACAGGTCACGCCACCCGGTCGCATTACCATGCTTGTGCTCTCCATCGGAGCTGGACTGTACGAAGAGCTGGTTTTTCGTGTCGCGCTCGTAGGGGGACTGTTTCTTGTTCTTCGTCGTTTTGTGAATGGTTCGCGAAAGGCCTATCTGGTGGCCGCCCTCGTCGGCGCGTTCATTTTCAGTCTGGTGCATTACGTAGGGCCGTACGGAGATCCCTTCCTCATGTCTTCCTTCACGTTCCGGTTTCTTTTCGGTCTGGCACTGAACGCGCTTTTCCTCGTGCGCGGATTCGGTGTAGCGGCGTGGACGCACGCACTCTACGACGTCATGGTCGTGGCACAAATGCCGCCGTCCTGACGTATACAGCGGAGGCTCGTGCCTCTTTTGTAATCACCCGATCCAAACCATCCAACACCGATGAACGCGCTCAGAACCTCGGCCCTCATGGCCGCCCTCATTGTGCTTTTTGCCCTTCTGGGCCAGGCCGTCGGCGGCAACAGCGGCATGATGATTGCTTTTGCCTTCGCTGTCGCCATGAACTTCGGCAGCTACTGGTTCTCGGACAAGATCGTACTCAGGATGTACAAGGCATCGGAAGTGTCTCGTGCCGATGCTCCGGAGCTTGTCGACATGGTGGACCGGCTTCGTCAGAATGCCGGACTGCCCATGCCCAGGGTCTACGTCATTCCGTCGGATCAGCCCAATGCATTTGCAACGGGTCGTAACCCCGAGCACTCGGCGGTCGCCGTGACGAACGGTGTCGTGCGGCTTCTCTCGAAGGAGGAACTCGAGGGCGTAATTGCCCACGAACTCGCTCATATCCAGAACCGGGACATCCTGACGAGTTCCATTGCGGCCACCGTCGCAGCGGCAATCACAATGCTCGCCCGGTTTGCCTTCTTCTTCGGTGGAGGCGACAGGGACCGTGGCGGGGCGGTCGCTTCCATCCTGATGCTCATTCTGGCCCCGATCGCTGCCATGATGATCCAGATGGCCATTTCACGGTCGCGGGAGTTTGCGGCGGACCGGGACGGGGCGACGATCTGCGGAAAACCGCAGGCGCTTGCGTCGGCGCTGCAGCGGCTCCAATCGGGAGCCGAACAGGTTCAGATGCAGGCCAATCCATCGACGGCCCACATGTTCATCGTAAACCCTCTCTCCGGCGTCATGGGTGGCATGCGGGCCCTTTTTTCGACGCACCCACCGACAGAGGAGCGTATTGCCCGTCTGATGGACATGAGGGTCTGACATGGCACATGGGTATCTCGATGTCATTATTCTGACTTTCCTCGGATTCTGTCTGTTGGCAGCCATTCTGCTCATACCGGTATATCGGTTTCTGAAACGGGAAGAGGTGGAAGGTGAAGCCTTCACGGAGGCTGTCCGGAGGCATTCAGAAGCGAATCGGGATGGGACGTCCGGGGACGGGACGCGTCCGTAGAAACCGTGACCAGTTCACGCAGGTTTTCGAGCGTTTTATCGCCAATTCCGCGCACGAGAAGTAGATCGTCGACCGTTTTGAAGGCACCCAGCCGCTCGCGTTCAGCCAGTATGCGGTTGGCCATGGCGGGCCCGATCCGCGGCAGGTGCTGCAGCAGCTCTGCCGTCGCCGTATTGATGTTGATGGGGTACTCGATGGTATCGGCGGCGGCCACCGGATTGGGCGCGGACCAGAGAATGTATTCAGCCGGCGTTCCCACCTTGTCCAGCGAATCGGCCCGGGCGGCCAGGGCGAAGAACAGGCTGTCCATGTCCGCGTGGGACCAGTTTGAGAGGGCGGTCGCATCCATCCGCAACGCGCGAAGTCCCAGGCTCGCCGCGACCATGGCGAGCGCCGCAAGCAGCATGAGAGCCTCCTTTTCCGTACAGTAGAGATGTTCCTGCAGACGATACAGCCAATAATGTGGTCGCATGGTACCTTTCCCTGGTTCAAGTGTGTACTTGACACGCAACGCCGCCGGATATAACTCCTTCTGAAACATGGCACGTGATCGGCCCCATATTCTCCGCACGCAGGCGGTCGTGCTGCGCTCCATTGACTATGGGGAGACGAGCCGAATTGTGACGCTCTATACCGAGGATCGCGGGCGCATGTCGGTCATGGTGCGTGGCGCCCGTTCGTCCAAAAGCCGGTTTGGCGCCACGCTCGAGCCCATGGCACACATCCAGGCCATGGTGTTCTGCCGGCCGGGGAGGGAGCTCCAGAGCCTCACCGAAACGAGTCAGGCGAGCACCTGGCGGGGTATTCGCCGTTCACTCGACAAGCTCGAGACGGCATGGCGCATTGTCGAATTCACGTCGGCCCTCATGCACGAAGAGGAGGCGCATGAGGAGGTCTATGCGCTTCTCGTCTCGACGCTCTCGGCGCTCGACGTCGCGCATACGCGGTCGCGGAATCTGTGGCCGCTGTTCCAGATGAGACTCGTGGCGCACCTGGGCTTCGAGCCGGCGTTTACGCGTGAGGACGTGGCGGCGCTGGCGTCAGAGCGGGGCATACTCCACCTGGAAAGTGGCCAGATGGCCCAGGACGTTTCCGACCTTGACGGCGGTCGAGCCGGTGGCGCCCTCCGCGAGGCCAGTCGTGCGGCGCTTCGCGCGTTTGCCATTCTGTGCCGGGCCGATGTCGCGAGCGTCCTGAACATGCATATGGATGCGGCACTCCGGAGCGAGGTGGAAGCCCTGGTAACTGGATATGTGTCCTGGCACGTGGAGGCCGCGCTTCCGAACCGTGCGGAAAAGGTATTTGCACAGATCGGCTGAAATACCTATAATATGTGTGTAACATATAAGCACATACCATGGCACGTCGAGATCTTACCGAAAAACAGGAGGCCTTTCTTACGTACATCCGGGAATACACGGAGGCGGAAGGGGTCTGGCCCACGTACCGTGAAATCTCAGACTACTTTGATTTCCGCTCACCCAACAGCGTGACGCAGAATCTGCAGGCGCTGCACCGGAAAGGGTATCTGGAGAAAGATGAGGACGGTTTCTGTTTTCCGGACCGCCGGCAGGCTGACGGTGTCCCCCAGGGAATTCCCATCCGGGGAATCATAACGGCCGGTGGATTGCAGGAAGCGGTAGAGGAGAATCTGGGCACCATTTCCCTTGAAACGCTGTTTCCGAACCTGGATCGTATTTTTGCCATCCGCGTCTCGGGCAACTCCATGATCGGCGCCGACATCAATGATGGCGACTATGTGCTGCTCATGGACGATGATATTCCGAATGGCGGCATTGGCGCGGTCCTCTACAACGGGGAGACCTCGCTCAAGAGGGTGTTCTACGACCAGCACGGCTTGCGGCTCGAGCCGGCCAACGAGGAGTACCAGGACATCCACATCCGACCGGACGTGTTCGAGGAGGTGCGTGTACTGGGCCGATATGTAGGTCACGTCAATCGAACCGGCATTTTCAGCCGGTCAGCGGGGCGGCGGGCAGTAGCGTAGCATACGGCGCATCATGGGCTGACAACTTGGATGCTGATGCCGTAAATTGGTCGCATGCATTTCCTGCTACCGCTTCTTCTGTTGCTTCCCGTTCTGCCCGTCCAGGCACAACGGGTGGACAGTGCCTTCTCCTGGGATCGCGCCACAATCTACGAGATCGTAACGGACCGGTTTGCCAACGGCAATTCGGATAACAACAGTGCCTATGGCCGGGGCCTGGATGGGCGCGGCGTACCGTACGATGTCGATTCCACAGGCCATTTTCTGGGAGGTGACTGGGACGGCATCATCGCCTGGATCGACGATGGCTGGTTCGAGCAGCTTGGCGTTGACGTACTCCTTGTATCGGCGCCCTGGGAGCAGGTGCATGGCTGGATGTCGGCAGATGGGGGTACGGTTCAGCGATATGGCTACGATGGCCGCTGGCCGCTTGATTTCACTGCCCCGGAACTGGCCTTCGGTACGAAAAATGATTTCAGGCGCTTTGTGGACCGCGCACATGCGGCCGGCCTGCGTGTAGCGCTGGATGTGGCCATCACCGCGCCCGGCCCCCTTACGCTGCATGACCGGGCAGAACTGGGCATGACCCAGTCCCTTCCGGACTATTGGCGTACGTGGCGCCCGTCCGGGCCCGGTTCTGATTGGAGCGGCCTGGCACCCAACACGCCCATCGCCACATCACCGCCGGACTCCGCCGCACGCGGCACATCTCCATGGTGGGGATCCGACTGGATACACCTGGAGGACACTGGTTTCCGGGTTGATGCGCCCGTGGTCAACGAACTCCCGGCGTTTCTGGTCCAGAAATGGGGACCGGAAAAGACCGAAAGAGAGCGCGCAGCGCTCGATGCGTTTTTCGAGCGCACCGGATACCCACGTACGGCCGCCTATCACGTGGTCAAGTGGATTACGGACTGGGTAGCCTTTTCCGGCGTGGACGGGTTCCGAGTGTACGTACCTCAGGCGCTTCGTGGCGCGTGGGATCCCGTCGTGCAGGCCCTCGGCACAGAGGCCACGCGCCACAACCCGGATTTCGTTCTGATCGACAGCGTGCACCGCTCGGTCGAGCCGGAAGATCTGCTTTACGCCGGACCCGTGCACCTTCTCTACGGCGTCGAGACCGCCCGTACAACGCCTGACATGAACTGGGCGACATACGACGATGACCTGCTTGCCGCCTGGCGCCTTTTGGGGCAGTTCCGTGCCCGTCATGCAGCCGTTGGTTCTGGTGACCGAATTGAACTCGGCCAGGATCCCCTCACGGTGGGATATACGCTTGCAGACGGCAACGTGACAGACGCCGCCGTGGTGGTTCATAGCGCTGAGCCGGGTACCCGGTTCCGGGTCAACGTCTCTCGCATCTGGCCCGACGACACCGCACTGCGTGATGTCGTGTCCGGGTCAATCTCCATAGTCTCATTCGGCCAGATCGCCTTCGTCCCCTCGGCCGATGCCGAGGGGATGATGCTCATCGAAGAAGTAGAGTAGGGAGGGGGGCTGTGCCCTGGTCGCGTCAGGGCGCGATCAGGATCAGGCTTCGGCCGTTGCCTTGGAGGCGTTCAAAAACTCCCGAAGCACGTAGTGCAGAATGCCACCGTGGCGGTAGTATTCGACCTCGACGGGCGTATCGAGCCGGACAAGCGCCTTGAACGAGGTTTCGGTGCCATTCTCATGGCGCGCCGTAACCGTAATTGAATCGCTGGCCTTCATATCGTCGGAGACGGGAAAATCGAAGTACTCCGTTCCGTCGAGCCCGAGCGATTCGGCCGATTCTCCATCCGCATACTGGAGCGGCAGTACGCCCATGCCGATCAGGTTTGACCGGTGAATACGCTCGTAACTCTCGGCAATTACTGCCTTGACGCCCAGCAGCAACGTGCCCTTGGCGGCCCAGTCCCGGCTGGAACCCATGCCATAGTCGTTGCCTGCCAATACCACGAGCGGCGTTCCCGCTTCCTGGTATTTCATGGAGGCATCGTAGATGGGCATGGTTTCATCAGTCGGGAAATGCCTCGTCACGCCACCCTCGATTCCGGGCACGAGTTCGTTCTTGATGCGGATGTTGGCGAATGTGCCACGCATCATGACCTCATGGTTACCGCGCCGCGATCCGTACGAGTTGAACTCGAGGTAGGGCACGTCGTGTTCGAGCAGGTACTTGGCAGCCGGTGAGTCAGGCGCGATGGCGCCCGCCGGTGAAATATGATCGGTCGTCGTCGAATCGCCCACCTTGGCCAGCACGCGGGCATCGGTGATGGGCGAAATTTCCGGCGTTTCCGGCGTCAATTCTTCAAAGAATGGTGGTTTCTGGACGTAAGTAGATGCATGGCTCCACTCATAGATGGACCCTTCCGGAATGGAAATCGCGTTCCATGTCTCATTCGAGTCCTCGATGCCCTCGTATTCCTTGCGGAACATCTCGGGCGTGACGCAGCGATTGACAAGCTCGCGGATTTCCTCGCCCGTAGGCCAGAGGTCCCGCAGGTAGACGTCGTTACCGTCCGAATCCTGGCTCAGCGCATCGTGCGCCAGGTCGATGTCGACCGTGCCAGCAATGGCATAGGCTACCACGAGTGGCGGCGAAGCCAGGAAGTTGGCCTGCACCAGCTGGTGGATCCGACCTTCAAAATTGCGATTGCCCGAGAGGACACCCGCAACAATCAGGTCGTTCTCCTTGATGGCTTCGGCAATTTCTTCGGGGAGGGGCCCCGAGTTGCCTATGCAGGTTGTACACCCGTATCCGACGAGGTTGAATCCGATGGCGTCGAGATAGGGAGACAGGCCCGCTTCATCGAGATACTCGGTCACAACGCGTGAGCCCGGTGCCAGCGATGTTTTGACAAACGGCTTGACCTGCAGTCCGCGCTCGACCGCTTTTCTGGCCACCAGCCCGGCGCCGATCATGACCGACGGATTGGACGTATTCGTGCAGCTGGTAATGGCGGCAATTGTGACGTTGCCGTGGCGCAGCTTGTACTCCTTGCCCTTGCTGCTGAATGTGCTTTCCGCGTCAAGGCGGTCCTTGTCAAGACCGAAACCCTGGGGACCGGCCGGGCGCGTGAGCGACTCCCGGAATTCCTTCTGCATGTCCGGAAGCGCAATCCGGTCCTGCGGGCGCTTTGGCCCGGACAGGCTGGGGACGACGGTCGACAGGTCCAGTTCGAGGACATCCTTGAACTCGGGTTCGGGTGTTTCGGGGGTCCAGAAAAGGCCCTGCTCCTGCGTATACCGTTTGACGGTCTCCACGAGGTCCGGGTCGCGGCCCGTCCGGGTCAGATAGTCGAGCGTTTCCTGGTCAATGGGAAAAAAGCCCATTGTGGCGCCGTACTCGGGCGACATATTGGCAATGGTCGCGCGGTCCGGGACCGTCATCCAGGCAAGACCCGGACCGAAGAATTCCACGAACTTGCCTACCACGCCATGTTCACGTAACGTCTGCGTGACGGTCAGCACCAGGTCCGTGGCTGTAGCTCCCTCGGGAAGCTGACCAGTGAGCTTGAACCCGACGACCTCGGGCATGAGCATGTAGATGGGCTGACCCAGCATGACGGCTTCGGCTTCAATACCCCCCACGCCCCATCCGACAACGCCAAGGCCGTCGATCATGGTGGTATGGCTGTCCGTTCCGACGAGCGAATCTGGATAGTATACCGGCACACCGTCCTCGGCGGGCCGGCTCCAGACGCCCCGGGCCAGGTACTCCAGGTTCACCTGGTGGCAGATACCGCTGGCCGGAGGCACGACCGAAAAATTGTCGAACGCCTGCTTGCCCCAACGCAGGAACTCATACCGCTCACGGTTGCGATGAAACTCCTTGTCGGCGTTGATCTGCAGGGCTTCCGCCATCCCGAAGGCGTCGACCTGGACCGAGTGGTCAATCACAAGGTCCACGGGAACGCGCGGATTGATTGTGTCTGGATCGCCGCCGAGACGGGCCATGGCACTGCGCATGGCAGCCAGATCCACGACTGCCGGGACGCCCGTAAAATCCTGCAGCAGAACGCGGGCCGGAAGGAACGGTATTTCGACCTTCTCCGGATTTTTCGGGTCGTATGAGGCCAGTTTCCTGACGTCATCCTTGCTGACCAGAAAATCATCACAGTTGCGGAGCGCGCACTCAAGCAACACCTTCATCGAGAACGGCAGGCGGTCAATTCCGTCGAAGCCCTGCTCTTTAAGGGCACTCAGGCGGTAAATGTAGCCGCTGCCGGATCCGGTATCAAAGGTATCGCGGGCGCCAAAAAGGTCTTTTTCACTCATGGACATGGAGTATTGGATTCGCGGGAAGCGTATTGAAGAAGATACGAATCAATGCCTCTTCGTTACGGCCCGGGATTTGAAATCCCGCCGTATTCCCATATTTTCAGGTGTGTTGCACGGCGCACAGACGCGTTGCGACGCACCCGGGGCTATAGCTCAGATGGTAGAGCGCCTGGATCGCACCCAGGAGGTCAGCGGTTCGAATCCGCTTAGCTCCACGACATCCCCGGCCGTGTGAGGGCATTCACGATCGTGCTTATTTTTATTGCGCGCGCTGTATCTGCGCCACAAGCCGCGACCCCTCTTTCCACGTCGCTGCCACCGTGTCGCCGCTGTATTTGATTGACGGCAGCGATGCGCCCTCGCGCACGTCCTGCCACGTGACGCTGCCGCCTCTGACGCGCCATCTTGAAAGGCCCCCACGGGTAGCATCTTCCGTCAGGAGACGCACGTTCCCTTCCGAATCGGGACTGAGCGCTACCTGGGCCACGGGGACATTCGGAAGCACATTGCGCGCGAGCGTGAAGGTTTCACCGCGGTCACGGGATATCACGTGTTGAACGCCCGTATTGTCGTCCGCCCCGGTATACCACGCAATATGCACGTCGCCGGTTGGCGCCACGTCGATGGCCGGGCCCGTATGTGGACAGGCCGAGATATTCCAGTAGTCACGGCGTACGGGCCGGGGCTCTGAAAACGTCAGTCCGCCGTCATCGGAAAAAGCCAACACGATGTCCCGGTCGCCATTTTCGTACTCATGGCGCCAGGTCGCGTAAATACGCCCGTGTGCATCGACCGCCAGATTCGTTCGGCAGCAGGGGCAGGAGGTCGTGTCGAGGATGGCGGTCTCCAAAATACGGACACCGCCGTCCTCTATCCGGGCAACGCGGATTTCGGATCCGATGTCCGACGCATGCATGGCCGCGTGCGCGGTGTGCTGACCGGTCGCGTGCCCGCTGTTCGCTGCTCCGGCATCCCCGCTGGCTCCGTCGGCGCCGGCATCCCCGCCAGCCGCGGCCGCTTCGCGCCGTGCGGCTTCACTTCTGCGGCCGTCAATCCACGAGACCAGCATCGCGCCGTCCGCAAGCCGCGTCAGGTTGTGGAACGTATGTCCGGCTGGTACGCCACCGGCATCGCTGTGCACGTGCTGCTCCTCGCCGAACGTGCGGCCACCGTCAGATGACACGGCCACGAACAGGTCGCTTGCGGGGAAGCGCCGGCCTTCAACCGGAATACTGTTCGTCCAGGCCACGTACACACGGCCCTCGAGGTCCACACCCACCTGCGGCGGGGCCTGGTCGTGCGCCGCGGCATTGCCTGGCGTGGCATTCACGCGCACGGGGGCAGAGGGCCCCTCAGCCCCCTGCTCCCACGCGCTCACCCACACATTCCACGCGCCGTCCGTGCGCTCCACCCAGGTATAGTAGGCCGTCTGCCCGTCCCCGGTCAGGGCTACGGTCGATCGCCCAACGTCACCCGAGGCGAGTATGGCTTCCTGCGTACCGGCGCCTGTGGAACACGCGGCAAACAGCAGGCCGGTGCTGACAACGGCGGCGATGCGGCACGCCCATCGAACTGTAGAAGAGATCTGTGACATGGTCATGGTAATTACCGGAACGAGTAGCGAAGCGAGACGTGCACACGCCGCGGCAGGCCCGGCGCGAATTCGTCGCCCCGGAACCGGTTGTGCGTGGCACGCTCGGCAAACAGTTCATCCGTCAGGTTCGAGACGCGGGTAAGGAGCGTCACCTCGTCCGTGATGCCCACATTTACATTCAGGTTCAGCAGGTCGTGGCCACCGTACTTGGCCGTGTTCTCCGGATCCATCCAGTAGGAACCGAGCCGACTCCATTCGAGCGTAACCGATGCCCCGCTGAGAACCGGAGCGCGGTAGGTTGCAGATGCGTTGACAAGGACACGGGGAGCAATGTCCATCTCGTTCCCGGAAAAGTCCGTTCCGTTCTGGGTTTTCCAGTCTTCGAACGTGTGCTCGGCATAGGAGCCACTGAAGCGCAGCGACAGACCTTCGTAGTCGTGTGTCGTGACGCCGGCCTCGATGCCGCGATGCTTCGTTTCACCCGCATTGGAACTGGCCTGCGTTCCATCGGGCAGGACGAGCCGAAGGATGTCGTCCCGCTTGACGAGATAGTACCCCGTGAAATCGTACGAAAGCACGCCGGGAATACGGCCTCGCACACCGGCGTCGAAATTATCCACCTTCACCGGGTCCAATTCCACCGTGTTGATGGAGCTTCCCTGGCGGAACACCTGGCTTTCGGACGGCGCCCGGAAAGCGTGCCGGTACGAACCGAACACATTCATGAGCGGGTGGACCTGGTAGGTCAATCCGAATTTCGGGCTCAGGTGCGAATACGACACCGTGGTATCGCCTGGTCGGCGGTGGCGCCCTTCAGTCACGACTGACAGGTTATTGTTGTAATCATACCCCATCAGGTCAAGCCGGAGTCCTGCCGTGACGCGCAACCTCTCGGTGGGAGAGGTCTCCAGGTGTACGTACGGTGATGCCTGCCGATAGGTCACGTCGTAGTCGTAGAGTTTTTCCTCGACGGTAAAAGAGGTGAACGCTGGGCCGGTGCGCGTGGGATCCACGCGGCGCTCGACGCGCTCACCCGGGCTCAGGTCCAGATCGACGCCGGACACAATCCTGCCGCGCAGCGAGGCCACGTCCCGACGCACTTTCAGATTGGCACCTACCGAATAATTCTGTGTTTCCCACACGGCCGGATCGAACGTAAGTGACCAGTTCGGAAGCAGATCCATGGAATTGAACCGCGCATATGGCGTAATGCTCACGAGTGTCTTCGCGTAGAACTTTTCGAACGCCGAGGACACGCGCAGCGCCGATACCTCGCGGAACGAGATGGGTTGGAAATTCTGCTTGGCGTCTCGCCTGAATTCCTCTTCCGAAAGTGATGCACTTCCGGCTGGCTCCTGGTCAATGTTGGACCACGATGCCACTGTGCGCACAATCCAATTCGACCGGGACCTCCGGTCCCAGCGCAGCGTGGCGCTCTGGCGCTTGAATTCGGTATTGTCCCGCCATCCGTCGCTGTCGGTGACATTCACATCGAGCCGCAGACCATTGAGTCCCACGGTGGTGCCCGTCGAAAACAGGGCCCGTTTGTACCCGAACGACCCCCCTTCCGCCGTTACATCGACCATGGGCGAGGCGGGAGCCGCGCCCGATGTGACGTTGATGACGCCCCCGATGGCATCGCTACCATATAGCGCCGTGCCGGGGCCTTTCATGACCTCGATCCCGTCCGACTGGGGAATATTGATCTCGTAGAGTGCATTGTGGTTGAAAAAGCCGGTCGACCGTGTGGCTACCCCGTTCTCCAGGAAAAGATAGAGCGGATCGGTTGACAGGGGCTGGCGTATGGCCGTCATATGCCCCTCGCCTGACGTATTGTTTACCCAGACGCCGGACACCTGCCCGAGGATGTCCGCGGGATGCGACGGATTCTGCTCGCGAATAGACTTCCCACTGATTGAACCAATGGAGGCGGCGATGTCCGACTCGAACTGTCGCTCGCGTGTGGCCGATACCACGACGTCTCCGAGCTCCACATCAGCGGGCACGAGGGCGATATCTACGCGCTGGGCCGCATTTGCAGAAATGTTCTTTCTCCACGTGTCGTAGCCGACAAAACGCGCCACGAGGACGTCGTTTGCGGCTGGCGTCAGTAGTTCGAACGAGCCGTCCGTGGCCGAAATGACGCCGCTGCGTGCGGTTTCGAGATAAATATGGACGCCGGGCAGAGGCGTTCCGGTTTCGCTGTCGGTGACGGTGCCTTCAATCCGGTTTTGGGCAAGGGCGTCGGTCTGGGTCGGGGGGGCGATGGCCACCACGAAAAGCGCTGCGAGCGCGGCTGCGAGCCGCACGTGCAGCGCACAACAATGACAATTGTGCATGGAGTATTTCCTGCTTGATATGACTGATTTACGGGAGCGATGCACGCATCGCGGACGTGGAATCAGGCAGCAGGAGGACCGCGGGGCTGGTCACAGGAGAAGCGGACAGGGGCCGGGACCAGATCACAGGCCGTACCGAGGACGCCGTCATCAGCAAGAGGAACAGATACGTCGGTAGCGGGTGGGGCGGTCGCCTGGGCCGTTGCAAAGATACTGTCGTAATCGCACGAGATGTGCGTGGGCGCGGTCGTCGTGGCGCGCTCCGATCCCGGTACGTGCGACGGGCTGTGTGTACCCGGGGCGTGCGCGGTATCTGTGTGCGCGAACCAGTCGCTCGTCGCCATCCACGTGTAGTGGACGAGCGGCGATATTACTGTCCCGAGGACGAGGGCCGCAGCCAGGAAAAGCGATATGTGCCGACGATTACGCATCTTGTCGTGAATATACTAAATTGGAGTATGCTTACCATAGATTCGTTACTGCGTACGTCGTCATTTGTCAACGGCTTCTGGGTAGATGCGGAGAACGGCGACACATTCGGCGTCGTAAATCCGGCCGATGGCACGGAGCTTGCTCGCGTCTCCGACCTCTCGCCGGCCGATGCCCGCTCGGCCGTTGTCGCGGCGCACGATGCGTTCCCGGACTGGAGTGCGCGACTGGCCGAAGAGCGCGCCTCGCTGCTCATGCAGTGGCATGATCTGATGATGGAGAATGCCGACGATCTGGCGCTGCTCATGACGCTCGAGCAGGGAAAGCCGATCAGCGAGGCGCGCGGAGAGGTGGCCTACGGCGCCGCGTTCGTGAAATGGTTCGCCGAGGAAGCCCGGCGCGCGTATGGCGACGTCATTCCGTCCCATGACACGGACAAACGGATCCTGGCGCTGCGCCAGGCTGTGGGCGTGGTCCTGACGGTCACCCCGTGGAATTTCCCGATCGCCATGATTACCCGGAAGGCAGCGGCTGCGCTGGCGGCCGGATGCACCGTGATCTCGAAGCCCGCCGAGGACACGCCGCTCTCGGCGTTGGCCCTGGCACGTCTCTCGGAACTGGCCGGGCTACCGCCGGGCGTGTTCAATGTGATTCCGACGAGCCGTCCCGCCGAGGTGGTCGAGGCCCTGATGGCCGATACGCGCATCCGCAAGGTGTCCTTCACCGGATCGACCGAGGTGGGAAAAATCATCATGGGCCAGGCGGCCCCTTCGGTGAAGCGTGTATCGCTCGAACTCGGGGGAAATGCGCCGTTCATTGTATTTGATGATGCCGATGTTGATGTGGCGGCACGTGATGTGCTGGCCTCGAAGTATCGGAATGCGGGCCAGACGTGTGTCTGCGCCAACCGGATTTTTGTCCAGGACGGCATATATGATGCCTTTCTGGATGCCTATCGCCGCCTTCACACCGGTCTGCGCGTGGGACCCGGCGTGGATGAGGAATCCGACATTGGTCCGCTCATCAACCAGGAAGCGGTTGACAAGGTCGTGCGGCTCCTCGATGGGGCCACACAGCAGGGTGCCCGGATTGTACTTGGCGGCGGCCTCATTGACGGCGCGGCCATCGGCGGTGGGTCGCACGCGCCCGGAAATACGTTTTTCGCGCCCACGATCGTCGAGGGGGTGCGCGACGACATGGCCCTCGCCTCGGAGGAAATATTCGGTCCCGTGTCGGCCATTTACCGGTTCTCGACGGAAGAGGACGTCATACGCCGCGCCAACGACACGCCCTTCGGACTTGCCGCCTATTTCCATGCGCGTGACAACGCGCGCATCTGGCGCGTCTCAGAGGCGCTCGAATACGGCATTGTGGGTGTCAATACCGGAACGATTTCTACACCCGTGGCTCCGTTCGGGGGCATGAAAGAATCGGGATTCGGACGCGAAGGTTCTCGCTTCGGCATGGACCAGTACCTGGAAATAAAGTATGTTTGTATCGGTGGCCTGTCGCGCTGACGGGCCCGCGCCGCTCTCACCGCCGAGGCCGCCCGGTCGGCCCCGACACGTCCTCCGTTGGCCATGAAACCATTCGTCTCCGCTCATTCCGCGTGGGCTCTCCGCGTTCGGCGGTCCGTCCGTCCGCTGGTTGCCTTTCTCCTCGTCATTCCACTGATCGTCACTGCCTGCCGGGCGCAGGATGCGGACCTCACGCTCGAGCGCATATTCAGCTCGCGGGATTTCGCAGCAGATGGATTCGGTCCGGCGGCCTGGCTGGAGGACGGCTCCGGCTATACGACCGTCGAGCCTTCCAGCCGTGGCCAGGGACAGGATGTGGTGAAATACGACCCCGGGACGGGTGAGCGGTCCATTCTGGTCTCGGCGGCGAGTCTGACGCCGGCGGGCGCATCTACCCCGCTTGAAATACACGGCTATTCCTGGTCGCCGGACGGTTCGAAATTCGTGCTCTTCACCAACAGTCGCCGGGTCTGGCGGCTGAACACGCGGGGCGATTACTGGGTGCTGGACCTGGCGACGGGGCGGTTGCAGCAGCTCGGGGGTCCGGGGGCCCGCGAGGCGAGTCTCATGTTCGCCAAGGTATCGCCCGACGGAACGCGCGCCGCCTACGTGCGCGAGAACAATATCTATGTGGAGAATCTGGCCAACGGGATCGTGACGCCGCTCACGACCGACGGCTCGGAGACCATCATAAACGGCACCTTCGACTGGGTCTACGAGGAGGAGTTCGGTCTGCGCGACGGCTTCCGATGGAGCCCGGACGGTTCGAAAATCGCCTACTGGCAGCTTGACGCGAGCGGGGTCGGCGAATTCCTGCTCATCAACAATACCGATTCGCTCTATTCCTTCACGATCCCGCTCCAGTACCCCAAGGCTGGCACGACGAATTCCGCCAACCGCATTGGTGTGGTGTCGGCCAGCGGCGGCGCGACCACGTGGATGCAGATCGCGGGCGATTCGAGGAACTACTATCTGGCGCGGATGGACTGGGCAAACAATTCCGATGAACTGATTATACAGCATCTGAACCGCCTTCAGAACACGAATACTGTGCTCATGGGCACGGCGGCAACGGGAGCGGTCCGCTTGGTCATGGAGGACCGGGACGACGCTTGGCTCGATACGGTCGACGATATTCTCTGGATGCCCGACGGCCGCACGTTCACTTGGCTGAGCGAGCGCCTGGGCTACCGGCAGGCATGGCTCGTGGACCGGGAGACGGGCGAAATGACGCTTGCCACGCCGGGCGCGTACGATGTGCTCAACGTGGTCCACATTGACGTAGAGGAGGGGTGGCTCTACTTCGTGTCCTCCCTCGAGGGCGCCACCGAGCGCTACCTCTACCGGGTCCGGATCGGGGGAGATACGGCGGCCGAGCCCGAACGCCTTACGCCCGCGGGCGAGGACGGCTGGCACAGCTACCAGATATCGCACGATGCCCGGTATTCCTTTCGCACCTGGTCTGCTTTCGGCACCCCATCGCGCGTGGATCTCGTGGCCCTGCCGTCGCACGAGGTCGTGCAGACGTTTGTGGACAATGAGCGGCTGCGCCGCACGTTCGGAGCGCTTGTGCTCGGCGGTCGGGAATTTTTCCAGGTGGACATTGGCGACGGTGTCGTGCTCGACGCGTACATGATCACGCCGTCCGATTTCGATCCCTCGAAGAAGTATCCACTCCTGTTCCACGTCTACGGCGAGCCGGCGGGGCAGACCGTCATGAACCGCTGGGGCGGCCGGAACATGCTCTGGCACCACTACCTGGCCGAGCAGGGATACGTCATCATGAGCGTCGATCCGCGCGGCACGCCGGGGCCGCACGGCCGGGACTGGCGCAAGATGATCTATGGTGAAATCGGGACCATAGCGTCGCAGGACCAGGCGGCGGCGCTCGACGCCATTGCTCGGCGCTGGTCCTGGGTCGATACATCCCGGATCGGCATCTGGGGATGGAGCGGCGGTGGATCCATGACGCTCAACATGCTCTTCCGCTATCCGGAGAAGTACCACGTGGGCATGTCCGTGGCGCCGGTGCCCGACCAGCGCCTGTACGATACCATCTACCAGGAGCGCTACATGGGGCTGCCGCAACAGAACGTGGAAGGCTACACGAAAGGATCGCCCATCACGTACGCCGAGGGGTTGAAGGGCAAATTGCTGCTGGTGCACGGTACGGGCGATGACAATGTGCACTACCAGGGGAGCGAGCGCCTCATGAACAAGCTCATTGCGCTCAACAAGCCCTTTGATGTCATGGTCTACCCGAACCGCTCCCACGGCATTTTCGAGGGACCGGGCACGACAAGACATCTCTTCGAACTGCTTACGCGGTACGTCACGACGCACCTGGAGGCCGGGGCGCGATTATATTGAATGCATACATACCACCAAACCCCACCACAATTCATGTCCATTGCACATCGTAGCCGTCGTACGCTTGCCGCGCTTCTGGTCCTGCTGCTTGCCATCACGCTCTCACCGGGTCCGGCTTTCATTCCAACTGCCGAGGCTCAGGACGCGGCGTCCTCGCCCGATTTCGGGTTTGACTCCATGGGCGAAGGACCCTACGAACGGCTGGTCATACGTGGGGCGACCATGGTCGAGGGGTCCGGGGCGCCGCCCGTCGGTCCGGTCGATATCGTGGTCGAGGGCGACAGGATTACCGAAATCCGTGTCGTGGGCTATCCCGGTCTGCCCGTTGACCCGGACCGACGACCGGCGCCCGGAGACCGTGAAATAAATGCGGAAGGCATGTATATCCTGCCCGGGTTCATTGACATGCACGGCCACCCGCATGCCAGCGGATCGGGTCAGGGTGTACCCCTCGAGTATGTTACGAAGCTCTGGATGGCCCACGGCATCACGACGAGCCGGGTGGTGGGGGCCAAGGGCGTTGACTGGCTGCTCGAAATGCAGCGCCTCAGCGACGCCAACAAAATTACCTCGCCCCGCATCGTGGCCTACCCGATTTTTGGTCAGGGCGCCGAAAACCCCATCACCACGCCCAGGGAGGCGCGCGAGTGGGTGCGCTGGCTGGCAGGAAAAGGCGCCCAGGGTATCAAGTTTTTCGGCGCCCCGCCTCCCATCATGGAGGCCGCGCTCGACGAGGCCGGACGGCAAGGCCTCGGATCGACCGAACATCATGCCCAGCTCGATGTGACGCGCATGAACGTGCTGCGCACGGCAGGGCTCGGTCTGACCTCCATGGAGCACTGGTACGGCCTGCCCGAGGCGCTCTTCGAAGACCGCGTCATCCAGAACTATCCCGTCGATTACAACTATCAGAACGAGGCCCACCGCTTCGGCGAGGCCGGACGCCTCTGGAAACAGGCCGCCAAGCCGTACACGGCGCACTGGAACGCGGTGATGGATTCACTCCTTGCGCTCGACTTCACGCTCGATCCCACGTTCATTGCCTACCTTGCGAGCCGCGACCTCATGGCACAGAGCCGCCGTGACTGGCACGCCATTTATACGCTGCCAGCGCTCTGGGACTTTTACCGGCCGAGCCGCGCCGCACACGGATCCTACTGGTGGTACTGGACGACCGAGAACGAAATGGACTGGAAGGAGAATTTCAACCTCTGGTTCACGTTCGTCAACGAGTACAAGAACCGCGGCGGGCGCGTTACGCTCGGGTCCGACAGCGGATACATATATAATCTGTATGGCTTCGGGTACATCCAGGAGATGGAAAACATGCGCGAGGCGGGATTCCATCCGCTGGAAGTCATCCGCTCGGCGACCATCATGGGCGCCGAGGCGCTGGGTATGGACGACGAAATCGGCAGCATACAGGTGGGCAAGAAGGCCGATCTGGTCCTTGTGCCCGAAAATCCGATTGCCAATTTGAAGGTGCTCTACGGAACGGGCTGGATCCGGCTGAATGATGACACGCGCGAGGTCGAGCGCGTGGGGGGTATCCGGTACACCATCAAGGACGGTATCGTGTTCAATGCGCGTGAGCTGCTCGCCGATGTACGCCGCATGGTTGAGGCCCAGAAGGTCGAGCGTGGCATGCCCGCCGGGCCCATGCCCATGACGATAGATACGGTCGACGAGCTGACACCAGACGGGACGGGGCAATGATAGCACGCGCGTTGTTGCTGGCGTTTGCGACCCTGGCCATGACGAACGGCGCGGCCATGCTGACCGTTGTTCCTGCCGAAGCCCAGGACTACAAGATCCATTTCGACGAGCCGGCTGCCCAGTGGGAGCACGCCCTCCCGGTGGGCAATGGCCGTCTCGGGGCGATGGTGTTCGGTGGCACCGCCGAAGAGCGCATCCAGTTCAATGAGGAGACGCTCTGGTCGGGCGGGCCGTACGATCCGGTCGTGGAGGGCGCACACCGGGGACTGCCCGAAATCCAGCGGCTGCTTTTTGAGGGCGAGTTCGCCAAGGCGCACGACCTGTTCGGGCGTACCATGATGGGCGTGCCCTACGAGCAGATGAAATACCAGCCGTTCGGCGACGTGTACCTGCATTTCCCGGGGCACGAGGAGGCGACAGGTTACCGGCGCGAACTGAACCTCGATACAGCCATTGCCCGGACCTCCTACACCGTGGACGGCACGACGTTCACGCGCGATGTTTATGCGAGCGCCATTGACCAGGTCATAGTCGTCCACATTTCGGCCGACAAGCCCGGAGCCGTCACGTTTTCGGCCAACCTGCACGGGGTGCGCAACACGGCCCACTCGAACTACGGCACGGGATACTTCCAGATGGATGGCCTCGCGCCGAATGCGCTCCGACTGACCGGAAAAAGCTCGACCTATCTGGGCATTGAAGGTCAGATGCGCTACGAAGGCCGCGTCGAGGCCTATATCAATGGCGAATTGGGTGCGGCCGATGGCGCTGTCCGGGGCACGGTGCGCGTAGACTACCGGACGCTGCACGTCGAGGGCGCCGACAGTGCAACGCTCATTATTGCGGCCGCGACGAACCATGTAAACTACCGGGATGTGTCGGCAAATCCGACGGCCCGCGTCGAAGCCGTGCTGGACGCCGCCCGTCAGCGCCGCGAGTCTGACATGCGCACGGAGCATATGGCCGAGCACCAACAGTGGTACCGCCGGGTCAGCCTCACGATTGGCGGCGGCGAGCCCCCCGCACCTGGAGCGGACCCGGCCGCCGCCCTGGGCCTCGCCGCCCTCCCGACCGACGAGCGTATTGCCCGGCTGCCCGATGGCGAAGACCCCGGCCTGGCCGCCCTCGCCTACCAGTTCGGCCGCTACCTGCTCATTGCCAGTTCGCGGCCCGGCACGCAGCCCGCCAACCTGCAGGGCATCTGGCAGGACCGCCCGAATCCAAGCTGGGACAGCAAGTACACCATCAATATCAACCTGCCCATGAACTACTGGCTGGCCGACTCGGGCAACCTGTCCGAGACGAACGAGCCGCTCTGGATGTTCACGCAGGAAGTGGCCGAGGCAGGCGCACGCACCGCACGCGAGCACTGGAACGCTGACGGTTGGGTGCTTCACCAGAACACCGATCTGTTCCGCGCCACGGCCCCGATGGATGGCCCCTCCTGGGGCGCGTGGCCGGTCGGCGGCGCGTGGATCATGACCAATCTGTTCGAGCACTACCGCTTCACGCAGGACCGCGCCTTTCTCGAAGAGATGTACCCCCTGCTGAAGGGACAGGTTGAATTCCTGCTCGACATCCTCATCGAGCACCCGGACACCGGTCACCTGGTCACCGCCCCCTCGAACTCACCGGAAAACTTTCCGGCCTGGCCCGGAAACGGTCGCTTCTTCGACGAAACCACCGGCCTCTTCCTGAAAGCCCGAAACATCGCTATCGCGCCCACAATGGACATGCAGATTATCCGGGAGGTCTTCGGCATGTTCGCACGCGCTGCAGACGAGCTCGGGAGAGATGCGCCGCTCGCCGCCCAAGCACGGGCCGCCGGCGAAAAACTGGTACCGAACCAGATCGGGCGGCACGGCCAGCTCCAGGAATGGATCGAGGACTACGACGAGATCGAGCCCGAACACCGGCATCTGTCGCATCTCTGGGGGCTCTACCCCGGAAGCGAAATCACCCCCGAGCACACTCCTGAACTGGCAGCCGCGGCCGCCGTATCTATCGAAAGACGCGGAACGGGCGGGTGTGGCTGGTCCTACGGCTGGAAAATGGGTCTCTGGGCCCGGCTCTACAATGCCGAGGGTGCGCTGCACGAGTTCAAGCACCATCTCGCCGATTCATCGCTGCCGAACCTGTTCTCGCTCTGTGGCCGCACCATGCAGGTCGACGGCACGTTCGGAGCCGCCGCATCCATCGGGGAAATGCTGCTCCAGAGCCACCAGGGCTTTGTCGATATGCTACCGGCACTGCCCGCCGAGTGGGGCGAGGGCCGCGTCGAAGGGCTGCGCGCCCGTGGCGATCTGACGGTCGGCATGGCATGGTCGGACGGGAGTCTGACGTCGGCGACCATCGAAGCCGGTCGCGACGGCCGTGTGCGTGTCCGGGCCGAAGGCGTCACCGGCGTACGCGCGGCCGACGGCGGGCCCGTCAACTTCACCACGAGTGGTGAGCGCAGCCTCCAGTTCGATGCCCGCGCGGGCACAACCTATACACTGACCTTCTGAATTCCGGTCCAACCTTGAACCCTACCACCACCAAGACCACCATGATGACCCGTTCTGGACTCCGTACTCGCTCTGCCCGGTATGCTGCCCTGCTGTTCGCCGCAACGCTTCTGGCCGTGGCGCCCGTCGCCGTAACCCCGGCCGCCGCACAGTCGGCCTACTCCGACTCCTATCCCAAGAATTTCGCCATCGACATCCAGGGGTACGTCTTTGAACTCACCCTCACCGACAACTCGGACGTGATTGAGGGGCGCACTACCGTGCACGCGAAATTTGTGGAGAATGGCCAGTCGGCACTCCGCCTCGACCTGTTGGACATGACCGTGACGGGCGTGTATGCGGTAGATACGACGCCCGAGGGGCCGGTCACGGGCGCGGCCCTCGCCTACGAGCACGCAGACGGTGTGCTGCACGTTGACCTGGGCGGTCCCATGCCGGCCGGCAGCCACGCGAAAGTAGTCGTCGAGTACACGGGTACGCCGACCGAAGGACTCGACATCGGGCCCAACAAGTACGGTGACTGGACCTGGTTCAGCGACAACTGGTCGTCCCAGGTCAGGCACTGGCTGCCGGTCGTGGATCATCCGTACGACAAGGCGACAACCGAAATGATCATCACGGCGCCCGATACCTACCAGGCGGGATCGAACGGAACGCTGACCGAGGTCACGGACCTTGAAGGGGACATGCGGCTCACACACTGGGTGAACCCGGTGCCGACGGCCACGTGGCTCTATTTCATCGGCGTCGCGGACTTTGCCGTGGATTACATCACGACCTGGAATGGCGTCAGCATTGAGACGTGGGTCTACCGTCAGGACCGCGACAAGGGATTTTATGACTTTGCCGAGCCTACGAAAGATGTCCTGGCCTTCTACACCGACCTCGTCGGGCCGTACGTGAACCGCCGCCTGGCGAACGTGGTATCGAACGCAACCCCCGGCGGCGGTATGGAAGCTGCCTCCATGCCCGCCTACTCGGACCAGTCGGTAACGGGCGACCGCTCACGACGCTGGCAGCACGTGATTATCCATGAAATTGCACATCAGTGGTTCGGTAACGCCGTCACGCAGGTCCACTGGAACGATGTCTGGCTGAGCGAAGGGTTCGCGACCTATTACACGCTGCTTTTCCGCGAACACGCCTACGGGCATGACGACTTCGTGGCGGGCCTTGAGAACCACCGCCAGCGTACCATCGATTTCTACCGGGAGACGCCCGATTTCCAACTCGTCCGGCCATACATCGAGGATCTGAACAACGTATCGGGTCTCATGATGTACATGAAAGGTGCCTGGACGCTCCACATGCTCCGCGAAATGCTGGGTCACGACGTATTCGACGAGGGTATCCGCACGTACTACGCCGAGTACATGAACCGCAACGCGCAGACGGCCGATCTGAGGCGCCACCTCGAGGCCGCCAGCGGTCGCGACCTTGGCTGGTACTTCAACCAGTGGCACTTCCAGGGCGGCATCCCGGTGCTCGAAGGGGCGTGGAAACCGGTCGATGGAGGGGTCGAAGTGGCCCTGCGCCAGGTGCAGGACAGCCGGTACCGGTTCCAGCTTGCCATCGAGGTCGATCTGGTCCATGAGGACGGCACCACGCGACGCGTCGCGCTCGACATGCCCACGTCCGGCTCCGTGACGGAGGTCATTCCCGTGGACCGGGCGGTCACCGATGTCATTCTCGACCCGGCGACCCGGCTTCTCGCCGACTGGACGTTCGAAAGGCAGCGGTAGGGGGTTATGCGGGGCCGTCTGCCGTGTCTAATGGGTCCACGTTCAAAGCGAATCTGTCTGCACTGGCGAACCCGTACGGTTAAGTAACGTAGATACATTTCCTCCGCACTCTGTGTCAGCAGATGGACAGGTGATCGATATGTTGAAAAAGCTGTTTCCCTCTGTAGTTGGTGTTTCCAGTATCTTGGATATCAGTGGCGACTCCGCACCGTTTCGATCGTTGTTGCCTTTCGATCAACACCCTGTGGACAATGATCCATGGTATGCGATTGGCAGGGATTTCGAGGCGGTGGGAGGTTATTTGACGGGCGCACTCGCTGCCGGGATCTGCTCTCTCCCAAAGGAGCAGAGGCTTGAAATGGAAGCCTTGCTGTTGAATGCAGAGAGCACGGATGCTTCTGAACGGGATTCACCGGAACAGGTAATCAGCCGCCAGAGGATATCCGATGTCCATGAGCCAGAAAAAGGGGCGAGAGAGCGTTAACGACGCTGAGCAACTCAGAGAGATAACTGCGCTTATTCAGAGCAGTCACTCAGGTCCACTTCCGGCTCCGTGGACACTGGAACAGTACAAAAAGGTGTCCTCGGAGGCAGTGGATTTTATTTTCGAGTCTGCCAGGAAGGAGCAGGAAATCAGGCACTGGTGCAGTCAGGAGCCCCTGAGGCAGTCCGGTCGCGCACAGGTGTTCGCTCTCATTCTCACGCTCGTCGTTGTCATAGTGGGTGGTCTACTGATTTTTTTCGACAAATCAGCCGAGGGCCTCGCCACGATCCTGGTTCCAATGGGCACCATACTCGGTCTTTTTGTATACAGGGAACTGCGGCAGAAACAGGCTGGGACCGATGCAAGCTCATGAATCTGTTCGTCTTGAGGAGTAAGCTCCTTCTGGAGCCACGTGTCCCCGAGCGGACACCGGGCGTTCATTTCCGAACGCCACTGAACGTCATCGATCATAGAGTGGCCCTCTTCGGGCTCAGTAAGTCCAAACAGATCGTGCACGCCCCGCTGGCACATTTCTTGATTGGTTCCATGTGATCACAGCGATCTCACCAATCAGGCCCTCCTCCTGCACGACCATGCTCATTCATTCTTTCCGAACCACATTTCGTCACGCCCGCCGGGATGCGGGCTACGTTCTTCTGAATGCCGGTGGACTGGCTGTCGGACTCGCCGCCTGCCTCGTCATCCTGATGTATGTCCGGACGGAGCGGTCCGTGGACCGTTTCCATGAGAACGCCGACCGGATTGTCCGCGTGTGGTCGGAGACTACCCTGGGCGAAACGCCGAACTATGGTAGCAACTCGGCGCATCCGCTGGCCGACCTGGCACGGGAGCGGTTTCCGGAAGTGGTCGCCGCCACCCGGACCATGGGCACAGGTACGACGCTCGTGGCCTCGGACCAGGCAAAGTCCTACGAATCGGACATCCTGTTCGTCGAGCCCAGCTTCCACCGCATATTCGATTTCGATGTGCAGGGCAACACGCCGGACGCGGCCCTCGGTGCGCCATTCAGCATGGTCGTGACACCGTCCTTCGCATCCCGTTTTTTTGGAAACGCGGACCCTGTGGGGCAGACACTGACCATGAACTTCTGGGGTGCCGACTACGAATTCACGGTTACCGGGGTGGTCTCGCCACCAGGCAGCAAGACCCGGTTCACATTCAGCGCTCTTGCCTCCTACGCCACCTACGAATACGTCTCTTCGACTGCATGGACAAGCCTGAATCCGGATACGTGGTTTCTGCTGGGATCCGGCGTTGACTGGCGAGCACTCGAGTCCCGCCTCCAGGCAGCCGTCACGGATGTGGTTGGAGACGGCGATGATGTCTGGTACGCGTACTTCATGCAGCCGCTCTCAGATGTGCATCTGGGCGGTCTCGGCCTTCTGGTTCCCCCCGAGGGCAACCCCGACACGCTGCGCATGTTCAGTGGCATTGCCATCCTGATTCTCCTCATTGCCTGCGCCAACTATATGAACCTGGCGACAGCGCGGGGGGCTGAACGCGGGCGCGAGGTGGGCGTCCGCAAAGTATTCGGCGCCGGATTGTGGCAGGTTCGCCTGCACTTTCTCGTGGAGGCAGCCGCCATGACGCTCATGGCCATGCTGGCTGCGGCCCTGCTGGTGGAACTCGCCGTGGGAGAAATAAACCGCGTAGCGGGAACGACGCTCATTGACGGCTCATGGATGTCCGGCTCCATGGTATTGTGGATACTCGGCATCCGGGGCCAGATGACCTACCTGGCAGACAAGGATCTGGGGTTCGAAAAAGAGAACGTCATGTTCATACCCGTGCGGTCTAATTCCGACCGGGAGAGGCTGGAGGAGATGGCCGTGCAGCTTTCCAACGTTCCCGGCGTGGTGAGTGCGGCGGTCGCATCGAACGTTCCCAGGGAAATTACGCAGGGTCATGGCGTGCGTGTCATTGACGAACGAAATGATCAAGGCACCATCCGCCGCGTACTGTCGGCTACACCCGAATTCGAGGAAACGTTGGGCCTGCGGATGGCGGCTGGAACGTGGTTTCGGAAGGACCGGCCCGCGGACAGGAAGGACCGGTATTGAGCATCGTACGGGATTTTCATTTTTCAGCGCTGCACAGCCCCATCGAGCCGCTTGTGGTCTATCAGCCGCAGGGGGTCTGGGATCGACGGAACATGGTTCTCCGCGTCGCGCCGGGCCGGGACGTACTGGACCGGATCGAGGCCGCATGGCAGGAGGTGGCTCCGGCCGTTCCGTTCGACTATGAATTTCTGGATGCGTGGCTCGCCGCCCTCTACGAGCGGGAGCGCGTGTCGGGACGCCTCTTTGCGTTGTTCTCGGGACTCGGCATCGTGGCTGCCTGTCTCGGCCTGTTCGGTCTGGCGGCCTTTGCGGCGCAGCGTCGCCGCAAGGAAATCGGCATCCGAAAGGTGCTTGGTGCGGGCATTCTGCGTGTGATTGTGCTGCTCTCGCGCGAGTTCATTCTTCTGGTCGCCGTATCCATCATGATAGCCCTTCCCCTGTCGATCTGGGGGCTTGAAGCGTGGCTGTCGTCCTTCGCCTTCCGGACGCAGCTTGCACCCTGGATGTTCGCTGTGCCTGCGGCCGCCGCGCTCATTATTGCCCTCGCGACCGTTTCCGGGCAGGCCCTTCGGGCCGCCCTCGCCAATCCCGTGGACAGCTTACGGAGCGAGTAGGATACCATGAGGTTATGAAATGATCGGGAACAGGCCCCAGTTGAACCATGGACGTAAAAGGACGTAAATTTGGTCATGAAATAGTGCCATATCGCATGAAGCACCTGACGGATAAATCGTCGAGAGAGATGAATGACCGGGAAATCCGGGCTGCGTTTGCATTACTGACGCGGGCTGCAGCAGAAAAGGATTTCCGGCGACTGGAGACCTGAACCGCACGCTGGGGCAGGAGCCTCCGCCGTACACGCAGACGGTCAGTAACGCAACATCAAGCTTGGATCTGAAACGTGATTGATTTTGGGCACGTGAAACGACATCCTCGATGAAGCCAAAAAGGCTGGATCCACGAATGATCTGATCCGTCGCAAATACCTCAAGCGGCTTCGCGCGCATACGAACAGGAATATCATAGCGAACTTTTCAGCGTGGCTCCAGAAACCATTTCTGGGGAATGTGCCCGCCTTTTCTATCGGTGACAGCGATATGACGGGTTTCATGGCGTCCATTCACAAGCTGAAGCCTGAGACCGGGCTTGATCTCATCCTGCATACACCCGGGGGATCTCTGGCAGCGACAGAGGCGGTCGTTACGTATCTGAGGAAGAAGTTCGGTCATGACATACGGGCAATAGTTCCTCAACTTGCCATGTCGGCTGGCACGATGATGGCGCTGGCATCTGAGAAAGTCATCATGGAAAAGCACTCCAGCCTCGGTCCAATCGACCCACAAGTAAATGGTGTTCCTGCGCATGGTATAATTGAAGAATTTGATACAGCCGTACGCGAAACTGGTCAGAACAACTCGTTCTGGACTGGGCTGAAATCTGGAATGCTGGCGGGTCAGAAAGACGGCTCATCGATAGCGAAAAAAATCGTGGACGAGCTGGGAGACCATGCCGTCACCAAGTCTCATGACAGGCATTATTCGATTGACCAGATCGAACGGTTGGGTGTACGAGTCAGTGAATTGGAGACTGACAATAAATTACAGGACCTTGTACTGAGCTATCACCATGCGGCCATCCAGACGTTCGCAAGCTCAAACGCCGTAAAGATCATAGAGAACCATCGCGAAATATCATACATCGAGCAGATCACGGTGAACAAGACATAGGCTCGAGGTTACCTGAAAGGTTCGTACCTTCCGGCATGGACAATATTGAACTCACGGCCTCTGACCAGGCCATGCTCGATGGCCAGGAAGGACCGGCCACACAGATGGCCATGCGCATCCTGGTGCGCATGTTGCCCGTTTTTGGCGCACAGCGTCTCATGGACGTGTCGGCGGCGCACATTGACTCGAGTGTCTACATGGGCCCGGCGACCATGGAGTACGCCGAGCGCCTGGCCGAGCTCGGAGCGCGCGTGCGCGTTCCCTCGACGCTCAACGTGGCGGGGGTCGACGAGCACGGCTGGTCCGAGTGGTCGGTGCCGGCCGACGTCGCCGACGGTGCCATCCGGCAGATGCGGGCGTATGAGAAAATGGGCTGCATCCAGACGTGGACGTGTGCTCCGTACCAGACCGAGCACCGACCGACATTCGGGCAGCAGATTGCAGCCGGTGAATCGAACGCGATCTGCTTTTTCAACAGTGTGATCGGGGCGAGGACGGCCCGGTATCCGGACCTTTTGGACATCTGTGCCGCCATCACGGGCCGTGTGCCGGCCGCCGGCCTGCATCTGGACGAAGGCCGGCACGGAACCGTGCGCGTGGATCTGGAAGGTGTGCCGCGGCGCGTCCAGGAGGCCGATTCGTTCTGGCCGGTGCTGGGCATCCTGCTCGGAAAGGTATCGGGCGACGGCGTGCCGGTCGTGACCGGGATTGATGTGCAGCCGACGGACGATAACCAGAAGGCGGTGTGCGCGGGTGCCGCAAGTTCGGGCGCCGTAGCGCTCTACCACATGGTGGGCATTACGCCCGAAGCGCCCGATGAGGCCACGGCCTTCGGGGGGAAGGCGCCGCCCCGGGTTGTGAAGGTCGGGATGGATGAGCTGCGCGCCGTGTGGCGCGAGATGTCGGCGGTGCGGCCGGCAGATGGAGGCAGCGGCGTCATGCCAGCGGGCAGTACGGGCGTTATCACAGCCCGACCGGCCGCCAATGCTGCGGCCCCCGGGGGCGGTCTCGACATGGTGCTGCTTGGCAGCCCGCATTTCAGTATTGACGAGTTCCGGCGCCTGGCCGAGCTTGTCGAGGACCGAAAACGGCACGATAAGGTGCAGTTTCTCATTACGTGCAGCCGATCGGTGCGCATGCTGGCCGAATACGGTGGCTTCATGGCGCCGATTGAGGCCTTCGGCGCGAAGATCACGGTCGATACGTGCCCCCTCACAAGTCCCATGCTCTCCGAGAAAATTGGCACTATCATGACAAATTCAGCCAAGTATTCCTACTACTCGCCCGGCCTGCTGGGTACGGGCGTGGTTTATGGATCGCTCGAGGACTGCGTGGAATCGGCCGTCGCGGGCAGCGTCGTTCGCGACGAAAGTCTGTGGGAGGCGGCCTGAAAAAATGAGCACAGACGACATGCACAATGGGAATGGAGAGAACGCTCGATCGGGCACAGGAAGCGACTCAGTGACCCATAAGAGTACGGTATTCCGGGGGCAGGCGGTGGTGCCGGGAGTGGCGGCGGGCGAGGCGCTCGTGAG
>Ga0210009_1000560_pt1 | contig 40508 bp, 31 predicted proteins | sample CryGeyCG2114_065_FD_185457 | JGI IMG/M metagenome (GOLD analysis project Ga0210009, IMG submission 185457) | Groundwater microbial communities from aquifer - Crystal Geyser CG12_big_fil_rev_8/21/14_0.65 (SPAdes) (version 2) | ecosystem: Environmental > Aquatic > Deep subsurface > Groundwater ...
CCTGCGGGTGCAGCGTGAAATCGATGGTGGTTCGGGGAGATGCGAACGCGGGCGGCGCGGCGTTGGTGCGGGCGGCCTTCTGGGCGCCAAGCGTCGACTGCTGGTTCCAGGTCGGGACGAGGACGACGGGCCGGGCCGGGGGGCGGTCGTCGAGCTGGGCCTCGAGCCGCGCCTGGAGCCGGAGCGCTTCGGCCACGGGGTTCACGCTGTGCCGATCCTCGTAGTAGACCCACGTGGTGTCTCCGCTTGTCTGCTGGCCAAGATGAAGGTGGCCCGTTTCCTGGATGAGGCGAACGGCGGGTTTTGCGGCGGCGGAGTCAGATTGCTGCGCCGCGGAGTCAGATTGCTGCGCCGCGGCAGTCACGGGCAGCAACCAGGGAAGCAGCAGCCAGCAGAGCAGCAGCCCGGGCAGCCGGCAGGCGGCCGCAAGGCGCGCCACCCGAAAAGTCGACGTGTTTCTCATGGCCGAAAGATCGCAACAGGCGGCCGGACTGACAACCGGGAAAGTCACGATGGGACCGGAAGTGTGTCAAGGAGGTATATATTTCCATGGATAGTGTGACGCAAAAAGAACTCTTTCAGCGGCAACTCCGCGGTTACCGGATTGCGGAGGAAATGCGGGTCGAGCGCCTCAAGAACCGCTCCCGCGCGCTGTGGCTGCGGCAGCTGGATGTTCTGTGGTCGGTACGCGAGCCACAGGGTGATTTTTTCACAGCCGCCGAGCAGTTGCAGAAGGCGCTGGACGGGCTGGGTCTGCGGAGTGCATTCATTGGCGGCGTGGCCCTGCAGAGTTGGGGCGAGTGCCGGTTCACGGACGATTTTGACGCCATCATCTGGTGCCCACTCGGGCAGGAGGAGGCCGTCATGGAAAAGTTGGCATCGGTCATGGCATCCCGCGACCCGGATCCGGGACATCTGGCGCGGACGAGCCGCATGTTCCTGGGCATATGGGCCGACGGCACGGAGGTAGACATATCACTGGGTGCATCGGGATACGAATGCATGCTGATCGAGCGCGCCACGGATGTGGATTTCGGGGAGGGACGCATGCTCCGGTGCTGTACCGCGGAGGATTTACTCATTACGAAAACCATTGCTGGTCGCAGTCAGGATTGGGTCGACGTGGAGCGCATTGTGCAGCGCAGCGGGGCGGCCATGGACTGGAAGTACGTGTATGAAATGCTCGAGCCGCTCCTGGATCTGGTCGAAAAGCCGGAGGCGCTCACGCGACTTGAAGACATACGGAAGCGGGATGCCCGGTGGGTGCCGGGAGAGGAGCGCCGTGCACTGCGACGGGAGGGGCAGGAGGAACGGGATGGACGGGAATCCCCGCAGGATGATTAAGCCCTGCTGAAGCGCCGCACAAGATCGTCTGCAATGCGCTCGGCGGCGGCGCCGTCCCAGCCATCGATGGGGCGCGCTGTTTTCCAGGCGCCGCGCGCGGCCGCATCTACCCATTTTACGACGCGCGCGGCGAGTTCCGGCGTGTCGGGGGGCAGGAGTTCGTTCGTGCCGTGCGATATGGTGACGGGGCGCTCGGTGTTGGGGCGCAGCGTCAGGCAGGGAATGCCGAGGATGGTGCTTTCTTCCTGGATGCCGCCCGAGTCGGTGATGATGAAGGCCGCGGCCTGTTGGAGCTTCAGGAAGTCAAGGTAGCCAACCGGCTCGTGCAGGCGCAGCGACCGGATGGCGGCGAAGCGGTCCGAAAGATTGAACCGCTCGATGTTGTTCTTCGTGCGGGGGTGGGTCGGGAAAACGAGGGCGCGGTCGGGGGCGGCCTTGTCGAGGGCTTCGAAGACGCCGGCCATCAGGGCCAGGGCATCGGGCGAATCGACGGTCGCCGGGCGGTGAAGCGTGAGCAGGATGTAGGCGCCTTCGGTGAGGCCCCAATCTTCGAGGATGGGGCGTTTTTTGGCGAGTGGGAGGTAGGTGTGGAGCGAATCGATCATGACGTTGCCCACGAACTCGATTTTTTCGCCTGGAACGCCTTCCTGCGCGAGAAATGCCATGCCGGAGGGGTCGGAAACGTAGAGGACGTCTGCGAGGGCATCGGTCACGATGCGGTTTATTTCCTCGGGCATGCTGCGGTCGCCCGAGCGGAGGCCGGCCTCGACATGGACAATCGGGATGTGCAGCTTTGAGGCAACGAGCGAGCAGGCCATTGTGGAGTTGACATCGCCCACAACGAGGAGCGCGTCGGGCGGCTCATTGAACGGTGCGTGGGGAGAGGTCCCGAGCAGCACCGACTCAAAGGCCTGCATGATGTTGGCGGTCTGTTGGGCGTGACTGCCACCGCCAAGTCCCATGAAAACATCGGGTTCAGGGAGCGCCATTTCCCGAAAGAAAATGTCGCTCATTTTCTCGTCATAATGTTGTCCGGTGTGGACAATGGTATGCTTGATGTGCCTGTTTTTTGAAAATGCGGCATCGAGCGCGGCCACTTTCATGAAATTGGGGCGGGCGCCTACGACCGAAAGAATATGTATCACGAATGGAATATATTTATGGAGCGTGAAAATACGAACTCATACACTGGAGGTATGAACCGGGTCTGACCGATTCGTGAAGATTGTGTGCGCATGAAGCGCTCGGTAACAATTTATTTATATACTCCGGTCCTCACCCCTCAAAGTAATAACTGAAAACAAATAAACAGCATGAGTGAAATTCACGACCTCATTGCAGAAGCCCAGCGCATGGAAACAGAGCGGGCCGAACTGCAGCGTCAGTTGGACTCGGTCAAGAAAAAGGCTCAGAAAGAGCTGAAAAAGGAAATTGACCGGATGTGCTCGGTTGCCGGTACGTCGGTTGAGGAGCTGTACGGTGTAAAACTGCCGTCAGCTCCAAAGAAAGGACGCAAATCAAAAGCGGCATCCGGAAAGAAAAAAACGACGCGACGTCGCAGAGCCCTGCCGGACAAGTACCTGGTGGGAGGCAAAGGCGTCGATGGCCGCAAGGCACGCAAAATGCCGGAATTCGACTCGGTCCGGGTCGATGGCAAGATTGATGACGAAAAGGCACTCGCAGCCAAAATGATCAATCCCGTGTGGCTTTCTACCGACAGTCCGGTGGTGAAGCGCTTCATCAAGGATTACGGCGTCGATCCGGCCAAGTATTCCGTGTGATGGGTAGTAAGTTGCCCTGACCCGATACAGGTGTATTTTTGGACCGGGCGGCCCTCGCGGGCCGCCCGGTCTGCGTTTCAGTGGTCTTGAATTGAATCACGGTCTGCCGATACACACCCGTATGGTATCCTCATTCGATTTTGACCTGTCTCCTGCCTTCATGGCCCTCATTGAGGGCCATGACCTGCGTATTGTACGGACCAACAAATCGTTCGAGGAGCACACAAGTCACCGGGAGTGTATTGGCAAAACGGTTCCGGAAGCCTTTCCTGAACTCGTGGAAGCGGGCATTGTGGCGCGCATGCGCCATGTTCTCGAGACGGGCGAGAGCAGTATTGGGCGACGCATCCGGCTGGAGTTCAGAGAGCCTGGCTCTGGGGCCGAGCCCGCCCTGCCCGCCGAGCCCGTCGTCCGCTACGTGAATTTTGCACTCCAGCCCATGCGCGAGGCCGACGGAACCCTGTGCGGGCTGTGTGTGCACGGCGTGGACATCACGGCCGAGGTCGAGGCGACGGAAAGCATTCGGCGGCACGCGCGCGCGGCGGAGCTCGTGCTTCGCCACTCGCGCGATTTGATTTGTACGGTCAACGAAGGCGGACGGATTGTACAGGCGAGTGCGGCGAGCGAGCAGATCCTGGGATTTCGGCCATCGGAAATCGAAGGGCTCCGCTATATGGAGTTCGTGCATCCGGACGACCGATCGCTGCTGCACAGAATGGACAGGCGGCTTCGGGGGGGTGGTGATGTCCGTCCATTCACGGCGCGTTTCATGAACCGCGTGGGGGGAACGGTGCACATGAACTTGTCGCTGAACTGGTCAGATGCCGACGGCATGCTGATTGCTGTCGGCCGCGACGTGACGCGCGATACCATCCGCGATGCCCGGTACCGAACGCTTGTCGAGACGGCCCACGACGGCATCTGGCTGATCAATGCCAGCGCCGAGACGCGCTTTGTGAACCAGCGCATGGCGGACATGTTGGGTTGCAACACGCAGGATTTGGCAGGCCGCAAGGTGTTCGAGTTTGTTCATCCGGCAGATCGCGCCCGCATGCGCGCCCGGTTCGAGGCGCGGGAGCAGGGGGTGCACGACACCTATGAGGTGCGTTTCAAGCGGCAGGATGGTGCGGTGATCTGGTGCCGCGTGGCGGCGAGCCCACATTACAACGAGAACGGCGAGTATGACGGAGCACTCGGCATGGTGGCGGATATTTCGGATACGAAGCGCGCCGAAGCGGAGCTGAGGCGCGCAAAGGAACAGGCGGAAGATCTGGCGCGGCTCAAGTCCTCCATCCTGTCAAATATGAGCCATGAACTGCGCACACCGCTCACGAGCATTATCGGATACGCGGATGTACTGGTCGACGAATCGACCGGAAATACGCACGAGCTGGCCCGTATTATCCGGCAGGGCGGAAAGCGCCTGCAGTCGACGCTCGACTCCGTGCTCGCCATGGCGCAGATTGAAAGTGGCAGCACGCAGCTTCGCTTCTCCGAGATCGACATTGCATCGTGCATCAGGGACGTGGTAGCCCTGCACGCCGTCGATGCAGAGGAAAAAGGGCTTACGCTGCGTCTCGGAGAAGGTGCAGGGGATGATGATCCGGACGCGACAACCTCAGGCGGGCTGATAGCGGTGGCCGATGAAGGCGCCGTCATGCGGGTGCTCACGAACCTGGTGGCAAACGCCATCAAGTTTACGACGAGTGGGGAGGTCGTCGTATCTGCGGGCGTCGCATCTACCCGGATCTGGTGCAAGGTCACCGATACCGGTGTGGGGATATCGCCCGATTTTCTGCCCCACGTGTTCGACGAATTCCGCCAGGAGAGTCACGGGCTGAGCCGCGAGCATGTGGGCGTCGGTCTCGGGCTTTCCATTTGCCGGCGCCTGGTGGATCTCATGCGGGGCGAAATCACGGTGGAAAGCACGCTCAACACAGGCACGACATTCACGGTCCATCTGCCAGCGGCCATGTTTACACCCGGCGGTGGGCGCAGGGAGCCCGGTATCGGGAGCCGTGGGCATCCCGACGCGGACGCCAGTCCACCTCGTAGCAGTCCTTCAGGTACCGGATTTCGTATTACGATGTAATAACCATACAACATCATAATATCGTGATATGAAAATAGGCTCGCCCGCTATTCGCCTCCTGATGGTGCGGCTGCAGCGACGGCATGCAGGGCTTCGGCCATTCTCCGAAGCGTGACAGACAGATCCTCGATCTCCTCGTGCGCTTCCTGCCACTTGCGCTCCTCGATGGCTTCGCGCACGCCCGGCAGCGTCTTGACGCCATAACCCGTGTAGAACCCGGGCGCATAGATCTGATGCCGGAACCACGGACGGCGGGGCAGCCCCTCCATGTCGGTCATGGCGCGCTCCACGGTGTACATGGCTTGGTTGATGCGCCCCAGTGCAGCGCTGTCGCCACCTGCGCCCGTCGGTCCCTGCGCTGCGTGCTGCACGGCGCGGTCGGCGGCTTCTGCAGCGGCGCGCAGCACCGTGAGGGCGTTACGGACATGGGAGAACGGAAAGTAGGGCACCTCATCCTGCGGCTCGGGCGCCAGCAGGGGGTCCAGCGGATCGGCCGAGAGGTCGTAGGCGCCGCTTTCAATAAGCGCGTTGCGCCGGGCCGTTTCCCGGCGCATGTCGTCGGCCAAAGTTTCGATTTCGCCCAGGTACGTCTCAATCCGGTCCACGAGCGGCGAAAAACTGAAGGGCAGGACGTCGGCCATGGCCAGGCGCAGCGTGGCGCGGCCCGTGACCTTCTGCAGCGTGGCGCTGTAGACGAAATCCGGATCAATGAAGCGCGTATAGTGCTCGAACGTATCGTAGGCGGAGTGGTACGATCCGCCACCACCCTCACCGCCGAAGCCCAGGTTGAGCACGGAAATACCCAGGTGTTGCAGGAAGGGGGTATAGTCGCTGCCCGATCCGAGCGGGGAGATGGGGATGTCGGCTGTCGGGCCGGCGGCGCCTCCGTGCTCGAGGCCCTGCTGCGCGGCATTTCGCGCCCGGATCCGGTCCAGCAGCGAGGCGCCGCCGGCCCGTGGATCGGCTACGTCCCGCGCAACATCATTGATCATGGCCTCGAGCGTGTGGCTCCCACCCATGCCCAGATACCCGCGCCCGGTGCCGTCGGTATTGATGTAGGCAACCAGTTTCCGGCTGAGTTCGTCTGCATGGTATTCCACCCACTCGGTCGAGCCGAGCAGGCCCGGCTCCTCGGCGTCCCACGAGGCAAACACGATGGTGCGCCGCGGGCGGTGACCCTCACGGGCCAGCTGGCCCAGAATGCGGGCCTCCTCCATCATCGCGACCGCGCCCGAGATCGGGTCGTTCGCGCCAAAGGCCCACGCGTCGCGGTGGTTACCGCGCATGACCCATTCGTCCGGAAATTCGGAGCCCTCCAGCCGCGCAATCACGTTGTAGGCGGGCACAATGTCCCAGTTGAACGCCAGTTTCATGCGCACTCGGGCGGGCCCGGGCCCGAGGTGGTACGTGATGGGCAGTGCCCCCCGAAACCGGGCCGGCGCGACAGGTCCTTCCAGCGCCGCAAGCAGGGGCAGCGCTTCGTCATAGGAAATGGGCAGGACCGGAATTTTCATGATCGTCGGCGCCTCGTCAATTTCCAGCCGCTCGGCGTCTTCGGTCGCGCCCACGAACGGCGTCAGCGGATCGCCGGGAAAGGTCGGCATGTCGGAGACCGATCCGCGCTGCACGCCCATGCCCATGCGCCACGGCCCCTCGGGATACACATCCCCCTGGAAATACCCGTCATCCCGCGGATCCGAATACATGATCGTGGCAATGGCGCCGTTCTCGGCGGCCACTTTCGGCTTGATGCCCCGCCACGATCCCCCGTAGCGTGCAATGACAATCTTTCCTTCCACACTGATACCACGCCGACGGAGCTCTTCGTAGTCGGCCGGCAGGCCCTGGTTCACGTAGACGAGTTCGGCCTCCACGTCGCCATCGGCCGAGTAGGCGTTGTACGGCGGCAGCATGCCGTCGCGGCGCTGCGACGAGGCATCGTCCGCGAGCGACGGCTCTTCAAGCCGCAGCCGAACGTGCTCGGGATGAACCAGCTCAACGATCCGCTCTTTCGGCGTGGGCAGAAGCACATGGAAGACCTCGATATCCACGTCGTACCCCCACTCCCGGAACCGCTCCGCCACGTATTCAGCGTTTTTCCGGCTGCCGGGACTGCCCGCGTGGTGCACCTCGCGCGTGAGGTCTTGCATCCAGCGTCGCAGGTTGTCGGGGCTCGAGCGCTCGTCGAGGGCGCGTTCCATGTCGGTTTGGCCTGCATAGAGCGCGCCGTCCTGTGCGGCGGCCGCTCCGGGCTGCATTGCACCCAAAAAAAGGGTCAGAAAGAGCACGCGGACGGCGGCGTGGTGAAAGGATGTGTGCATGGGCGTGGTAATCTGTTCAGGCATTTTCCGGGAGGTCCAGTGTCTCGAAGTTGGGCAACGTCCCAATGGTATCGAGAATCTGCGACAGTTGCTGTTTTTGCCGCGCGGTAAGCGGAAGAAGTGGCGGCCGGACCGCCTGCCAGGACGCATCCCCGTGGTGATCGGCCAGCAGGTGTTTTATGGTCGATACGAAGGGGAGCGCATCGAGCGCCTTTCTGGCCCGGATGACGCGTTCACCGCTGCCGTTGTCTCCGTCGTAGAGTGCGCGGACCAGCCGGCTCGTCACGTTCATCGTGGCCGAAATACAGCCTGCGCCGCCCTCGTTCAGCGCGTAGGGCAGGAGCGCCTCCGAGCCAACAAAGACCGAAATATCATCGACCTGCTTGCAGAGCGTGGTGAGGTTCTCGTGGTCGCCTGACGAATCTTTGATGCCCTGCACAAGCTCGGGGAAGGCACTCTTCAGCCGCTCGACAAGCGCGGGCGTGAAGCCTACGCCGGCCATGCGCGGGAAGTGGTAGAGCACCACGGGGATGGAGTCACCGCCGAGCCCGTCGAAAATGGCCGCCATGGCCGAAAAAACGCCGTCATCGACTACGTGCTTGAAGTAGAACGGAGGCATGACGAGGGCACCGGCAGCGCCCACGCGCGCGGCGTGGCGGGTCAGTTCAATGGTGTCGGGCACGGCGGCGCACCCGGTACCGATCATGAGCCGGTCCATGGGCGCGCCGGCATCGGCCAGTTCGTCCATCACGCGGCGCTTTTCGGCAACGGTGAATGAGGGCCCTTCGCCTGTCGTCCCGAAGAGGACGACGCCGTGGCAGCCGTTTTCAAGCAGCCAGTCAATGTGGGATTTGAGCCGCGTGGCATCGGGCGCGAGCGGTGTAACGCTCGCGGCCCAGACTCCTTGAAGAGGGGTCATCGTCTGATCGTTGTTGATCCTGTGGGGGTGGACGCCGAGGGGACGACCAAGATACCCAAAAATTCAGTTTTCGTTACGATCAGGCTACTTCGTTTCCTTGACCAGCGAGAGGTCGAACGCGGCGGCAATGCGCGCATCCAGTTCGAGAAGGTGGGCCCGGTCCAGCCGCGAGAGCGCTCCTGCACGGCCAGCAGCTTCTGAGCCCGAAGCCGCCGGGCCGAGGGCCGCCTGTGTCCGTTCGGCGAGCTCTGTCAGGTGGAGTCGCGCCAGCGCGCGGGCCTCGTCCGGTGCGGACGGAACGAATGGAAATGGCCGCTCATTGTTCATGATGCCCGCCAGGTGATCCACGTAGGCCAGTTGCAGGTTGCGCTGGAAGCGGTCGGCGCCCGTCAGGGAGCTGTAGACCGCGCCATCGATATCCGAAAACAGCATTTCGACTGTGTACGGATCATCCTGGCGCAAGTCCGTTCCGATCATGCGCGCGAGGCGGTCCCGGTTGGTAAGCGTTCCGAGCGCCTGCATCTGCAGCGCAAGGACCGATTCATAGATTGCGGGGTCGTAGCGGCCCGGCGAGAATCCACCCATCCAGTCATCGTGCCGGCTTGGAGCCGCCTTGTTGAGCAGCTCGGCCGTGACGGGAAGCGAAGACGTTTCGAGCGCGTTCTCGAGTATCCACCGGGCCGCCGCGCGCTGCTCCGCGCCGGGGACCGGCGTCATGGGAAGCCGCGCATCGGGATCGCCCTTGTGATCGCGTGCGAAATGCGATCCACCCACCAGCTTGGCGACGTTGCCGAACTGGCGGTACGTGGTAAAGAGCAGTCCGTTGACGGCGCTTCGCAGCCGGACGTATCCATCATTGTCAGCCAGCAGGCGCTCCTCGATGACCGGGTAAATCTGCGCGACCAGTTGGCGCTGATCTTCGGCAAAGGCCATCGGGTCGCTTGAAAGGTCCCAGACGCTTGTCAGCGGGTCGAACCCGCCCGCATCGCCATCCGTGTTGTAGGCGTGCAGCGGATGGGCGGCCCGGCGGGCAATGCCGGCCGCCTTTTCATCGTCCGGCGTGTATCCGTAGGAAATGGCCCAGACGTCGTACGATCCGACTTCCATGTTCACATAGTGGCCCTGCGCATCGCGGTCCGGATTGATGTTCGTGCCCGCATAGTCCATGACGCTGAGCGTAAGGCCGTTCCTGGTCGTGTAGGCCTCGTCCTGCATGCGCTCGTACGGAATGGAAGCCGACGCGCGGAAGTTGTGTCGCAACCCAAGCGTGTGGCCCACTTCATGGAAGACCAGATCCCGCAGCGCCGGGCCGTAGAATTCCTCGGGTACGTTGCCCACGGTATCGGCCACGCCGTCCGCGAGGAGCGCGGTAGACATCAGCCCCATTTCATACTGCTTGCCGAGCTCGACCATGCAGAAGTGATCCTGCTCGTGCGGCGTCATCCGGAGGCGCACCCGTTCGATGTCCTCCATTTTCTGCAGCATGCCGTTGGGACCGGCCAGGTCTTCCCATTCGCGTCCCCAACCCGACATGAAGACCGACGAGAGCAGTACGTCGGCGTTCAGGATTTCGCCCGTCCGGGGATCGGTCTGCGAGGGCCCAATAGCATAGCCCATCTGGTGGGCCGCACTCCAGCGCACAGTCGAGTAGCGCATGTCCTCGGCGCTCCAGGTGGAGTCATCAGGAGCTTCCTTTGCAATGATGGCATTCGAGAAGCCGGCCGCCTCAAACGCCTTCCGCCAACCCTCAATGCCCTCTTTCACCCAGCGGCGGTATTCGTGCGGCACGGTCCGGTCAATGTAGTACACGATGGGCTCGACCGGATCGGAGAGTTCCGCCTCCGGATCCTTCTTCTCAAGGCGCCACCGGTTCACGTAGCGAACCATCTGATCGCCTCCGCGGTCGATGGAAAAGTCCCGCTGCGCATTGATGAAAAACCCGACGCGGTCGTCGGCCACGCGGCGCGGCATGGGATTCTCCGGCAGCGCAAAGAACGAGTACCGCAGCCCGAGCGGCACGGAGCTTACGTCCGATACGCCCGCCGAGCTCGTAATGGGCAGTCCGTTCGGCTTGTAGGTCAGCTCCGCATCGATCTCGATATTCCTCGGAAAGCCCATGGCCCCACTCACGTACGAGCGCGTCTTGTCGAACTGCACGGGCCGCCCTCCGAAATAGAGCTTCATGGCTTCGGCCCGGTCCAGGTAGTCCGATACAATGAGCGACGTAAAATCAATGAGCAGCGCTTTCGTGGTGTCATGCCGGCTCTCAATCTTGAACGCCGCCACGATCGAGTGCCCCAGGTTGTCGTCGAGGCTCTCGCGCAGCGGCGACCCCTCGTCGGCCGTAAAGCGTGTATTCATGTGTCGCAGGTAGACCGTCTCGCCAATGCGCTCAAAGCGCAACATGCGCGTGTCTCCGAGCGCCAGACCGTCGTGGATGTTGAACACACCCGTCCCCTTTGAATAATGGGCAATGAATCCGAAATCCATCCCAAGCTGCTCCGGCTGGATTTCGAGCAGCAGCGACTGGTCGGTCTTCATGTGCATTCTGAAGAAGCCATCGATGGCGCGCGCATCTTTCGTGACCTCTTTCCAGGGTTTGCCGACTGTATTTTTGGTAGATGCGCCGCTCTTCGATGCATCTCCCGCCGCGCCCGTGGATGCGTCGCCTGCCTGGCCGGACGCGGCCGATTGGCCTGCGAGGGCCGGGTCGCCGACGTTGACCGTCGTGCAGGAGGCGAGCGTAAGCGCCAGGAGGAGCATCAGGGGTATTGCGGTGTGTCTCATGGTATTTCGGGTGTACTTTCTTCTTTCCATGGATGATCTGCGCATAATATAGTTGCTCGTGGTACCCAAAATGACAAGGGACGAATTTTTGACCCGTCCCCACAGGACGCCGCCGTCACAACCCAGATCCCCACAGCGTATTTTGCGGACTCATCAAAAAAAAACGGCCACATGCCCACACCCCATTACGAGCGCATCAAGGAATTCATGCAGAAAGCCGGGCAGGATACGCCCGAGGGGGCGGTGCGCCCTCCTGACGAGACGCGCGTGCTGCGCGCGAAACTCATTCTGGAGGAAGCACTCGAAACCGTCGAGGCGCTCGGAGTGCGCGTGGCGTCGAAAGGAGCGCCGCTTACCGAGGAAGGCCTTTCCTACGAAGCCGACGACGCATTTGACCTCGAAATGGTGGTCGATGGATGCGCCGATATCAGCGTGGTCACCATCGGCACCCTGATTGCCATCGGCGTCGATGACGAGCCCGTTCTCGAAGAAGTGGATGAGGCGAATCTGCGCAAATTCGCCGACGGAGGATACCGGCGCGAGGACGGCAAGTGGATGAAGCCGGCAGCCTGGCAGGCGCCCGACATCATGGCCGCCATTGACCGCGGATACGGCCGGTAATGACAAATCCGTCGGACACCTGTCCGGGAATCACAGCGCACGCTCCGGCGTACGCCAGTCCGAAACCAGCGCTCCCATGCGCCTGGTCCCCACAAGTACGTTGTAAACCCCATTGAGTCATGGCCAGAAGCACCAGTAACCGGAAACAACGTGGCCGCGCCAAGAGCTCCGTATTGCTCAACAGAAATGCCCTCTGGGCGGCACTCGTTTTTGCGCTCCTTGGCGCCGGATTGGCGCTCTACTCCACCAATATGACGTTCCAGATCGCTACGCAGGGCGTGGTGGAGGCCAGCGGATGCTCGCTCAACGATCTGGTGAACTGCGATGTCGCAGCGGCCTCCTCATACGCGAATCTGTTTGGTATTCCGGTGGCCTGGTGGGGCTTTCTGTTCTATGTGTTCGCCGCACTCGGCGCGCTGCTCGGTGCCGCGGGATCGAAAGGGTCCGGAGCCGCTCCACTCATTGCGGTCGGTCTGCTGCTTTCCTTCGGCGCCGTGCTTTTCACATTCGTGAAGGCCTACCACCTCTACCAGCTCGGTGTGGTCTGTCTTGTGTGCATCGGGATGTACATAGCCAATTTCGGCACGGCCATTTCACTCGGACTCGGAATCGGGTACGCGCCGCAGCGCTGGGGAACATTCGTGCGCGATTACATCCAGGCGGGCACGGGAAACCGCGCCGGGCTCGGCTTCGACCCCTCGCTGGCCATGACGGCCGTGGCCGTGCTGGTTGTTTTCGGCATCGGATACGCGGGCGCGCTGAACTATCAGAAAGACATTACCGGCACGAACAACTTCAACATGTCGTCGGCGCTTGAAGCCCATTTCCGGCAGACGCCGCGTGACATCCAGATTCCGGAAGAGGCTGCCGTCTGGGGCAACCCCGAGGCCGATATCGTGCTGGTTGAATTCGCGGATTTCCAGTGCCCGGCGTGCCGCGTCAGCGCCTTCCACCTGCGCCCGGCGCTGTTCGAGTACCGCAACGACGTGCAGCTGCGTTTCATGAACTTCCCGCTCGACATGCACCAGCACGCGGAAGTCGCCGCCCGCGCGGGTGTCTGCGCCGCACGTGAGGTGGATTTCTGGGAGTTCCACGACCGTATTTTTGAGGACCAGGTGCAGCTCAATCCGCGTCTCGTGACCCGGATTGCCGAGGAAATGGGCCTGGAGCCCCGGCCGTTCGCCGAGTGCGTCGTGAGCCAGGAAGTCGGTGAGCGCGTCATGAGCGACCGCGACCACGGCCGCGAAATAGGCGTTACGGGCACGCCGTCACTCTACATCAATGGCCGCAAGGTGGCCTATTGGAACAATACCGCCTTCATCCACGAAGTGATCAAGCGCGAACGGGGCTGATCCGTGAGTGCGGACCGTCGAATCAATATTGAAATCAAGGCGCGGTGTCCGGATCCCGACAAGGTCCGGGACGTGCTTCGCAGCCAGGGTGCCCATCTCAAGGGGGTCGATACGCAGGTCGATACGTACTTCCGCGTCTCGCGCGGTCGGCTCAAGGTGCGCGAAGGTCTGGTGGAGCAGAGCCTGATTGCCTACGAGCGGCCCGATGCCGAAGGCCCGAAGCGGTCGGATGTGCACCTCTTCAGGCCGGAATCGGGCATTGCTGCGCTCCGCAAAACGCTGGAGGCGGCGCTCGATGTGCTGGTCGTTGTCCGGAAGAAGCGTGATATCTGGTTCCTGGACAACGTCAAAATCCACGTCGATGAGGTCGAGGGGCTCGGTTCGTTCGTGGAGATCGAAGCGATTTCCGATCCCGATGCTGCCTTGCCCGGCCCGACGGCCGGAATGGGAGGAACCGCCGAGCCGGATGTCGATACCCTCCGCGCGCAGTGCGAACGCCTCATGAGCGCTTTCGGCGTCGAGGAAGGACACCTGGTAGCCACATCGTATTCGGACATGCTGCTCGACGGGCCGAAGCTGATCCTCGACGAGGACCTCCTGACGGAGGGGCTGCGCGCGCTCGAAAAACCGATCGTGACCGTCTGGCGGATCAAAACGGGTATATGGGCCGGCGTCCTCGTCCTGGCGCTCCTGGCATGGGACATCGTGACGATCTTCGGCAGCGAGTCCTCGCTGGCCTTCGGCGTCAAGCCGGGTCTGGCACTCGTCGTGCTCGGCACGCTCATTGCGATACTCACGCGCCTGCGCTACCGCTCGTGGCGCTTCGCCCTGCGGGAAGACGAGCTGTTCCTGGCGCGGGGCATTTTCAACCACATCCGTACGATTGTGCCGCTCAAGCGCATTCAGCACATTGACGTTTCACAGGACATCTTCGAGCGGGAGTTTGACCTGGGGCGCCTCGTAGTCCATACGGCCGGGACGCGGGGAAGCGCTGTCGTCCTGCCCGGCCTCGCGCTCGAGGAGGCCGAGCGTCTGCGCGATGCCATGAAAGCGTTCATCCAGGACGAGGCGCTCTGACGTGGGTGTGAATCTGGACAACGCACAGCGTCTGCATCCCCTGACGCTGATTCTCAGGGCGGCCGGTTCCATTCCCGCGCTCATTTTCATTCTGCTGCCGGTTTTCACGGGTCGCAGTGCCGATGCCAGCATCTGGGTCAATATCGTGCTGGCCGTGATCTACGGCATTTTCTTTCTGCCGTGGGTGGTGGTCTACTTCGTACGCTTCCAGTACTGGATCACGGAGCGTGAGCTCATTATCCACTCGGGTGTGTTCACGCGGCGGCGGCGCAACATCCCGGTCGAGCGGATCCAGAATATTGACATCGAGCAGCGCTTTCTGCCGCGCATGCTGGGGGCGGCCAAGGTGCTGGTCTACACCGCTGGCAGCACATCGGCCGAAGGGGAGTTGGCCTATGTGTCGCTGGCGCAGGCGCAGCAGGTGCGGGCCATTATCCGCTCATTGCAGCAGGAGGGGACCGGTTCTGGTGTCGCCGATTCTGACGCTGCGGCCGGCGCAGGTGCCGCCGCTTCCACGCCCGTCACGGCAGCCGGCCGCACGGCCGCCAAGCCACGGGTCCTCTTCGCCGCAACCCGGCAGCGGGTCCTCCTGGTGGGCGTTTACCGGTTCTCGCTCCTGTACATCGCTGCCATCTTCTCCCTGCTCCAGTTCATTGATTCCGATCCCACGGTGGTCATTGACTGGCTGCTGCGCGGTCCGCTCCAGGGCATTGCCGATGATGTGCGCGAGGCGCCCGGCGTGGCAGCCGCCGTGGGTGGACTCGGGGCCGTCATACTGGGCTGGGTGACGGGTATCCTGGTGGCGTACAACCAGTATTACGGGTTTCACATGGAACTGGAAGGGGACCAGCTGCACCGCCGGTACGGGCTGTTGACCCGCAACGAGGGCACCATCCCACTGCGCCGTATCCAGAGTTACATTGTGCGCTCGAACCCGCTCATGAAGCACTTCGGGTGGTACCGTCTTGAGCTGCAGACCATCGGAATCAATCAGCAGGAGAGTGGTTTTCACGTGGCCGCGCCGCTCGTGCGCCGGTCCGAGCTTGTGGCCATCATGGACGAGATTTCCGGTCACGCAGCCGGGTCGTCCTGGGCCGCTCTTGCGTGGCAGCCCGTCTCGCCCCTTACGACGAGGCGGTTCATGGTGCGGTGGACCGTGGCGCTCGTAATCACTGTATTGGCCGTCGCGTGGTGGTGGGAGCCGGCGCTCTGGAGCCTGGCCGCGTGGCCCGTCATTCCGGTTGCCGCAACCCGGCGCTATGCCAACATGGGGTGGAGCCTCGATGGGCCCTACCTGGCCGTGCGCCGCGGCGTGGTCTACAAACACGACTGGATTTTGCCGCTTGGCAAGCTGCAGGTGGCCTTCCTGTATGACAACTGGTTCCAGCGCCGACTGGGACTGGCTTCTGTCCTGGTCGATACGGCGGGTGCGTCGGAAGGCCGGACCGCCGAAATAGTTGACCTCGATGCCAATGCGGCACAGCGACTTGTGGCAACCGTCTACGCGCGCTACGGAGCGTCGGCGCCGCGCTCGCGCAGCGAACAGAGCCCCAGGTACAGTACGGCGGGCACGGTTTTGCGGTAGGCGGGGCCCTGCAGGTCAACCGCGGTCCATCCGATCGATGCGGTCCATGCGGCCGGGCCCACCCAGGTTACCCACCACGGCATGCGCGCCGCGAGGAAAGCAAACAGCTGTCCGGCCAGGCGGGAACCGATGAAACGGGCAATGCTGCCAAAGAGCACGGTCCTGATAAGGCCCTCAACCACGAAAAAATTGAAGGCCTGGATGAGCGCAGGTACGGCGAAGATGCCGGCGCTTCGGGCCAGGAATGCGGCGGCTTTCTCGCGCTCCACGCCAAGATCTTCGAGCATACGTTGCTGCTCCTCGCGCGGGAGCTTTCCAAACGTAGCCGCCGCGTGCGCGGAGGCTACGTGTTCCACGAGTGCGCGGGGCGTATCGCCCGCTGCCGGAACGCGGAGCGTCTGCGCTACATCGCGCACGACTTCCTCGAACGACACGCCGGGTTCAGCGCCGGTGGCCCGCCGAATGGCATACATGATGTCCGAGCTGCCGGCGTAGCGGAGTTCATGAAGCAGGGCCCGGCGGCGGCCGTCCAGGTCATCGACAGCGTCGCCGTCGCTGCCAAGGCCCAGAATTCCCTCCAGGAATTCCAGGTCGGCAGGCTCCAGAATGGCGAATGCGTCGTTCAGGGGGGCACGGGGTTCGTTCATTGAGGGCGGTACGGACGGTTTTACATGCAGGTTACGCACCATATCCACGAAATCTACTGTTCACCGGGAGTGCAGAATACGGTACATTGGCGCATCTGAACAATCCATCCATTCCAGCCCCACTGATTCTCGGCGGACCATGTCCCACGATCGTGCCTCCGGGCTCCTCCTGCATATTACCTCTCTTCCCGGGCGCCACGGCATTGGCGATATGGGGCCTGAAGCCTACCGGTTCGCCGACTATCTGGTAGCGGCCGGCCAGTCTCTGTGGCAAATGCTTCCGATCGTCCCGGTCGGGTATGGCTGGTCTCCCTACGCCGCCCCATCGACATTCGCCGGCAATGAGCTCTTCATTTCGCCCGACCTGCTGGCCGAGGACGGCCTTCTGCCGGACGGATTCCTGGAAGAGACGCCATCGTTCCCGGAAGGGGATGTGGACTTCGAGGCCGTACTGCGTTGGAAACACAAGGTACTTTTCGCCGCGTGGGATCTGTTCTCGGCGGGCCATGCCGTGCCGGGCCACGCCGCAGGCGACGCGGACTCCAGAGCAATGCGCGCCCGGTTCGACGCGTTCTGCCGAACGGAAGCGCACTGGCTCGATGATTATGCCCTCTTCGAGGTCCTCAAGGACGAACACGACCGCTCGGAATGGATGTCCTGGAAAGAGGACTATGCCATGCGCGAAGAGGCGGCCATCGCGGCGGCCCGTGCGCAGTTTGCCACGCGGATTGAGCGCGTAAAATTCATCCAGTTCCTGTTCCAGGAGCAGTGGCAGCGCCTGAAAACTTATTGCAACAAGCAGGGCGTCCGAATATTCGGCGACCTACCCATCTACGTCGCACAGGACAGCGCCGATGTGTGGGCCAACCGGGAGCTCTTCACGCTCGATGCATCGGGCCGCGCCACTGCCGTCAGCGGCGTGCCCCCGGATTATTTTTCGGCTACCGGGCAGCGCTGGGGCAACCCCATTTACCGCTGGGACCGGATGCAGGAGACTGACTATGCGTGGTGGACGCGGCGCATGGCGAGGATACTCGACCTGGTGGATCTGGTGCGCCTTGACCATTTCCGTGGATTCGAGGCCTACTGGGAAGTGGCGGCATCCGAAGAAACGGCCGTGAACGGCAGCTGGAAACAGGGACCCGGCGCCGACCTGTTCGAATCGCTCGAGCGCCAGCTCGGGAGGCTCCCGCTGATTGCCGAGAACCTGGGCGTGATCACCGACGGCGTAACCGATCTCATGAACCGGTTCGGGTTTCCGGGCATGGCCATTCTGCAATTCGCCTTCGATGACGGAGCGGCCAACGAATTTTTGCCGCACAACTACCGTGAGCCCCTCGTTGCCTACACGGGCACGCACGACAACGATACAATCATGGGCTGGTGGTCGCATACGCAGAGCACGCAGGACCAGGACGTGACCAAGCGCGCCAAGGCGTATTGTCGGGAATACCTCGATCTGGAATGCCATCCGGAAGAGGATATCCACTGGAGGGCCATCCGAGCCCTCATGGCATCGGTTGCCCGCTACGTCGTAATTCCCGTCCAGGACGTAATCGGTCTGGGCGCCGAGGCCCGCATGAACACGCCGGGTCTGGCCAGCGGCAACTGGGGATGGCGCCTGAGCGAAGGCCAGTTGGACGGTGCCGCTGCCGAGCGCCTGCGCGAATTGGCGCGTCTTTTCGGGCGGGCGCCGGACTGACGGAGGGCAGGCGCCGGACGGACGGGCAAACGCATTCCCGGTTCCGGGCCCCGGTGTACGTTCAGGGTGTGGCGCGCGTCTCGTGCTCAGCGGCCTGGAGGAGCACCGCGCACGGACCGTCCACGAGCACCGCCGCTCCCTCGTCGAACACCGAGCCGTCGGCCAGGCAGTGGCAGCCCTGGAGCACGGTCCACTCGCGCCCGAAAACCGGGAGCACGACACGGTGGCTTGTGGCTGGCTGGTGGAAGATGAGGAAGAGCGTTGCATCGACAATGGGACTTCCGTCCGAGCGGACATCGCGGATGCGATCTCCATGCAGGATGAGGCCGACCGAGTGTCGCGCTCCCTCGTGCCAGTCGTCCACCGTCATCGGGCGGCCGTGGGCGTGCCACCAGACGGCTTCGTTCGAGCCGTTGATGAACGCGCGTCTGCGCAGTGACGGGTGGCGTCGACGCAGCGCCACGAGTTCGCGTACGTACTTGAGGAACGCCTGCTCGCGCTCCCCGAGCGACCAGTCGTACCATGTGATTTCGTTGTCCTGGCAGTAGGCATTGTTGTTGCCAAGCTGCGTGCGGCCCATTTCGTCGCCGCCCAGAATCATGGGGACGCCCTGCGAGAAGAGCAGCGTGGCCATCTGGCTACGCATGAGGCGGTCGCGCTGCAGCAGTACCGATGCGTCGTCGGTCGGCCCTTCGACACCGCAGTTCGTGCTGTAGTTCGGTTCGTGGCCGTCACGGTTGTCCTCGAGATTGGCCAGGTTGTGTTTTTCGTTGTAGCTGACCAGGTCACGCAGCGTGAAGCCGTCGTGGGCCGTTATGAAATTGATGGATGCGTGCGGGCGGCGGCCTGAATTGGCGTAGAGGTCGGAACTGCCCGTGACGCGGGTCGCAAAATCCCCGACGCGATGCGGATCGCCCCGCCAGTACTGCCGGACCGTGTCGCGATAGCGGCCGTTCCATTCGGTCCACAGCCAGGGGAAGGAGCCCACCTGGTAGCCACCCGGTCCGACGTCCCACGGCTCGGCAATGAGTTTGACCTGGCTGAGCACGGGATCCTGCTGGATGACGGTGAAAAACGTGCCAAGCATGTTGACCGCGTAGAGCTCACGGGCAAGCGTGGAGGCCAGATCGAAGCGGAAGCCGTCCACGTGCATGACCTGCACCCAGTACCGAAGGCTGTCCGTAATGAGTTGCAGCACATACGGATTACCCGCGTGGAGCGTATTTCCGGTGCCCGTGAAATCCATCAGGAAGCGGGGATTCTCCGGCTGCGTCTTGTAATAGTGTTTGTTGTCTATACCGCGGAAGGACAGATGCGGCCCGAGGTGGTTGCCTTCGGCCGTGTGGTTGAATACCACATCCACGATGACCTCGAACCCCCGCTGGTGCAGCGTGCGGACCATGGTCTTGAACTCGGTGTGCGCCTGGTCCGGCTCGGCGGCGTAACTGGGCTCGGGGGCCAGGAAAGCGAGTGGGTTGTATCCCCAGTAATTCACAAGCCCGTTTTCGTCGAGGCGGCGCTCTGAAATCTTGGCGTTCACCGGCTGCAGCTGCACGGTCGTCACGCCGAGCGCTCTCAGGTGGTCGAGGACGGGAGGGGTTGCCAGACCAGCGAACGTACCGCGCAGCGCTTCGGGCACGTCGGGGTGGCGCATGGTCAGGCCCCGGACGTGGGTTTCGTATATGATGGTTTCGTGCCAGGGGACGTTCGGACAGGCATCGCCCAGCCAGTCGAAGCTGTTCTGACAGACTTTGCCGAGTGGGGCGACGGCCGCGCTGTCCTCGCCCGAGAAAACGAGATCGTCTCCCGTTGTGGCGTCATAGCCGAAGAGCGCGTTGTCCCACGTTGGTTCGCGGCCAATCAGATGCGCGTAGGGGTCGAGCAGCACCTTGTTCCGGTTGAAGCGGTGCCCCTGCTCCGGGTCCCACGGGCCGTCAACGCGGTATGCGTAGAGCTGGCCGGGGCCGACATCGGGCAGAAAAACGTGCCAGATGGGCCCGCTGCGCTCCACGACCTCGATGGTGCGGGAGGGGGCGGAGTCGTGTGGCGCGTTGAAAAGCACAAGTTCGACGGCGGTGGCCGACTGGGAGTAGAGGGCAAAGTTGGTTCCCTGACCGTGGCAGGTGGCGCCAAGCGGATAGGGACGACCGGGAGCGTGCATAGGCTGGATTTGCTGGGGAGATACGACGGGGCGAAGGCAGGTAACACGGAAGATAAGACGTTTATTACGTACTTTTCGGCGCGCCCCCAGGTTCGTCTACGCTGCATTTGCCCACAAGACCCCACGCTGCCGTGCCACGTATTTCCAATTATGACCTCTATTTGTGGGGCAAGGGTCAATTGCAGGCCAGTCACCGTACCTTTGGGGCGCATCCGAACCGGGGTGGAACGTGGTTCCGGGTGTGGGCGCCGAGAGCCGACAAGGTGGTGCTGATAGGTGATTTCAATGACTGGGACGGGGAGAAGCACGTCATGCGGCCCATGGGAGAGGGCATGGCGCGGACCTGGGAAATCTATGTGCGCGGGGCGCGACCGGGCATGAAATACAAGTACCGGGTGTACCGCTTTGGGCATGCGGTGGACAAGACCGATCCGTTTGCCTTCGACATGGAGCCGCCGCGGCCCGGGGGGAGCGCACACGAGGGGCTCTCGGCCATTGTGGCGGATCTTGACTTCGAGTGGACCGATTCGGAGTGGATGGCGGGGCGCGGCGGTCCCCGTGACCTGGAGCGGGCTGTGAGCGTCTATGAAGTGCACCTCGGATCGTGGCGACGTCACGGGGACGGCCGCGTCATGACCTACCGGGAATTGGCCCGTCCGCTCGCGGAGTACGTACGGAGCATGGGCTACACGCACGTGGAGCTCATGCCCGTCCTCGAACATCCCTACTATGGCTCCTGGGGATACCAGGTGGTCGGTTATTTTGCGCCGACGGGTGTCTACGGTTCGCCCGTGGACTTCAAGTACCTGGTCAACACGCTGCACGAGTACGGCATTGGTGTCATACTCGACTGGGTGCCGGCGCATTTTGCCACCGACAGGCAGGGGCTTGAGGCCTTCGACGGCGAGCCCCTCTTCGAGTACACCGACCCGATCATGCGGCATCATCCGGACTGGGGCACGTATGTGTTCGACTACGGTCGTCCGCAGGTGCGCAACTTCCTGATATCGAATGCGCTCTTCTGGCTCGATGAGTACCACGTCGACGGTCTCCGCTTTGACGCCGTGGCGTCCATGCTCTACCGCGACTACTCGCGCGATACGTGGACTCCGAACCAGTTCGGCGGCCGCGAAAACCTGGAGGCCGTGGACTTTCTCAAGAGTGTCAACGAAAAAGTATTCTCGGCTTTTCCGACGGCCATGATGATTGCCGAGGAATCGACGGCCTGGCCTGGCGTATCGGCGCCGACCTACAACGGCGGCCTGGGCTTCCTCTTCAAGTGGAACATGGGCTGGATGCACGATACGCTCGAGTTCTTCCGCCGCGACCCCATTTACCGCCAGCACCACTACCACGACTTCACGTTTCCGCTTGTCTACGCCTGGGCCGAGAACTACATGCTCTCGCTATCGCACGACGAAGTCGTCCACGGAAAGGGCTCGCTCTTTGGCAAGATGCCGGGCGATGACTGGCAGAAGGCGGCCAACCTCCGCCTGCTCTTCGCCCACATGTTCGGTCATCCGGGCAAGAAACTCATGTTCATGGGCATGGAATTCGGACAGGGCCGCGAGTGGAGCCACGACCGGGGCCTGGACTGGTGGCTCCTGGATGCGGACTCGGACGCCGCTGGCGCGGACGGGCAGGTCGAAGTTGGTCTCCATACGGGTCTACAGTCCTGGGTGCGCGCGCTCAACGCGCTGTACGGCGCATCGAACGCACTCCAGAGGGACGCCCAGGGCTGTTTCGAGTGGATTGATTTTGGCGATACGAAGAACTGTGTCGCCTCCTACCTCCGGCGCGGCGGCTCCGGTGACACGGTTCTGGTGTTCGTCTTCAATTTCACGCCCGTTCCGCATGCGACCTACCGCGTGGGCCTTCCCGACGGCTACCGCTGGACGGTGAATCTGAATTCGGACAGCCTGCAGTTCGGCGGCAGCGGCACGGGCACGCCGCAGCAGCTCACGTGCCGGCACGGCGAAGAAATCCAGGCCGTTCCCGCGCACGGCCGTACCCACTCCATCGTCCTCGATTTGCCACCCCTCGGCGCCCTCATCCTGTGCGGCCAACCTGCGTGACGGGATTTCCTGGGTGTCTTCATCGGGTTATGATTTTTCATGTTCCGTGTCAGGGTATATATGGCGAAACACGCGGAAAAACATGACGTTCGATAATCGCTTCGTAAAACGAAATGACGATCGATCAATGGCTACAGTCAGGGTTTCACCGAAATTCCAGGTCGTAATTCCCAAGGATATTCGAACGAGTATGAATATCGAGGCAGGGCAACTCGTAGAGGTGTTTTCCTGGGATAATCGCATTGAAATCGTTCCTGTCAGACCTATGGAGGACATGCGAGGCTTCATTCGGGGTATGGACTCCGGAATTGACCGAGAGAAGGATCGAGAGCTGTGAACGTAGTCGATTCATCAGGATGGGTGGAATTTTTTGTAGATGGTCCGAACGCGCACGCATTCGCGGCCCCCATTCTTGAGGTCAGTTCACTACTTGTTCCAACCATTTGTCTGTATGAGGTGTTCAAGGTTGTCTGCAAACACCGTGATGTGGCAGCCGCATTCCAAGCCGTAGCCCACATGAGACAGGGCATTGTCGTGGATGTTGATGCGAACATTGCCTTGCAAGCGGCACGATTCAGTCTGGAGCTGCAGCTACCCATGGCTGACAGCCTGATTTATTCGGTGTCTAGCGCACACGAGGCGACGCTATGGTCGCAGGATGAGGATTTTGATGGCCTGCCAGGTGTCCGGTACTTCCGCAGGAAGGGGTAAGCCCACTGCGTGCGCTCATTGATGGACGTCCGGCACGCACCATGAATCGCGCCTCGAGACACGCCTGACCCTACGGCACGCCCAGTATTTTGTGGGTCTGCAGGCTGAGTTTCCACGGCGGATTCTGCGCGCACCAGGCGCGGGCTTCCCGGGTAAAGCGCTCCCGGTCGGGGCCGTCCATGGGCTGCAGGAAAAAATGCTCGAAATCCATGTGGGAGAACATGTCGGGGAGCGCCCCATCCTGGCGGTAGACGAGCTTCAGTTCGTGGCCATGCGTCAAGACGACGGGCGCACCAGCTTTGGGAGATACGCAGATCCAGTCAATCCCACCGGGCGCGGCCTTTGTACCATTGGTTTCGACACCGACGTCGAAGCCTTGGCGGTGAAGTGCAGCTACAAGTTCGTCGTCGAGCTGCAGAAGCGGCTCACCGCCCGTGCAGACCACATATGGCCGGGCAACGAGGCGGATGCCCGATGGCCCTGGACCGCTCTTGGATTGGACGGAAAAGGGCCCCTCGAATGCAGCGTGCTCAGCACACGTGGCCGCGCCGGGCGGCAATTCGCTCTCCCAGACGCCGCGTACCCGCGCAGCCAGTTCCTCCGCCGAGCGGAATTTCCCGCCGCCAGGCCCATTTGTGCCGACAAAGTCCGTATCGCAAAAACTGCAGATTGCCCCGGCGCGGTCCTCCTCACGACCCGACCACAGATTGCAGCCGGCAAAGCGCAGGAATACGGCCGTGCGGCCGGTATGCCAGCCTTCTCCCTGGACGGTTTTATAGATTTCCTTTACGCTGTACACTGAATGGGGCGGTTAACGGCGTTATTTGCGGTTCTTTCAAAGATTCCGGAGTGCGCAGAGGCTACTTTGCCGTTCAGATACGTTCAAATCCAATAGGTTCAAAGCGGCCCATTTGCGGCCCGATTTTCTTCGGCATAAACAGGGAGACAAGCATGCAGATCCAGGGACATACTTTTTTGGTGACAGGAGCGAGCAGTGGATTGGGTGGCGGTACCGCCGACCGGCTCATTGAACTCGGTGCCAACGTGATTCTGGCCGATGTGAACGAGGAGGCGGGCCAGGGGCGCGCCGAAGCACTCGGCGAGCGGGCCCTCTTCGTGAAAACCGACGTATCGAGCGGCGAGAGCGTACAGGCTGCGGTGAATGCCGCGCTCGAGCACTTCGGCGCCCTGCACGGCGTCGTGAACTGCGCCGGGATCCTGGTGGCCAAAAAAACCTTCGGATCCAAAGGTGTGCATGATCTGGAGAGCTTCCAGCGCGTCATTAACGTCAATCTTGTGGGCACGTTCAACGTCATCCGCCTCGCAGCCGAAGCCATGGCGAAAAATGAGCCCATGACGGACGGCGAGCGGGGGGTGGTCATCAACACCGCCAGCGTCGCGGCCTTCGAGGGCCAGATCGGGCAGGCGGCCTATTCCGCGTCGAAAGGGGGCGTCGTCGGCATGACGCTTCCGATTGCGCGCGACCTGTCGCGCACCGGCATCCGCATCATGACCATTGCGCCCGGCATCTTCGAGACCCCCATGGTCGGCGGCATGCCGCCCGACGTACAGGCGTCGCTCGCGGCCCAGATCCCGTTTCCGTCGCGTCTCGGAACGCCCGCCGACTACGCCTTCCTGGCGCAGCACATCATTGAAAACGTCAAGCTCAACGGCGAAACCATCCGCCTCGACGGCGCCATCCGGATGGGACCGAAATAGGGGGACGAATTTTTACCCTTGACTCCCCCCCCTAATAGTTATACTGGTCGTGGCTCAAATCCGGGTCGACATTCACACTGAACAACATGGGGGAACAAGAGATAAACAAACTGAATATCGTCCTTGCATCTATTTTTATTCTTCTGGCGTGGCATTCATTTACGCCCGAGTCGAATAATTCGCAGGCTGCGGTTCCTTGTTGGTACGAAGGCTGTGCAGCGAACGACTGCTTCGGATGGCAAACACCCTGCATAGCTCTGATCTGCCCAGACGGCGAGTACCTGTGCTGGAAAATGGAAAATTGAATGGGTGTCAGTTGGAGTCGAGGGCGGTCACGAGGAAATATCATCGTGACGATACTTCTCGTGCTGGGAATCGGCTTCCTTCTGATGTCACGGTTCGCTCCCAGGAAGGATTCGACTGTTTCGGCTGAATTCCTCGACCCAGGCACGAATGCGCGTGTCCATGATATTCCGGTGGCATTCTCAGTACCCACCGAGCGTCTTTGGTTGGATATGCCGCCGGAGTCGATATCTGCCATACGACTCGACTCTGTGCTACACTCACCTCGAGATGTCCTGTACCAGAACGGTACTCTCATTGTCTCTGACTATCCCGTACGAATTTTTCGTTTCGATACGTCCGGAGTGTATCTGAACCGATTTGGATCGGGCCAGGGGTTTGCTCCTGGGCAGCTGCCCGATTATTCGGATGTTTTCGAGCATGATGGAGCCGTGGTGGTAGTCAGTCCAAACGGACGAAAGCTGGTTCGTTTTTCTGCAGAAGGTCGAGTACGCGAAACAGCTGAACTCGATTTTCTTGCACTCTATGGCATTCCGTGGGGCGACTCCCTGTTGGTGAGCGCACTTACGATGAGTCGCGCGCTGCCATTACAGGTGCTTGCCAAGGATGGCACGTACGGTACCGCTTTTGGAGAGGAAATCACTCGTTTCGGATCCGGATTGGATATCATTGGTCGTCTGACCAGCGGCGCAGATGGCCGAATCTTTTATCTATTCAAGTACGAAAGTACCCTACTTGAGTTAAGTCCTCAGGGATCGGTCACGAACATGATCGTATTGTCCGATCGGCAGAAGTTGGAAAGTGCTCGAATTGAGAAGGATGCGAACGGAAACGCAACATCAAGAGCACCGAATCCTCCTGTTACCTATATGGACATTGAGTTTGAAGATGGGCGCTTGTACATATCAGGCCTGGACAAGCGTACGCGCCCATATGTCGCGTTCATTGATGTTTTCTCAGTCGATCCGTGGTCATACCTCGGTTCTATTGAAATGAGTCGAACGGTGATCGGTCTTACTGCAGACGGAACAACGCTCTATGCGGCTACTGATACGTCCATCGTCAGGATCGAAGTACCCATTCCAGTAGACGGCTTTTGAAGGGGGTCCACGGCGGCGCGAGGAGGCGGCCCAGCCGCCCTCCGACACGCCGCCTCATGACGGTCTGTTCGTTGGTGAAGGCCATGAAGCCAGCCTCGCCGTGGGAGCGCCCCACGCCGCTCGATGCCAGACCGCCGAACGGGACGTGCGGATTGGCGAAATGAACGAGCGTATCGTTCTCGCAGATGGCGCCCGTGCGAATGCGGCCGCCGAGCGATAGCGCGAGCGCCCGGCGACGGCTGAATACATACGTGGTGAGCGGTGGCGGTAGCGCGGAGATCTGCGAAACCACTTCGTTCTCGCGTCGCCAGGAAAGCACAGGCAGCACCGGGCCGAATATTTCCTCCTGCATGATGCGCGCATCCGGAGGCACATCCACCAGCAGCGTCGGCTCCATGTAGCGCTCTTCGGCGCTGTAATGGCCGCCGAGCGCAATCCTCGCACCGGAATCCGTCGCATCTACCAGAATTTCCTTCAGCCGCTCGCCGTGCGGCACGCTCACGAGGCGTGCGTAATCCGGGGTCGCGGCGCGTTCTGCCGCCGTTTCGCCGAAGCGGCGCGCAATCTGCTCAACGAGCTGCGCAACAAGGGCATCGCGGACATCTTCATGGACCAGGACGTAGTCCGGGGCGATGCAGGTCTGGCCTGCGTTCGACCACTTTCCAAAGGCAATGCGCTCAGCGGCAACCTCGATGTCGGCATCGGGCGCGACCACAGCTGGAGATTTACCGCCGAGCTCCAACGTCACCGACGCCAGGTGCTCGGCTGCCGCGGCCATTACGATGCGACCAACGCGCGGGCTCCCGGTGAAAAAAACATGTCTGAATGGCAGCCGGAGGAGCTCCTGGGCTGTTTTCGAGTCTCCAAGGACAGTTACGAGCTCCTCCGGCCCGAACAGATCGGCCGTCAGGTTCTGCAACAGGGATGCCGTGGCGGGCGTGAGCTCGGAGGGCTTCAGGAATACCGGGCAGCCCGCGGCGAGCGCGTGCACGAGCGGCCCGAGCGAGAGCGTAACCGGGTAATTCCACGGCGAAATAATGAGCGAGGGGCCCTTCGGCTCGCGGTGCACCTCCCATGTGGCCCCGCCCAGAACGAGTGGCGCGGGCTTCCGGACAGGTTTCATCCACTGGTGGATGCGGCCGACGGCGTGGTCTATCTCAAGCAGCAGAGGGAGGATTTCAGTCGTGTCGACCTCCTGTCGTGGCTTGCGGAAGTCCTCGTGGATGGCGGCCTGGATGCGTTTGCGGTACGCAAGCACGTGCCGTCGCAACGCTTTAAGCCGGCGAATGCGCGTGCGGGCGTCGGCTGCCGGGGCCGATTCGAAGGCGGCCATCTGATGCTGGAACAGCGTGTGGTGGGAACGGGCCATGCGTGGCGGGTGGTGAAGCCGTGTGGGGTATGAGGGTGTGGAGTGTGAGGGTGTAGGCCGGTGCCCCGAAGATAGTCAGGTCACGCCAACACTACCAGCGGACCGGCCCTTGAAAGATGAGCCTGTATAAATCGAAACAGTTGCATATCGTGATGGCGCAGGGTGGATCGGAAAGACAGGCTCATCCTTCAACTGCCTTCAGGGCTGAATCTCCAAAAAGACACCAAACGTCCTGCCGTGCGTTCATCACACGGAATCCAATCCACACATCGCCATGTTTTCGATGGATGCCATACGCCGGGCAACGGCCTTTCTCGACGGCCGTGTGCGCCGGACGCCGCTCGAGTATTCGGCGGCGCTTTCCCGGAGGGCGGGCCGGGATGTGTACCTGAAGCTCGAAAACTGGCAGGTTACGGGCAGTTTCAAGGCGCGGGGGGCGCTTTACGGTCTGCACTGTCTGATGGAGGAGGGGCATGCGCATGTGGCCACGTGTTCGGCCGGAAACCACGGCAAGGGTCTTGCCTGGGCGGCCCGCGAACTGGGCGCGGAGGTCACCATTTTCGTGCCATCCTCGGTCGATCGGTCGAAGCATGACGCCATGCGGGCCATGGGGGCGCGCGTCGAGAAAAGCGCGTATCCGGGCTACGATGAGACAGAAGCGTGGGCGCTACGCACGGCCGCCGAGCGTGGCCTCCCGTTTCTCAGCGCCTACGACGACGAGCGCATCATGGCGGCCAATGGGGGTAGTGTGGCGCTCGAAGTCTGGGGGCAGATCGCGGCGCCGCCGCCACAGGGAGCGGCGCCGACGTTCGTTTTTCCCGTCGGCGGCGGCGGCCACGCGGCGGGGTTCGTTTTTGCCATGGAGACGCTCTGCCCGGGCGCGCGATTCGTGGCCGCGCAGGCCGCCGCCTCACCAGCCCTGAAACTCTCGCTCGCGCGCGGAGAGGCCGTCACGGAGATGGATGCCGCCGACACGCTGGCATGGGGACTCGAGGGCGGTCTGGGCGCACGCCCGTTCGAAGTACTTCGCGGCCAGCGCGGCGGCAGCGAGCCCGGCGGGAGCAACCTCGGCAGCAGCGACCGCATTCATCACGTGGCGCTCGTGACGGAGCCCGCCATTCGCCGCGCCATGCGGTTCATGCTCGATGAGCACCAGATCGTTGTCGAAGGATCGGCCGCCGTACCAGTGGCGGCGTGCCTTGCTGGCGATGTCGGCCCGGAAGCCAGCCGTTCCGGTTCGCACGGTGCGTCGGCGAGGTCTTCGCTCGGGCCACTCGTCATCTTCATTTCGGGCCGGAATATCGATGCGGAGACGTACCTGGAGGCCGTTTCAGGATAATAGTCGTTTTTAAAAGGTTGATTATGCCTTGAAGTGTCCTCCGCAAAAGGCCTATATCGCCAACCGAGCAATGGGCGGGATAAAAGCGTACTTTCCGGCTGGTTTTCTGCTCACAAATTGACTTCAGGCCCGTAAGATGTCCATTTTGTCCTGCCTCCGCGCGCGCCTGCGCACGTTCATTACCGGTCGCGCCCTGATTGGCGGACTCGCTACACTACTGGCGCTTGTCGCCTCGGCGTTCGTTCTCACGGCTTCGGCCCAGGACATGCGGCGCGCCGAGCCGCCACATGCTGCGACGCCCGCCGGGGACCGGCTCGAAGCCCGGGAAATCCGCGACGTGCTGTTCGAAAACGGCCTTCTTGCGCACGTACCTGCCCGGAATATTGGCCCGACCATCCAGAGCGGTCGCATTGTGGACATTGAAGCCAATCCGGCGCGGCCGTCGCACTTCCTGGCCGCCTATGCAAGCGGTGGGCTCTGGTATACGGAGAACAACGGTCAGAGCTTCGAGCCGCTCTTCGACCAGGAGGCCGTCATGACCATTGGCGACATCGCGGTCGATTGGGAGCGCGGCATCATCTGGGTCGGCACGGGCGAGAACAACGCGAGCCGATCGTCTTACGCGGGCACGGGAGTGTACGTGAGCCACGACTGGGGCGGGACCTGGGCACATCGTGGATTGGCCGCGACGCATCGGACGGGGCGCATTGTGCTGCATCCATCCAATCCAGACATCGTGTGGGTGGCCGCCGCCGGGGCGCTCTACTCAAACGGCCCGGACCGCGGCGTGTACCGGACGGACGACGGCGGCAGGACGTGGGAAAAGACGCTGTACGTGAACGGCATGACGGGTGCGATCGATCTCATCATGCATCCGGAAAATCCCGACGTGCTCTTCGCGGCCATGTGGGAGCGCGACCGTCGCGCCTGGAATTTCGTGGAGTCCGGCAGCGGAAGTGGTGTCTACCAATCGGACGATGGCGGGCGCACGTGGAGCCTCGTATCTACCGAAGAATCGGGCCTGCCGACGGGTGATGGTGTGGGACGGATCGGGATCGATTTTGCGCGATCGAACCCGGATGTGATGTATGTGAGCGTGGACAACCAGGACCGGCGGCCGGAGGAGGACGAGGAAGATGGGGGAGATGCGGCGCAGGGCGTTACGCGCGACGACCTGCGCGCGATGACCCGCCGTGCTTTTCTGGCACTGCCCGACTCGGCCATTGCGAAGTACCTCACCGCCGAGCGCTTTCCCGACAAATACGATGTGGAAACGGTCCGCGGCATGATGGAGCGCGGCGACATCGAGCCGGTGGCGCTCGTGGAGTACGTGGAAGATGCCAACTCATTGCTTTTCGATACGCCCGTCATCGGGCTTGAAGTGTACCGCTCCGACGACGGCGGGACGACGTGGCGCCGTACGCACGAAGAGTATCTGGACGGCGTTTACAACTCCTACGGATATTATTTCGGGGAAATCCGCGTGGCACCCGACAACGAAGACCAGGTATATGCGCTCGGCGTGCCCATTCTGCGCAGCGACGACGGGGGCGCGACGTGGACATCGATCGGAGGGCCGCATGTGCACGCCGACCACCAGGCGCTCTGGTTGAATACGTCGCTGCCCGGTCACATTATTGACGGCAACGACGGTGGACTGAACATGAGTTACGATGCCGGCGAGACGTGGTCGGTGCTCAATGTGCCGCCCGTCGGCCAGTTCTATGCCGTCCAGGTGGATATGGCAACGCCCTACAACGTGTACGGCGGGCTGCAGGACAACGGCACGTGGCGCGGCCCAAGCACATATACGTTCGGCCCGAGGTGGCGGGTGAGCGGGGATTATCCGTATGACCGGCTCGGCGGTGGGGACGGCATGCAGGTTGAGGTGGACACGCGCACGAACCAGGTCGTCTATTCGGGATCACAGTTCGGGTTTTACAACCGGCAGGATCTTGTGAGCGGCGAGCGGCAGAGCATCCGCCCGCGCCATGAGCTCGGAGAGCGGCCGCTGCGCTTCAACTGGCAAACGCCCATCCACCTCTCACGCCACAACCAGGATATTCTCTATTACGGTGCGAACCGGCTTTTCCGCTCCATGAACCGGGGCAATGACCTCGCGCCCATTTCGCCGGATTTGACGCGCGGCGGCCTGAAGGGCGACGTGCCCTACGGGACGCTCGCGACCATCGACGAGTCGCCCCTCCGGTTTGGACTCATCTACACGGGCTCAGACGACGGTCTCATCCACGTGACCCGCGACGGCGGCGTAACGTGGCAACGCATTGACCAGGACCTGCCGCAGGAGCTGTGGGTAAGCCGCGTCGAGGCATCGGGGCACGCCGAGGGGCGCGTCTACGCGACGCTCAACGGCTACCGGTGGGATCATTTCGATGCGTACGTCTACGCGAGCGACGACTACGGCGCTTCATGGTCGCGCGTAGGGACGGACCTGCCCGCCGAGCCGGTAAATGTCATCGTGGAAGATCCATCCAACGAAGATGTGCTCTATGTGGGCACGGACCATGCGGTCTATGTGAGCCTTGACCGGGGCCGCTCGTTCATGGGCCTGGCCGCGGACATGCCGAAGGCGCCGGTCCATGACCTCAAGGTGCAGTCCCGGGAGGAGGAGCTGGTCGTGGGCACACACGGGCGCTCGCTGTTCGTGGTGCCGACGCGGCACATTACGCAGCTTTCGCCCGACATGCGCTCGCGCCCGGTCCACGTCTTCGATGTGGATGACGTCCGGCACAGCGAGCGCTGGGGACAGCAGTTCGCCTCCTGGAGCGAACCCTTCGAGCCGTCTTCGACGGTGCCGGTCTTTGTCCGGGATGCTGTGGACGGCATTCTTGTTGTGCTCGACGAAAACGGCGGGCAGGTCCACGCGCAGGAAGTAGCCCTCGGCCGCGGCCTGAACTACGTGGAATACGACCTTGCCACCGGGGGCCGTGACGGCACGCTAGCCGGCACGGCGCTCGAAGACGCCGAGCCCGCCGACAACGGAAAAATATATCTCACGCCGGGCACGTGGACCCTGCGAATAGAACTCCCCGATGGCACGCTCGCCGAAACGGAGCTGAAGGTGACGAAGGGGCGATAGGTTCTGTGTCATAACGTTGACACATATGTATAAATGTGTGCATCATGACACATGACGGAATGGAGCGACCAGAAGCAGAAGATCCTTGATCTCGCCCAACTATCCGGAATGGTGAGTGCTTCGGAAGTCCGCTCACTCGGTATTCATACGGAATACCTGCGACGCCTGTGTATTGAGGGAAAACTGGTACGGATTGCTCGTGGGCTCTACGAACTAACCGACGGAAATTTTACCGATCATCATGGGTTGGCAGTTGCAGCGAGAGCCGTGCCTCATGGCGTGGTTTGTCTTCTGTCAGCACTTCGCTTCCATGAAAATCGGAACAGAGGCACCTCGTTCCGTATGGACAGCGTATCCTACCATACTGAATTTTCCCGCCCCGATCATTCGGACGTGCCCGAAAGAAACCGTTGTGGCTGAAAAATTTCACGCCAGGGTTTCCATGGGCATTGCGAACAGTCGGATGAAGGACTTTTTTGACCTGTATATACTCGCCGAGGAGTTCGATTTTGACGGCGAAACGCTCGTTGGGGCCATTGGAGAGACATTTGACAACAGGAAGACCCGGGTACCTGTGAAAATCCCAATAGCGCTGACCGACGAATTTGCGCAAGATGAGGCAAAGCGCACTCAGTGGTCTGCATTCATACGTAAAAGCAGTTTGAAAGGACACGGGTTTGATTCACTGCCAGAAATCCTCGTGCGGCTGAGAGCGTTTCTGCTGCCGCCGTTGATGGCAGCAGGAAAGTAAAAGGTTACGCCCATTCGCTGGCTCAGAGGAGGAGCATGGCAATGACAAATGTGGTGCCGTCTTCTACAACGTCGCCCGGACCTCGGCTCCCAGCAGCATGGCGTAGTTCGGGTCCAGGCCGCCGGTCTGGAGCGGCAGGTCGAGTTGGGCCTTGTAGGCGGATTGGACGGCCGCGTAGCGCGCACGCTCCCCGTTCGGGACCGGACCCACGGAGGGAAAGTCTTCCTGCCGGTGATTGACCTGCTGACCGTTTTTCCAGAAGCGGTAGCAGACGTGGTTGCCGGTGGCAAGACCCGTCGCTCCCACATAACCAATCACCTGGCCCTGTCGCACCTTCACGCCGGGACGGATGCCACTCGCAATCTTTGACATGTGCAGATACTGCGTCGTGTACGTGCCATTGTGCCGCACTTTGACGTAGTTGCCGTTGTACTGGCCGTAGGCGGCGGTCGTCACGACGCCGTCGCCTGTGGCCTTGATGGGCGTACCGCGCGGCGCGGCGTAGTCGGTTCCGAGGTGCGCTTTGTAGCGTTTCTGGACCGGGTGGAAACGTCTGGGAGAAAACCCACTGCTGATCCGCGAGAAATCGACAGGTGCCATCAGGAAGGCTTTGCGCAGGCTGTTGCCCTCCTCATCGTAATGTTCGTCGATCCCGGTTTCTTCATTCACATAGTGGAATGCATAGAAGTCATTTCCGAAGTGCTTGAACTTTGCGGCCTGGATATCGCCGATTCCGATGGTTTCTCCATCAATGCGGCGCTCCTCGAACACAATCCGGAACGAATCGCCCGGTTGGATGCGGTAAAAATCAACCTGCCACGCAAATACCTCGGACATGCGTGTGGCGAGCTCCGGGTGCACGTCCTGCTCCATGAGTGTCACGTAGAGCGAACTGGAAATCGTACCCTCGACCGTCCGTACCTGCGTCTCGACCGGCCGCTCGACGCGCTCAACGGCGCCTTCGTCACCGAGATCGAATACAACGTAGCTCGTCCTGTCGGGCTCGTAGACCAGGAAGCGGGCCGTCTGCGTCGAATCTACCTTGTAAATCCGGTAGGGGCGGCCTGCCTGTATGCGCCGGACATCGAACGTGGGGCGCGCACTCGCCGCGAGCGTCACGACGCGCTCGTAGGCAATGCCATGGGGCACAATGAGATCCGAGAACGTGGCGTTTCTCGGTACGCGTGCCGATACGGTTTCCAGGTCCACGGGAAGTCCGTAGTCATCGAGAACGGGCCGGACGGCTTCTGCAACCGGGAGGGCCTCCGCCTCGGTCGGGATTGGCGCGCGGCTGGCCGAGGTCGTCGTAAGGAATACGATGATGGCCAGTCCCGCAAGCAGGATGCCGACCGGTATCAGGGTGTCTCGCATGACTCTTCGGGTTTTGCGCTGCGAACGTACATAAAGAGGGAAGGTTCTCCGTAATCTCGATTTCTGTTCATCTTACCGCACGACGACAGGGCGCGAGGCCCGCGTTGCTGCACCACGGCCTGTGCCCGACGCGACGACAACATATACGCCGGGGGCAAGTGGCACATCCGGGGAGATGCGGCGACCTGTGATGTCATAGAGCTCCCAGCCGGTCGCACCCACGGCGCCCGGCCACGACACCTGGAAGGGCCAGGCAATGCCGGCCGGCGCCGGATTGGGCCAGACAACCGGTCGCGGGGTTTCACGTGCCGGGGATGCGTCGGGGCGCGTGGCGATGTGGGTGACGGAGGCGTGCACCATGTCCACGCGCCCATCCGCGGCGTCCCCGGAGAGGAAATCGGTGGCTGAGAGCGTGCGCGTGGCGGTGAAGCCGTCGGGCCAGGTGACGTCCAGCTGTCCCTCCATGCGCGGCAGGAGGATGGTCCCGGACTGGGACATGAAGCTCTCGCCGCCGAGCACATAACGCGTCTGTTCGGACAAACGCACGCGGGCGCCAATGGACGTGCGGTTGCCTGGTGGACCGTGGAGCCGTACGGCAAGTCCCTGTGGCGGGTCTGCGCCGGCGTCCCCCGTCATATTGCGCAGCAGGCGGTGCGCGCCGGTTGTGGCGGGAATAACGAGGTCCGGAAAGCCATCCCGGTCGAAATCACCTGCCGCGAGGCCCTGGTTGTCGGCCATGAAGCCGAACCCGGCGTCGGCGCCGCGCTCTAAAAACGTCGATGGTCCCGTCCGCTCGAAAAACAGGGCCGGCGTGCCGTTGAAGGATGACGTATGCACGACGGCGAGGTCCTCATCGCCGTCCTGGTCCGCATCCAGAAAAACCGTGCCCCACGACATGCCGTTGTGCGCCGCGCCCCACGCATCTGCAACCTCCGTGTAGGTGACCGGGGGGCTGTTGTCTGCCGCGCCGCCCCCGGACGGCTCCAGGCTTACGAAAAGGCCGCCCGTCCCGATGCGCGAAATGTAGAAATCGGGATATCCGTCATGGTTCACGTCGGCGACGGTGATCCCCATGCTGTTACCCGGCCCGATGTCGTCGAGTCCCCACAGCGCCGCCTGCTCGGTGAAGTGTCCGGTGCCGTCGTTGATGAAGAGGCGGCTCCGGGTCTGCCCGTCATACACGGAGTAGAGGTCCATGTCACCGTCCCGATCGATATCAATGAATACGGACTGCATGGGCTGACTGCCGGGCGGATCGACAATGCCCCGCTCCGAAGCGACGTTTTCATAATGGGGAACGGGCATATCGTCGTTCGGCTCGCCTGAAATGACGTTTCCCACGAAACGGAACAGCATATCGGGTCCGCCAATGACCGCGAGAAACAGATCATTCCAGCCGTCCCCGTCCACGTCGGCAACGGCTGCTGCCACCACGGGTTGCGGGACCGGGAGCACGACAGCTTCCAACACGGCTTCAGTGATGTCCGTAAGCGATCCGTCTTCGCTTCCCAGGAAGAGGGCCGTCTTCGTTCCTCCAACGAGCAGATCGGGCCAGGCGTCGCCGTTCGCATCGAACCAGATGGGTGCGCCCCACGTGCCACCGGCAAACAGGTCGCCGGGGCCGTCCGTAGCCGTATTCGGGGGCGTGAAGACCGAAAACGTGCCATCCCGGTTGTTGGCCAGCAGGCGGACCACACCCGATTTCAGGACGAACGTAATATCATCCCACCCGTCGCCCGTGAAATCAAAGAAGCTGACACCGGCCGTCGCCCCGATGCCGGCGGTGTTGATTCCCGCCGCCACGGCCACGTCCTCGAAGCTCGGCGACTGGGCCGCCGCCGGGCCTGCACCGACCAGGTTCAGCATGGCTGCCAGGATAATGCAGCAGCGAAAGAGGTCGCTACGTGTCATGGCGTCCGGGGAGAAGCGCCCGTGAGGCGTTCCAGAATGGCCCGGGCGCGCCCGTGGTCAGGATAGGTCTCCACGTCCCGCTCCAGATGCTCCACGGCCTGTGCCCCGCGACCGGTTGCGGCGAGCAGGGCCGCCAGGCGGATGGTGGCATTTTCATGGGATGGCTCGAGTTGAAGGGCGCGCACGAAGGCGCTTTCGGCGGCCCTCCCGTTTCCCAGTGTCACGTGCACATTTCCCATGGCGACCAGAAGCTCAGGTGTTTCCTCAATGTCGCGGGCCCGCCGGTAATAATCCAGTGCGCGCCGCGCGAGCCCGGCCGCGGCGAAGCGGGCGCCCAGTTCGGCGTTGGGTCCCGGCAGGAACGGAAACTGCATCTGAAGGGCTCGCGCGGCGCGCACGGCCTCGGCATGGAATTCCAGCGCGGCATATCGGTGCGACAGCCGGCTGGTACCTTCCTGCCACGACATCTCGCCGCGGAAAACGGGCAGCGCCAGTGAATCGACCATGGTGCGCGCCACGAGTGTGTCCCGGAATGCGCGTACACCCGGCTCCTGGAATGGCCAGTTGCCTTTGAGCTGGAGGAGACGGAGTTCGCCGTAGCGGCGATCGAGCGGCGTTGCGGCGATGTTGTCCCGCCAACTCCGGACGGCCGCATGGTCATCGGTCAGATTCGCGATGGCTGTCCGAAACGGCGGCGGGAGGGACAACCGCTCGTCCGCCGCCGCCTTCACAAGCGCGCGCCGGAAGGCATCTGCGAGCACAAAATATCCGTCCACGTTGGGGTGCAGGTGCTCGAGCATGAACTGCTCGCCAATGATCCCCTCTGTCGATGCGGCGCGGAGCGCCCCCTCACCGTCCACGACCGTGGCACCGGCCAGCCTGCCTGTGCGCTGGATGACGTCATTCAGGTCGGAACTGGCGCGAAAGCGGAGGGCATCGCGGTCACGGGCGGCAATGAAATCGCGCCGGGCATCGGCCATGCGGCCGTTGCGGCGGTGAATGAGCCCGCGTGCGTAGAAAGCGAGTGCCCCATCGGGCTCGGCGGAAATGAGCTCGGAAAGCGCTGCGAGCGCGCTCGAGATCGTGCTCGAGCTCGCCGAATCGACGGCCGCCCGCACGGCACTGACGTACGCGGTTTCATCCTCTACGGCATTTTCGAACGGGGGCATGTCGCCTTCATTGCTGGCGACGGTGCTCACGAAAACCGGGATGCCGGCGCTCGTGTAGGTCTGGACAAGGCGCTCGAGGTTGTGACTGAACTGGTTCAGGCCGGCCTGGTATGTATCCGACGAGAGGGCAATGCGCTGCTCACCGACCATGCGCTCCATGAGCGTGGAGCGGGCGTCATCACGTTCTATCCCCGCCGATCCTGGCCCGGCCGGATTGGAGAATGCGCCCATGACCGTCCGGATACCCCGCTCCAGAAGGCGCACGGTATGAATGCGCTGGAGGCCCAGATACAGATTGACGAGTGCGGGGGAACGGCCAAGCGTCTGGGACGAGCCTACGCCGAGCACCCCGTAAAACTCGTTGTGTCCCGCATAGATCAGGACGGCGTGCGGCTTGAGGCGGACAATGTCCGGGGCAAAATCGAGCAGTGTGTACGAATTGACGGCCGAAAGCCCGGTGTTGATGACCTCAATGCGGGCCTCGGGCACGGCATTCTCGAAAAGCAGCGCCAACATGCGCGAGAACGCGGCGCCATAGAAATACGGATAGCCCGCGGCGCTCGATCCTCCCTGGACCACGAGCCGCAGCGTGCTGTCGGCCGGAGGACCGGGGAGGAAGACGTCCGACAGACCCGTGGGCAGCCGGGCATCGGGCGGAAAATACCGCGCGGCAACACGCTCGTTCTGGACGTGCCAGTCGGTAAACCCATCCACGGGGACAAAGAGCGGTTCGCGCTCTGCCACGCCTGCCAGACGCAGTGCTCCCTCAAGCAGGGCAAGCAGCACAAACGGCAGCAGGATGGCCCCGATCGTGAACAGGCGCCGTCTGCTCATGGCCCCTCGGGCAGCCACTCCACGTCGCCAATGCCGAGAGCCGCGTTCGCGGCCCGCGCCGCAGTGAACAGGTAGTCTGAGAGCCGGTTCAGATACGTGACGGCCAGCGCGCTGATGTCCGTCCCGGCCGAGAGTTCAACGACGAGGCGTTCCGCGCGGCGGCAAACCGTACGCGCCACATGCAGTTGGGCCGCAGCGCGCGACCCGCCCGGAAGAATGAACCGCTCCAGGGGGGCGAGCTGCCCCGTCATCCGGTCAATTCCGGCTTCAAGAGCCTCTATCTGCGCCTCGGATACGCGTGCAACCCGGGCCTTGGAGTCGAGGGGCGTAGCCAGGTCGGCACCCAGCATGAAGAGTTCCTTCTGGATGCGTTCGAGTTCGCCATCGAGCACGCTGAGCCCTTCGCTCCGGTCATTTCCGTCGGGACCGGTACTTATCAGGTCGGCGCGCGCCAGGCCCAGGATCGAGTTCAATTCATCGACCGTGCCGTAGCTGGAAATCCGAAGGTGGGTCTTGGGCACGCGGGGTCCTCCAAAGAGGCCTGTCGTACCATCGTCGCCGGTGCGGGTATAGATTTTCATGCGTCCCTGAACGCTACGCTTCATCAAATGGGTCCCTCGTATTGGAGTCGCAGACGGCCCTGGCTGTCGGCCCAGGCGTGTGCATCCATCCGGAATACACGACGAAGGCGCTCGGGGGTAAGGGCGCGTTCGGGCGCGTCGAAAACGGCGACGCGTCCGCGCTCGAGCATGAGCAGGCGCGAGGAGAACCGGGCGGCGAGCTCAAGATCATGCACGGCCCCGATCACGGTGATGCCGCGATCGCGGAGCTTCGATACGTGCTCCATGAAGCCGAACTGATGATGCACGTCCAGATAGGTCGTGGGCTCGTCGAGCAGCAGGATGTCGGCCTGTTGCACGAGTGCCTGTGCCAGGAAACAGCGTTGCTGTTCTCCGCCCGAGAGCGTCCCGAGGTCGCGATCCTCGAAGCCGCCGAGATCAACGAGTTCGAGGGCATCCTGCATGAGCTTCCGGTCGGCCAGATCCCACGTGGCAATCAGGCCCTTGTGGGGCGTTCGGCCAAGCAGTACCAGTTCGCCGACGGTGAAATCGAATGCCGGCGGGCGGACCTGGCGCACGAGTGCCATGCGGCGGGCGCGCTCCCGGAGACTCCATGCGCGAAGCGGGCGGCCGAGGAGTGAGATCCGGCCGGTGTACGGAATGAGCCCGGTCAGTGCCCTGAGCAGGGTGGTTTTGCCCGAGCCGTTGGGTCCAATCAGGCCAATCCAGGCGCCACGCTCCACGTCCATGTCGATATCCTCCAGCACGGACTGGCCGGAAAGCGAGACGCATAGATTCTGGACTTCGAGAACAGCGGACATGACGAAGCGGTGACTTGGGGATGTCGCACGAGCGGGGCAATTGACCCGGCCGGGAACGCCGAACCAAGGCAAAGGTAGCACAAAAAAAATCCTCCCCCCTGCCCGATACCTCCATGCGTGCCGCAAACTCCATGCGCATTGTCCGCCTGCTCGTTCTCATGGCGCTTGTGCCTCTTGCGGCCTGCGATACGGCCGAGCGTCAGGACGACTTCGTCGACGACGCGTCGGCCGTGCCGGCCGGGTTTGCCCGCACGGGAGAGGACGGGGAGATCCTGGAGGACGACAAGGATGACTGGCGGACGTCGCCCGTCTATGGCGGAAAGGTGCGTTTCGACCCGGCGTTTCCGAACCCGACCACGGGATCGCTCGTGACCATTTCGTTGACTGTGCTGGAATTCGGTGCCATCCAGGGCGGGCTGGTACTGCGCGGGCGCGATGCGAACGGTACGCTCCGGACGCTCGACGATTTGCCGGAGGCCGCCGAACCCGGAGTGCATGCGTTCCTTTTCAGTCCCTCCATCCTGGCGCGGTCGGGTCTGGTCCGGGTGTTTGTGTTCGACCGGGTGGGCGAGGTCGTTACCTACGGAGATCTGTTCCTGGAATGACGCAGGCCACTCGGCGTGGCACCAGGCGTCGCATCCCGGATGAACATTCCAACATACACTTTGATGGCCGCGCTCGTAGTAAGTACTGTCGCTGGCGACGCTTCGGCTCGTCAGCAGACCATTTTCGTGAACCAGTCAGCCACGGGCCAGAGCGACGGCACGTCGTGGGAGCACGCATTTACGACGCTCCAGGACGCCATTGCGGCGTCAAGTCCCGGCGACGTCCTCTGGGTCACCGCAGGCACCTACCGCCCGGACGAAGGGCTGAATCAGACGGCAGGCGACAGAGCGGCAACGTTTCTGATTTCGCATGATCTGATGCTTTACGGCGGATTTGCCGGAACGGAAACGGCACTCGAGGAGCGCGACATCGAAGCCAAC
>Ga0210009_1000563_pt1 | contig 40379 bp, 32 predicted proteins | sample CryGeyCG2114_065_FD_185457 | JGI IMG/M metagenome (GOLD analysis project Ga0210009, IMG submission 185457) | Groundwater microbial communities from aquifer - Crystal Geyser CG12_big_fil_rev_8/21/14_0.65 (SPAdes) (version 2) | ecosystem: Environmental > Aquatic > Deep subsurface > Groundwater ...
AAAAAAATTTCTTTTAGAGTAGAGTATTTAAGCTTCTTAAAGAAGTTCGGAGTGGATTATGACGAGCATTATATTTTTAAAGATGTGGAATAAATAAAAATATTCATTCCCGATGGGAATGTAAAATCAAAGTAAGATATTGGGTTACAAAGATTCAACACCTATGGTGTTGTGAAGTAATAACAGTTATTTCGCAATCTGTAAATTATTCAGTTCCGGCTCCGGCGGGTTGGGGATAAACATACTTCATTTCGTATTTACTGAAATTTTTCAGTTATCAATCATTCTTGCTTTTTACCATTAAAACTTCTTAGAAGTAAGAAAAACCATATTGAGTGAAATTCTTATTGTGAATTGTCACTAATATTTAAGAATTTTGTAACAGCGTACTGGCATCTAAAATGTAACACAATGTTGAATTAAGTTAATGATTAATCCCAATGTTTGACGGTTTAGATAACATAGTTCGGAAGAACTACAAAAGCGGTTCATATTTTGCTTCGGTGAATTCAACTAAAGAGTTCATCTCTTTCCTTAAAATTTACTTTTCTATACATCTCCATTTCTTCCAACTGAATTTCGATCCATTAAGCATTGATAATAAGAAGAGAAAGGGTTCGTAATGGCTAAAATAATAATAATTGATGACGATCCCGACATACTTGACGCTTGCAGTCTTGTCCTTAATTCAAAAGGGCATGAAGTATTTACAGCGACAAATCCGGAGGATGGATACCGGATTGTGAAAAACAACCTACCAGATTTAATAATTCTGGATGTGATGATGAACGAACCTGATGATGGATTTTTCCTCGCGCAAAAATTTAGAAGGAATAAAATCGCCGTTCCTATCTTAATGTTTTCATCTGTTTCGCAAACCGTAGGTATGCATTTCGGTATAAATGAATTGGTTCCTGTAGATGATTTTGTAGAAAAACCCATTTCTCCGTCATTACTTGTTGAGAAAGTTGAACATTTGTTACGCCTAAGAAGGGAGACATAAATCATGTTGGTATTGGAAAAGAATGCGTTGTCGGAAGAAATAGAAAACTTAGTCGGTGAATTCGGCAAAGACAGATCTGCATTGCTTCAAATTCTACAAGCAATACAAGGGAAACACAAATACATCTCTGATTTTGCACAGCAAGAAGTTGCCCGGATGATGGATATCCATCCTGTTGAAGTGAACAGCATAGTTTCGTTTTATGCATTTCTCTACTCGGAGCCGAAGGGGAGATATATCGTTAGGTTGTGTCAAACCATCTCTTGCGATATGTCGGGCAAAGAAGAAGTTGCAGAAGCAGTGCAAAGGGAATTAGGGATCTCTTTTGGTCAGTCAACCAAAGATAAACGGATAACTTTAGAATTTACAAATTGCCTCGGTATGTGCGACCAAGGACCTGCGATGCTTGTAAATGAAAAAGTTTATACAAAGTTAGACCCGGAAACTGCAGTAAACATTTTGAGTGAGATCAAATAGGTGGAGAAATGATTAAAACAGAAACACTACGTAAAAAGAGAAGCGGACCTGTTTTGTTCTCAGAATATAAACAGGGCGAAGGAGTGAAAAAAGCCCTTGAACTTGGAAGAGAAAATATTCTCTTTGAACTTAAAAGCTCGGGATTAAAAGGAAGGGGAGGAGCCGGTTTTCCTACGGCTACTAAATGGATGCTCACGGCAGCATCTAATTCCGATAAAAAATTTATTGTTTGTAACGCCGATGAGGGGGAACCCGGAACATTCAAGGATAGAGTCCTCCTGCTTGAATATCCCGAGCTTGTATTCGACGGAATGATCATTGCCGGTTATACTATCGGCGCAAAAAATGGAATTTTATACCTGCGCGGAGAGTATGAATATATGCTTAAATCTCTTGAAGATTATCTTGAGTCGTTAAGGATGGATAATCTTTTAGGAGAAAATATTTTTGCCGGAAAAAATTTCACCTTTGATATTACTATTAGATTGGGTTCAGGTGCGTATGTTTGCGGCGAGGAAACGGCTCTTATCGAATCACTCGAGGGTTATAGAGGCGAACCGCGTAATCGGCCTCCTTACCCTGTTAATACGGGATTTCTCGGGCATCCGACAGTAGTAAATAATGTTGAAACTTTAGCATCGGTGCCCCATATTCTAATTAAGGGGGGAGATTGGTTTAGAACACATGGAACTGATAAATCTACCGGTTCGAAACTCTTTTCTATCTCTGGTGATTGCAAAAAACCGGGTGTTTATGAATTGCCATGGGGAACGTCCATTAATGAATTGCTCAATCTTGTTGAAGCTAAAAATACGAAAGCTGTACAAGTTGGAGGCGCCTCCGGAATCTGTCTACCAAAATCGCAATTTAACAGAGTTCTGGGTTATGAAGATGCGGCCACCGGTGGTTCTATAATGATCTTTAACGAAAGCAGAAATATGCTGAAAATTCTGAAAAACTTTATGGAATTTTTTGTTGAGGAATCGTGCGGGCAATGCACCCCTTGCCGTATCGGGAATATTAAATTACTCGAAGGAGTCGAAAAAATTGAAAAAGATGATTTTACTTTTTCGTATATAAATAATCTTAAAGAATTGGGAAGAACAATGCAGGCAGCTTCAAAATGCGGTTTGGGGCAATCGAGCCCGAATTCGTTTATTTCAATTCTGGATAATTTTAAAGATGAAATTTTTGGTGCGAAGAGAAAGGGAGAGAAGAATGTCTAAGCGTGAATATGAAAGAATCCCGGTAAGTCAGCAAGCCCACGTTGTATCTAAGCCAAAAGATTTAACTGCAATCGGGGGAATGGTTTCGGTTCAAATAAATGAAAAGAAAATTACGGTTCCGTTGGGAACAACAATCTTAGAGGCGTGTCAGCTCAATCAAATTCACATCCCAACACTCTGTCATCATCCTGATTTATGCATCGCCGGAGTGTGCCGCGTGTGTGTTGTAGAAGTTGAGAAAATGCGTACGCTTCAAACCGCATGCTCCTTTCCAATTACTTCTCCCATCAAGATAAATACCTCCACACAGATGGTAAGAAAAGCGAGAAGACATATTATTGATCTTCTTTTAAGTGAGCATTATGGTGAATGTTATTCTTGTTTTAGAAACGGGAACTGCGAACTGCAAAATCTTGCCAAAGAATTTGGCGTTGATAATTATACCTTCGGACATGTAAAGACCCAAAGATATGAGGTTGATAGTTCCTCTGCAGCTGTTATCAGAGACATGAACAAATGTGTACTGTGCAAACGCTGCGTAAGAACCTGCATTGATCTCCAGGAAGTTGGAGTACTTGAGGCGGTTAAGAGGGGACACGAAACGCACGTCGGGACATTTTTGGATAAACCGCTTGCTGAGGTCATTTGTATTAATTGCGGACAATGTATAAACCGTTGTCCAACGTCGGCATTGCGCGCCAATGATCCATCCGATGAAATCTGGGCGGCAATTGATAATCCTAAAAAACATGTGGTCATTCAAACAGCGCCCTCTCCTAGGGCAGCAATCGGAGAAGAATTTGGAAAAGAGGCGGGAAAATCTTTTACAGGGGAACTTAACACGGCTTTACGCCGAATTGGCTTTGACCGCGTATTTGATACAAACTTTACTGCCGATCTAACAATCATGGAAGAAGGAACTGAACTTCTTACAAGATTAAAAAAAGCTATTGTTGAGAAAGATGAATCAGTAAAACTTCCTCAATTCACTTCATGTTCTCCGGGATGGGTAAAATATATAGAACATTTTTATCCTGAATTTCTTGATTATTTATCATCTGCAAAATCTCCGCAGCAAATGTTTGGTGCGTTGATCAAAACATTTTATGCGCAAGAAGCGAAGATTGATCCTGCCGATATTGTAACTGTAGCTTTAATGCCCTGCGCCGCAAAGAAATTTGAATGTAACAGACCTGAAATGTGCGACTCTGGCTTTAAAGACGTTGATTATGGATTAACAACTCGTGAAATGGCAAAGATGATCCGCGAAGCAGGAATCTATTTACCTGAAATGCCCAAGAGTCATTTCGATGATCCTTTTGGTGATGCTTCCGGTGCCGGGCTTATTTTCGGCGCTACCGGCGGTGTAATGGAAGCAGCTCTGCGCACTGCATACGAATTAGTTACAGGAAGGGAAGTGCCATTTGAAAATCTTGTGATAGAACCTTGCCGCGGTTTTGAAGGAGTAAAACAAGCTTCGGTAAAATTAGAAAATTGTGTTGAGCAATATAAATTTCTTGAAGGCGTTGACCTGAAATTTGTAGTTGCACATGGAACGGCAAATGCGAAAATTGTAATGGAGATGCTTAAAAAAGGAGAATTAAATGATGTTCACTTTGTTGAAATAATGGCATGTCCCGGTGGCTGTTTAGGCGGCGGCGGTCAACCGATTCCAACTTCAAATGTGATCAGAGAAAAACGGGCTCAGGCAATTTATGAAGAGGAAGCATCGCTGCCAATTAGAAAATCGCACGAGAATCCACACGTGAATTATGTTTACGAGAAATTCTTAACCGATGGACCGTGCGGTAAACTCTCTCACAAACTGCTTCACACACATTATGTTAAAAGAGGTAAGTATATTTCGTAAGGTTTGGATTATTATTTGAGTTAATACAATAGGCTTTTTCACGATGCCGGAATATTTAATTAGAAACAGTGCTTTAACTCTTTCAAGAAGTTCAGGGAATTTATGATTTCACTTGTTCCGTCTTGGGCAGTCTATAATGAAGAATTTTGGGAAACGATCAAGCATCGAAATTTGTGGTTTATTAAACTTCGATACGGAGCCGTACTCATGCTCTTCGCATTTATCGTTAGTTCAGAATTTCTTCTGGGTATAGGGTTTACGCAAACACAGTTAGTCGCCCTGACTCTTATTAACTGCAGCATTCTTGTCTATAATGGAATTCTTCAATGGCTTCGGGTATATTTAAAGTGTGAACCTTTTAAATTTAATCCGCTTCACTTCTCACTCGTTCAAATGGTTTTAGACTTATCCGCATTAATGTTGTTGGTTTATTTTACCGGTGGAATTGAGACGCCGCTGTTTATGCTTTTCGTTTTTCATATGATAATAGGAAGTCTTATTCTCCCCGGTACTGTAATTTACACTATCGCTATCTCAGTTGTTTTTATTTTCTTTGGAATGGTTTTAGGGGAATACCATAACTTGATCTCGCATCATGCTGTAGCAGGGTTGTTGCAAACGCCATTGTACAATAATTTTAAATTTATTGTCACCTATTCAATAGTTTTTGGGTTTGTGATACTCATGAGTGTAGTGCTTGCCAATAAAATCGCCAATCAATTATATCTAATGGAACAGAAGCTTGTAGAATCGTTAGAACAGTTGAATGCGGCGGAAGTTGAAAAACAAAATTACGTAATTGGAGTAGTTCACGAAATTAAAACCCCATTATCAGCCGTAAATTCTTATCTTGATGTTATTCTGCAAGGATTTCTTGGACCCGTGAACGAAAAAATATTAGCAAAACTGCAAAGAGTGCGCGCTCGATCTGCAGAAGCAATTCAACTCACAAATGATGTTTTAAAGGTCTCAAAACTTCGTCTGCTGGATGAAATAAAAAAAGAGGAGATTAAAGTTAGAGATATTCTTAGTTCTGTTCTCAAAAAGCAAAGGGCGAACTTTGATCGAAAAAAAGTAAAACTTCATTTCAAAGATAACCGTAAAATAAGATCGAAAATTTTAGGAGATAAACTCCTTCTCGAAATCGCTTTCTCCAACCTGGTTAGTAATGCCCTAAAATATATAGAGGATGAAGGAGTTATTGAAATTATTCTTGATGAAAAAGAAAAGGGAATTCAACTTGAGGTTTGCGATAACGGGATCGGAATTCCGGAAAAGGATATAGAAAAAATATTTGATGATTTCTATCGTGCATCAAACATTAGAAGCAAGGGGTATGAAGGAACCGGGATGGGGTTATCTATAATAAAACACATCGTTGAAAAACATAACGGTACAATCGAGGTGCAAAGTCCATCTAGACTTGCTTCTACAAATAAACCGGGTGCATCGTTTATCGTTTTCCTTCCGTTAGAATAGTAGCCGCCAAAATCCAACAATGCTCTGACGGATTTATAGTGCATATGTGCTATTGTTTCAGCTCCTCTATTCGGATAAGTTAGCCTCGAGAACATTTGTATAATTAAGAAGGAGCTGTTATGAAAAACGGATTGATACTTATTTTTTTGTTTCTATTTTTTCACTCACTATCAGGTGAAAATAAACCTGACCTAAAGAATCTTGGAAATCTTTTCCCCAAAAATTTTCACGCGGTACAAACGGGAATATCAACCGTTCAAGTTTCATCTTATATTCCTTACCAGGAAGAACTCAAACAGCAATGGGCAAACGACAATTGGGTTTCTACTCAAAAGATCATTACAACGGTAGATACTTCCAATTGGACGATGGTTGTTATTTATTCAATCAATAATCCGCAAACCGGCTGGCAGAATCAATCAAAGCTTGAATATTATTTTAAGGTAACCGGCACAACATTAGGGTTTTTACAGTTAAAAATGTATGCCTTTAGTGGCGCCGATTGGAAACTGCAAGCCCAAATGGATTTTTCGTATGATGCCAATGACTTTTTAATTCTTGTTAATCAACAAATGGATTTTGGCGCCGGTTTAATGCCATATTCAACAACTACTTACACGAATAATTCTGCAGGTCTTCCGTTAACCGAAACAATTGAGCAAATAAATTTTGCAACTTTTACTATGGAGAACTACAGGAAAACTACTTACTTGTATAATCTTAATCCGAAAGACTTGCAAACTGAAACTCGTTCTGATTGGAGAACTAATCAGTGGGTGGATACGTTAAGGACAAGTTATAAAAGAAATGCTAATTTTTTACCAACGACTGAATTATATCAAACATTCACCGCTCCTTCAACTTTACAGAATCTTAATCAATATGATTATACGTACGATGGTTCTAATTCTTATGTAATGGTAAGGTTGTATAAATATTGGGATACTAATACTAATAATTGGATAGAGAGCCAGAAAATAATTTACACTTATTCAGCCACGAACAACGTACTATCTGCGCTCGATCAACGGATAGATCAAAATGCATGGAAAGATGAGAGTCGCACTACCAATTATTACAGTGTTGATGATAATATTACAAAAGAGTTGTATGAAAGTTATCTAAGCTTGACATGGGTAAACCAGGGACAATCTCTTTATTCATACAACCCAACGTCTGTTGAAAATGGAGCAATAACAATAAATGATTTTGAGTTGTCTGATAATTTTCCGAATCCATTCAATCCAACAACATCAATTAATTATGAATTAGCTGCTGAAGGGTTCGTTACTCTAAAAGTATTTGATATCCTTGGGAATGAAGTTGCACAACTGGTGCATGAATTTAAAGCTGCTGGAAAATATCAAATATCATTTGATGCAAAAAATATTTCAAGTCAACAACTTTCAAGCGGAACATATTTCTACCAGTTGCAAACTGAAGGAAGATTTAGAACAAAGAAAATGGTTCTGTTGCGATAAACAGAAACCATTGTTTATTGTTAAATATTACTGATGTTATAATTTAAAAGCAAAACTGCCAAGGAAGAGGGCTAGACCTTGGCAGTTTATGTGTTTCTATAAGGAGGGTGCTATGAAGAAATAACTACTTATTTCTTGCATAATTGAATATCACAATTCTTATGCCATTAAAAAATTGTCGAATATAGAATAAAATAGGATGATTATTTTGTCTTTTGCATTTGTGGAGAATAGTTTATCAAAACAAAGAATTATGCTCTTTAAGCGTTTAAAATAATTTTAAATGTTGTTCCTTCATTCACCGTACTACTCTTAACAAAAATTTTCCCGTTGTGATAGTCTTCAATAATTCTCTTAGAAAGGCTTAAACCCAACCCCCAGCCACGTCTTTTAGTACTATAACCCGGTCTGAAAATATCTTTTCTTCGCTTGGCATCAATCCCTTTGCCGTTATCAACAATCTCTATTTCAATTTTGTGCCTTATCTTTCTGACTGAAAGAGTGATCTTTCCATTATCGTGAGGGATGGAATCTAACGCATTTTTAATGAGATTCTCGATTACCCATTCGAATAACTCGGCGTGCAGCTTTGTCTCTATTTTTGTCTCGTCTAAAAGTTCGATTGAAACTTTCTTACCGGTTTGAGTGATCCTCCGGTTAAAATATTCAACAACATTATGAAGAAGTTCTGTAATATTTCCATCTTTCAATTCCGGTTTGGAACCGATTTTAGAAAAACGGGTAGTGATTTTATTTAATTTTTCTACATCGTTTTCAATTTCTTCTGCAGTATCTAAGACTTTATCGGGGTCACTATAGTGGAGTTTCAATATTTCGATCCATCCCATTAAGCTTGATATTGGGGTTCCGAATTGATGTGCAGTTTCCTTTGCCATCCCGACCCAAATATTGCTCTGCTCACTTTTTTTAATCTGGCTGAATCCGATATATCCAATAATAATAAAAAGTCCGACGACCATAATTTGAAGAAAAGGATAATACTTTAATTGATTTATTAATTCGGAATTACCGTAGTGTATTCTTGTTAAAATAATTGTATCTTTTTCGGAGATGTAGGTAACATTGATAGGATTATTCGCTTTGTCCATCTCTTGAAGTTTGTTGCGGAAAAAAGCAGTTAATTTTTCATGGGAAAGGGTTGAATCGAATCTAATGTTTCGTATATCCGATTTGCTTTTTAAATTGATGTTGTCTTTCTCATCCGTCAGAATAAGGGGAAAGTCTATTGGTCTGATAATATTTTCAAAAAGAAAAGTGATATCGGCATTTACATCGGAAGTATTCGCTACATATTCCAGCCCTTTAGCATAAAGCTGAACAATTTGTCTCTCTTTTTCCTGTAGTTTTTCGACCAAATCGCTTGTAAAAAAAAGTGTGCCGCCGCCGATACTAATTGCAATAATCAGTAAGATAATTTTAATATTAACAGAGGCAGGTCCGCCGGACATCTTCATAAAATAAATTCCGTAAAAAAGATTGAGTTAAGAAACAAAAAATGTTTGTGCTCTTTTTGGTCCAACGGAAATAATATTTATATCTATTTCCGATTCTTCTGAAAGAAGATCAAGGTAATCCTTTGTTGCTTGAGGCAGCTCGCGGTAAGATTCACAATTAGAAATATCTTTATTCCAACCCGGAACGGTTTTATAAATTGGTTTCACCGAGGAAAGCCGTTCGTAATCAGTCGGGAAGGACTTTAATAATTTCCCGTTGTATTTATACCCGGTGCAGATGCAGATTTTTTCAAATTTACTTAAGACATCTAATTTCGTTAAAGCAACTGTATTGATACCGTTGATCATTGCAGAATAACGAACGAGAAAGGCGTCATACCAGCCGCATCGCCGTGGTCTGCCGGTAGTTGCGCCAAATTCATTCCCTAAGGTGCGAAGTTTCTCTCCGGTTGAGTCCAACAATTCCGTTGGGAAAGGACCTTCGCCAACTCTTGTTGTATAGGCTTTAACAATTCCAATAACATCGGTAATTTTATTTGGAGGAATTCCGGTTCCCGTGCAAGCTCCGCCGGAGGTTGGATGAGAAGAAGTAACAAAAGGATAAGTGCCGAAATCAATATCAAGTAAAGCTCCCTGCGCTCCTTCTAATAAAATTGATTTTCCTTCTTTAATTGCCTGGTTTAAGTATGAAGGAACATCTTTAATATATTGATCAATTTTTTCGTCAAATGCTAAATAGGATTTGACGATATCATCAACTTCTAACTCTTTTTGGTGATAAATATTTTTTAAAAGTAAGTTTTTCTCCGCAATGTTTTCACGGATTTTTCTTTCAAGAACATCGGGATGAAGTAAGTCGTTAATCTTAATTCCTTTGCGTGCGTATTTATCTATGTAACAAGGACCAATTCCTCTGCCGGTGGTTCCAATTTTGTTCTTTCCACTTTCGCTAATTGAATCTAATAATTTATGGTAAGGCATAATAAGGTGAGCGTTCTGGCTGAGAAACAATCTATCTTTTACGGAAATATTTTGCCCTTCCAAAAAAGAGATTTCATCTAACAAAGCGATAGGGTCAATTACAACTCCGTTGCCGATTACACAAATTACGTTTTCTCTGAGGATGCCTGAAGGGATGAGATGTAAAATATATTTTTTATCTCCTATCTCAACGGTATGTCCGGCATTGGCGCCTCCTTGATACCGTACAACAATTTCATAGGAGTTTGAAAGAAGATCGACAATTTTGCCTTTTCCTTCATCGCCCCATTGACTTCCAACTAACACGGTTACCGCCATAATACTTCTTCCTTGGCTATTAACACAAAATAAAGCTCCGAATAAAATTACCCGGAGTTCATAATAAAGATTAAAAAATTATTACTTAGAGAAGGACTTAATAGCGTTTTCAACTGTATCATAATATTCAAAAATTGTTGTAAGCTTGGTAATAACCAAAAGACTTTCAATTTTTTCGGTAACCCGGGCAAGTTTAAATGAAGCATTTTCCTTTTTTACGGTTGTTAAACCGCTAATGAGCATTCCCAAACCGGAACTGTTCATAAAAGTTACTTCACCTAAATCAACTACAATATTTTTCTTCCCTTCAGCTAAAAGCTTGCGCAATGTTGCGCTAAATTCAGCGGCTTCATTACCGCCAAGTGCACTTCCCGTTAATTCGATAATTACTGCTTCATATTTTTCAACGACTTTTAATTTCATATATTTCTCCTTATTTTTTTCACCTAAAATTTAATTAGCTCCGGTTTCTTTTCCAAGTTATTTTAAAATTTAATGTCTAATTTTTGGAGATTTTATTAAATAATGACCTTTTCGCCATCAAATTAACCGTCCTTCAAAAATAATGAATTAATTCTTAGTAGAAGATTATTTTTGGAGCAATTTTTAATGGAACAAAACACCCACTAAACCGTCAAAATATATGAATGAAATAAACAAAAACGAAAAAGTGATACCACAAACAATATTAACACTAAACGATGACTTCTCGCTCATCAAGCGGTTTATTGATGGAGATGAGTCTGTTTTTAAAACATTAGTGAACCGGCATAAAGAAAAAGTCCGGAACCTAATTTTTGTAACCCTTAACAGTCCGGATATGATTGACGATATCTCTCAGGAAGTGTTTATTTCGGTCTACAAAAAACTTGACCGGTTCCGGTTTGAGTCTCAGTTTACCACATGGCTTTACCGGATCACAATTAACAAATGCAGAGATCATCTGCGCAGAGTGAAGATAAGAAGCATCCTCTCACCATTTTCGGCTTCGGAAGCGGAACTTTCTTACTCTTCAGTTTCACTGCATGACGAAGTTGAAATTCAAGAGATAGTTCGTAAGGCGGTTGCTCAACTTCCGGTTAAACTTAAAACTCCTCTTATCCTAAAAGATTTTGAGGGATTAAGCTATCAAGAAATTGCTGAGGCAATTGGAGTTGAGGTCGGTACGATTAAGTCCAGAATTTTTAGGGCAAGAGAATCATTAAAAAAAATTCTTGCGCCGTATAAAAAGGAGCTGCTATGATGAAATGGTACAACCAAAATAGTAAAGAACAACTTTCCTCATACATAGATAACGAACTCCCTAAACATGAAAAAGATTTCCTTGAAGATAAACTTTTTGCATCGCCTAAACTCCGTGATGAAGTTGGTGATTTGCAAAAGCTCAAAGAGCGCCTTTCCTCCCTCAAGCGTTTGCCGGAAGATGAGTTTTTTGCAGCCCGGCTGATGGAAAAAATAAAAGGTGAAAAAAAATCGGCAAGTCTTTTGTCTTTTGTTAAAAAACCAGCGGTAGTTTTTGGAGTGGTTTCCATCTCGCTCATGGGAATCTTAAAATTTTATCCTGGGCTCTTCCCGGATTTTCTCTCTGAGCAAAAAACAAATATTATTGATTTCTACACGCAGAATTTGAAGCCATTTGTTTATGTCGCAGACTTAAATAGCGAAGATATTTTTAACTTCGCCTTTAATAATAATCTTCCGCTAAACAAAGAAGATCGGCAGATGCTGCAATTAGACCGTGATTCTAACGGCAATCAATTTGTTGAAGTCAACTATGCAGGAAGCTCCACCAGTGCATTTAACCTTCCCGTGTTTGTAAAATCACTTAAACTAAACAACGATCAAAAACTTACGGTTGATTCAATTCTGCTCAGTTATTCCGATGATATTGCTTCGCATATCCTGGTGAATGAAAAAAACACCGTGGCGGTTAATCCCAGCATTTGGAATTACCACAATGCAATCCGTTCGGATTTGCTTTCTTATGCCGCAAGTGTGAATAAAGAATTTTCTAATAAAATTATGCCCGCGGGTTTTCGGGAGAAGAATGTTTCATCAATGCGTGTTATGTCCAAACCGGGGGAATCTGACCAGGAGACCTATTTTGTCTTTTCCCCTGACACTATTTTTACGCAGAAATTACACGTCAACAAAGATGATCTAAAAAATCAAATTCACAAATTTAAAACTGAGATCAGGCAGCATACGGGTGAATTAAATAAGTTGAAAAGATTTAAGATTGATGTGAAAGTTTTTCCGGATGAATTTACTTCTTCACGGAGAATGAAAGTTTTTATTGATTCTAATATCTGCAGGGTGCAAATTCCGCAGGATATCGCGATGGAAAGTTATCTCCCAAATTTCGATTCTATTAACTCGGCATTAGATGAAGCATTCGATCAACTGAGAAATTTTCACTTTGATATGCGTGTTGAAACAAGTGAAAAGGGTAGCGCATCTGTTTCCACCGACAAAAAGAAACGGAAAAATGTTCAGAAGTTTGAATTTAAAATCGGTGATGAAAATTTCGTTATGCCTAATCCCGATTCCCTGGCAAATTTCTTTAGATTCTATTTCCAGGATTCATCAAAGACTTTCAAGTCTAACGATAGAATGAACCAGGATATGGAAGTCTTTAAAAAAGAAATGGAAAAATTTAAAAAGGAGATGGAAAAGATGAAAAAGGAATTTCAAAAAGAATTTCAAAAGAATTCGGAGAAGAAAGACCCGATCGAGATTTAAGAAGGGGAATCATTCACTTTGCTGCTTTTTTATTTTCCAAAATATTTTTTTATTGGAGTCACTAATTCATTCCTCGTAAAGGGTTTCGAAATATAATCTGTACAGCCTGCCGCAATAAATTCCTCTCTATTTCCTTTCATCGCAAAAGCTGTTACTGCAATAATAGGAGTGGCAGCGTATTGTGGTAATTTCCTAAGTTCCTTTGTTACCTGTTCGCCATCCATCCCACATAAATGGATATCCACTAAAAAACCTTCGTACAATGTCTTTTTTGCAAGTTCTAATGCACCCGGACCGGTCTCTGCAAATTCCAACTTGCAAATCCCTTGCAAAAATCTTTCAACTATTCTTTGGCTGATTCCTTCATCTTCAATATAAAGAAGCAAAGGCAAATTTTGTAAAGATGTTTTTCCTTCTCCGCCGGAGGCGGATTGAATTTGCGTTTCACTTGCTTCTTTTTCAGGTAAGTCGGTAGTTAAAACTAATTTCTTACCGGTTGTTCTTTCCAATTGTGGTCAGCTCCTAAAAATGTATTTCTATTAAAATAAAAAGGACGCAACTTCCGTTAAATCATCTACCGAGGCACTGGTATGCCAACACAGAAAGATATAAGAAAGCGCGTCCAGTCCTTGGACGCAGCCTTCTTGCTTGTTCTTCAGTGTTTGAAAATTACCAGTTTTCGGTAGAGAACATAGCAAACGCTACGTTAAATATTTTATGTTAAACTTGTTCTGTTTTCTCCATTATAAAATGTTAGAAAATTGTTACCTATAAGATAGGGCATTGTTCTTATTTTGCAAAACAAATTTCTTCGCGCAACTTCGTGTCTTCTTCGCGGAACTTCGTGTAACAAAAAAATCCTTTCACGAAGTACCGCGAAGGTTTTCACGAAGAAACACGAAGTAGTACCTTTGCCCTAATATTCTTGTAATAATTGGAAGAATATTGTTGTACAAACGTTGATTGATGTTGTTTTATTGAATCGTTTCATTGATTCAAAAAAACATTGAACTCCTAAGGAGTTCTTGATTGAATTTTTAAATTTTTCTACAAAGATATAACCCGGCGGAGGCGGGTTATGAACAAAAATGAAAATTGATTCATAAAAATCATCCTGACTGCCTACGGTTGACTGCCTCCTGCTGACTGAGAACAATTTGGTTCCGGCTCGTCCAGGTTAGGGCATTGTTCTTATTTTGCAAAACAAATTTCTTCGCGCAACTTCGTGCCTTCTTCGCGGAACTTCGGGTAACAAAAAAATCCTTTCACGAAGGTCCACGAAGGTTTTCACGAAGGAACACGAAGTAGTTCCTTAACACTAAAGTTCGTGTAACAATTGGCAGAAGATTAATGAGACAAATAAAGCGAAAGAATTACTGAATGAAAATGAATGGATGCATGAATGTTTTTCATTCAACCATACAACCATTCAATCATTCATCTCTGTCAAGAAGTACTCATTCACCTTACTCTGTCATTTATTTTTTAAAATATTTTTTTATTAAAGTTACTAATTCTTCTTTAGTAAATGGTTTTGAAATATAGTCAGTGCAGCCGGCTTCAATAAATTCCTCTTTATCTCCTTTCATAGCAAAAGCTGTTACTGCAATAATAGGAGTAGCTGCGTATTGCGGTAGTTTCCTTAGTTCCTTTGTTACTTGTTCACCATCCATTCCCCTTAATAGATTAATGTCCATTAAAAAACCTTCGTACAATGTTTTATTTGCAAGTTCTAATGCCTCCTGACCGGTCTTTGCAAATTCCAACTTACAAATCCCTTTCAAAGATCTTCCAACTACTCTTTGGCTGATTTCTTCATCTTCTACATAAAGAAGTAAAGGCAAATCTTGTAAAGATATTTTTTCTTCTCTGCCAGAGGAGGATTGCATTTGAGTTTCGCTTGTTTCTATTTTTGTTTCAGGTAAGTCAGTCTCGTATAAAGGGAATTTAAGGGTAAAAGTTGAGCCAACGCCTACTTGACTTTCCAGGGTAATAATTCCTTGCATTAGTTCAACATATTTTTTTGTTAAAGTTAATCCGAGTCCTGTCCCCTCGAAACTTCTACTAAAACCCTCGCTAACCTGGCGGAATTCTTCAAAAACAAATTCAAAATCTTTTTCTGCAATACCAATTCCCGTATCGGTAATACTTATATAAACCCAATCTTTACGCTCAAGTTTTTCTTTTCCGACCTCAACGTTAATGCCGCCGGTCTCGGTATAGGTAACAGCATTTTGGAGTAAATTATTGAGAATGTCTGTAAAGAGCCGTTGGTCTATTGTTGTTGTTAAATTAGCGTCAGTTGCGACCGTTCTTAAAGAAAGTCCCTTTTTCTTTGCCGCTGCTGAAAACAAGTCCATACTTAATTGAACTAAAGGAACAATATTCTGCGCTGTCATTTGTAATTCAATTTGTTTCGATTCTACTTTTGCCAGGTCTAATATCAAATTTAGTGTTTTTCTTAACCGTTCACCGGTTTGATATATTGAATTGAGCATATCAACCTGTTCAGGGTCTTCAAGCTCGGCGGCAAGTATTTGAGAAAATCCTAAGATGCCGATTAACGGGGTCCGCAATTCATGACTCATATTTGCGAGGAAAGAAGATTTTAAACGGTTCATCTCTTCGGCTTTTTCTTTTGCTTTGATAAGTTCTTCGATCATCTTTTTCTTTTCGGTAATATCTTCTTCAACACTAACGAGGTGAGTTATCTTTCCTTCTTTATCTACGATAGGCGATATAAGTTCGCTTACCCAAAACAATTCACCATTTTTCTTTTTGTTCAGCATTTCACATTTATAATCATTACAGGAGAGCAGTGTGCCCCATAACTCCTCATAGAATTTTTTATCGTGATAACCTGATTTCCAAATACGTGGATTTTTCCCAATAACTTCTTCCCTTGAATATCCGTATGCTTCAATAAATTTTTCATTTACATATTCTATATTGCCTTTCGGATCAGTAATAACAACCAAAGCCGGACTTTGCTCAACAACACGGGATAATTTGAGAAACTCTTCTTCTGCGCGTTTGCGTTCCGTAATGTCGTGGAAATTAATAATAATGCCGGCAATTGCAGCGTTTTGAAGAGAACTTTTTGCTGTTATTTCAATCCAGCGCCATGTTCCGTCCTTATGGATACAACGCACCTCTGCCGCAGCTAATTCCGACGGCTCCTCTTGAAGATCCGCTAACAAGCCATTAACTGCGGATAAATCATCGGGGTGAAATAAGGTCAAAATACTTTTACCAATAAATTCATTCTGCTCATAGCCGGAAATATTTTTATTGGAAGGACTATCATAGAGAAGATGTCCATCGGGACTAATAACACATAATCCATCTGTCGAATTTTCAATAAGCGCACGAAAATGTTTTTCGTTGTTAATTACAATTTCTTCATCATGTTTTCGTTTTGTTATATCTTCAACTATTAAAAGGCTTTCACCTTCGTTAAACAGCATCGGGTTGAGTGTTAAGTTCAGAATTCTTGCTCCTTTTGCAGCGTCTAAATAGTTACATTCTACATCACGCAAGGGTTTACGTGTAAGAATATGGTTCCGGCATTCTTCCGGCGCATTTAATTTTTCAAACATTGGAATTATATTTTGCCCTGTCAGCAGATTTTGTTCAAGTCCGAAATCATAACAAAAAGCGTTGTTCACATTTAGAATTTTTCCGCTTGTATCAAACACTAATAAGCCGACAGGCACCGTTGAAACGATAGCTTCCGTTAATCGTTTACTTTCTTTAAGCGTTTTTTGAGACTGCTGAATTGATTCCGCCATTACGTTAAATGATTTTGCTAAGGATGCAACTTCATCATGTGTTCTTACTACTACACGATGCGAGTAATCGCCATTAGCCATGCCGTCTGCAGCTTTGGCAACCGCAATAATTGGTTTTGAAATTCTGCGAACAGTAAGAAAGGTGATAATAATAGTAATAAAAGTGCTGAAGAAAGCAGCGCCAAAGAGCAATGTTGTAACGGATTCTTTTACCCTTTCACCTTGTTCCACATATAATATATTTCTCCTCGAAATTTCATCAAATATTTGCGAAGTTATCCTAGTAACTTCTTCCCCAAAGCGGTAATCCATCGTCTCCATTAATTGAGCTGCCCGCTGTGACTGCCGTGGCTCCGGTATTGAAAAAATCTGTTTTGAGTATGAACGGATGGAATCTAAATTACTCTTTATTTTGATAAGTAGCTGCTTTTCTGTAGTTGTAAGAGGCAGTTTACTAAATTCATAAAAGTTGTTCTTAACAATATTATTTAAACTATCGAAGGCAGACTCATAGTGTTGGTGCCCTGTTATAATAAAGTCATTAGCCGGCATTAAGAGTTGAGTAATATTAAACCGCAGATTTCCCGCACTGCCCCGCTTCACAGCTTCAAGTTCCATATTATCAAGACTGCTGGTAACTTTTTTGAAACCTTGATAATTAATGCCGATTATACCAACGAACAAAAAAAGTATAACCAAGAACGGGAAGGCTATCTTTTTTGCGATGTTTATTTTCATTTGCGGCTAACTCCTAATAAATTATTTAGGATGTGAAAAATAATTGTGTTTATAAAATAAAAAAGGACGCAACTTAATCTTACGTCCTATTTCATGGTACTAGCATACCTTAGATGAAGACATAAGAAAGCGCGTCCATACTGGACGCAGCCTTCATGCTTGTTCTCATCTAATTAAAAAGTGCTAGTTTTTGAAATAGAACATAGCAAACGCTACGTAAAATAATTTATGTTAAACTTGTTCCGTTTTCTCCATTATAAAATGTTAGATAAAATTGTTACCTATAAGATAGGGCATTGTTCTTATTTTGCAAAATAAATTTCTTCGTGCAATTCGTGCCTTCTTCGCGGAACTTCGGGTAACAAAAAAATCCTTTCACGAAGAACCACGAAGGTTTTCACGAAGAACCTCGAAGTAGTCCCTTTGCCCTAATATTCTTGTAATAATTGGAAGAATATTGTTGTACAAACGTTGATTGATGTTGTTTTATTGAATTGTTGCATTGATTCAAAAAAACATTGAACTCCTAAGGAATTCTTGATTGCATTTTTAAATTTTTCTACAAAGATATAACCCGCCGGAGGCGGGTTATGAACAAAAATGAAAATTGATTCATAAAAATCATCCTGACTGCCTACTGCTGACTGCCTCCTGCTGACTGAGAACAATTTGGTTCCGGCTTGTCCAGGTTGGGGCATTGTTCTTATTTTGCAAAATAAATTTCTTCGTGCAATTCGTGCCTTCTTCGCGGAACTTCGGGTAACAAAAAAATCCTTTCACGAAGAACCACGAAGGTTTTCACGAAGGAACACGAAGTAGTCCCTTTACACTAATGTTCTTGTAATAATTGGAAGAATATTGTTGTACAAACGTTGATTGATGTTGTTTTATTGAATTGTTGCATTGATTCAAAAAAACATTGAGCTCTTAAGGAGTTCTTGATTGCATTTTTAAATTTTTCTACAAAGATATAACCCGCCGGAGGCGGGTTATGAACAAAAATGAAAATTGATTCATAAAAATCATCCTGACTGCATACTGTTGACTGCTGACTGAGAACAATTTGGTTCCGGCTTGTCCAGGTTAGGGAGTCTCCTTTCATTTTTAATATCTTCTCCCAATCCCACATAATTGCCGTTCATACCACTCTCTTTTTTTTGCCGTAAAAAGTTAATAATTTGGAGCAGAAAATTATAGAGTTACTTAATTTTAACTGGTATAAAAGAAGTGGAACTTACGACCAAAATATCACAACCAAGAACACAGTTTTTTCTAGTTACGGCTGCCGGGTTGTTTTTCTTCAGAATGTTATTTTCTGCAGACGGGTTTTCCCTCTCCTTTATTAACGAGATTCTTGTTCTTCTTGTCTTCTACTTTTCTCTGCTAAACCTGAACGGGCTGCTTTCTCAAAAACAATTTTCTCCTCTTACGTTAGTAAAAAGTTTACTTTTCTTAACCCTGGTAACAATTCTTTTGTACATGTTTTTAGCTGGATTCAGGTCGTTATTGGGAATAGACGAGCTAGAACTACTTACCGCAAATACATTATTTGTTTCTGTAATTACGTTTGCCTTTGATCTGTTGATCATCGTAATTTTATCTTATCTCTTTCTTGTCTTTCGCCTCCTTTTTTTTCTGAAACAACGAAAAAATGTAAAAACGTATTTTACTGCTTTGTTAGTTTTCCTGGCGCTTGCTTCATTTGCTACACTACTTGATGAATATAGCGGATGGGATTTTGTGAAAATGGCTTTCACAGCTAATGCCATTATTTTAATGACTATCAATTCTTTGAAAATATCATGGATCGCTTTTTTAACTAAAAAAGAGAAAAAACAACTGCTTCTTTTTGCGTTTGGATTAATAATCCTCTTTGGAATATCTATCTCATTACTCAATTCAGAGAATGGAATTTCAAAAATATTAAACAATTTTTCTTCTTCGCTAAATTATTTCAATCTTTTGCTAAATATTTATGGAGTTATTTATTTCAGTTTTCTTTTTGTAATTACGCTGTTCCATTTGCCGACCGCAGAAGCATTTGATCGGAAAGCAACTGAAGTTTCATCACTTCAGATCTTGAGCAGACTGATCAATCGAGTTTTAGATTTCAAAGAATTGGGCGATACTATTACAGACCTTGCTATTAAAGTGTGCAACGCAGATGCCGCCTGGATTATGTTAACTGATGACGAAACCAATACTCCCGTGGCACCTAAAAACGTTGGATTTGTAACTGCTGATAAAATTCAATCCGTTCTCTTTTCTTCCAAGAACAAACATGCTTTGAATGAAATCTCTTTTGCAAGCGTAGCTGTCTGTAATGAAAATGAAACAAAAAATGAACAATTCTGCTATGCAGCTTCAGCTCCGCTAAAATCGTATAATAATATCAACGGGTATTTATTTATCGCTAAAAAATCCGAAGTTCCATTTGATGATGAGGATAGGAACGCACTTGAAACATTTTCGGATTATGCTTCTTTGGCGATCGAAAATGCAAAATTGTTGAAATCATCAATCGAAAAAGAAAGACTTGAGCGCGAGCTTGATGTGGCGCGGGAAATGCAGCAGAAATTATTACCGCAATCAATTCCACAATTAGAGCGCCTGGATATTTCCTCTGTTTTTGTTCCCGCATTTGAGGTTGGTGGAGATTATTATGATTTCTTTAATCTGCCGAATAATAAATTTGGTTTCATCATTGCCGATGTGTCCGGAAAAGGTATTTCCGCGGCGTTCGTTATGGCAGAACTTCGGGGTATCGTCGAGTCGCTTGTACTCACCTATGATAACCCGAAAGAAATATTGGTAAAAACAAACGCTATTATAGAAAGAACACTTGAGAAAAAAAGTTTTATTACCGCGGTATTTGGAGTTTTTGATTTCACCGGCGAAAAGCTTTATTTATCGCGCGCAGGTCACTCCTCTATCCTATTACTCCGTGATGACAATATCAGAGAAATTCTTCCTCGAGGAGTAGGTTTAGGTCTAACTTATTCGGGAAAATTTGAATTTTATTTGGAAGAATATTCTCTTCAATTGAAAGAAAATGATATTTTTGTTTTGTATACTGACGGAATTACTGAGGCGAAGGATGGTAAGATGGCTGACTTTGGAGTCGCCACCCTAAAGAATATTATCTCAGCTTCCAAAGATGAAGCTGTTGATACTATTGCTAAAAAGATCATGACAGAAGTTTCTCTCTTCTCGCAGGGTACTCCGCAGCATGACGATATAACGTTATTACTTTTTAAATGGAAAAATAATTTGGAGAAACAGCATGGCTGAGTTTTCAACAACGCATCGTGAAAACGGTGAAGTTAATATCATTGAGCTTAACGGCTATCTTGATGCGCACACAGCGCAGCACCTTGAGATCGCAATTTCCGACCTAATTGTAAAGAACAAGTATAAGGTCGTGGTTAACTTTGAAAGGCTTAAATACATAAGCAGCGCCGGACTTGGTGTTTTTATGGCTTTTATTGAAACGATGCGGTCTAACTCCGGAGATATAAAACTTGCTGCTATGCAGCCAAGCGTTTATAACATTTTTGATCTTTTAGGCTTCCCGCTTCTCTATGAAATTTTTCCGACTGAAACCGAAGCTGTAAATAAATTTAATCAATAACGGTAATATCAAACTGTGAATACAGCAGCAAAAAATATTTTTGAAATGAAGGTGAAAAGCTCTACAGAGAACCTTGGCACTATTCGTGATTTTGTTGAAGGAAAGGCTACGCAATCCGGTATTGATAAAAATATTATTGATAAAATTGTCCTTGCTGTTGATGAAGCTTGTACGAATATCATTAAACATGCATACAATTATGATGCATCCACCGAGTTTATCATCCGGGTATTAATTTCTAAAGAAGAATTCAAAGTTTTACTGATTGATCACGGGAAGAGTTTTGATCCGAATCAAGTTGCAGACCCGGACATGCCCACATATTTAAAACAGCACCGGGTGGGCGGATTAGGTTTGCATCTCATCAGGCATTTAATGGATAAGGTCGAATACCATAACCTAGAAGGTAAGGGAAATCATCTAATTTTGACAAAAAAAATCGCATGATTTACTAATGCAAAATAGAGAATTCACTAAGCTTAAACGAAATTTAACCGCCTTAGTTGAATTTAGCAGGGTGGTAAACTCCAGCCTTGATTTGGAATTTACACTCAACAATTTACTTCTAACCTGCCTCGGTAAATTTTTTACCACCAAAGGATGCATCATTTTATCTATTCAAAACGAGATGAAGCTTCTTTGCTCAAAGGGATTAAGCGAAGACATGATTTTGGTATTTCCCTCCTTAGCTCATATTGAAAATGTCGAAGACAGTAAAGAATTACATGATTTTTTACTTCAATCTAAATTGGTCTATTCGGAAAAAATTTGCTCACCGAGAAGATGTTTAGGATTACTCTGTCTCGGAGAAAAAATTAATCAGCAAGAATATTCTACCGAAGAGAAAGAGTTTCTTGTTACAATTCTGAATATTGCCTCTACTGCAATTGAAAATGCGATGTTCATTAACGAGCTTAAAGAAGTAAACCGGATGCTTGACTCGCGTGTAAACCGTTTAAGTTCATTGTTTGAACTTGGAAAAGAATTTGGTGTTTTAAGCGATGAAAGCCGGATAAGCAAACTTTTAGTGTATTCGTTACTCGGGCATTTTCTCCTTTCATCTTACGCAGTTGTAATCTTAGACGGGAACAAACTTAAAATTTTGGAATCCACGGTTCCTAAGGCGCCGTTATTGGAAGTTCTCTCTCATGTCAATATTCGATCAATAGAAAATGTGCATGATAGAAGCGGAATTGAAAAGAATTTCCCAAATCTTTCAAAATACAAATTTGAATTAATGATCCCGATGCAGCTACAAGGGGAAGCGAGCGGACTTCTTCTTCTCGGAAAAAGAATGAATAATATTTCCTACTCGGAAACTGATCTTGAGTTTATCAATTCTGTGGGAACGCTGGCTATCATTTCGCTTGAAAATAAAAGACTTTTCCAGGAAGCATTAGAGAAACAGAAACTTGAAGAAGAATTGGAAATTGCTAAAGGCATTCAAAGAAATCTTCTTCCGAAAGAAATTCCTAAATTAGAAAATTTCCAAATTTCTGCAGTTAGCATTTCCTCCAAACAAGTCGGTGGAGATTATTACGATATAATCAAAACTGAAGACGGACGCTATTTTATTGGAATTGGAGACGTCTCAGGGAAAGGTGTTCCTGCTTCCTTACTTATGGCAAATCTCCAAGCATTTTTAAAATCTATAACGAAGCAGGGATATGATATTGCCGATTCAACAAGAATAATTAACGATCTTGTTTCTGAGAACACAACTGATGGAAGGTTTATAACATTCTTTTGGCTCTTGCTTAATGACCAAACAAAAGAAATTACCTATGTGAATGCCGGTCATAATCCGCCGCTATTAATTAGAGGTAAGAAAATAACTTATCTCGATAAAGGAGGAATGTTACTTGGTGTAATGAAAACGATTATACCGTATGAAAGCGAAACCGTTCAACTTCAGAAAGACGATATTCTTGTTCTGTTTACAGACGGGGTTACAGAGGCAAAAAATAGAAGTGATAATGAATTTTCCGATCAAAAGTTAGAAAATATTCTGACCCAAAAAACATTTTCTTCCTCGGATGAAATTTTGGAGGAGATAAAAAGAAACATTGATGAGTTTGTTGCCGGAGAACTTCAGTCAGATGATATTACGATGGTTACTTTTCTGGTAAGATAATTTTTTTGAGAATCTTTAAAATAAAAAAGCCGGAACATGTCCGGCTTTTTTAGTAATGTAAGGGGATTAAAATTCAACTTTTTTGTGATACTTCATTGCATAATCTAACACGAAAGCGCTTGCAATAAAAACGGAAGAATACGTTCCGATGATAATTCCGAAAAACATTGTGAATGCAAAAGCGCGAAGCACTTCACCTCCAAGTATCAATAAAATGAAAATACTCAACAAGGTAGTCCCACCCGTTAATATAGTACGGCTCATGGTTTTGTTTATTGCTAAATTAATTAACGATTCGAGAGATTCTGTTTTATGGATTTTTAGCGTTTCGCGGACTCTATCAAAAACAATTACCGTATCGTTGATAGAATACCCGATGAGCGTTAAAAACGCCGCTACAACGGTTAAACTCACTTCTAAATTTAACCCGGGAATAATATTATAAAGAACCGCGTATAACCCTAAGGTTATCAGAACATCATGAAAAAGGGCTAACACAGCTCCAAGGGCAAAAATAAATTTATACCGAAAGGCTAAATATATTAAGATCACAATTAGTGAAAGAACCACAGCGATAATGGTATCAACTTTTAATTCGTTTCCTACTTTCGGTCCGACTCTTTCTTCCCGGATAATTTGGAAAGCGTTACCTTGCGCTTTATTTTTCAAGCTTTCTTTAATCCAGTCTGAAATACCAACTTGAACCACTACTTGCGTGTTGGTCGCCTCTTCCGTCACTTTACCGGATTGAAATCCATCCAGGAATAGTTTTTGCGCAATAGCAGAAGCCGTATCGGAATTACTGAATGTATAGGTTAGGGATTTTGTGGTTTTATCAGACTGAAAATTCCCGGCGACAGAGGGAAAAGAAGAATTAATGTCGTGTTCAATTCGCTCACGAATTTTCGGAAAAAGATTTGCCGGAAGCTCCTGCAATTCTGTGCGGATGAGTGCGCCGGTGTTATCACCAAAAGTTTTAATCTCAACTTCACCCAAACCGGTGGCATTCAGATTCTCGCGAAGTTGTGCAATTTTAATCGGCTCATCAAATTTAACAACGATTTCCGTTCCGCCTTTGAAATCAATTCCAAATTGCAATCCTCGAAAAACGATATTTAATAAACCGAGTAAAAAAAAAGAAGCGGAAAGGACGTAAAAGAACTTCCTCTTCCCCATAAAATCAATATTTAAATTATGAAATAGCTGCATTTATTTTTGCTCCTATCCCGCTCCCGATTTTTTTCGGAACGGGGTTAATGATTAACCGAGAGTTATTTTATAACCTTTATTTAATAAGAAGTCGAGGAGAACTCGAGTAACAACTAAAGCGCCAAACAAACTTGTACCAATACCAATCATTAACGTGAGGGCAAAACCTTGGATAGGTCCTGTTCCAAACTGATAAAGAATAACACCGGTAAAGAAAGTGGTGATATTGGAATCTACGATAGCAGAAAGAGCTTTTGAAAATCCGCCATCAATCGAAGCCTTCATCGTTTTGCCTGTTGCTAATTCCTCTCTTATCCTTTCGAAGATCAACACGTTTGCATCAACCGCCATACCGATAGTTAAAACTATACCGGCGATACCGGGAAGCGTTAAGGTTGCTTTAAAATAGGCGAGAACTGAAAGTATGAATAAGATTACGAGTGAGAGGACAATGGCTGCAATAGTTCCTGCTTTTCTATAATAGAATATCATGAAAATTCCAACAAGGATGTATCCATATAATGCGGAATTAAATCCTTGTGAAATTGAATCCTGACCAAGTGACGGTCCGACAGTTCTTTCTTCAATAATATCAACCGGCGCAGGAAGCGCTCCGGCTTTCAAAACAATTTCCAATAATTTTGCTTCTGCTAAATCAGTGCTACCTTCAATCTGCGATCTTCCACCGGGAATCTTACCGCGAATCACCGGCGCTGAATAGACTACGTTATCAAGCACAATCGCGCATCTTTTGTTGATGTTAGCGCCCGTAATTCTTGCCCATTCGGTCGCTCCTTCAGAATTCATTTCCATATTTACAACAGGAGTAGATGTTGATGGGTCTATATTTGAACTGGCATTTGTAACCACGCTGCCCGTTAATTCGGCAGTTTTGTTCACAAGATAAAGAACAAAAACGCCCTGACCTTCCTGGTACGTTACCGGTTTAGCGCTTAACACGAACTCAGCATTGTTTAAGTTCAGTAGATTCTGCACTTCAGGTTTTGCGAGCATCCGTAAAAGTTTTTCTTTCTGATCAGATTTGACATACGCATCGGCAGATTGGCTCTGAGGATTTATTAACGCCACAGAAAAGAAGGGATGTTCTTTGGCGAATTGTTCGGGAGAAAGTTTTTGGTTTTTTGATGTGTCGCTTTTTGCAAGTGTTGAATCTTTCGATTCTTTTTTTACATTTTTTGTTGTATCTGCAGAGGAAGTATCAACTAAACTTTTCCCTGTTAAAACTTTATCAACCTGCTCCATAATATTAATGGTGAATTCAGGTTCTTTTAAAAGTTTAAATTCAAGTAAAGCCGTTCCCTGTAACAATTGTCTGGCTTCTTCTTCTTTTGCAACACCAGGCAATTCAACAATAATTCTTCTTTCACCCTGCAATTGTATGCTGGGTTCAGCAACACCATACTGGTCAACTCTGTTCCTGATAATTTCTTTAGCGCGGGTAACAGCTTCTTCGGATTGCTTTTTCAAATCTTTTAATATTTCAGCATCGTCTTGGCGTATGGTTCCGAAATAACGGCTCAAACGAATTCCTTTTCGCTGGAAATTTGCGCCGACAATATCCACAACCGATTCATCCGACAAAGCCGCTTCCTTACCGGAGGCTGCAAGGATACCCCGGAAAACATCATCCGGATTGTTTGCTAATTTTTCAAGTAATTTTACCGTATTTACTTCAAGCACAACTCGCATTCCGCCTTGCAAATCAAGTCCCAATTTAATTCGCTTTGCTCTTGTTTCGCGAATAGAAGGATCGCCGGCTTTAATACTATCGGAAGTATTTTGAAGTATTTTGTCAAGTTGATCCACAGCTATCGCCGGATTAACTTTCTTTACAAGTTCTCGTTTAGTTTTTACTGCTTCCGAAATATGTTTCGTATTTTGATAATCCTTTATTGTCGGATAAAGCAAATAAATACTTATTGCAATTGCTGCAAGAATAATGATAAACCTAAATCTCAATGCTTTCATAAGGGGTTCTATACTAAGTTAGTTGGTTTAGTTAATTAATTAAGAGTTCAAAGTTACTCTTTAAGGGCAAAAAAAGCAATAAAATTTGAAACTAAAGATTTAAACATTTGCTTGTTTTGTGGGAATAATTCGTGAATTGCTGCAAGTTCGTATATTTGTACCGTTTTTATTTATTATTTAAAGGTGACTTTTCTATGTCTGAACCAACTTCTTTACCTTTAAGAGAGAAGATTGAAGCCAAATTCAAATGGAATTTATGTGATATTTTTCAATCAGATGAAAAATGGGAAGAAACTTTTCGGTTAGCTGAAGAACAAATTCCTGTTCTTAAAAAATTTGAAGGCACCTTAGCTGTAGCCGTCGAAAATATTATTAGCTATCTTAAAATGGAAGAAGAAATAGAAATTATTCTAAAGCGGCTTCATCTTTATGCGATGCTTTCTAAAGACTCCGACATGAATGTGCCCAAATATCAATCTATGGATAGCAGAATTAAAACACTCATTACAAATTTTGCATCATACGCTTCGTTTTTTAAACCGGAGGTCTTAAAGCTCGAAAAAGAAAAAATTGAAAAATGGTGTGAAGAGATAGAAGAATTAAAAATTTATGCCCATTTCTTTGATGATCTCTTTCGCGAAAAACCCCATAGCTTGACTTCAGGGGAAGAAAAGATTCTTGCCTTAACAACCGAATTAAAAAATGTCCCATACAATACTTTCTCCCTTTTTACCAACACCGATCTTCAGTTTCCCAAGGTGAACGACGAGAGTGGGAACGAAATAGAAATTTCTCACGGTAGATTTTACTCGGCAATGTACTCGGGGAACAGAGATTTTCGTGAAGAGGCTTACCGAGCTTACTACAAACCTTATATGCAGTATGCAAATACTTTCTCCTCGCTTCTTATGGGAAATATTAAAGGCAATGTTTTCAGTTCGAAAGTGAAAAAGTTTAATTCCTCCAAAGAGGCTTCTCTATCTCGAAATAATATATCCATAAAAGTTTATGAAAATCTTGTCAAAGCAGTAAACGCAAATTTGGGACCTATGCATCGTTGGACAGCATTGAAGAAGAAAATTCTTACTGTTGGTGAATTGCATCCCTTTGATACCTATGTTAATATTTTTCCAAATGAAGGGAAGAAATATTCATATGAAGAATCAGTGGTTTTAATTAAGGAAGCACTCCAACCTCTCGGGACAAGCTATTTTGAAATTCTTGAAAAAGCATTTTCGCAAAGATGGATTGATGTTTATGAAACACGCTTCAAACGCAGCGGGGCGTATTCTTCCGGAACAACGGTTGGGGTTCATCCGTATGTTCTTTTAAATTGGAACCACCAGCTAAACGATGTTTTTACTCTTGCCCATGAAATGGGACATAACTTGCATTCATATTACACCGGAACATCCCAACCTTACGTGTACGCAAATTATTCAATCTTTCTCGCTGAAGTTGCTTCGACTTTTAACGAATCACTTTTACTTGACTATCTGTTAGAGCAGAGCCAAAGTAAGGAAGAAAAATTGTTCCTGTACGAAAAATATTTAAACAACATCACCACCACTTTCTATCGTCAAACAATGTTTGCTGAGTATGAGTCTGAAATTTATCAATTAGTTGAAGAAGGACATTCTTTAACGACACTTGATTTTCGCGACTTGTATAAGGATCTCTATCAAAAATATTGGGGGAGTGAAATGTTGGTTGATCCTGAAGAAGAATATACCTGGGCGCGCATCCCTCACTTTTATTATAATTTTTACGTTTATCAATATGCCACGGGATTTGCAGCTTCTGAACTGCTTGTCCAAAAAATTAAAAGCGAAGGAGCGTCCGGGGTTAAAAAATACTTGCAATTTCTTTGTAGTGGAAGTTCAAAATATCCGCTTGACATTCTAAGAGATGCGGGTGTTGACATGTCCACTTCAGAACCGATAATTGCTACAATCAATAAAATGACACTAATTCTTAACGAGATAGAAAAACTTTATAATTAAATGAGGAAATCATGAAAATATATTCTAAAAAAGATCTGAATGAATTTTACCAGTCATTAACCTATGATGATATCAGTCTTGTCCCAACCGAAATTTCACGTGTAAAATCTCGCAATGAACCATTAACTGCGTGTGATTTTTTGGGTGAGAGACTTAGTCTTCCGGTTTTATCTAGTCCAATGGATACGGTAACGGGAGTGGAAATGGCTGTTGAGTTAACAAATTCCGGCTGCCTTGGTATTCTTAATCGGTTTGATTCTTCTCTGGAAAATATTCTTGCCTCGAAAGGTGAAACGGAAAAAATTAGGTGTGTGTCAATCGGCTTAAATACCGAATTAGGAGTGGTTGAAAGATTGGCAGCTCGTAAAATGATTATTTGCCTGGATACTGCAAATGCGAGTAATAAAGAAGTTATCAATAAAACGAAAGAAGTCAAGCACCACTTTGAGGTAAAGTTGATCGTCGGGAATATTGCAAACGGCGCCACGTTGAAACAATTGGAAGATGCCGGAGCCGATGCAGTCCGGGTTGGAATTGGAAGCGGCAGTGTTTGTTCAACCTCAATTCAGACGGGGATCGGGATTGGACAAGTATCATCAATTTTAGATGTCCTTTTTACCCGTGCTCAAGAGAATCTGAAAATAAAAATTATTGCTGATGGCGGTATTAAAAGCGCAGGTGATGTCGCTAAAGCCTTATCGCTAGGCGCTGATGTTGCGATGCTTGGAAGAATGTTAGCCGGTACAAGAGAAACTCCCGGTGAAGTTATAAAATACAACGGTCAGTTATGGAAAAAATACCGTGGTTCTGCTTCATTCGGAGTAAAGATGAAGAATGAATTTATCGAAGGAGAAGAAACCATGGTTGCTTATAAAGGAACCGTAAGAAATGTTATTAATAGTATTTCCGACGGACTTAGAAGCGCCATGAGCTATATGAATTGTTTATCTCTTGAAGAATTGCGCAAAACAGAAACCTTCACTGTATTGAGTAATAGTTCTTTCCTGGAGCGTTTGCCAAGAGCTTAGAAGTCTATTCAATCGCCCGGTTATTCAAACAAAAAAGAATATCATCACGATTACGAGCAAGATCAAAATTAATATTTCCGGGCAAAGTGCCGTTTATTATGCTTCGCGTTTTACTCTATCTATTGTGAAAGCGGGAATACAGACGGAAACATATTCACATGAATCGTGAAATGGGTTTGAGTATCTAACATTTGAACCTTTTCTTACGCAAATTGATTGTCCTGCTTCTAAAATTATTGTTTCGGTATCAACTTCAATTTTTTTCTTTCCGGCGAAAACAAAGGTTACTTCATCAAATTCCGGTCTTTGAAATGGCTCACTCCAACCGGGAGGAGCAATCATGTGTGCGAAACTAAAATCTCCACAAAAAATGCTTGCCTTCCCAAAATGTTCTTTAATTATTTTCCCGTCTGTGGTTGGGACGATGAATGGTGTTAGTTGTAATTCGTATGGATTCATTTTGTTACTCAATATGGATAAAAAAAACCACGCATTTGCGTGGTTTAAAGTTACGAACTTTGAAGTCAATTATTTTAATGCAAGTTTACGTAACGGCTCATTAGGGAGTGAGTAGCTGTCTAAGATGCTCACTACCGGATTTCGCAAAGAGAACGGTTTAACGGCTAATTCATTTGGATGATAAAAGGCTCTCGGTTTTTCTACTCTTGTTTCATAAATTTTATAATTCATCGGTTGCTCGTTTACAATTTTAAATCTTTCTCGCGATCTTGGTTGAGCATGCGCTAAAGCGGGTACACGCGTAACCTCTCTCTGTGGAACAAAATAGAGTTGATCTTTATCTGCTTGATCCATGGAATGGTTCTTGTAATCAACTTTTTCACGCTTAACGAGAGTCAGATGGTTTTTACGCATATTTCCTCCGTTACTCTTTTTGTTCCATGGTGGAATCTGTGTTTTCTCTTTGGCTTTGTAAATCATATACGAAATGAGTATGATAAAGAAAACAACTGTTGCAAAAATGATGACTGCTAATTTAATAATTGGTATAAGTTCCATGATATCCTCTAATTTTATTCTTTACTTACATATACAAAGGATGTGCCAGGCTAAATTCTGACGGATTTAGCGTTTGTGGGAAGTAAACGGAGGATTTATTGAGAAGCCATCTCAATTCGAGACAACTTGAATTTATTTGCTTGAGTCATTTGCTCTATTGAAAGTTTTTGTTTTTCTTTCCCGAATTCATTAATTTAACTCGTTCATTTATAAATACTTAGAAAGATTATTTTCTAAAAGGGAAATGATATGACAAAAGCGGACTTAGTTGATATTGTAGCGACCGGTACCGGATTAACAAAATTAGAGACGGAAGCAGTGATTGAAGGATTTTTTAACAGCGTCATTGAATCTCTGAAAGTTGGCAAAGGTATAGAAATTAGAGGGTTCGGCACTTTTAAAGTGAGAAAAAAATCGGCGCGCTTAGCGAGAAATCCTAAAACCGGTGCGAAAGTAAATGTTCCGGAACATCATGTGCCTGTTTTCAAATTTTCTAAAGATTTCAAGACAGCTGTTAGCAGGGGAATGGAAGAAAGGGAAGTAATCTAAAGTGTTGAACTGTCCAAGTTGTCATGCAAACATTGAGGAAAAATTTAAATTTTGTCCGAATTGTGGTACTCCTTTTGAAATTCTAAAGACGGATGAAAAGGTGGAATCCACTTCGGAGCAAATTATATGTAGTGCTTGTGGTGAAGAGAATGAACGGGATGCGAGTTTTTGTGTTTCATGTGGTGTAAATCTTGGGAATGAAAAAACAGAGGTTCGTAAGACGGTTAGAGTAATTTCTGAGCCAACCTCCAGCGCAACTCCTCAAATTAAGACTCAGAAACGTGGAGATTATCAAACGAGAAAACATCCGATAAATAGTAAAAAAGTAAAGCAAGAATATTCTCAGAAAAACAGCAAACCGAAAAATTCTCAAGATTTTGACACAAAGAAAATTGCATTAGTTTTTTCGGGAATACTGATCTTTGCTCTTGTTATTTTATTTTTTTCCGGTGTCTTTGATGAACCAAAAATATCTTCAGAGAATTTACCTGGTGGTAATCTTCAGCAAAATTCCGGAATTGATTTAGCAAGTATCGCTAAAATTAATCAGTTAGACGCTCAGCTTAAAGCAGAGCCCGAAAATTTTAATTTGGTCATCCAGTTAGCACATTTAAGAAATGACTCCGGTTTTAAAGAAGAAGCAATAAAACTGTATACTAAATATTTAGAAAAATTTCCACAAAGCCCGGACGTATTAGTTGATATGGGAGTCTGTTATTTTGAGCTTCAAAACTACGATAAAGCAATCCCGGCGATGGAAAATGCAATAAAGATAAATCCCAGGCACCAGATTGCACATATGAATTTAGGAATTGTTAACTTAGCAAAAGGAAATATTGAAAAATCGAAAGAATGGCTTCAAAAAGCCGTAGATCTCGATCCAAATTCGGAAATTGGAAGAAAAGCAAAAGAATTATTAACATCACATTAAATTAAATAGGAGCTGATCAATGCCTTGCGGTAAAAAAAGAAAAGGACATAAGATGTCCACACATAAGAGAAAGAAAAGACTAAGAAAGAATCGTCATAAAAAAAGAGCAAGATAGATTTTAATGTATAATGGATGAGGAGCAAATCATTCATGTTCCATATACATTTTCTGCCACCTTAGCTCAGCTGGTAGAGCAGCTCACTCGTAATGAGCAGGTCGAGCGTTCGAGTCGCTTAGGTGGCTCAATTAGTGCGGAATTCAACCGGATTCGCACTTTTTTATTTTAAAGATGTTTGCCATTTTGATGATCGTTTTACCAACCGGTCAATAATCTAACATTTAAATATCTTTCTACTTTAGAAGCAAATTCTCCCTGTCTTACACACTGGGACACCCAAAATCTAATTCGAATAATTGTAATACTTGAGCTTGCTCATCATTTTTAATTAGAAGTCTTGTGTAACGTGATTATGATTTGTCTATACAATCTTCCGAGGTAATGCATTATTACGGAAATTGACAGATTATTGAAGAGTTCCATAAAATTCTAAAATCAGAACTGAGATTAAAAGGATGCTCTTCCCGAGAATCGCTGGCACAGCTGAATCATATTTATGTTGTTTTAATGGCTTTCTGTCAGTTAGAATTATTTAGAAAATCGGCATAATCTATAAGGCTCGGATTGTGTTACTTGATTGTGTCGTCCTTAAGACTCTCAATTGGAAATTAAACATTATGACTTTTGCGTAACTTCAGTAAGTTATAAGAATAAAAAAGTGTTTCGTTTGTGCTGATCCCTGGGGCAAAATGAATTTTATTTGTTTAATGACTTCATAATTGCATCGTGGATAACCGGACGCAGCCGTATCAACTTTGTGTTATCTCGTGTTGGGTAAACCCTGTTTGTTAACAAAATAACGAAAAGTTTTTTCGTCGGGTCGGTCCAAACGGAGGTACCGGTGTAACCGGTATGTCCATACGAAAATTCAGAGAACAAGCTTCCGGCAGAGGAAAAACCAACGCCATCTTTAGTATCCCACCCGATCCCTCGGGAACTTTGCTGCGATTGTTTTTTGATGAACATGTCAACGGTAGAAGATATGATAAATTGTTTTCCTTGATACGATCCCTTCTGCAAAAGCATCTGTAACAGTTTTGAGAGATCATCAGCGGTAGAAAAAAGTCCCGCGTGCCCGGAAACGCCGCCAAGCATTGAAGAAGCTTCATCATGGACTTCGCCAATTAATAAGCGATGCCGCCAATATGTATCATTTTCAGTAGGGGCGCATCTATCTTTAAATTCTTTTGGCGGATTGAAAAATGTTTCAGTCATCCCAAGCGGAAGAAATATTTCATCAGCACAAAATTTATCTAAAGTTTTTTTAGTTACCTTTTCAATTATTTTTCCAAGGGTGATTATTCCCAAATCGGAATAAACCATTTTTAATCCCGTTTTATAATCAAGTTTGGTGTTATAGATATCCGCAAGCACCTCGCTGCTTGTTTTGTACTTTAGAAAAAATCTTTTAAATGGAGGAAAGCCGCTGTTGTGTAAAAGTAAATTTCTGATTGTGATGTTCTGCTTTCCCTGTTTACCGAATTTCGGTAAGTATTTTACTACTTTATCATCAAGCTTAAATAAACCTCTATCGTAACAAAGCATTGTAGCGGTTGTGGTTGCTATTACTTTAGTAACCGAGGCTAAATCAAAAATAGTATTGGTTTGCATCGGAGCGGATAGAGGATCATAGATCAAATGACCGAATGCTTTTTTGTGTAATACTCTTCCGTTTTGAGCAATCAGCATTACCGCGCCTGGAAAAGCCGAATCTCTAATCGCTTTTTCAATTAGGGTATCAACCGATGAAAAATTAATGTGGCGATAATTGTTTTCGACCAAAGATGATTGGGATACCGACAGCCCGTCTCCCGCTTTAAAATTCGTGTTCGGAATTGCAACCGGTAATTTCCCTTGAATGGTAATTTTACCGCAAACGGCTTTAGCTAATGCTTCTTCTACTACTTCCGAATCGCCATAATTACAGAGAAAAGTTTTAATCTCCGGGAATGAGGTTAATACGTAAGGACTTCCGTGAGACAACCAGACCATAGGTCTTTTTAATTTTATTACCTGAGAAACAAATTTTTTCTGTGCGTCCGTCAATCCTATCTTCCCGGAATTTAACCGGATGCGTGTGTATGTTGAGAGAAGAATAACATCTGATTTTTGAACTGCCTTTATCCCCACATTGAACTCTTTTTTAGTTGATCTGTTTGTTAAGACCACCGACGATATATTTTTTAATTGATGTTCTATCATCGAATTAAACTCATCGCCGGAAGCTGCGCGTCTCTCTTCAATTATGGTTACATGAAGAATTTTTTTCTTAACATTAGAAGAAAGGGGGAGGAGATGTTCATCATCTTTAACCAGTGTAATAGCTTCCTCTGCCAATGTTCTTGCAACTGATTGATGTTCGCTGCTATTTAACGTAGAAGAGAGTTTATCAATCGAGACAGTTTTCACTTCCGATAATCCCGCCCATCTTTTTGCAAGAAAGATTTTTCTAACGGATTCATTGAGTCTCTCTTCCGAAATAATTCCCGAATGGACAGCTTCAATAATAGCTGTCGCGGCTTCATCCACATCTTTGGGATAAAGAAGGATGTCGCATCCGGCATTAAACGCAGCAACAGAAGCATCAGCGGTAGTAAAAGAATTCGTTATCGCCCGCATATTTAATGCGTCGGTAACGATCAGTCCTTTGAACCCTAATTCATTTTTAAGCAGACCCGTTACAATCTTTTTTGATAAGGTTGCGGGGAGTGAATCGGAATCAAATGCCGGAACAGCCAGATGCCCGACCATAATTGACATGATTCCGTTTTCAATTTCTTTGATGAAAGGTTTTAACTCAACCTGAAAAAGTTCTTTCCTGCTTCCCGAAATAATTGGCAAATCTCTATGCGAATCAACCGAGGTATTTCCATGTCCCGGGAAATGCTTTCCGGTTGCAAGCAGGTGATTTTCCTGCATCCCGGAAACCATCGCGTTTCCAAGTTTAATAACAGTAGAAGTATTTTCACTAAATGAACGAACATTAATTATCGGATTTTCTGGATTATTGTTCAAATCAATTACCGGGGCAAAATTATAGAAGACACCCGATTCGCGGCTTTCCCGTGCAATGATTTCCCCCATCTGGTGCGTGAGAGCCTCATTATTAGCGGCTCCGAGCGCCATGTTCGAAGGGAAAATCGTTCCGCCTTTGGCACGAAAAGAAACCCCGTTTTCATAGTCGGCGCTAATCAACAAAGGATGTTTTGAAATTTTTTGCAGTTCATTTAGAAGGACGGCTTGTGCGTAAACTTCATTTTGATAAACAATAAACCCGCCGACTTTCACATCATTTACATAATGAAGAATTTTCTGAAAAATAGTATCTTCTTCAGTATAAAATCTGCTGCTTATTGCCGGGAAAATAATCTGCCCGGCTTTTTCTTCAATCGTCATTCCAGAAAGAGTTTTTTCGACCCAATCATCTTTTAAAGAAAAAAGAGAAACATCACTAATTTTGTAGAGTGAATCGAGAGAAATGCCTTTTGAAAAAAGATGTGTCTTAAAAGTGAAGGAGGTTCCGGCAAAAAAAATCGCAAGGGTTAGTACAAGCAAAACAACTCGAATAAATCTGTTTTTCTTACGCGATAGTTTCATTTTTTTCTTCTTCGATTGTAGGGATAAAGAGAAGCGAAAGAAGTCCCGGAACAGCCATAAGTATCACGATGACAAAAAATATTTTATATCCAACAGCTTGCTGAATGTATCCGCTTACCAGACCGGGAATCATCATCCCGAGCGCCATAATACCGGTTGATATTGCGTAATGAGAAGTTTTGTAAATCCCGCGAGAAATATACATCAAGTAAACCATGAAAGCGGTAAAACCTAAGCCGTATCCAAATTGTTCAATTGCAACTAACGGGTAAGCGAGATAGACCGGTGGCTGTGCTATCGCCATGTAGAGATAAGCTGCGTGAGGAACATTTAAAATAATAGCCATTGGCCAGATACATCTTTTCAGTCCGTATTTGGAAATTATCCAGCCGCCGAGAATTCCGCCGAAAATTAAACTTAATACTCCTACTGTTCCATACACAATACCAACTTCCGAAGTTGAAAGACCAAGCCCACCGGCTGCATGGTTATCGAGGAGAAACGGTGAAGCTAATTTTACGAGCATCGCCTCACCGAAACGGTAGAATAAAATAAAAAAGATAATACCGTAAATGCCTTTTTGTTTAAAATATTCTTTGAAAATTTTGATAAATGGAGCGCCTTCGGAAATCTCTTTCGGGGTTCTTTTATTATCTACCGAAGGATAGGGAAGAATGAACTTGTGGAATAAGAAGATTAATAAAAAAATTGCACCTGAGAAAGCAAAGACGATAGTCCAACTAAGCGGAATATCACCTAAAGAATTTTCCAATTGACCCGCAAAATAAACTAAAAATCCGGAGCCGAAGATCATGGCAACACGATAGAACACCGAGCGAATGCCTACAAAGAGCGCTTGATCTTCCTTGGAGAGCGCCAGCATATAAAAACCGTCAGCCGAAATATCATGCGTTGCAGAAACAAAGGCGGCGATAATAAAAGCAAAGAGTGACACGATAAAATAATTTGGCAAGTGGAGAGCAAAAGCGGTAAATCCAAAACATCCCGCCAGAGTAATTTGCGTGAGAAGTATCCAATTCCTTTTTGTGGAATAAAGATCAACCAACGGTCCCCAAAGCATTTTCAAAACCCACGGAAGATAAAGCAGGCTGGTCCAAAAAGCGATTTGAGCATTATCCACACCCATTCGTTTGTAAAGAATTACTGAGACCGTGTTAACTAAAATATAGGGAACGCCTTCAGCAAAATAGAGCGTGGGAATCCATGACCAGGGGTTTCGTGATTCAACTTTTGAGAATGCCATACTGACCTTAGTTAGTTTTTAAATATTCTTGTGCCATTAAAACTGCTCCGTATTCCGGGGGATAATCGGGAGGTTTAACCCGGCAATTAGGAATCTGTTCTTTTATTTTTTTTGTGAATAAGTCTGAATAAAAGTTTTTACTGCTCAGGATCCCACCAATAAAAGCAATTGACATCACTTCTTCACATATCATTTTATTCATGGCGATGATGTGGAGGATCAATTCATCCGTCTCCGAGTCAATAATTTCAACGGCGGTTTTATCTCCAATTTCCGCAGCCAACAATACAAGTGGTGTCGGCGATGCAATATCAAAATTATTTTTATAAACTTCAGTTATTAATTTTTCGGATGAAGAGATGCCGAAATTTTCGCTGATCAATTCCGAGAGAATTGTTTTCTCACCTCTCCCGTCAAAACTTTTAGCAATTGCAGTAAGCGCTTTCTTCCCAATTGAATACCCGCTACCCTCATCTCCGATAAATCTTCCGAATCCGCCGACTCGATGAACGTTCCCTGCTTTATCTTTTCCGAACATAATTGATCCGGTGCCGGCAATTAAAATGCTGCCGGGCTTTCCGCTAAAGGCACCTTCAAGAGCAATTCTAGCATCACTTTCTACGCGGAAATTTTTAATGGAAATATTTTTTTTTTGAAGAAAAGATTGGAAATCATTTTCGAGCAGTCCGGCATCACTTCTTCTTCCGGCTCCGGTAGTTCCAAGGAGAACTGCCGAAATATCTCCGTACGAAAAGTTAAGATAATTGCTGCATGAATCAATTAATTCCAAAATGGTTTCAGAGACTTTTGCCGTGCCCAGAATTAAAAAATTAGATGGTCCGGCAAAACACTCGAATAGTTTTTCCCCCTGAAGATCAGTTAGAACGGCGTGTGTTTTTGTGCCGCCGCCGTCAATTCCTATTAAAAAGCTCATAAGCAGTTAAAATTTTTTGATAAGCGAAAATAGGAAAAAAGTTGGTGGGAACGAAAAGGGGGAGGTGAATTAAATCATTTTTATGAAGATAATAGTGGCTAAAGTAATTAGCGCAACTTTCCAAAGTATGCTGAAAGCAAATCCTTTGAATCGTTTTACTAAGTTTTCGGGACGCGCAATGGAGATATTTGCTTCATCCCGGATGTAATCGCCGTCTTTAATAGTCCATTTATGATAGTTGTTCATTTTTCTTTCTTAATTTTCTGTATGTAAAATAGCTTATTGTTCTGATTCTAATTGCCAACTATATCACAAATAATAGGGTTGGTATGTCCGTTGAGAAGTAAAAAGGATTTTTTCTTCCAGTAGAATTCTGATATTTTACTTCTAAAGTTTTAAACAATAAAAGATACATAAAGGTTTCATGGATTTAGAGAAATATTTCGCCCCTTTTCGCGAACAAACTATCGGGTACGATCAAACATTTCTTTCTCCTTTCGGCGAACAGAAATTACTTTACGCGGATTGGATTGCCAGCGGTAGATTGTACAAACCGATTGAAGATAAAATTACAAATCAATTTGGACCGCTTGTTGGCAATACTCATTCCGAAGCGAGTGAAACCGGAACTGCGATGACTGCGGCTTATCATCACGCAAAAGAAATTATTAAGCAGCATGTCAATGCGAATAAGGACGATATCATTCTTTGCGCAGGTTCCGGAATGACGGGAGTGGTGAATAAATTTCAGCGAATTCTTGGTTTGCGTGTTTCAGAGCAGTTAAAAGATTTTTTCACTCTCCCCGAAGAATTAAAACCGGTAGTTTTTATCACCCACATGGAACATCATTCAAACCAGACTTCCTGGCTTGAAACCATTGCTGATGTTGTCATTCTTCCACCGAATGAAGAAGGATTAGTTGATTTGGAGAATCTGGAAGATTTGCTTGAGATACATAAAAACAGAAAATTGATTATCGGTTCATTTACGGCAGCTTCAAACGTAACGGGAGTTCAAACGCCGTATCATCAACTTGCAAAGCTGATGCATGCTTACGGCGGTTTTTGCTTTGTCGATTTCGCATGCGCAGCACCTTATGTTAACATTAACATGCACCCGGCAAATGAAGACGAAAAACTCGATGCGATTTTCTTTTCGCCCCATAAATTTCTCGGCGGACCGGGAACTGCCGGAATTTTAATTTTTAATTCTAAACTTTATAAGAATAAAATTCCCGATGACCCGGGCGGCGGAACAGTTGATTGGACAAATCCCTGGGGAGCGCATAAGTTTGTTTCAAGCATCGAGTTACGAGAAGACGGTGGAACTCCTCCATTTCTCCAAACTATTCGCGCCGCGCTTGCAATAAAATTAAAAGAAGAAATGGGAGTTGAGAATATTTTAAGAAGGGAAGAAGAACTTGTAAAAATGGTTTTTACCGAACTGAAAAAACTTCCGAAACTTCATCTTCTCGCTGAAAATATAAATCACCGGCTTGGAGCAATTTCTTTTTATGTGGATGGAATTCACTACAATTTAATTGTAAAAATTTTAAATGATAGATATGGAATACAAGTCCGTGGCGGTTGTTCTTGTGCAGGAACGTATGGGCATTATCTGTTGCATGTTTGCCCGGTTCAATCTCAACACATTACCGAACAAATTTCTCACGGCGACCTATCCGAAAAACCAGGCTGGGTGCGCTTATCTTTACATCCCACAATGACGAATGAAGAAATTTATTTTATCACCAACGCAATAAAAGAAGTGATCGAAAATATCTCAACATGGAGCAGCGATTACGACTATTACGTAGAACAAAACGAGTTCTTCCACAAAAATGCAACGGATGAATTGAAGAGGAAAGTGGAAGAGTATTTTGAGATAGGATAGTTTAAAAGGTAGAGAAGGGTAAATTTAAATGAAATGTTATATGGGGATTATTATCTAATCACTTTTTTATCCATGTGTATTTCATGCTGCCATTCAGAAGGATTTTCAATAGCAGACAAAACCCCTTTAATTTTTGACAATTTCGATAACGCATTGTACATAGCGTTTCCACGATCCATCGAAGTTTTATCATCTGACTTTATCGTAACTTCAACAGCAATTTCTTTTCCTTCTTCCAACTCAACCGGAGGAGGAACGATCCAGCGAATAGTATTACCTGTAATAACAGCTTGATATCTTTGTTGCATCTTAAAAACCTTTTCCTTTCATCGGCAACTTATAAAAACAATGTTTTCCTTGCAAGGAAATAAAAAATGCAACGGATGAATTGAAGAAGAAAGTGGCAGAATTTTTTGAGTTTGAGCGACGGGAAATTTTATTTTTCTCTTGTTTACCACACTCTATGGGTTCAGCCCACCTTAGCCAAAGGCTGATAAATC
>Ga0210009_1000564_pt1 | contig 40312 bp, 38 predicted proteins | sample CryGeyCG2114_065_FD_185457 | JGI IMG/M metagenome (GOLD analysis project Ga0210009, IMG submission 185457) | Groundwater microbial communities from aquifer - Crystal Geyser CG12_big_fil_rev_8/21/14_0.65 (SPAdes) (version 2) | ecosystem: Environmental > Aquatic > Deep subsurface > Groundwater ...
GTGGGCTTTTTTCAAAACCATTGGTTTCTACCTCGCTTTTGCTGTTTATATGGTGATCGAATTTGTGATGATCAAGAGAGTGATGAATCGCTTAAAATATCAATCTATGATTTTCCAAGCTGGTAAGAGCCAAGAATCTTCACCAGATGACCAGCGCTGAGAATTTCTTGTAAGCCAATTTGCATTTCTTTTGAATCTAATCCTGATTGGACATCGACAAAGAAAATATACCGAAAGGGGTTATTGGGTATCGGACGTGATTCAAGTCGGGTTAAATTCAATTGGTGGTTTTTAAAATAGCCTAATATTTCAAGCAAAGCACCAGCTCTGTGCTCAGTTGAGAAAGCTAATGAAGTTTTATTTGCTTCTTCTATTTTTACTTTTTCACGAGAGAGAGCAAGAAAGCGAGTAATGTTATTCTCTTGGCTTTGAATATTCTCTTTTAAAATAGTAAGACCATAATATTCAGCGCAGAGCTTTGAAGCGATGGCCGCTTGAGTATCATCTTGCGATTCTTTAATAATTTGACATGAACCCGCCGTATCGCGATCAGCAGTAGGGATCATATCGTGCTCACGTAAGAAAGGGCGACATTGGGAAAGAGCAATGGGATGGGAGTGGACGCGTTTAATATTTTCGATCTGAACCCCAGGCTTTGCTAGTAAACAATGTTTAATCGGAAGATAAAGTTCAGCATAAGCGTAAAAATCGTGTTGAAAAAGAAGATCCATATTAACCGCGACATTTCCGGCAATACTATTCTCAACTGGCAAAACGGCGCGATCAATTTCGCCTTTAGATAGGGCCTCGGCCACTTCTTCAGATAAAAGGTATCCGACAGGCTCAATTTCTTTTCCAAAAATTTGATAGATCGCTTCTTCGGAATAAGCGCCACGAGTTCCTTGGAATCCAATCCTCATCATGATTGGACCTTCTGATCTATGGTTGAGAGTGATTTGATAAAATCTTTGCGCATCTCTTTGGCATAGCGGTTATAGTGATTCATATCTTCAAAAAGCTGCCAAGAATCGTTGACAACGGTTTCTAAAATTTTCATCAAACGACGGTAGCCTTTGGTATCTATCTCAAGATCTTTCGCTCCAAACTCCACTAATCCGCGCCCCACAAAATGGGTCAGAATGAGTGAGTGAGCAATTTGGCGATCATGTTCTTCCGGTGTGCAAGTAATAGTGTGCAGACCATGAGTCTGTAGATAATTGTCTATATTCTTTAATTTCTCTTCCGCAATACGGACAGGGCAAAGAACGATTTTTGATCCATAGAGAGTCAGCTTGGCAGAATCAGGACCAAACATCGGATGGGTTCCTAAAATTTCACAATGTGCTGGCAGGATTTCTTTCATCCACTCAACAGGGGCTTCTTTCACTGAACAGGTATCAATGACGAGAGTTCCTGGTTTAATAAAAGGGGCCATTGCGGTGAGAGTTTTTTTCATCTCTGAGATTGGCACGATTGGCATGACGACATCGCTGGAAGCTACTTCTTCTAAGGCGAGGGCATGGGCTCCAACACTTTCAATTTCTTTTTGAAGTCCACGAATATCATAAACTGATAAATTTGAATCTTGGGCCAAATGCTTGGCCGCTAATGAACCTAATCGACCAAAACCTATGATTCCTATTTTCATATCAACTCACAAAACCGATTTTATTTTTTCAAATCCTTCACGGATTTCATTCTCGCTTGGGGCATAACAAATTCGAAGATAACCGGGAGAACCAAAGGCTGATCCAGGGAGAATGGCCACGCCAGCTTCTCTTAAAATAAATTCAGCAAAAGCAATGTCATCGGCATACTTACCGGCAATCATTTTACTTACATTAGGCCAGAGGTAAAAAGCGCCTTGAGGCTTTTCCATGTCCGGAAAGATTTGTGAAAAGAGGTCGAAGGCCAAATCGCGACGCTTTTGCATCAGAGCTACCATATCTTTTATTATTTTTTGATCCATTTGCAGAGCTTGCAAAGCTCCGTATTGAGCAAAGGTACAATTGTTACCTGTGAGATGACCTTGCAATTTACTAACGGCAGAAATAATCTTCTCGCTGGCCAACATGTAGCCTAGGCGAAAGCCAGTCATGCAATAATTCTTTGAAAAACTTTGGACTGATATTGTTCTTTCAAAAGCGTCCTCGCTGAATGAACCCATATGCACAGGTTTTAAACCATCAAAGAGAATCGCTTCGTAAGCTTCATCTGAAATAACATAGAAATCATGCTTCTTCGCAAGTTCTGCTAATTGGCGAAGGTCCGCTTCCGAATACACGGCGCCTGACGGATTATTAGGAGAATTGATAATCACAACTTTTGTGTTTGGGGTAATGGCCTTCTCAATCGCTGCGAGATCAAGTTGATTCTTGCGAGTCTCCACGTAAACGGGAATTCCCCCTGCAAGGCGAACACTTTCAGGAAAGGTTACCCAGTAGGGTATAGGAATGATGACTTCATCACCAGGGTTTACTAGAGTTTGAAAAATATTATAGAGAATTTGCTTTGAACCATTTGAGATTAGAACATTTTTGGAAGTCATTTTCTTGGTATGAAGGTCATTATGTCTAGCACAAATGGCCTGGCGCAATTCTTCAATTCCTTCCACCAAAGAATAGCGAGTGCGTCCTTCTTTGAGGGCTTGACGAGTAGCTTCTACAATAGGTGAGGGAGTATCGAAATCGGGTTCTCCAACATTAAGGCCAATTACTTTCTGACCTTCTCTTCGCAGTTGATTAACAACTGCGGCAAGTTTAATACTCTTGGACTCTGCTATGCCTGCGACTCGATCAGCAATGCTTTTCATTTATTTTGGATCCTCGTTGAAACTGTTTAGAATTTTTGTCTGGTGACGAACAGATTCATCATGGATGATATTGAAGACTTCATCAATATATTTTTTTGCGAGACCAAGCTTCAAAGCAGAATCTTCACGTGCTTTTAACATTTGATCCATACGATGAACTTGAAAAGCCGTAATTTGACCTTTCTTTTTAAGTTCACCAATTTCAGAGACGATTTTCATTCTGTTAGCGAGAACTTCAATCAATTCATTATCAAAGCGGTCAATTCTAGAACGCAAAATTTCAAGCTCATGTTCAAGGTTGCGATCACTTGAAAATTCCGTTCTCAAAGAAAGAGATTTAATGATTTGATTAAGCATTTCAGGAGTTACTTGTTGAGAAGCATCTGACCATGCGGCATCTGGGTTCGGATGAGTTTCAATCATGAGACCGTCCATATCGATGTCGAGTGCTTTTTGAGAAACTTCAAGAATCATATCGCGACGTCCAGTAATGTGACTTGGATCGCAGATCAAAGGCATTTCCGGTAAACGACGTTTTAATTCGATTGGCAATTTCCACATCGGCTCATTTCTATAACGACTTTTTTCGGCAACAGAGAATCCTCTATGGATCGCTACTAGTTTTTTAAGACCTACGGCCTCAAGTCTTTCAATCGCTCCTAACCATAAAGCAAGGTCGACGTTAATTGGATTTTTGATCATGACTGGAATATTTGTTCCTCGAAGAGCATCTGCAATTTCTTGTACACTAAATGGATTCACTGTTGTACGAGCGCCAATCCACAAAATATCGACACCATATTTTAAAGCAAGTTCCACGTGACCAGCATTGGCAACTTCTGTTGCTGTCAATAAACCTGTTTCTTCTTTCACTGTTTTTAGCCATGGAAGAGCGACTTCTCCGTGCCCTTCGAAGTTGTTGGGACGCGTTCTTGGTTTCCAAATACCTGCTCTAAAGATACGAACATCTTCGATTTGAACCAGTTCTCTGGCGGTCGTGAGCATTTGTTCTTCACTCTCTGCACTACAAGGACCTGCGACGACTAAAGGCTTCTTTAGGTTAGGGATCCACTTGTTCAATGCGATAATGCTCATGACAACCTCTTTGATAAGTAACGTTTAATAGGCATTTAAAAGCAAGATTCATGCCTAAAATTTAGGGCCAACGACCTGAAAAATGGTCGTCTCTATGTCGATACTTTATACAGTGACTATCTCCTTGGATAGATCGACAACGGTATCGCTGACATAAGTTTAACTTATGACAATTAATATTGTTATATATTGTCAAAGTGCCGAGCTTCCCTCAAAATGGCGCTCATTAACAGTAAAAGGAGCTACCAATGAAGTTCATCAATCCTGAAATCGAAACCTATGCCATTGATCACTCTACAAAGCCCAGTGAAGCTTGCAAGAAATTAGAGCTACACACTCGGGAAGTTGAACCGATGTCACGCATGCTGATTGGAGAAATGGAAGGTTCGTTGATGGCCAGTCTTATTAAGTTAAGCCGAGCTGAGCGCATCCTAGAGATCGGAACTTTTACTGGATATTCTGCGCTGGTGATGGCCGAAGCCCTTCCTCCCAATGGAGAGGTGGTGACACTTGATATTGAGCAGAGAGACTATACTCAAAGTTTTTGGGATCAATCAACTCACGGCTCTAAAATACGCTTTATCAAAGGACCTGCTCTAGAGACGATCTCAACCCTTGAAGGAAAGTTCGATTTGATTTTCATTGATGCTGATAAAACGAATTATCTCAATTATCTCCAAAAAACATTGCCGATGCTCTCTGCTCATGGGGCCTTTGTTATAGATAATGTACTTTGGAGTGGAAAGGTTTTACTTCCTGCCTCAAGTGACGATGCCTCTACTGCAGCTCTTCAAGTTTTTAATGATTGGGTTTCATCTAGAAGTGACTTGAGAGTGACGATGCTACCAGTAAGAGATGGAGTCAGCTTGATCCAAAAAAGTGGGCATTAAGATCGGCAAGAAGTTCGCAATTCCACAGTCTTAGCAGTCTCACTGAAGCCTTTTTGGAGATCATCCGATAAAGGTACATAATAGAGAGAGGAGACTGCGCTATGGTGACAAGAAGAGAAATCCTTAAGAAAGCTGGTTTTACTGCCTTGGTTGCAGGTGTTTTTGCGCCAAAGATTATGGCCCGTGAACTTGAGTTTTTTTCGAGAACTTCTCCCAATACCATTATTCTTGGAGAAGATGAGCAATCGCGTTTACAAGCGCTTCATCACTTTTATCAAACACATGGAACTGAACTTGATCCTAAAGTGATTAAGCAGGACCTCTTTAAAACGCAGAATTCTTCACAAATGATTTCAAAGCTTGAAGAAGGATTCAAAAAAGAATGTTATCTTATGCAAGCCGATCCCAAGAATTTGGATCAGAAGACTCTTCAGTTTTTGCAAAGAAATTTCACCGTCATTTACGTTTAGTAGCGATCAGTCGCTTCAATCAAAGCTTCGGTAATTCCTTTTTCGCTTAAAGAATGCCCAGCATCTCCAACCATGACGAATTCGGCTTCCGGCCAGGCTCGATGAAGCTCCCATGCGGATTCTGCCGGACAAACCACATCATATCGACCTTGCACAATGATTCCTGGAATTTTGCGAATCTTATCTACGTTATCAAGAATCCAATTTTCACTATCGAGAAAAATTTTGTTTGTAAAATAATGGCATTCAATTCTGGCAAAAGCGTCGGCAAAGGCATCGCCACCGAAGCGATCAATCATTTTAGGATCAACCATTAACTTTGACGTTGAACCTTCCCATTGCGACCAAGCTTTCGCTGCTGCTGCTCGAACTTTGGCATCGGGGCTGGTGAGACGTTTATGATAAGCTGAAACCAAATCATGGTGCTCATCTGCTGGAATAGCTGCTAAATACTTCTCCCACATATCAGGGAAAATTTTGGAGCAACCTTCCTGGTAGAACCAATCAATTTCTTTTTGCCGACACATAAAAATTCCGCGCAAGAAAAGAGCAGTACACTTTTCGGGATGGGTGATTGAGTAGATGAGAGTAAGAGTCGAACCCCATGAGCCACCAAACACTGCCCACTTTTCAATACCAAGGTGCTCACGTATTTTTTCAATATCTGAAACCAGATCCCACGTGGTGTTTTCTTTAAGCTCAGCAAAAGGAGTCGATTTTCCACAACCTCTTTGATCAAATAAAATAATTCGCCATTTTTCAGGGTTAAAATAACGGCGATATGAGGCATCTACTCCACCTCCAGGACCTCCGTGGAGAAAGACAACTGGGCGCCCCTTCGGATTTCCGCACTCTTCAAAATAAACGGTGTGCAGTTCTGATACTTTAAGAAAACCATGATTGAAAGTTTCAATTTCGGGGTAGAGGTTGGCCACAAATAATCTCCTGAAAAAATTGTCGTCATCTTATCAATCGGAGTAGGATAATTCAATGGATCAGCACTTCATCTTAACGCAACAATTTCGGGACCAAAACGGTCATGCCACTGTGCAAACTTGGACATTGTCCGGAAACGGACAGAGGCGATTATGGCAACATCCCTTAAAGATTGAGTTGTGGACATCAGCTCCTCTAAGCACTTCAGTTCAAACTGATTGGAAGTCGTTGGAAGGCAAAACAATGTATAAGGCCGAGTTTGAAACTTATGCCGCTTTCCGCGAAGCTCGTGATCAAGCTCGGGCGCAAGGAATTGATTGTTTTGAATCCGACGTCAGACCCAATGAGAGTTGGATGATGGAGCAGGGATTAACAACCTTTATTAATGTCGATGAGAAAGATAAGTGGAAACCCTGTGAACAAACTCGAATGCCGACGTTTAAAGTTCTCTCTTTTGATATTGAAACTTTAAAAAATGGGCAAGTCGCTTCTATTGCCTTTTATTTTGTCGATGGCGATAAGATAGAGAAGTGGGTTGCGATACAAGGGACTGCGTTAGAGGATTCGCCAGAGAGAGTCTCATTATCAGACGAAAAAAAACTTCTTATACATTTTGTTCAAATCATTCAAAAAAATGACCCCGATCTGATTATTGGTTGGAATGTCATTGGATTTGATCTCTTTTTTTTAGAAGCTCGCTGTCGTCATTATGGAATTGATTTTAGGCTAGGTCGATCGCAAGAAGTATCGCGCTTCTTTCAATTAGGACAACGTCAGTTTATTCGGATTGAAGGCAGAGTTGTTCTCGATGGCCCAGATACCTTGCGTTCTCATTTTTTTAATTTTGAAAGTTTTAAATTGGAATCCGTGGCGCAAGAATTATTGGGAACAGGTAAACTGATTACAGAAGCAGATGGTGATAAGTGGACTGAGATCGAACGACAGTATTATCAAAGTCCTGAAGATCTTTGTCGTTACAATCTTGTCGATGCCCAGCTCGTTTGGGATATTTTTGTAAAGACTGATTTACTGGGCTTGATAACTGAGCGCTCTCGTATATCGGGAATGACTTTTGAGCGAATTAATTCCTCAACTGGCGCTTTCGATTACGCTTTTTTACCTGAACTTCACCGTTACAAAATTAAAGCCCGCGATGTTTTATCCAGCGAAGAGGCTGAAGGTCATAAAGGCATCATGGGAGGGCTCGTTCTTGATCCGGTCGCCGGTATTTATCAATCCATCTCGGTTTATGACTTTCGATCTCTTTATCCTTCACTCATTAGAACTTTTCACATTGATCCGCTGGCACGTGCTCGAGCTCAGGAAGGAGATATTGTTTTACCTAATGAAGTAAAGTTTTCAAGAACTGATCACATTCTTCCCGCTGTTATCGGAAGATTACTTGAACGAAGAGCGATTGCGCAAAAAGCTGGTCAGAAGGAAATGTCACAAGCGATCAAAATCCTTATGAACAGTTTCTACGGAGTACTTGGGAGTTTAGGGTGTCGATTTTACGATCCTTATGTTGCTGGAAGTATAACCGCCACTGGGCAATGGGTTTTAACCCAAACAAAAGAATTTCTTGAAAAGAATAAAAATTTTCCTGTCATTTATGGAGATACTGATTCGCTCTTTGTTCAAATGAGTGGTGAATCAAAAGACATATTAAAACGCTCTCAAGATTTGGCCACTGAACTCAATCTCTTTTGGAAATCAAAAATTGAGAATGAATTTAAAACAGAGAGCTATTTAGAAATAAAATTTGAGAAAAATTTCAGCTCTTTTATTTGTCCTCAGATGCGATCTGGTGGAGCTGGCGCTAAAAAGCGTTATGCCGGATTTAAGCTTGAAGAGTCAGGTTCAGAAAGTCTAGAAATCGTAGGTCTTGAATATGTGCGTTCGGATTGGACAGATCTTGCCAAAACTTTTCAGTTCCAACTTTTATCTCGTGCTCTCAAGGGAGAGGATGTCGAAAAATATATCCAATTTTTTGTGGAAAAAATTGAAGAAAATCCATTGGAGTCTTTTATTTATAAGAAGCGATTAAGCAAACCACTAGATGAATATGACAAAACTCAGCCTCCTCACGTTAAAGCCGCCCTCAAGTATCGTGAAAAAAATTTACCGGTCCCACGGACCATTGAATATGTTGTCACTCTTCAAGGACCCTGGGCCTATGACCTCAAGCCACCCCATCTGGATTATCAGCACTATATTGAGAAGCAATTGAAGCCTTTGGCCGATGCTATCCTTTCTTTGTTTGGAAAAAAGTTTGATGATTGCGTTTCTGGCGGGCAGTTGAGCTTGTTCTGATCATTTCCAAAGAGTAAGATAGAGTTATGAAAATATTGTTATCATTTCTTTTTATTTTTTCCGTTCAAGCTGCAGAGATTACTTTCGAGCCTTATATTGGGCCTTATCTTTTTGGAACCTATTCTGATGGAAGCTCTAGCAGTATTTCGGGTTTTGGAATCGGAGCAAAAGGAGGATTCTTTTTTGCAAAGTCTTTTATTGCTGGACTTGAATTGACGACAGCTGCCTTAGAAGCTGATAAAAATCCAAAAGAGAACCACGAGGAACAAGGAATCGGAGTTTTTGGTGGGATGATCGTTCCCGGAGTGCCCATCAGGGCTTGGATGACTTTTTACCCCGTTTACATTTCTCGCATTGGTGGAGGACGACGTATTGATGGTTCAGCTTTCAAGCTAGGTCTAGGCATTTCTCCCTTTCCACTGCCGATAAGCTTTAATATGGAATATTTAATGGCAACATTTGATGATCAGCAGGTAAATGGTAGAACTGAGACTCTCACTCCGGAAGCAAGTTCTCAAAACCTGATGGTCAATGTATCATTTCCCTTATCAACTCCACTTTAGAGGCCTGATATGATTCGTTTACTAATTGATCTCTATATTTTCATTCTTATCGCTGATGTGATTTTGAGTTATCTTCCTCAGTTTCGTTATAAAAATTGGGCCGTGATGATAAAAAAAATTGCAGACTACACTTGTGCTCCGGTGAGAAAAATTATGCCACCAGATTTGCCTTTTGATTTTTCTCCAATGGTGGTCATCGCACTTTTAAAATTAATTGAAGTTCTCTGGTAGCTCGACTTGTCATTTATCCCCAAGTACGATTAAAATAGTAAGTAATCCTCCTATCAAGGAAGAGAAAAGGGGATGATGTGAGTTATTTAAACTTTGATCAGTTAGCGCTCGAGACATTTGAGTTAGGAAAAAAATTAGGACAACTTCATCGTATGGAACAATTCAGCGATGATTTGCTTGATCAAATCGACCGAGATGCCTTCTGGAAAGAGGATCAGCTCGAAATTCCAAATACTATTCCATCGCAAACAAGAGCAGAATTTGATTCTTTTCCAAGCTCTCCTGGTCTGCTTTTTAAAATCGAACAAGGGGCCAATACTTTTTGTTTGAGGGCCATGCCCAGTGATGATCTCAACGATGATGCTGTTGATGTGATTGAAGGCAATCGCCAATTGCGCCACCAACTTAGATTCGATGAAAATGCAACTCGCGACGATATTTCTCAACAATTGCTCTACTTTGAAACTCCAATAAGGGAAAATGCCGAAGTCTTAGTTGAAACTCTCTGCAATAGACGCTTTCCTTTGCGAGAAAATCAATTGTGCAATATCTCAGATCCTGGACATAGCTGGTGGCTTGAAGAAAATGCTCAACAGCTAACAGTACACTTTAGAGCTCCTTCAATTGAAAGAGAGAAAGAATATCTTGAATTAGGACCATTAGGGGATTCTCGAATGGCCATTTCCCGTTTTCAACGCTTGGCCCCAAATCTTCAAAGAATGATGCCTACGCTTTCGATTGATCATAATGATCGTTGCTTAAATTTTAAGGTCAATGGGAGTGATCTTCTCACTAGTTTGAAGAAAATGTTCAGAGATGGGGACAATGTTTGGAATCAAGATGAAGAAATCAGTACCACTCTTTATCTTTTTCTAGAAGAATTGGCGACAACCAGAAGATTTTGGAAGTTCTTGAGCGGAAAACTTCTCGAGAATCAAAAATAAATTAGTTATTAATTTGCTGACAAATTTTTTCTTTATTAACTGCAATTGAATTAAAGAGAGAATGACAGCTTGGCTTCATGTAGGGTTTTGCATATTTCCTAGCGGTTAATCCTTTGTTGACCAATTCTTCATGAGTATAAAGCGGTCCATTATGGCGTCGATCAATCCTCGTAACACTAGCTCCATATTTAATAGAGAAACTAGGGCATTGCTTATGCAACTCTCTAAAGCACTTTGATACTGCCGAATTCACAGGATAATCATCACTCTTAATTGTTCCTAGAATTTTGCTGCAATCACCATCATTGAAGAGCTCATGAAGCTTTGGGCCCTGTAAGTACTTCGCTTGATTTGTAAGACAAAAGTTTTCTCTCTTTTGAATTGTCATTGTTGAGAGCTGTGTAACGTAATTTCTAAAGACATCCTTGAGATAAGTTTTTTGTAATGGAAAAGAAGCATTGAGCTCAAGTGAATTGGCCGAAGTTTGTGTAAGTCCAGATTCTTCGTTTTTTAAGGATTTATTTTGGGCAGTAATATCTCTTCCTTCTCTAAAATTTCCATCTGATTCTCGTTGTCCTAGCGCGTAGGTTAAAGAATAAGTGGTGATGAGATTGTCCATACTCGCTTCAGACTTCGCCCCATTATTAAATTGTTTTAAACCGAGAGCGTCTTGTGTTCCCATTTTAGGAAGTTGTAAGGCTTGCGAAATTTGATCTCTACCAACAGGAGCACAAATATCTTGAATCATCGAATAGGCAAAAATCCTGGTATAGCTTTTCTTAACATCTGAGTAACCTCCTGCATTTCCAGTAAATACAGAGCGACAACTTTTATCTTGGAGATAAGCTTGTTCAATTAATCCATCAACAAATTGATCATCTTTAATTTGCCGAGTGTCTAGTACGACAATCTCGGGGCATGGATTTCGAGGGGGTGAAACGTAACTATTGATGGTAACTGCTAGTCCTTCATCTTTGACTCTTCTAAAAAAATCAGCTTCTTCCATTTTTTCATTTCGCTCGGCCAAAGTTTCTTTTCTTCTGTTTTCAAAAGTCGTAGTCGTTTCAAAACCATTATCTTGAAATGGACTTTGCGAATTGGGATCGTTAACACACGATTGGCCAATAAATAAGATGAATAGAAAAAAGAAAAAGAGCGCTTTTATACCGATCCCCACAACAAGATTTACCTATGTTAGATCGGAATTAAATGATGCTTACTTGATTTTAAAACCCATTTCAGCGAATCCCTGATAAGACATGTCAATCATTGTAGAGGATGCAGTTTGAGTAACAGGCTTTTGACTTGAAAGGGCATGAAGATCTTGGTTTTTGGCCACGTTTACTTGACCCATTTTGTTTTGAGCAGAGACAACACCTTCGCAGACACACAAGTAAGTGTCCTTCTCACTTTCTTGAACATAAAATTTTGTTCCTCTTACGCCCATTGAGATGTTTTTCGTCTTCACTTCCATGTCAGTAGAGGAGTTTTTCTTTTTATAAGCGAAGAACATCCCTTTTAGAAGCTGAACAATGTTCTTCGGCTTCTTTAAGTTCTTTGGTTCCTCGATGACTATCTCTCCATCTTTAAGCATGACCATACTTTGATCTTGAAATTTTACTTGGATAAACGTTTTCGCCCCTAGCGCCTTGATGACGTCACCATACTGAAGGATCGACGATTTTGTAACGGGCTTGTTATTAACCAGAACTTTTCCACCGAGACGAACAACCTGAATGTCTTGAGCAAAAAGCGTGAAAGAAAAGAGAAGTGTCGCTATTAGTGAAATTGTTTTTAAATAATTCATAAAGATTTCCAGATTAAAGTTTTTTAAATTGTAGCGAAAGCTTTTTTAAATGAACATGAACAAGCTTTTTGGTCAGCTATTAATTTTTCGATTTCAACTTGTTGATTTCCCGATCTTTGTTACAATAAAAGAGATAACCAGGATGGTTTGATCTTTCAACAGGGACGTTGGCCGTGGACTTTCAATTTAATTCGCAAAATTCACAACAAAACTCAAGCGTTGGCAGTGATCGATTGCAACGAGCAATTGAACGCAATCGTCAAAAGCAAATGAAGAGAATGTACAAAGATGCTGTAGAAATAAAAGCCGCAGAAAGCGTTGGTCCAGCAAAAGTTGTTCCTGATTCTTGGTCGAGTCCTCGTTCTAAGACTGCTTCGAGCAAGGTGACAGATATTGTCCCAACCAGAAGAAGCGTAGGAAAACCTGAAGAGTTTGATTTTCTCGATCGTCCCACTTCAAGAACGCGCGCTCGTTCTGCTGTAAGTTATCCGGTTACCAAAACAACTTCGCGTGCGGTAACTAAAACAACCACAAAAAGAGCAACTTCAAGATCAACAAAAAAATCAGAGAGCAAGCTTTCAGAATGGGGGTTAAAGGCTGGTTGGGTTGTTTTAGGAGTGCTTTGTTTAAGACTTATTTTCTCCAACGGTGGAGTCATTGATTACTATAATAAAAGATCACTTATTAATAATCAGGTCTCTGAATTAGAATCGCTGAAAATGGAAAATAAAAATATTTTAAAAGATATAGATATGCTCGCCCATGATCGTTCTTTTCAAAAAAGAATGGTGCGTGAGCATCTAGGATTTATTTCTTCTGACGAATACTTGATTCTATTTGGTTCGGCGTCTCCGGCTTCTGCCAAATAATTTTATCACCTTCACGAATTGTTTTTGCGATTTGACTGTTGGCCTTTAACTCTAGGACATGGCGGGCAAGATATGTCCGGGTTTGAGCTATTGGGGGATCTTCCGTTCTACCTGGATGGGCCGGGACATTACGCTCTATGGCGATAACCTTCATGTCTTGGTCGAGAAAAATGATGTCGAGGTTAAAGTATGTATCAGGCATCCAGAAGCGTTTCGGCCCCATATTTTTGTAGTAGAAAAGCATGCCTTCTTCGTCTGGAAAATCTTGGTCTTTTAAACCACTTAAGCCCTGTTGCTGTTCTTCAGGTGTAATCGCAAGCTTAACTGTAAGCATTCTGCCGCTACTCAATACGAGATTGGTCTTTCGCACATCGCCAAACGAATCTTTATCACTATTGCAGGCAATAAGAAACGTCAGAGAGAGAAAGATAATGAGCTTTAATGTCTTTTGGGCCATAATGCCCAATCATAATATGCTTATTGCGACTTGGGGAGCAAATCATGGCCGATACTATTGGAAATTTTGGATTATTGAGATCTCATCACTGTGCAGAGCTTCGTGCTGAGCATGTTGGAAGCAAAGTCACTCTTTGTGGATGGGTAAATAAGTATCGTGATTTGGGTGGCCTGCATTTTATTGATATCCGCGACAAGCATGGATTGACTCAATTATCTTTTGAAGAATTTAAAGGCGATTTTTCAATTCTCAAAAAATGTTCACTTGAATCAGTCATTTTGGCCCGTGGTGTAGTGAGGGAGCGTCCCGAGAATGCTCGCAATAACAAAATGGATACTGGAGCAGTTGAACTTCTCGTTTCTGAATTAGAAGTTCTTTCTCAATGCGATATTGATGCCATTCCATTTTTACCGATGGGACCAATTGATGCTTCTGAAGTTTTAAGACTCAAATATCGCTATCTCGATTTGCGTCGTCCTCATTTGCAAAAAATTCTGCAGCTTAGAAGTACAACAGCATTGCGTGCACGAGAGATTTTAATTAATGAAGGCTTCATCGAAGTTGAAACGCCAATCCTTTATAAATCGACACCTGAAGGTGCGAGAGATTATGTGGTTCCATCACGAGTTCACCCGGGACACGTCTACGCTCTTCCTCAATCTCCTCAAACTTTAAAACAATTGTTGATGATTGGCGGAACAGATAAGTATTTTCAAATTTGTCGTTGCTTCCGTGATGAAGATTTGCGTGCCGACCGGCAACCCGAATTTACTCAAATCGATATTGAAGTCAGTTTCCCAACGCAAGAGTATATCAAATCTTTAGTCGAGAAGATGTTGATTCGTCTCTTCGATCTTGAAGCTAATTTTAAAATGACCATGATGTCTTACGATGAAGTGGTTAAACTTTATGGATCAGATAAGCCGGATGTTCGTTACGGCCTGAAGCAAATGATTGTCACTGATCTTTTCACTGACTCTGAATTTGGAGTCTTTGCCAATCCTGCCAAGAATAACGGAATGATTAAGGCCATGTTTATTCCGGCGAGTATGGGCACTCTGGCGAGAAAAGATCTTGATGGACTTACAGATATCGTGAAGCCTCATGGTGGAAAAGGGGTGGCTTTCTTTAGAGTTGAAAAAGGTGAACTCACTGGTGGAGTTTCAAAATTTATTTCAAAAGAAATTTTAAGAGAGCTTGAATCTCGTTCAACTGAAGGTAAGGGAGATGGCATCTGGCTCTTCAATGCCGATACTGATCATGACGTTGTTCACGCTTCTGCCGATGCGGTGAGAAGATTTCTTGCTCGTAAGCTCGAACTGATTAAAGAGGGTTACGCTTTCTTATGGGTCTATGATTTTCCTCTTCTTGAATGGGATAAAGAAAACAATCGCTTTGCAGCGAGACACCATCCTTTTACTTCTCCAAAGAAAGACCAGTATGAAAAATTCTTGAAGGGTCAAAAAGAAGACCTGATGAATATGCCTGCCGAAGCATATGATATTGTTTGTAATGGTTATGAAATTGGTGGTGGATCCCTTCGAATTTACCGCAATGATGTTCAAGATCAAATGTTTAAGATCTTAGGCATGACTCCAGAAGATACCAAACGCCAGTTTGGTTTCTTCATTGATGCTCTCAAATTTGGTACTCCGCCTCATGGAGGCTTGGCCTTCGGCTTCGATCGAATAATCATGTTGTTAGCGAAGACGGACTCCATTAGCGATGTGATAGCCTTCCCTAAAACAACCAGTGCCACGGACTTGATGTCTCAGGCTCCTTCTGAGCCAAGTGATGCTCAATTGAAAGAGCTTCATTTCAAGTGGGATCGTTAGTAATTAATTCATAGTTTGGGACATTCTTAAAAAGCTATGCCTTTTTATGGTATTGAGATTCTTCAATTCAATGGAGAATTTCATGAAAATGACCACTTTTTTAGCTTTGATTTTGTTACTTGCTAGCTGTGGAAAGAGCGAGCTCTCTTCTACTGAAATCCTATCTTCTTCAATTATGAGTGGAACTAAAATTGATTCGAGGGATGAATTGGGAAAAGTGACTGTTGGCGTAACGGACGCTGACTCAACTAAGATTTGCACCGGCTCTATCATTTCATCAAATATTATTCTGACCGCCGCCCATTGCGTGGAAAAGCAAGATGCTAAAAAAATGAGAATTGTTTTTGGATCAAAAATTACCGATTCAAAAAATACTGTAAAAGTAGAAGCTGTTGCAGTTCACAAAGATTATTTTCATAATACTTCAGTTGGAAATGATTTGGCCTTAATCAAAATCGAGGGAACAGTTCCTAGTAAGTATAAGGTTTTGGATATCGAGCGTTCTTCATTGTTGACGTTGGAAAAAGGAACACCAATCCAAGTTGCAGGTTTTGGTAAAAACAAAACAGGTTTTTTTGGTGGGGGAGCTGGAACTCTTAGAAAGGGCCAGGTAAGTCTAGATCAATATAGTGCGGAAGAAAAGCTGCTCGTCCTTGATCAAAGTAATGAAAATGGAATTTGCAATGGAGATTCTGGTGGTGGCGCATTCGTCGAAGTCGACGGAGAGTTGGTTCAATTGGGTGTAAACAGTTATGTTCCAAGTAAGAAAAAAGGCTCATCAACAGGTGACTGTAAGTCGAAATCATATTTAACTAATATTGCTTTCTATCTCGATTGGATTCAAATGACGATGGCGGAGCTGAACTAAGCAGCATCGTTTTCAAAGAGTACAAAAGTATTCTGTGGCTTTTCTTTTTGATTATGCATTTCCTGATACTTTTCTTCGCTAATCACATGCGTTCCAGAGATCCATTCAGGCAATCCCTTTCCTTCTTTGTTAAAAAGCGAGAAAACAAAAAGAGTACAAATACTCATATAGCAGGCAAGTCCACCAATGGATCTCATAAAAGCTTCAAAGATAGTGAGACCATGAAGTGGATCTTTGTTTGAGACGACTCTCACTTTCATTACTGCTTTACCTGGCGATAGACCCTGACCGATATAGAGAGACAGGAAATACAATCCAAAAAAGAGTGTCATGATGAGAGGAAAGTGAACGACTTTCATGTTCTCGTACAATGATCTTTTATAATTTAAGGGAATAAATCGTAGTTTAGATTCAATAAAGAGCATGTAAGTGAGGAGCAAGACTTTTGAAGTTACACCAACAATAAAAAGATCCACAAAAAAAGCGTAGAAGCGTTTGCGAATCATTTTTCTATCGAGCATACCAAATGTCATATGAACTCCTTGTCACACAAGGACTTATCGACATTTACTGCAAGTGTTTGAGTTCTAAATGCCGTTTGAACTCGTAAAGCTTCTGAATGGCCTCAATCGGAGTTAAATGCATGATATCGATGGCCCCAAGCTCTTTTTCGATCTTCTTTAGGTAGGTCGGAATTTCCTGTACAGGTTGGTCAGGAAAGAGCGAGAGCTGGGTAAGGTTCTTATCCTTAGATCTTTTGCAATTTTTGGGAGCTTCTTCTTCTTCGCTTTCAAGCTCAAGAAGCAGATGTTCGGCACGTTTTAATAGCTGCTGAGGAAGCCCTGCAAGCTTGGCGACATAAAGTCCGAAACTCTGACTAGCTCCTTCTTCAATCAAGCGATACATGAATTGAACATTGCCTTGATGATTAAGTGTTTCAACTGTTAAGTTTTTTGCTCCTGATAGTGATGCGGCAACTTCAATCAACTCATGATAATGAGTGGCAAAAAGAGTGAGACCTTTGACGTTATTAACGAAATGTTCAACCAAAGACCAAGCGATAGAGAGTCCATCATAAGTAGAAGTTCCTCGCCCCACTTCATCCAGAATAATGAGACTACGATCAGTTGCGTGACGGAGAATTTCAGCCGTCTCAGTCATTTCTACCATGAAAGTTGATTGACCACGGAGAATATCATCGCTCGCACCTAAGCGTGAGAAGAGATAATCACAACAACCGAGAGTGGCCTTTTTAGCAGGTACGAAACAACCCATTTGCGCTAAAATTTGAATAATAGCAACTTCTCTCATCACCGTTGTTTTTCCGGCCATGTTAGGACCAGTGATGAGACCAAAATAACATTCTTGATCGAGGTGAAGTTCGTGAGGAACGAAGTCTCCTTTTAGAGTAGAGCGAATCAACGGATGCCAGGCTCCTTCGAGGTGGCAAATTTGATACTCAACTATTTCAGGGCGAATAAATTCTTCCTGACGGCATCTTTGCGCCAGAGATTGATAGGCGTCACAAAGTCCGAGATAACTAGAAAGCTCTTGAATATCTTGGCACTTTTCAAGAGTTAGCTGAATTAAGTTTTGAAAAATTTCTCGCTCTAATTTGCTGAGTTTTTCTTTCGCCGTAATCATCTCTTTTTCAAACTCGGCCAACTCATCCGTTTGGTAGCGTTCAGCATTGACTAATGTTTGTTTGCGAACAAATTTCTTTGGCATTTTGTCTGAATGTGTTTTGCTCACTTCAATAAAAAAACCTGCAACATTGTTCGATTTAACTTTCAGGTTTGAAATTCCTGTTTCTTTTCGATAGCGCTCTTCGAGCTTCACCAATTCATCTTCAGCAGAAACGGATATTTTCGCCAAGCGATCGCGAGTTTTATTCACTCCTTGCTTGATCAAATTGCCTTTATCGAGAGAGGCTCCGATTTCATCATTGAGCGTCGCTTGGATTTCTTGGGCCAATTCATCTAAAGCGCTCATCATTTTAGGAGCGAGTTTTGGAAGGGCCTTGAGGTTTTTAGCATTGAGAAGCTTGATGATTTCTTGGGCCTTATTAACGGCGTAAGAAATATTGAGCAGATCTCCACTTGTGGCCTTATTGGTCGCAAGCTTGGCGAGAATGCGGTCGAGATCGCGAATATCACTAAGGAGATCGCGCAGTTCTTGGTGTTTCTTTTCTTGGTTAATAAAAAACTCAATCAGGTCCTGGCGCGATTGAATTTGCGGAATATCTCTCAATGGTTGAGAAACTAAACGCTGCATACTTCTCGAGCCCATGGCAGTTAATGTGCGATCCATAAAGCCTAGGACTGAATCTTTGTATTGATCGCGATGACGAGGAAGGATTTCCAGCCCCATGAGTGTGGGGGCAGATGCTTTCATGGTTTGAACATCACTCTCTAGTCTAAAAGGTTTTACGTGTTGAAAACTTTCCTGAAGTTGAGTTGATTTTAAATAATAGGCGAGAGCACACATCGGGCCAATAATGACAGCTTCTTTTGTCAAAGTGCGATCGCGCTTATAACCGGGAACAATTTTATCGAGGTAAAGACCTGCATGCTTTTGCTCGAAGTATTCAGGTGCAAGGTAGGATTTTACGATTCCCATACCTTCGATTAATTGGAACAACTCTGGCCATTCTCTCCACTGATCTTTAAAGCATAAAAATTCTTTGGGTGAAATCAGACGAATGCGATCGAGAAAAGACTGACGATCATTAAGAACCGATCCAAAGAATTCTCCAGTCGAAAATTCAATGGCGGCCAAATAATATTTAGAATCAAGCTCAGCTGCAGCGATAATAAATCGCTCTTCTTTGCTTGAGGCGCGATCGAGATCGTAGGGAATTCCTGGACTCACCACTTGAGTGACGGCCCTTTGTACGATGCCCTGAGCGTCTTTTGGATCTTGGACTTGTTCACAGATAGCGACTTTTAATCCGGCCGAAGTTAAACGATCGATATAGGCATTTGCGGCATGATGAGGAATTCCTGCCATCGGAATAGGGAAGTCACCAAGTTTTCCCCGATGAGTAAGCGTGATATTTAAAACCTTGCTGGTGAGATGAGCGTCTTCAAAGAAGACTTCATAAAAATCGCCCATTCGAAACAACATCAAATGATCTTGGTAGTTCTGTTTTATGTTGTAGTACTGCTCCATCATAGGAGTGAGCTTTACGCCATGGGAGATGATGTCTTGAAGTGTTGTGTGAGTCACTTGATCAAACCTCTTTCGTCGGACTTTTTTGGTGTTTAAAAAGCTTAACGAGTGAGGTCCTTATTGGCAATAAAAATGAGGGACTTTGTCAGACAATAAGTCATTGAAAAAACTGAAATTTTAAGTGACTATGAGGAACGCCTTTGGTTCCCCCAAAGAGCTAAAATCGGGTGAGATTCATGAAATGGAAATTCTGGCTCACAGTGATTCCCGCATCCGTTGGCTTCATCTTTATTCTAGCGGGATCATTATTGTGGAAACCTTCTGAAAATAGTGATTGGCTCAAGGGCGATGTTTCCATGTTTGCCCCAGTTGAAGAAAGTTATTTTCGCCGCGCTAACTATTACGTCACGGAACCAGGAAAAGCTCAGATCACTTTATTCAGTACTGACCTTAGCTTGGCACAAGACGGAAGCAAGCTTATTTTTTTAAATCCTGAAGGACAGATCTTAAAAGAAGATCAATTGCCATTGGACTATAAGGCCAAGAGCGGAATCTATCGCAATGAAAAACAAAGTTTAATTCTTGAGGGAAATGTCATTATGAATAATGACCAGTCCACCATTCGGGCCGATTCGATTTTATTTGAGCAAAACAAAGATGCCATTCGCGCTGAAGGTGATGTTTGGACTGAAGCCACGAGTCTTAAGTCCAATGATCGCATTCAGATAGAAGCTGATTCGGTTCATTACAAGCTCAAGGAAAGGGTTGGAGACTATACTGGCCATGTTCGAGGAACTATTGTCAGAAGGCGCCCTTACGAGGAAAGCCTCAAGTTTAAGTCTTCACGTCTTTTCATGGACTTACCTAAAGAGAAATTAGAGCTCAATGAGGATGTCTTAATGATCAAGCAACTCTCAACTGCAAGTGCTCAAAAAGGCGAAATCTTCTTGGAAAACTATAATAAAAAGCTCAAGTACTTCGCGCTTTATGACGATGTGAAAGTAGACGAAACCGTGAAAACAGGTGGTCGAACCTTTACTCGTAAAGCTTTTGGGCAAAAACTCGAAGGAATGATGAGTGATGGGCGTTTGATTCTGACTGGCTTTCCACGAGTTTTACAATTGCGCGATGTGATTCAAGGCAATCGCATTGTTTTGAGAGAGAATAATGAAGTTGTTGAAGTCGATGATGCTTCAACTAACTTCGAGCTTAAATAAAGGAAATATGGAACAGAACCAACTCACATTAAAAGCTACTCATCTTAAGAAAAGTTATGGTGGTAGAACTGTCGTGAAAGACGTAAGCCTTGATGTTACTCAAGGGGAAGTGGTTGGTCTCTTAGGTCCAAATGGAGCAGGTAAAACAACTTCATTTTATATGATTGTTGGTCTGGTTCGCGCAGACGAAGGTTCAATTACTTTAGATGGCGCTGACATCACCAAATTTCCGATTCACGTTCGCGCTTTAAAAGGCGTTGGTTATCTTCCTCAAGAAGCCTCGGTTTTTAGAGATATGACAGTTGAAGAAAATATTTATTCAACACTCGAAAATCGTGATCTTCCGAAAAATAAAAAGACCACTTTGCTGGAAGGATTGATTGAAGATTTTGGTCTCGGTCATATTCGCACCTCAAAAGGGGGAGCGCTTTCAGGTGGAGAAAGAAGAAGAGTGGAAATTGCCAGGGCCCTTGCTTTAGAGCCTAAGTTTATTTTGCTGGATGAACCCTTTGCAGGAGTTGATCCTTTGGCAGTCCATGACATTCAAAATATTATAAAAGACTTAAAGAAAAAAAATATTGGCGTATTGATCACGGATCACAATGTGAGAGAAACACTTGGGATCGTTGATCGCGCTTATATAATGAATAGTGGAGAACTCTTGGTTTCAGGAACTCCCAATGAAATTATTAACAACGACAGAGCAAGGAAGTTCTATCTTGGAGAAGAATTCAGGATGTAACAGAGGTAGCTCTTATGGCCGTCAAGTTATCACAAAGCCTTAAGCAAACCCAACAGCTCACGATGACTCCTGAGCTTCAGCAGGCTATTAAGCTTCTGACGCTTACTCATCAAGAGATGACCAATCTTATTTCAGAAGAGATGGTTGAGAACCCAATGTTGGAAGAAATTGATTTCGAAGGTGAAAGTGAAAGTGGAAATGATGCTGAAATGGAAAAGCTTGAAGCTCAAGTTGCGGAAGCGACAGCAGAGAACTTCGAGAGCAAAGACGATTTCGTAGCAGAAAAAGACGATTTCGATTTCCAAAATTACATTGATTCATACAATTCAAATTCAAGTGCTCCAAATATGGCCACTCAAGACATGAGTGAAGATGGACCTAACTATGAAAATATTGTTTCTCAAGGTCAAACACTGGCAGAACATCTTTTATGGCAATTGCGTATGAATGATGATCTCGCCCCAGATGAGATGGTCTTTGCAGAATACATTATTCACAACATCAATGATGATGGATACCTCGAAGCTCCTTTTGAGGAAATCCTAGGAAAAACAAGCTACGATCGCGATCGCGGTTTTGATATATTAGAAATGATTCAAGCCCTTGATCCCGTGGGATGTGGTGCTGAAGACTTGATAGATTGTTTGCTTGCGCAAGCTCGTATTGCGGAAGAGAGATCTCCTCTGCTCGAAAAAATTATTCGAGATCATTTAAAAGATTTACAAAGTGCGGATCACACGAAGATCGCAAAAACCTTAGGTGTAAGCTCTGAAGCGGTGGATTCTGCTGCTGAAATTTTAAAAACATTTCATCCACGTCCAGGGCGCTTGATCACTCCTGGAGAAACTCATTATGTGACTCCTGATATTTTTGTCGTTGAAGTTGGCGGAGAGTTTGTCGTAAAAGTAAATGATGATGGAGTTCCAAGACTTCGAATTTCCAAAACCTACCGAGAAATGCTGGAGCATGGTTCTGCGGAAGCGAAAGAATATGTACAAGAAAAATTAAAAGCAGCGATGTGGTTGATTAAGTCGATTCAAAAAAGACAAAAGACAATTTTTAGAGTGGCAAAAGCCCTTGTTCGCCATCAGCAAGATTTTTTCAAGAAAGGTCCACGCTTTTTAAAGCCTATGATTTTAAAAGACATCGCCAATGAAATTGGAATGCATGAATCAACTGTTTCTCGTGTGACCAATAATAAATTTATGCACACTCCAATCGGAATGTTTGAATTGAAATATTTTTTCAACTCTGGAATTGGCGGACAAAATGGTGGACTAGATGTCACAAGTGAAGTTCTCAAGATTAAAATCAAAGAATTAGTTGAGCGAGAGAATCCAAAAAAGCCAATGTCCGATGATAAGATTGCGGAACTTCTTTCTCGTGATGATGTGAAAGTCGCCAGACGTACTGTGGCCAAGTATCGAGAATTGATGGATATCCCATCTTCTGCGAAAAGAAAGGTGAAAAGTTAGCAAGAGATCAGCCGAAAGGTTGTAAAATAAAAAGAGCCTAGTGGAGAATTTCAGCGATTGAAACTTCTCAAAACAGTCAGGAGCGTTCATGAAAATAACCATCGCATTTCAGCATCTCGATCACACACCTTCACTCGATGAAAGAATTCGAGAGAAGTCGGAAAAGATTAACAAGTATTTTGACGGAAAAATGAATTTAAAATGGAATTGTTACGTTCAAGACCTTAATCACTTTGCAGAAGTGACTCTGTTTGGACCGCAGTTCGAATATCACGCTAAAGCGCACTCTGATAATCTTTATAAGACGATTGATCTAGCGGTCGACAAGATTGAGAAACAAATCATTAAGCGAAAAGAAAAGACTAAAAACCGTATTCACCGCGGACACGAAGAGCCCGTTATTCTCGATGTAGAACAGGCTTGGGGTGATCGCAGTGATGATGATGTAGCTTAAAAAAATCGTTTTAAAAGGGCCCTCCACGGAGGGCTTTTCTTTCTTACAGTCGATTGCGCAGCGCAAATCGACATCCTTCCAAACATAACTAAATCAAGCTCTTAACGCCCTGCTATTTCCATTCTGGAGATGAATAGTCAAACATAAACTTACATCAATTGTCGGAGTGTTTTTGATTACCATATTAATAATGTCAATTAAGGCGAGGAAGGAGATCCCGATGAAAACTTTGTTAATAGCGTTGATGCTTGTTGGTTCATGGAATGTTTGGTCATGCGATATGCATGGTGAAACTGGAATCGTAGAAAAGAACGACCTTTGGATTTCTGCAGACGTTAAGAATGCTTCTCTTACACATGCTGAATTTTCTCACATCATTGAAAAAGTAAAAAATTACTACACAGCAGTGGTTGAATCAAAAGGTGCAAAGCTTGTTGTCGTTGAAAATTGGGACGACGGAACAGTTAACGCTTTTGCAAAACAAGAAAACGGTGAATATCAAGTTCACATGTTTGGCGGTCTTGCTCGTCACGAAACAGTAACTCCAGATGGATTTGCTCTCGTTGTTTGTCACGAATTAGGTCACCACTTAGGTGGAGCTCCTAAGAAGAAAGACTTTCTTGGTACTGTTCGTTGGGCTTCTAATGAGGGTCAAGCTGATTACTGGGGAACAATGAAATGTTTGAGAAATGTTTTCTCTCACGAAAACAACACTGCTATCGTAGCTAAGATGCAAATCGACGCTGATGCTCGTCAAGAGTGTAAGGCCACTTTCAGCTCAACTGAAGAACAAGCTCTTTGTATGAGAACTTCAATGGCCGGAAAGTCTTTAGCAAGTCTCTTTAATTCACTTCGTAATCTTTCAACTCCAGTTCAATTCACTTCGTAATCTTTCAACTCCAGTTCAATTCAATACACCAGATGCTTCTAGAGTATCGACTACTAACGACAGCCATCCAAAACCACAATGTCGTCTAGATACTTACTTTGCTGGATCACTTTGTGATCGCGATATTAGCGAAGAAGTAAGTGATGTAGATGCTGAACAAGGCGTTTGTACTAAGGCCCAAGGTTACAACTTTGGTGTTCGTCCAGGTTGTTGGTTCGCTCAAGCTAACTAATTCTAAGTTTGGCATCGTATTTGTAATCTAACTGTTTAATTACTGATAAAACCCCGAAACTAGGTTTCGGGGTTTGTCGTTTATTTAGACAGGTGAATGATGTTCAATCGCTCAAAAACGTTTGTTTTAAGTCTTTCTCTAGGGTTATTGATCCTGTCCAGTTGTGGTGTGAAATCGACGACTGCAGATGAAAAAAAGGGAACTTCGGCGCTATTGGTTCCGGATTCATACGCCTGTGAACAAAGCGAAGAGGGGAAAAAACTCAAGCTCGAAATTGAACAGTTACTAAGTCGCATGGCCATTGTCTTTCCTGCTGGGGATAATTCTTCTGAACAGCGTGCTTCTTATGGCCTTCAAAGCCCTCTCATTATTAATGATGAATTGACCCAGAATCAATTAACTCAATTGAAAGAAGAATTCGATCTCTTCATCAAGGCCAAGATGATCCCTCCCTCCAATTACGGCTATATTTTCTTAACTGACGAGAGGGAGATCTCGCAATGGAATAAGTATAAGTCAAAGGTTGCTCGTCTCAAATTAGGACATCTTCGATGGATGGATCGCCGATGCGCTCTAGAACAGATTCCTGATGATGAAGGTTGGAGTGTCTTGATGTCAAAGGGATATCAAATGACCTTGTCGGATCATATCCGACAAGCAGATCTCGTCACTGAAGATATTTTATCACTTTGCCAAAATTTTCATCCCTTACCGGTTTGTAAGATGGAACAGAAAATTTCACTGAGAAATAATGATTACTTCAAGGTCGTTCAAAAATATTCTTCGCTTATCGATAAAGATAAAGAGAGAAGCTTTTTTGCTCGTGATAAGAAAGTAAAGTGGAAATGTTCACTAGAAAAAGAAATTAAAACGCTTACTCTTCCTGTGAGAGTTAACCGCGAAGAACTTTTTAAATGGGGAGCTCTTAAAGAGCTGGTCTTTACTAATGTTTCACTGTTATGGAAATCTGCAAATTTTCAAATTAAGTTAGTTCCTGAAGAGAATCTGGAATCCCAATCTTTTGATTTGTCTCAAACTATTTTTATTACACCAACAGATAAATCTATTTCTCATGTTAAGAATCGTCTACCAAGAACAATGTTTATCAATACTCAGCTTGCAGGTGAAGATCTTGAAAAAGTCTTGGCCCATGAACTAGGGCATGTTTTAGGTTTTCCAGATTGTTATCTTGAATATTTTGACCGAAAACTAAAGCAGTTGGTTTACTTCGAAGTAGGAGAAACCACTGATTTAATGTGCTCTTTACAAGGTAAAGTGCAAGCGAGAGCTGCAGCACTCGAAGAATTGTCCCAGGCATGTTTGACAACTTATTGAAATAACAAACCTTCTCTTCTCCTAATCCCTTTATTTTGCTAAAGTATAAAGGATGAAGACTTGGACAAAATCTTATACAGAACTTGACGCTCAAAAAATCCATCCCATCTTTAATATGGACGAGGAAGGAGAGGGCGGAGTTATCACCGTCAACAAGCATAAGACTGCACTTCCGCGCAAATACAAAGTGTTTTTGCATAATGATGACTACACCACGATGGAATTCGTAGTGTATGTCTTAAAAAGGCACTTTCATAAAACGGTAGAAGAGGCCCAAGAGATTATGCTGAAAGTACATCACGAAGGATTGGCAGTTTGCGGGATATATACGTTTGAAGTGGCCGAAACGAAAGTAGATAAAGTGACCAAAGATGCAGAGGAAAATGGACATCCTCTTTTATGCACCATGGAACCTGAATAGGGGAAAAATTATGATGTCACAAAGATTAGAATTAATTATCAATCAGGCCATTAAAAAGGCCAATCAATTACGTCATGAGTATTTAACTCTAGAAGATATGCTTTTTGCGATGCTCGATGATGAACAGGTTCAAGAAGTAATTCGCCAATTGGGTTCAGAACCTGAGGCGATAAGAGTTGACCTTGAAGAATTCTTAAAAGATGAGCAAAATTTTTCTGTTTTGTCAGATGGAGAAATCGAAGAGCTTTCACAAAAACAATTTGTTGATGAAGATCTACGCAAAATGGCCAGAGAATCTGGAATTTATTATCAACCCGAAATTTCTCTCGCTCTTCAAAGAGTGATTCAAAGAGCAGCGATGCATGTGCAATCAGCTGGTAAGCGCCAAATTATGGGAATTAACTTACTGGTGGCGATGTTTCATGAAAAAGACAGCTTTGCTCTTCATACTTTGACAAAGAGAGGAATCGATAAGTTTGAAGTGATCAAATATATTTCTCATGGAGTTGATAAACCGCAAACCGAAGAAACCGCTTCTCCTATTAGTGATGATGGAGAAGAAACGACTCAACGAAAAACAAAAGGAGAGAACTCTCTCGATCAATACGCTATGAATCTTAATCAAATGGCGAGAGATGGAAAAGTAGATCCCCTCATTGGAAGAGAAGAAGAACTTGAACGTATTGTTCAGATTTTATGTCGAAGAAGAAAAAATAATCCCTTGTTAGTTGGTGAGGCTGGTGTTGGTAAAACAGCAATTGCTGAAGGATTGGCTTGGTCGATTGAAGAAAATAAAGTTCCCGATGTTTTAAAAGGCGTGAATGTTTATGCCCTTGATATGGCGGCCCTTCTTGCTGGAGCAAAATTTCGTGGGGATTTTGAACAGCGCTTAAAAGGTGTGATTCAAGATTTAGAAAAAGAGGCTAAAAATGGGCCAACCCCAATACTCTTTATAGATGAAATGCATACTGTGATGGGTGCAGGATCAACTACTGGTTCGAGCATGGATGCGAGTAATCTTTTAAAGCCAGCCTTAACTGGAGGACGAATTAGAGTGCTTGGTTCAACCACCCATGAAGAATTTAGGAAATTTATTGAAAAAGACTCTGCTTTTAGTCGTCGCTTTCAAAAAGTAGATGTTGATGAACCTTCATCTGAGGATACTTATAAGATTTTGGTTGGATTAAAGTCTAAATTTGAAGAGCATCACAAAGTGAAGTTCCCTAATACTGTTTTAAAAACGGCTGTCGATCTTGCGGATCGCTATATTACTGATAGAAAAAATCCAGACAAATCTATCGATATTATCGATGAAGCTGGCGCCATGATGCATTTATTGCCCGAAAGTCGCAAAAGAGGACAGATTACGAAAAAAGATATCGAGGAAGTAGTAGCGAAATTGGCGCGAATTCCAAAGATTTCAGTGGCCTCTTCAGAAAAAGATAAATTAAAAAATTTGAGGGAAAATCTTTCAGCTGTTATTTATGGTCAAGAGCAAGCAATTAAGCAAGTGGCAGATGCCATTCTTATGAGTCGTTCTGGATTAGGACATGAAGGAAAACCAATTGCGAGTTTCCTTTTTGCCGGACCGACTGGGGTTGGTAAAACAGAATTAGCACGCCAATTGGCCTTTATCATGGGTTCACACATGGAACGTTTTGACATGTCTGAATACATGGAAAAACATTCAGTCTCTAAATTGATTGGAGCTCCTCCGGGGTATATTGGCCATGATCAAGGCGGTCAGCTTACCGATGCTGTAAAAAGAAATCCGCATACGATTTTATTATTAGATGAGATCGAAAAGGCCCATTCAGATATTTATAATATCCTGTTGCAAGTTTTAGATCATGGGAAGCTTACTGATTCTCAGGGCCGCGTAACTGACTTCAGAAATGTCGTTATCATCATGACAACTAATGCCGGTGCTCAAGATATGGAATCAGGAGCTATTGGTTTAGGTTCAGGGACAGCTGTTTCTGGATCTTCACGTCGAGATCAGGTGATTAAAAACACATTTAGCCCTGAATTTCGTAATCGCTTAGATGGAATTATTCATTTCAATCGTCTTGGAGAAGAATTTATTATCCAAATCGTGGAGAAATTCCTTACAGATCTTGAAATGAAGCTCGCAGCGAAGAATGTTCGCTTTGAAGTAACAGATGAAGCGAAGAAATGGCTTGCTCAGCATGGGTATGATCCAAAAATGGGTGCACGTCCGTTGTCTCGTTTGATAGATCAAGAGATCAAGAAGCCACTTTCGCATGAAGTTTTATTCGGATCACTATCAAAAGGTGGTTCAGTTGTGGTGAATTTGAACAAAGAAACACAAAAAATAAGCTTTGAATTTCAAAATTAATCTTCATTTGTGCCAACTTTTTGTGCCAAAGCCCCTTTTTGGGGCTTTTTTTTGAACTTTTTTTCCTCTTCATGAAATATTTTTTTACACTATTTTTTGCTGCTCATTTGAGATTCAATATGCATTTTTTATAAAATCATGAACCATCATCGAAATATAAAAATGACGAAGATCTCGATCTAGACGTTCTCTCGAGCAATAAGATGATAAACGTTTGAGAAAGCTAAAGTTGTGATCAAAAAGTTTCGATGAGTAGTGAACTAATCACAAAGTATGTAATGAAAGAAAAATTTAGTTTTTTTGTTTGCGTTACAGAAAATTTGTGTTTATCCTAAACTTAAGTGTGGAAAACTAGGAGGACGTCAATGGCTAAGAAAGCAACAAAGAAAGCAGCAAAGAAAGTAGCTAAGAAAGCTACAAAGAAAGCAGCAAAGAAAGTAGCAAAGAAAGCTACGAAGAAAGCTACTAAGAAAGCGGCTAAGAAGCCAGCTAAGAAAGCAGCTAAGAAAGTAGCGAAGAAGAAGTAATTTTTTACTTTTTCTTTCACGAAAGAAAAAAAGTGCCCTGGGCTTAGCCTGGGGTTCTTTTTTTTTATGGGGTCTAATTCTCTCTAAACGTTATTTTCTTCGCATATTCCTTTAAGTATTCACTCTTTTGACACCTCTTCTGATTGACTTGCTACCTTCATCTAAGTAAAAAAGCCTTAAATTCATCATCGTTGTGAACCTTTTTAATGGAGATCCTTTATGACGACACCTACCGGACTGGGCCAGCGCTCAGAAAATCTTCCACGTGAACAAGTTATTACTGATAAAAGTACAGGCCAAAGAGTTGTCCAAATGGGTGATCTGTTATTTCCTCCACGAAAAGTATGGATGAAGACCTTTGGATGTCAGATGAATTATCATGATTCTGAAAGAATCAAGGCCCATCTTCACGATTTGAACTTCACTCCAACTGAGAATTCTGAAGAAGCCGATTTGGTGCTTTTTAATACCTGTGCCATTCGCGATCTCTCAAATCAAAAATTTTATTCACAATTGGGCGAAGTAAAGCATCTCAAGAAAAATAAGCCTGAATTGGTTGTAGGTGTTGGTGGATGCGTGGCCCAAACTGAGGGGAAGGCCATTGTGAGTAAGTACAAGCATGTGGACTTTGCTTATGGAACAGATGTTATCGATACCATTAACGATATGGTGTTTAGAACTTATGCAGGAGATTCCAAATTTGTCATTAATTCATGGGATCGCAGTGAAAATTTCTCGATTGAAACCAAAATTACTCATGGATCACCGCAAGCGTTCGTTAATATCATCAAAGGCTGCAACAAATATTGCACTTATTGTATTGTCCCATATACAAGAGGCAAGGAGAGAAGTCGTCGCAAAGAAGAAGTTGTAAAGGATATCAAGAGGTTAGTTGAGTATCAGGGCATTCAAGAAGTGACTTTGCTAGGACAGAATGTGAACTCTTATGGAAAAGAGAATAATGAGAATCTTGCTGAGTTGATAATGGAGTTGGATCAGATCAATGGTCTTGAGCTCATTCGTTATACAACAAGCCATCCTTACGACGTTTCAGATGAGCTTATAGCTGTTCACGGATCTGCACGTAAATTATCCCGCCATTTACATTTACCCGTTCAATCGGGCTCTAATAGCGTATTAGAGCGTATGCATCGTGAGTATACAGTTGAACATTACCTCGGATTGCTTGAGAAGCTTAAAAAGAGCAATCCACAGATCGTTTTATCTACTGACATTATCGTGGGCTTCGTTAATGAAACTGAAGCAGAGTTTCAAATGACCTTAGATCTGCTTGATCGAGCTCAATACGATAATATTTATTCTTATAGCTATTCTATGCGAGAAAAAACTCGTGCTGCCAAAATGGAAGACCTCTTAACGAATGACATCCGTGGTGAGCGTTTGAGAATTCTTCAAGCGCATCAGTTAAAAATTCAAGAAAAAACTCGTCGTCCAATGGAAGGTCAAAAATATACCGTACTGGTAGAAGGTTTTGGCAATATGGGTGGAGTAAAGAAATGGAAGGGAAGAACCAATTGCAATAGAATTGTTCATTTCAAGCCCGAGAATGATGAAAAAGATTACCAATGGCACTGGGTAGAGCTTCAAGTTGAAACCGCAACGGCCCTTTCATGCCAAGGTAACTTATTGAAAGATTGGGGAAGACGAATTCCTGCAGAAGCTCCTCGCTATTAATAATCTCTGACTAGAATCATCGGGAGGAGCTTTTTGCCAATGTTCCTTCCGTGCATTTTAAAATCTATATAATAGAGGAGAGGTGATTATGAGAAAAATACTTTTCTCTGCTCTTGTCTTTTTTTCTAGTTCTAACCTTTGGGCCTTAACAGAGTTCAATGGAGAGTTCGGTTATCAGAAACAGGTTTATGGAAATACCAAACAGAATAATGTTGTCACTAGAACTTATTCTGGAGCGATTGCTCTTTATTTCTTCAATTATACGGCATTGGAGCTTAATTTTTCTCAAGAAGAAAATATTACGACGGAGCATAATACAATCGCCATTACGGGGACTGGCTACTCTGTCATTGGAATGCAGAATCGAGTCAAGAATTACAATTATGGAATTGGTTTGCGACAAGCTTTTGCAGGAAAGGGATCTTGGCTGAAACCAACATTGAGCCTGGGATACGCGAGGCAATTTATAACTGATCAGTCGTTTTATACTTTTCAAAATGATGCAAGTGGAGCGAGTTTTGAATCAGTTGATGATCCCTATAAAAGTCGTGCTGATTCTGTTTTTGCTACTTTTGGACTTCAATTAGCTTTGACAAAGACTATGGCGTTTAGATTTTCAGTAAATACCATCTTTCCAGCCTTTGAATTTGACCGCGCCCAAGATAATATGAAGTATCTGGCCGGGTTTACATGGTATTTATAAAAAAAAAGCATATTTTTCTCTTTCTTCTCTTCATTTCTTCATGTGCTAAGACCAATTATCTTATTACTCAAGGTAAAGGTCAGTGGGATCTTCTACATTCAGCACGACCAAATTCCGAAATATTGGGTGATCCCACTGTTGATCAAAAACTTAAAGATAAAATTCATCTCATTGAAAAATACAAGCAGTATTTTTATCAACAATTTAATGAAAAATCAGGTGGCATTTATTCCAAAACAAATATTTTAAAATCAGAAGCTGTTACCCATTTAGTGATTGCTTCACCTTATAACAAGATTGAGGCCATCGAAGAATGGTTCCCCTTTATGGGGAGTTTTCCTTATTTGGGCTTTTTTTCAGAGGAAGATGCACTAAAATGGGCCCAGAAAAGGGAGCAAGAAGGAAACTGGGTTTATGTTCGAAAAGTTTATGCCTATTCAACTTTAGGTCATTTTGAAGATCCTATTCTTTCTTCTTTTTTTTATTACGATGATGTTGAATTGGCAGAGCTAATTTTTCATGAGCTTTTTCACACTCTCTTCTTTGCAAAAAATGAAGTGGATTTAAATGAAAGCCTGGCCAATTATTTTGCGGAGGAAATGCGTTCAGACTATTTTAAAAACGATCCTCAAATTAACAAAAAAAGAAATGAAGAAGAGATCGCCAGTGAAGCGATCATGCAAATTATTGTGGATGTTGGACAAAAGTGGAACCAAGAACTGGCTGAACGTGGTGTTAAAACTAAACAAGAATCAGAAGAAGTGCAAAAAAGAGTAGTTTCAACCCTTCTAAAGCCGCAAATCAAAGCGGTATGCGAAAAGTACAAAATATCAGAATGTCGCTATCTTGAATTAGAATGGAATAATGCTCTTATGGCTTCAATGATGACCTATGAAAGAGTCAGTGATGCGATAGGAAAAAAACGAGATGAGCTAAACCTTTCACTGCCGCAATTTCTGTCTTATATTAAGGATCAATACAAAGAATACCGCAGAAGCGGAAGTGGAATGAGTTTCGAACTTTTTCTGCTGGGGGAAAACAAGTGAAGCATCTGCTCTTTATAGACCCATTGGAGAAATTGACCGTTAAAAAGGATAGTACTCTTTTGCTCGCTCACTCGTTGAAGCAAGCAGGAAAAGAAGTTTATCTTCTTTTCGAAAAAGATTTTTACTTTTCGAATTCAGGCCTTATGAGCTTTGAAGTTTACGATTTTGAATCGATTTTGGACTCTGAGGAGATGGCCCTGAAAAGCTTTCAGTTAACCAAAAACCACCAGACCCGTCTCGATTCTCGCGCTACCATTCATATGCGTCTCGATCCACCCTTTGATACTCGCTATCTACGTTATCTTTGGATGCTTAAAGGTTTAGAAGAGAAATATGAAGTGAAAGTAGTGAACAGCCCTGCTGGCATCATGCTTCATAATGAGAAGCTCGAAGCTTATTTACAAAAAGGTGCAGTTTCAAGTTTTATAGGCTCAGGACTTGAAGAATTCAGAAGATATATTGATACTTTAAGAAAAAAAGGCATCACGGAAGTTATTATTAAACCGCTAGATCTCTATCAAGGTATTGGCGTGAATAAACTTTCGCTTGAAGATAAATTGAAACTCGATACTCATTTTCATGATAAGACAGTCGAATACAAAGGACCTTTAGTGGTTCAGCCCTTTATTCCGGAAGTGGCGGAAGGTGAAATTCGTTCTATTTATTTTAAAGGCGAAGAGTTAGGCACCATTTTAAAAATACCCAAGGAAGGAAATTTCCTCTCAAATATTGCCCAAGGAGCACGTTTTCAGAAGCATGAATTAAACTCAAAACAAAGAACGGCTTGTGAGAAAGTCTCCAAGCAAATGTCTAAGCACGGCGTGGATTGGATTGCCTTTGATATTTTAGGTGATTATATCCAAGAAATTAATATTACTTGCCCAGGTCTTCTCAACGAAGTTTCAAAAGCAGAAAAACTAAATCTTGCAGAAAGAATAATTCAGTTACTCTAGCTTAGTAAGCACGTGGCCCAGGAAGATCTTTAGTACTGTCTGTAGAGAATTGAACTTCAACCCCAATACATTCAGTTGGCCAAACTTGAGCGTATGGACAATATCCAGGATAGTTTGGATACCCGCGATTTGCGTAATCAATACATGAAAAATCCCATTTGATATTCATCACTTCAATGACCAATGGGAAGTTTGTTCCCTCTGGAACTTGAAATTCGCGAGTAGCAGAAGGACATTCCGGTGATACATCAGTGAAAGTATAGAAATCTCCAACAGAAGACTCTTGTTTTCTTATTCTCACTCCAACTTGAAGTTTAGTGTAAGGTTGTGGCTGATACTGACATGGATTTCCATTTTTATCCGTTCCACCATTTACCCAATGAGGAACAACCCTCACATTGATACGAGCATCGGTGTAAAGAATATTTTGCGAAACACCTGAAGGCATATCATCAATTGAGTTCCAAACAACAATGCCTTCGCCTGTTCCGTGAGTTACTATAAAAGGCTGGTTGATTTTGTAATACTCAATTGTCTGGCCAGCATCGGCAACACCTGCGGCATTTGGAGCTCCATTCGCACAATTGTTAGTAGATGGAATTGTAGGGTAAGGATTTGGTGTTGTTGTTGGATATGGCGTTGGATAAGGATAATTGGTAACCGGACTAGTAGTAGAAGTCGTTGTAGATTTTTTATTACTTGTTTTTGAATCACACCCCGAGAGCAAGAATGCGCTCATTAAAAGTGTGGTCATAGTAAGTAGTGAAGCCATTTTTTTCATAACGTTCTTCCGGGTTTAAGTCCTTTGTCTCCAAGGGCTTATCGGTATTTCAGAAGGAAAAGTTAAGCTAAAGAGAAGGGCATTGAAACAACGTTATTTCGATATGTTACATTCCCAATAGGCCCATAAAGAAGAACGATCCCGAAAAGAAAAAGGATTGAAGTCAAGAATCCATTGAGGATAAGTCGAGTAGCTTAAGCTGCATCCTTTTTGCAAAAAGAGTGAATATTCGTAATAGGTGGAAGTTAAAATTCTGAGCGGTTCATTTTTAACTTCAAGCAACTGATCCAAATTTTTTGGTATTAATTGGAGATCATTTTTCACAAAATATTTCATCATGAGATTGAGAGGTGGATGATTTTTCCATTGAGGCGTAAATATTTCTTTGCTTTCTACGTTTTGGTAAAGAAATTGATAGGCTTTAATTGGCTTGTAGGCAGGACTGAGCATTACTTGAACTAAGAATAGGCAATTGATGACGAGAACAAGAGGAATAAAAATCTTTCGAATAAAAGTATTTTTTAAATAGGGAAACCAATACTGACGTAATTCAAAGAGCATAAGAGGAGTAAGGACGTAAATAAACTGCAAAAAACGGACTTCTTTATGACCGATGAAATTATGAATGAGCCAAAAAGGAATTGTAATCCAAGCTAAATAGGACTTGGGATTTTTGATGAGATAAATAAAAAAAGAAAAGAGTAGAATCAGACCGATTGGGCCCGCTCCCTTTTCAATACTTTTAGTCAAATAAAAATACCAGGGGTGAACACCAAATTCATTAACTCTCGATTTAAGAATGTTTTCTCTAAAATAATTCCAAGGTGTGAATGTCCATTCTTGATAAAGATAACTATCAATGAAGTACATGAATAACAGACCGATAGTCAGACCAATTATGAGCTTAAGTCCCATTTTCCAGAACCTATTTCTGTTTTGATAGAGTAGCCAAAGAAAGGTCATTCCAATGGGGATGGCCATTTGAAAACGAGTGGCAAAGCTCATGGCGAAAAGAAAACCTGAAAGGATTAAAAGCTTAGGCTTGAATACCAAGCTGGCCGCAAGAAAAAAAAAGCCAAGAGACATATTCTCAGAAGAAGTTCGAGCAAAATAATAAGGAACAAACCAACAAAGGAGAATGAATATGAATACGGAATGGGATTCTTCTTCACTCTTAATATTCTGAAAAAAATCTCGAGAATGACAGAAGAGATAAAGACCGTAGGTCGATAGAGAAAAAGTGAGCAGTCGATAAAAAAAGGATTTGATAAAAGGACTATCAATGAAAAGAAGACCAAACACTTTTTCGAAGAAAAAATAAATGGCTGGCTGTATGGTCGATCTTATCTTCAGAAGGATGTCCCAGCCGAATTGAGGATGAGCTACTCCTGTTTTAAAGAAATTCATCAATTCGATTGTTGAATAATGTTCGTCAGGATGATGGAAACCTTGACTAAAAAAGCAGACTATTATTCCTATCAACAGGGCAATATATAGTGTAAGTCTTCGGGAATTGGTCATGAAAAATTTTATCATGTCCACTAGTGCAGAGTCTAAGTCTAAATAAACCTGACAGTTCTAGTTGTGAATACGAGATTCATTGCAGTCGAAGCAAACTCATGGTTATCATAATAGAACATGAATTTAAAATTTCTAGAATTAGATCTAAATGGGCACATGCAATCACTTTATCAATTTGCATATGCATTAGTTCCTAATGAATTGGCCAGTGAACAATTGGTCTTACAAACTTATCAAGCTTATATGATTGAAAGAAAAGAAATGACGGAGAGTATGGAACTCTTCCTCTTTCAACGGCTCTTTCAATTGGCTCAAACCAAGTGCCACAGTATTAGAAGTCCCCAATTAAAACCGGAATTAAGTCCTTTTTACTCTCTCGAGAGTACTCAAAGAGCGATACTTTTTTTGAAGCATAAGACAGCATTTTCATTTGAACAGATGGAAAAAATCGTCAATTTATTTCGTCACGAGATTATGTCCCATCTCCTCATTGGAAGAGAAAGACTTTTAAATCAAATGGGGAATTCAATTGAAACCAGGAGTAATGAACAAGATGAATTCGACTTTAAGTACCAAGTCTGAGTCCCAGTATCGTCCGGTTTGTTTGCATTCAAGAAATATCATGGCCTATATTGATTTGAATGAATCAGATCTTTCAGTTCTACCTTTTGGTAAGCATTTAATGCTTTGCCCTCTCTGCCAAGATGAATTTTTAAAAGCAAAAAAAGTTCTCAATCAAATTGAAAAGTATATTCCCCTTGAAAAAATGGGCGATCAGCAGTCAGAGGTTATGAGTAAAGAAGTTTCACAGATGATGAGAAGAGTGAAACTCAAAGAATTTGAAAAGGGATGGCTTAAAATTCAACTCTATGCTCAAGGAGCTAGGGCGGCATTAAGCGATTTAGGGAGAGTTCTTATTTCTCCACAAATGGGACTTGTCTATGTCGGAGCTCTCTTCTTGGCCCTTGGGATTCGCTTTCTTCAGTCTTAATTTATTTTAAGTTGATAATAAATAGTTAACTGACCATCTTTGATCAACGTTTTTGGTGGATTTGGTAAACGTTGAATTCCTTTTAAAGTCTCTTCAAAGAGTTGGTGAATATCATCGTTGGGTGAGGATTGTAGGATTTTTATAGTCACAATATTTCCATCTTGATCAAAAGTAATGCGACCAGTGAGTGTATGAGATTCAGATCGAAGGACATTTTTGAGTTGAGGTCTCTTTAATTCAATTGCGTTGTAATTTTTAACAAAACTATTCACGTAGGTATAAAAGGTTCTCTTTTGAAAACTATAATAAATTTTCTCCATTGTGTTGAGTTCATCTTCTGAGACGCCTTCAGGTGGCGTAAAGTCGATATTGAAGCCTGTCGACTTGAGGAAGCGCTGATCATCAGGAGAAACTCCAATGTCTTTCGTATAATCATTTTCAAGATTCTCTTTTCTTTGATCTAAAATTTGTGCTTTTTTTGACCCTTCTTTAACAGAAACCTTAAAGGGATTACTTTCAGAACTCTCTTCTAAAACTCTTTGAGTGCGATTGCCTGCAGATTGTTGTCTTTCTATTTTAACTTTATCAACTTCAGCACCAAGCTCTTTCAGGGAAGGCTGAGGAGCAGGGCGAGGTTTGGGTCTGGCCATGCTTTTGACAGGAGTTTTTTCTGAATAATTCTTTGAACCATTTTTGACTCCAACGGTTCTGAACTTTTGCATTTCTTCTTGGCTCATGGTCTTCACTTCAAAGCGATTATCGTTGTTCTCTGAGAGTTGAGGCATGGAAAAATGAGGGGCCAATTGAGTCAATAGGAGAAAGCAAAACCCATGAAATAGGATCGATACTAAAAAAGACTGTGTAAATTTGTCAGTCACCGTTGGCGTCATTCTGGTAGCTTAGCAAAAAAGTCGGAGGTTCCCAAGGGGAAAGCGGGTCCAGACTTGACGAAAATGGTGCATCTTGTAATGATGTTAGTGACCCAAAGGATTGATTCTTTGGGGCTTGGCCGATTTAAGGATGAAAAGGTGAAACCATGAAGGTAACTCAAGCCGGATCTACAAGAAATTTATCATTACTGGCCCTCAGTGGCGTTGCTATCATTATAGCTATTTCAATCGTTCGCAGTGTTTTAGGCGGAAGAATAAATTCTCTTTATACACTTCAAGATGGAGTTCAAACTTGTTTTGGGAGAATGTCTCAAAGTTATACGGCCAAGATCATTAATGATCGTTTATCTCAATATCTTTCAAACGATTTTATGAAAACAACTGAAGATTGTTTTTCAGAAGCATTGACGATGACGAGAGAGAAGATGACTTATCTTTCAAGCCAAGTCGAAGAAGGTCTTAATGCTCTGGCAGAAGATGCTCATTGGTATCATGAAAAATTGAATGCAAGATCTGATGCCGGACTCAATCCCGTTCCACAAAATGTTATCTTGGCCAATCTTGGAACTCGCTTTCAAAAACTAGAACAAAAAAGAAATGAGCTTCTTGAAGTTATCGAACAAAACAGAGCAACTCTTGTTTCAAGAAATAACTATGTCTCTTGGGCCTTTTTTGCTTTAGCTCCCATCATTCTGATTTTTTCTGGAATTCGAATGTGGAAGGAGTGGAGTGGAGAAGAGAGCTCAGAAGAAGTATCAGAAGCTACGATTCAAGCTCAAGCCCCAACTCTTCAGCAAATTGATCGTGCCGGACCTGCCGTCTCTGTAGCGCCACAAGCAGGAGCGGAAGCATTAAAGAAAATTGATAAGATGTGGGAAGAGTTCAATCGTGAAGAAGTACAGCCCGTCGCAGTTGAGCAAAAAGAAGAATCAACAGAATCTTCAGCTGTAAACCTTTCTGATTCCTTCGCCCAGGTGATGGATATTCTTTCTTCAAAGGTTTTCACAACAGGCATTCAAGTTGATTTTGATATTGATTCTGAACTTAGAGTTTTGGCCAAGAATGAAGCGCTTGAGCAAATCATTTATCACATCATGATGAATGCAATAAATTCATATGAATTTGATCATCATGGAAAATCTCTCAAAGTAACGACTAAAAAACTCGGTGGAACTCTCTTAGTGAGTTTCATTGATCGTGGAAGAGGTTTTGATAAGGATTTCTTAAAGTCTTTGGCCCTGGGAGAAACGATTACTCAGGACCCTCAACATCTCGAACTCATGATTTGCAGAGAGTTAGTGAAAGAGTTCCAAGGTCTCATTTCTTTTGAGAATATGGCGCAAAAATCGGGTGAGATTTTAGGTTCTAAAGTCGAGCTGGTCTTAAGAATTGATCCTACTTATCTTGAAGAAACTAAGAAGTCTAAACTTGTTAGTCTTGTTAGAGGCAAGAAGAGAGACATCGTTAAAAATCTTAACGTCTAATTAGATCAGCGATTTTTTCTTTGATTTCAGTTGAGATTTTTTGGGCTCAATGGTCTTGACCAATTCTTGGTAAATATTCATATCTAGAGAATAGGAAAAGATATCTTTGAGAGATTCGAGAATCGTTTGATGCTGAATATCTTTTTCGTAAGCAATATCACCTAAAGAATATCCTAAATGACGAGCAATTAGAAAAAGTTCAATCCATTTCATTCTTTTAAGTTTTTCTTGAACATGTTCAGGATTGTCCATAAAGTCGAGGGTCGATTCGATAATCTTCCGCTCCAGACTTCTTTTTTGAATCAGACTAAGTCTTTGCTTAAAATCAATATAGTGATTACATTTGCGGTAGGGATTAATCAGCTTTGAGCAATAATATGAAAAGAGTGATTGCAACAAGAAAAAATTAAATCGCTTGATATTGTCAGCTTCATCAAAGATTTCATTTTCCAGATTGGGATCATTTTCAAATAATTTCAAAGCAAACAGATGTTGACCCGCTAAAAAAGTCATTCTATTTATTGTGTAATGTGAGCAATAATAGTCTTTAGAAAAAGATATTCTAAAGACACGACCATTTTTTATAATGTCGTTATAAAATTTCTCTAACTTAAGATTCCTCAATTTTTTTATTTTCTTAGTGATGACATGAAGAGACTGAAGATCATAAAGATTAAAGTCCTCTATATCTGAGGGCAAAAGATTTAAACCCAAAGCTTCGTTGAGCATTTTTGATAAGTAGAGAAAGTTATCAGTTACGGAACTATTAAAAACTTTTGTTCCAGTCTCGAGAATATATTCATGGAGATCAAAGTCAGGATCATCACATAGATTTTCGTACCAGTAGATCATACTTTCGTACTTAATCCAGGGAGGGGAGTTTTGTAACACAAACTCGTCGCTATTTATTTTCCAGAATGAACTTTTGGAACTTAATTTTGTAGCGGGAATTCTCCAGAAAACTTCTTCCAGATTTTGATGAAGAATCGTCTTTTTAGATTTCTTCTTTAATTTAGAATCTACTTTGGCCGGCAATTTGTCAGGAACGATATGCAGCTCACCGAATAGAACGAGAATGAGATGCTGTGGATGTGAGGCTATTTCTTCACTTAAAATTTTTGCGGCATGAAGATCTCTCTTATTGAGATCGCCTTGGGAATTGAGTCCGATGATTTGAATATTAAACTTCTTCGCAAGGTCAAAGATCGGGCGATAGTGAATCCAGGGGAATTTCCATGATTCTTTGTAATCAATTTCTTCGAGAAATTCGATTTCAGTGATCATCCCTTCGAGGTAATGATCAATTGATTTTTGATTTTCAGAAGAAATGAATTCT
>Ga0210009_1000567_pt1 | contig 40181 bp, 48 predicted proteins | sample CryGeyCG2114_065_FD_185457 | JGI IMG/M metagenome (GOLD analysis project Ga0210009, IMG submission 185457) | Groundwater microbial communities from aquifer - Crystal Geyser CG12_big_fil_rev_8/21/14_0.65 (SPAdes) (version 2) | ecosystem: Environmental > Aquatic > Deep subsurface > Groundwater ...
TATTATGACAGTTTAAAAATCAACAATAAGGACTATATAAAATTAGCTGAAGATGTGGCATAAGGTTACAGGTGATGAAGGGAATTAAGATTTAAAAAAAGTTGTCTTGACTTTTTGGGGTAGCATACTAATCAGAATTTTTAACGGTGCTAATGTCACGATAGGAACGCTTTCGTTTGATAGAAAAGATAATGTTTTTTTCTTTGACTATCATGCTGATTTTAAAGGCTTCCCTTATGGAGATGTAGATTGCAGAGAAGCCAGAGAGTTTAAAAGTGATTCTATGTTTTCAATCTTTGGTTTTGAAGATTGTTGGAATAGACAAAAGATTGCAGAGAAGTACAACTTAAAAGATGCGGATGATAACGAATCTCAGTGGTTTATCTTGAAACTATTTGCACAAACGAAACAGTGTTTAAGAGGTATGCAGTATGAAATTTTAGAGGGTTCTGTATGCAAAACTTAACTTAAGAAACCAACTTCGTAATGAGGAGTAAAACGACTATGAACATCTTACAAGAATTAAAGGATTTTATCAATGAATAAGCAATTACCGATAATTACAAAAGTTTTTTTCTTTATCGGTGCTGGAACTATTGCAAACTAAATTCATACCAATTTAGATGATATTGAAGTAACAATGCTATAATTTTACAAAGTTTATAATCAAGGAATTTTTTAATGCACACGATACATTTACAAATTGAAGATAATCTATACAACGAGATAGTCAAAAAAGGTATCAATGTTCAAGATGAGTTAAAACTTGCACTGAATAAAATTTTGTACAAAAAAGAGTACCAAATGGCGGATGAGATTAAACAAGCACTTGATGAGGTAAAGCAGTTTAAGGATGGAAAGATAAATTTAACCAATGCTGATGATTTTCTCTCAGAGCTAAAAAGTGAACATTAAACTTACAGATATTTTTAAAAAAGATTTTAAGAAGCTTGTAAAAAGAGATAAATTTCTTATTGAAAAGTTTGAAGCACTCCTAAATCAACTACAAATCAATCCCACTGCTGGAACATCATTAGGTAACGGCAAATATAAAATCAGAATCCAAAACAAATCTAACAATAAAGGCAAAAGTGCGGGTTACAGAGTGATAACTTATACAAAGTTAGATGATGTAATATTGTTAGTGTACATCTACTCTAAAAGTGATTTAGAAAATATTTCAAGCAGTAAAATAGATGAGATAATTATCAACTACCCTCTTTAAGAAATCTCAAAGCGAATGAAAAAAGGTACATTACAAATCATAAAACATATCAAAATCCCTAAATTTAGGCTTTAAAATGCTATTGTAGCGTAGTCCACAGCTCCACCATTCCTCTTAGAATTTATCCTGATTTACTCCAATACCAGCATATTCAAGCGCGTAGATTATATCTATCGTACTTATCTTATCAAAATTATCCATAACTAGTTTTTTCAGATATGCACGTTCACTCTCTTTTGCTTTAAAAAAACTTGGGGCAAATTTTCCTCTTTTTTCAAGAACGAGTGAATTTATCTCTTTGTCCAAATTGAGATAGTGCATCAACTCTTTTACATCTGCCTCAAAGATTGCATCGATGAGAGAAAACATTCCTGCTAAATATGCTTTATCTTTATCGCGCGCTTCAGCATCTGCTTCCATCTTTTCTGCTCTTCTAATAGCTACTTTCATAATAGCTTCAGAAGCAGGATTTGTTGAGATTTCAGAGTAAATATAGAGAATCAACCATCTTAAGAGTTTATCGCGACCTAAGAGTGTAATAATCTGCGTAACAGACTCCACCTCACCATGAATCTTACTCTGGTTATTTAAAAATTTGAGAAGTTTAAATGCTAAATCTGGTTGTTTCTTGATGTAGGATTCTATAGCAGAAGTCTCGCCATCTTCTCTGATAATCTTGATTAAATGCAAGATTACTATTTTCGTAGACTCTTTATATCTATCTATCTCTAGGACTTCTGGTTTGTGGAGGAAGTAGCCTTGGAAGAGGTCAAATCCAATTTTTATATATTCTTGATATGCCTCTTTTGTCTCTATCTTCTCTGCAAGGAGTTTTAGACCCATTTGTTTGAGTTTTGGAACAACATGTAAAATATTTTCAGGTTCAGCAAGCAATACATCTATTTTTACAATATCAACGTATTTAAAGAGTGGGGAAAATTTCTTAATCATTTCAGCACTACAGTCAAAATCATCAATCGCTATTGTAAAGCCTCTTGTATGGTACTGCTTAATTTTATGGATCACTTTTTCGGTTAAGTCTGTTGTCTCTAAAATCTCTAAAACAAATCTATCTTTATCGAGTACATCCAGAACATCCGAAGTAAGAACATTCTCATCAATATTAATAAAACCTATTCCCTCTTTTCCGATAAGTTCATTGAGACTTAAATTTGTTAAAGTATTGATAATAACATGCGCCGTAGCTTTCATGTGGCTTGGAAACTCTTTAATACCATGTGCATGGTCTCTAAATAAAAGCTCATACGCATAAGTTTGACCTGACGTGTTAAGTATCTTTTGTTTTGCCATAAAAACTTTATTCATTTTGCTATCTTTGTTTTAATCTTAATTCTCGTAGTCTACTTTATAAAGACTTTAATATCACTTTTTCAATATCACAAAATAGATATCAAACATGTAAAAAAAGTGGATTTGTCCCATAAAAATGCTACTTTAGAAAACATTCTCTTTTTTTGTTAAATTTTATGATATGTTTATTTATTTATTATAGTGTAGTTTTTTGTGATAGGTGTTCCATCTTGAGGAAGATGGAAAGAGCTAAAGTTTCCACATGCCAATATGTCACCCTATTTTAGAAAAATAAATAGTTTACTGTTCAATCCCATATTTTTTCATCTTGTAGCCTATCTGTCTTGCAGTCATACCTAGTTGTGCGGCGGCTTTTGTTTGGATTCCTCTTTGGTCGATGAGCGCTTGGATGATGGACTCTTTTTCTATATCTTGTATATTTATTTTTGTAAGCATTGGTGCTTTTGTTGGTTGTTCTGATGTGTTAGCAGTTTGTTCTGTGTGTGAAACTTCGGCTACTTTTGTAGGAGAGAGAGTATCTTCCATGTAGAGCTTTTGATAATTAAATGGTAAAACATGGTTGAGCATCTCTGGGACAATCGTGCCATTTGGACAGATAAGTACTATCCTCTCCATTGTATTTTGGAGTTCACGAATATTTCCAGGCCATGGATAATCAAGTAAAATTTCCAGTGCTTGCTTACTAAAGTTCATTGTTTTACGATGCTCTTTCATAAACTTTTGAAGATAGTGTTCAAGAAGCAGTTTTACATCCTCATATCTCTCTCTAAGTGGTGGGAGAAAAACGGGAATAACATTGAGGCGGTAAAAAAGGTCTTCTCTAAACTCGCCTTTAGCTACCATGCTTTCAAGATTTCTGTTGGTTGCGGCGACAAGACGGACATTTGTCTTAATCGTTTTGGTACCACCCACACGCTCAAACTCCTGCTCTTGTAAAATGCGTAGAAGTTTTACTTGCAAGGAGGGAGTAATGTCCCCTATCTCATCTAAGAAAAGTGTTCCTCCATCTGCCAACTCAAAGCGTCCTTTACGCATCTCTTTTGCATCCGTAAAAGCGCCTTTTTCATGCCCGAAGAGTTCACTCTCTAAAAGTGTCTCACTAATAGCCGCACAGTTAAGTTTGATGTAGGGACCATTTTTTCTTCTACTGAGATTATGGACTGCTGTGGCGATGAGTTCCTTTCCTGTTCCTGTTTCACCACGCACCAAGATAGTCGCATCTGAGGGAGAAACAGTCTCAAGCAGACTAAAGATGTGTTGCATTTTTGTACTATTTCCAACAATGTTTTCAAATTTGTAGTCGCTTAGAGCCTGCTCTTTGTAGTAAGTTTTTAAGTCGGAGAGGTTCTCTTTCTCTTGTACAAATCTTTTTTGTGTTGCAAGTGTTCCGCAAAAGAGAGTACCGACTATAGTCAACATTCTTACGATGTCATCAAAACTCAAAATAGAGTTTTTGTTGATATTGGCTGAGATAACACCAAAAACATTCTCATCTTGAATAATTGGAACTGCAACATAAGAGATAGACTTCGTATCTACAATACCCATTTTGTTGAGATAGTTGATATTATTATGGATGTTTTCAATAACAACAGGTTCTCCACTTTGTGCGGCTAAACCTGTAGCGCCCTCGCCTAGTTTATACACTGCCATCTTTCTTTGCTGTGCAGTGATTTCGATAGAGGAGTAAAGCTCTACCGATGTATTGTCATCTGAGAGTAAAAAGAGACTAGAGCGTTCAAGATAGGCGTTACGTTTAAGTAAACGCATCCCCTTTTCAATACTCTCTTCTACATCTGGATTATTTGAAAGCATCACAGCAATATCGTAAAGAATTTTTATTTCATTGTATGCAAATGTAAGAGCACATGTTTGACAATCTTCGCCATCTGGAATTTTAAGGTCATTATACATAATCAGCCAACTATTAAATAGAGATTTTATATAATTATAGAGGAAAATCAGAAGGTTCTCTCTCGCAAGTTGTATAATTTTTAGCCAGTTTTATGTTCATTAATTAGAACAATTTATGCATTTTAGCTTCTAAAAGAGAGGTTATTATGCAAATCACAGTACATGGAACACCCACACAACTTTCAGGAAAAGAGCTATCAGTTGGAAAAGAAGCTCCCGCTGCCCGCATTACAAAGCTAGACAAGACACAAAATGTCATAGGGATGATTGCTCCAACTATACAACTCATTATTGTCATCCCATCTTTAAAAACGGAAGTCTGTTCTTTAGGTGCGAAGAAGTTCAATGATTTAGTAAAACAGTTTAAAAAACTTACTACTATTATGGTTACAACAGATGACCTTGATTTTGTCAAAGGGTATCAAGAGAGTGAATCTATCGATAGTGCAGAGATTGTCATTGATACAGAGCGTCAATTTGGTAAAAAATATGGCGTGCTTATCTCAGAGGGAAAATTAAAAGACCGCCTTGCAAGAGCTGTATTTGTTATCGATAGAGAGGGAGTGATTGCCTATAAAGAGCTTGTGAGTGAAATAGTAGATGAAGTAAACTACGATGCTTGTGTCGAAGCAATTCAAAAAATCCTTAGTGAGAAAAAGAGAGGGCATGAACACGAAAATTGGATGTCTGTATAGTTATGAATGAAGTGTATGAGAAGACCGCGCTCACACGAAAAAGTGTAGCATGTTTAAGTGGCTATTTAGACTGGAATTCTCAACCGCGGATTTTTAAACACTACCCCTCTTTTCTCTTTGGCTATAACTACGGCGAAAAAGAGCAACTCCACATCATCGAACTTGCACGCATGATAACTTCGAGTCAAATGATTGGCTCCAAGCCCTATCATAGACTCAATACTCCCTCCGCAGGAAATCTACACCCCATAGAACTTTATGTGCAGATACGCGCCATAAAGGGGATTATTAGTGGGATTTATCATGTGGATGCAAGTGAGAATAAACTAGTTCTCATTCAAGAGATAGAAGCAGATGGTTTAGAGAAATCACTCGGTTTAACACATAAACTTGAGGGAATGATTTTTCTAATCAGCACAGTTCCTTACCGTAGCCAGTGGAAATATGGTGACCGCGCTATTCGCTACTGCTATCAAGATGTTGGACATCAGATAGGAGCCATCGAAGCAAGTGCTACAATCCACAAAGTACAAACTACAATTTTGTCTGATTTTGATGCAAAACATCTCAATCAATGGATGGGCTTTAAAGATGAAGAGTCCATCTGTGCTGTAATGAGTATAGGTTCTGAAAATACAAAAGAGGTAAAAGAGCTCTCAAAGCCTCTCATCTATGTAGCGCCTACGGATTACTCCGAGTCCAACCTTTTTATTGCCAATGCCCTTGCAAAGGAGGGTGTACTCAAAAGTAGACTTCCTCTTCTTGAGTATGAGATAAATGAAGAGGCTATTTTAAAGAGACGCTCTTGCAGAGCGTTTAATGCAAGCTGTTTAGAGAAAGAGGATTTTGACTCTATGATAGCTCTGCTGAGTAAACCTCTCTCCTTTATGCAGTGCTACTCTATTGTCTTAAAAGATGATGTTTTAGAAAAAGGAATTTACCTCAACGGTGAGAGAATCAAAACTATAGAAAACGCAGATGCCATCGTAAACCTGCTTGTTGGGCAATCTTTTCTCAAAAATGCAACGATTATTGCCGTGATGTGTTCAAAATCCTTTAGTGCAGACAAACTGATGCTCTGTGCCAATTTTGCACATGCACTCTATCTGCAAGCCCAGAGCAAAGAGCTTGCATTTACAGGTATAGGTGCTTTTTATGATGAAAAACTCAAAGAGTACTTAGGTACACAAGAGCATATCCTCTATGTAGGCGCTCTAGGAAAACAATAAACAAGGTCTTAGGATGAATGTAAAGATGAAAAAAGCTAAAAATGAAGAAGCAGAAGCAATCCTAAATATATACCGTTTTTTTCAAAAGGATGGTTCTTTATATCTCAATGAAGATGTAGAGAGTCTTGATGTACTCTTTAACTCTGTTGTGGATGCTATCAATGATTGCGGTCCACTCAAAGCACAACTTCCATACACAGAGTTTGTGCACCCCTGCAAACAGGTACGAGATGGAGATGCAGGTTGGGTTGGACATTTTGAGGAGAGAGATAACCGCAGATTTTTTCTCAGTGATATTTACGATTATCTCAAACTTATCTACGGATAGGCTCCAAATAGAACAGTAAATGCATTCTATCTTTGAATAAGAAGGATGATAGCAATGATAGATAATGCAAAAGTTTCGCAAAATGTTCACTTTATAGGTGCATTTGACCCTCGTATTCGTACCTTTGATATTATCATGAAAACTGCAAATGGTAGTTCATACAACAGCTATGTTGTTCGCGGAAGCGAAGGTGTCTGTATTATGGATACGGTCAAAAAAGAGTTTTCAGATGACTTTTTTAGACGACTTGAACTTTTATGTGCGTATGAAGAGATAAAGTATATTGTTCTGCACCATCTTGAACCTGACCATTCAGGTGCACTCGAAGAGTTGATGTTACGCGCTCCACAGGCAAAACTTATTATCTCTGGGCGTGCGGTGATGATGCTTAAGGGAATCATTAAAGCAGAGATTCCTTATCAGGTTGCAAATACAGGAGACAAAATCTCTCTTGGCGATAAAACCATTGAGTTTCTCAGCACACCTTTTTTACACTGGCCTGACACTATGAGCTCCTATCTGCATGAGGAGAAGATTCTCTTTAGCGGAGATGTCTTTGGAAGCCACTACTATGATGAGAGACTCTTCGATGATGAAGTGGGAGATTTCTCTTACGCTTTTAAATACTACTACGACCATATTATGCGTCCATTTAAGAGCTATGTACTCCAAGCACTTGAGCTTTATAAACAGTTTGAGATTGCAACGATTGCCCCTTTGCATGGTCCTATTCTAAGATCAAATCCACAGTTTTACATCGATAAATATGCCAAGTGGAGCAGTGAGGCAAAATTTAGAAAACATATCTTTAGTAACAAAATGCTCTCAGTTTTTTATATGTCAAGTTATGAGAACACACATAAAATGGCAAAGAGTGTGATGGAGGGAGCGGACTCCATCGATGGAATTGTCGCAAGCATGTATGACCTTGCCTCTTTAGATGAGAACAATATGGTGGATTTACTCGAGGAGTCCGATGCGGTGGTTATCGGTTCCCCTACTATCAACGGCGATGCGGTGAAACCTGCGTGGGATTTACTCTGCTGTATGGCTTATCTTGAGAGCGGAGGAAAAGTGGGTGCCTCTTTTGGCTCCTATGGATGGACGGGGGAAGCTCCTGAAATGTTGCATGAGAGAATGCGATGGCTCAAGTTTAGACTTCCTCTAAAACCTTTGAAAGTAAAACTTATTCCAACGAACGAAGAGCTTGATGCCTGCTTTGATTTTGGAAAAGAGATTGCTGAGATCACGATGGGAAAAATGGTGGAGATAGATTTATGAAAACACAACACAAAGAGATGTATGATGCGATAAATGCGCTTCTTGGATCCTATGCAGTCAATGGACATGCAAAATATATTTTGGCTCCCTATGTAGCGAGAGTCTCCTTAGAGATGAACCACATGTATGCAGATTTGAACTTTAAAAGCAGAAGTGAAATGGGGCGTTTTATGATGAAAAATTTCCCAAAACTTGCAGAACAAAAACCAAAAGAGAAGCTATGGAAGAAGTTCTTGTATGACATGATAGGAGCTGTTGCTCCTGCATGTGGAAATTGCGATGACCAAGAGACATGTTTTAAATGTATTGTGAGTGAGATGAGCGCATGATAACACCCTCTATCTCAACATCTGAGCTCTACAAATATATCGATACACTCCTTGAAACCGACACACCTCTCTTTATTCACGGAAGTCCTGGTATTGGAAAATCTTACATCGTGAGTGATATTGCCCGAAAAAAAAATCTTGAACTCATAGATATACGACTCTCACAAATGGACCCAGTAGATTTAAGAGGCATCCCCTCTATCAAAGAGAATCAAACAGTCTGGATGCCCCCTGTATTTTTTCCAAAAGATAGAGAGTCTCAGGGGATTCTCTTTTTAGATGAACTCAACTCTGCACCTCCTTCCGTTCAGGCGGCTATCTATCAACTTGTGCTTAACAGAAAAATGGGCGAGTATGAACTGCCTCGTGGCTGGAGAATTATCTGTGCAGGAAATAGACTCAGTGACAGAGGGGTTGTTTTTCGCCTCCCATCACCGCTTGTCAATAGAATGGTACATCTGCATGTTCAAGCACGCTTTGATGATTTTAAAATCTTTGCCATTCAAGAGAGACTTCACCACTTTATCATAGGTTTTTTAAGCTTTCGACCTGACCTACTCTCTACCGAACCCGTGATAGATGATGACACAAACCCTGCTTTTGCAACTCCAAGAAGTTATCACATGCTCTCAGACATCTTAAAAGCAAATGAGAACATCAGCAAGATAGCACCTCTTATCTACGGAACTATAGGGTATAGCTCAGGAGTGGAGTTTAGCTCCTATGTCAAACTCTATGAGGAGTTGCCAAATATTGCAGCGATTTATGAGGGAGAGTACCCTGAGATAAAAAAAGAGCCTGCCCTGCTCTATGCACTCGTATCAGCTTTGGTTGAGTACTTCAATGGTTCACAGAGCCATCAAGAGCATCTTTTTGCCTTTGTTGAAAAACTTCCAACCGAGTTTGGAGTGATGCTCATCAAAGATATTATTATCAAAGATGACTCCATCGCAAACCATAGTGCATTTAATGATTGGTTAGAAAAGTATGGTGCATATATCATCTGATTTTCTCACGAAGCTGGAGAAAATCAGAGTACAGTTTCTTTTTGATCACCCTTTCTTAAGTGTATTGGCACTCTCATTGCCTACGCACTTTCGCAAAAATCCACATGAAGCTTTTGAGACCAATGGCTTAGAGATATTTGTAGATGCCACACTTTGTGAAACTATTAGTGAGCAGCATCTCAAATATATCTACGCGCACACACTTCTGCACGTCATTCTCAAACACGCTTTTAGAATGCACAACCGTAATCACGGCATGTGGAATCGAAGCAGTGATATTGTCATCAACCTTCTTTTAAGTGAGTTTGAACGCGTTGGAGAGCGACCTGAGCATGAAGTTATGCTGGAGAAGTTTCGAGATAAAAGCGTAGAAGAAGTTTATAATATCCTCTATCAGGAGGAGCAAGATGGAGAAGATACTCCAGATAATGAAAATCCAAAAGAGCAGAAACTCGATCTCATAGAGAGTGAGGGCGACACCGAGTCAAGTTTGGAAGATATAGAGGCTTGCATCATTCAAGCGATGGGATGTGCAAAAAAACAGGGAAATATTCCTGCCTCCTTTTTGGAGATGATACGTGAGACTATCCGTCCTAAGATAGATTTGCAAACGCTCCTGCATAGCTATCTGCTTCAGAGCTATTTTGACAAAGAGATACACTTTTCCCATCCAAACCGTAGATTTATTCATCAAAATATTTATCTCCCAGGCTACAAAGCGCAGAGAAACAGAATCAATCTCTATATCGCCTTAGACAAATCGCTCAGTATCAGCAATGAACTCTTCTCAAAATTTATGGGAATTATAGAGTCTGTTCTCTCTATGAGTGCCGATTATCAAATAACCATCATCCCTTTTGATGAGCGTGTAGATGAACAAAAGATTCGCACCTATGATTCACAGAGCAAGAGAGCTGAGTTGGCATTTGAGAAAGGAAACGGCGGTACACTCTTTGCCCCTGTGCTAGAGTATCTCAAAAAAACGGCTGAGATGGATGCAACACTAATGGTACTCAGCGATGGACTTTTTAAAGTTGAGTCTGCACCTGAGATGGAGACACTTTTTCTGATTACTGAAAAAAAGAGTATGAAAAAACTAGAAGCCTACGGCGATGTTTTTTACTTTGACCTCTAAGGAGCAACATGCACGAACTAAACTACAAAGATGAGATAGAAGCCTTGCAAGAGGAGAGTGATTTTGAGGCAAAAGGCGATGCGAAATATTTGGATCATGAGGATGATGAGGCGAGATTGCAGTGGGCATTTTACAGACCCTCAGGTTCGCATGCAAAACAGGTAGCAGACAGAGATGTTCTCGTCTCTATCATGGCATTTAACCACTCAAGGCTCACTTCATTAGAGCGTTTTGACCTTCTCAACCCAGAGGTGATAAATAATGCCGCTCTACGCGTCAAGATTAGAAACCGTAGCCGCATGCTTTTTCGTGCTATGGTTGATGACAACTTTGAGGAGTTGGTGCTTGTTCTTGAGAAGTACCCCATGTTTTTAGACTTAGCGTATGACCAGATGATAAACGGGAGAATCTGGAATGAGAACTATGCAAACCCTGTTGCCGCCTCAAAGTTTTTAGAGCTTTCTCAAACTATACTCGATGAGAAACTCGAAGAGGGAGTCAAGCGAAGATTACAGCCTTTAAAGGGTTTCAGTCAAGATGAGGCAAAAGAGTATTTGGCACTCTTAACAAATCAAGTACAAAACTTGCATAAGATAATAAAAGTGCACTACGCAGAGGCATTTGAACTCTGGTTGCAACATATCCAAATGCATCCACTTCAAAAAATCCTTTGGCAAAAGCACATAAATCTTCTCAAGGAGAACCGATGACTGGTATTTTAAAAAGTGTTATGAAGGCAATCTATAACTTAAGTGATGAAGACAACTATAATCTCTATGACGCAGAGGATATTTCAGAGTATCTTGGACTAAAGCTTGAGGTCGTAGAAAATATTCTTGAAGTGCTTATGGACGCTGGGTGTTTAAGTGAGTGCATGAACCTTCATGATGATGGTATTCAAACCTACTGTCTTACAGATAAAGCGATTGATATGGTGGAAGTGGGGTAAGTTGGAGTTAATATTTGGCATGTGGAAAATTTTGCCATTGTAAGAAAATTGACCTATATCTTTTGGCATGTGGAATTTATTTCATTGTAGAGGAGAGAGTCGATGTTGTTGTTGAACTGAACCAAGTCAATCTTTAAGTCAAAACCATGTTTAAATAAAAAAGTTTTAAATTTTATCTTTTGTTTTGTAAACTCTTTTTTATCTACAACTGTTTTGACAGCGAGGTCGATGTCCCCGCCTTTTTTTGTATCATCTGTTCGACTTCCAAAGAGAAAAATTTCGCTATTTCCAAAGCTATCAGCCGAGGCTTTTTGTATAAGTTTTATAAGCCTATTTGAGAGTCTCATAGAGTAAATCTTTTCACAAAATTTTTGACATTAAGGTAGTAAGATTGCAGAGTCTCAAAATTATCTATACAGTATTTTAAATCATCTAACGCTTCTTGAAGTTCATCTGGATAATCATGTTCAAGCTCATTTCTAATCTCTCTGATTTCTATCCAGTGTTCCAAGGAGTCTATAATCTCTTCTTTTTCTATATAGTCAAGAACTTCTGTCATCTTTGATGTGGATATTCCACTTATTTCGAGTAAAAGCGGAAATATTTTAGAACCTAAAAAATCTTGAATAGATGTAAATCTTTTGAGATAGGCATCAAACAGAGCTCTCTCTTGTGCTTGTATGAAGTTGAAATTTTCAACTGTAAGGATATTTTTTTCTTGGAGCATGCCATCTATGAGTTCTTTATACTCTTTTATAGCGCTATAGTGAGCATCAAGTTTTTCAAGTCGTTTTGTTAAAATATCTTTTTTATTGAACACGAGATACCCACCTTTTTTTGCAAGTGATTATAACATAGTTGAAGTCTATCTAAAGAGCGAATTGGCATGTGGAAATTTCCACATGCCAAGAGTTTGAAAAGAATATTGACTGAAAATTAACAGCAACAGCTTGATAATGCATTCGGATTTAAACTAAAAGTTGTTTTTTTACTCTCATTAAAATCAATCCCATACCCTTTGAGAAAGCTTGTTATATCTTCTGTACAGCAGGTACCTTTTGGATTTGACTTCTCACAAAATGATTTTCCATCTGCTATGATTTCCTTCACTTTTTTAGCGATGGCAGGTTCTTTTCTATTTATCATCTCTATTACACTCTCTTTTAAGAGTTTTTTGCAATAACATAAGGGTGTTTTAGGATCCTCATTTTTAATTGTAACCTTTGATTTGATATCTGACTGCAAAAATATTTCACTCCCATCATTAGAGTAGTACACAGTGTCACATTGAGGATTTGTACAGAAGTTAAACAGACCTACATCTAGCTTCATAGTTGTACGAACTTCTTTTTTGAGTTGGGATTTCACAGTAATTGCATTTACATTGCTTCCCTTTGTACCACAAGAGGGGCAGACATATACAACATTCTCTTGTGTTGCACATCCACATGACTCGCTCGCTCTCTTATTTGTAAAAATCATATTGGACTCTTTTTATTTTTCTAACATTATAGTAAATTTGAAGATGATATGTTTATTGAGAATGAGCTTTTTGAAGGCAGCTACTTTGGCATGTGGAAATTTCCACATGCCAAAAGGTTTTCTAATCCTCTTCGCCACGCTTTATGATTTTAGCGTTTACTTCATTTGGAAGTGTTTTTACATCAGGCTCTATAAACCAGATGTCACCATTTGTTAGGTTTACATTTCCACCCCACTTCGCATCTGTATCAAACTCTAGGGACTCTATAATCTCTTCCATATCTTTTTTTGCAACATAAAACAGAACTTTTCCGTCATCATTTTCTCTTAACATAACTTTTGCCATTGTTTATCCTTTTAGTTTAGTGAAGTACGTTTTGATTTTGTACCAAAACTCATCCCATCTGTTGTGTTCATAGGAGATTCTTAAAAAACCATCCCCTAAATTCCTAATATATGAAGAGAGTGCAAAAAGTTTATCATTACGTTCTGGAAAGTCTAGACGATAGTGAACGCCTCGACTCTCCTCTCTTTTGAGAGCCGCGAGTATCATAGCTTCTGCAATAAAGAGTGCATTTTTAAACTCGATGATAGAGGATAACTCTACATTGTTTTGCTTCTCTTTGTTGACGCAGGTTAAGCCGTATTGACACTTCATGAGATAATAGACATAATCCAAAGCATCCATCAAGGTTGCTTCGGAGCGATAAACCCCTACATTTTTAAAGAGAGACTCACCTAAATTTTTTCGCATAGAGTTAATATTGAAATGGCTCTCGCCCTCTAACATTAACTGCACTCTTCTATACTCTTTGTTGACTAAAGCATAATCTATGGGACGGAACTCCTCTCTTTTTGCTCTACGTGAAGCCTCTATTCCAGCTATGCGACCAAAATAGACCCCTTCAAGCAGAGAGTTCCCGCCAAGTCTGTTTGCACCGTGAACACCCGTTAGGGCACACTCACCACAGGCAAAAACACCTGGTAAATCTGTAGAAGTATCTTCTCTTGTCCAGATGCCTCCTATAGAGTAGTGTGCCGATGTAGTTATCTCAAGTAACTCTGTTTTAATATCTATACCAGCGCTATATAAGGCGACCTTTTGTGTCGAAGGAAGTTTCTCCTCAATAAGTTCAGGAGGGAGATGTCTAAAATCTAAAAAGACCTTATGCCCTTGAAGTGAGTGCGTAACAATCGCACGGGAGAGCTTGTCGCGTGTCTGCAACTCATCTGTAAATCGCTCACCATTCTCATCGACAATATGAGCACCCTCACCTCGAGCCGCTTCGCTAATAAGTGTTCCATTTTTCAAAGTAGTTGGGTGGAACTGAACAAACTCAAGATTTGAGAGTTTCATATTCGCGCGTAGTGCCGCGGCAATCACATCACCTGAACTCTCTTGTGGGTTGGTGGAGTGACCTCTAAAGATACCGCCATACCCACCACCAGCTAAGATGAGTGATTTACATGCAAATGCAGTAACATGAGAATCTGACCTTTGTAAAAGAGTGATGCCTGAGAGTTTGCCCTCAAACTTGACGATATTGAGCAGTTGATGATTACTTAAAATCTCCACACCCTCTTTACGGCACTGTTGTAAAAGTGTTTGAACAATCGCACTTCCTGTTTTGTCTGCAACATAGCAAGTTCTCTTTGCCTTTGTTCCACCAAAGGGGCGTTGTTGGATAACGCCCTCTTCATCCGCATTAAATTGAACTCCCATGGAGTTTAACTCGGAGATAATATCACTCGCTTCTTTACACATTTCCTTGATATTATATTCATTGCTTAAGCCATCTGCACCATTGATAGTATCTTGAATATGTTGTTGCACAGAGTCCTCTGTATCAAGATGAATCACGGCATTGATACCGCCTGAGGCAACTGCAGAGTTCGAGCGAAGAGGATTACTTTTTGTAATGACTACAACACTGCTTCCTGCTCTTTTTGCATAAAGCGCGGCAAAAAGTCCCGAGATACCACTTCCAACGACGATAACATCATAGAGCATGCGTATTTCCTAAAAGCTCTTTGATGTTTTCATTCTTAGCTGAAGGTAAATAAGCAAGCGTTAAGTTATCTTCCACATGCTGAGGATCGACTGCTCCAAAGAGAGCACTTAGCGCATTTCCAGAGCGTGCAAACTGCAGAGCAGAGAGGACATCGTTAAACTCAGATGTGCCTAAGAGTTCACCCACTTTTGGAGCAAATTTACCCTTAAAAAGATTGAGCTGAAGCAAAGAGGAGGATGCCATCAAGTGAAGTCCATATCCGCTCACTGCTTGCATAAGTGTATAGTAAAGAGCATCAGGACCTTTTTGGTTACTAAAATTACACGCACCTGGTTTTCCTAGATTAAAAGGAGATTGAATATATTTGAAGTGATGCTTTTTTCCACCTACTTTTTGCGCTATTTTCATAACATCGCCAAGACTTATATACTCACTGTGTGTCTCTTCATATAAAAAACCATTCCAAGCGGCGATACCATAGGCTCTTATTTTGCCCTCTTGGACAAGTTTTTCAAAAAGGGTAAACGCTTTTTCTATACGTTTCAAAAGAGTTTTATAATCCACATAACCCAACTGTGTCTCAGGGTTATGAAGGTATAAAATATCCAAAGTTTTTAGCTGAAGATTTTCAAGAGATTTCTCAACGCTCCATCTCAAATATTTTGGAGAGAGACAGTGCTGATCAATAATAATCTCCTCTTTCTCGGCTAAATTCTTTTGAATCACTTCCTCTTCAATCCATTTGTAAGGATTTTCAGGAAAAGGAAAATCAAGCGGTAAGAAACCTGCTTTCGAGGTGATGATAAGCTGTTCACGAGAAGCTTTATTCTCTGCAAAAAGTTCTTGCAGTGCTTCGCCTATCTCTCGCTCACTTATCTGATAACGGTAGTTGATAGCTGTATCAATGTGATTGATTCCATTTAATACAGCCATCTTTACCGAATCTTTATAGTTGATGACATAATTCTCTTCGCGATAAGGCTCTTTTCTGAAAGTTCCAAGACCCAAAGAGGAGATAAAAAACTCTCCATTAAATCTATAAAAATCTTTACTGTACTTCGGATATTGTTTAAGATATGCGAATGTACCCTCTTTCGTTGCGTAGTTCATTTTATGTAACAATCACTTTGATATTTGCTTTGAGTTTAAACTTGAGCATATCTTCTATACCTGCCAAAGTTGTCGTAGTGTTCATCGAACAACTCATACACTCTCCTTGGTATTTGATAAGCACATTAAAGACTCCATCCTCTTCGTTAATGTCGATTAACTCAACATTTCCGCCATCGGCTTTAAGTGTTGGACGGATGTACTCTTCTAAGATAGACTCAACCGATTTCACTTTTTGAACAAGACCCATAGAGCCGAATGTACCATCCCCTTTTGCCTCAATAATTCTACGAGATTTATCTTCCGCTTCAAGTTCACCCATGATTTCAGAGAGTAAATCTACAAGATAAACATCTTTATGCTCATGTCCACCTGGTTTGATACAAGATTTACAAAAGCCACCCGCTTTTGTATAGTCTGTAATCTCTTCTATAGATGTAAGTTTGTTGAGTTTGATAACTTGTTTGAGTGTATCTTGAGAAACACGCGCACATTCACAGATGATAAACTCAGTTTCAAAACTCTCCATATCTACATTTTTATAGATAGATGCAGCTTTTTTAATAACATCGTATGCCATAACAGAACAGTGCATTTTTTGCCCTGGAACCGCAGGAATATCTATATCATCGCGGAGTGCTTTTTCAACATCAATGTTTGTAATTTTAAGAGCATCATCTACAGTTTTCCCCATACATAACTCAGCCATCATATCAGAAGATGCTATGGCTGTACCACAACCAAAACTTTTAAACTTACTCATCTCAATCGTGTCTGATTTAGGGTCAATAAGCCAGTAAAGTCTTACCGCATCGCCACAACTCTCAGCTCCAAAGTCTGCAATCACGAGTTGATTGTCGCCTTTTTCTGATTCAGTTATCTCGCCCATATTCGAAGGGTTGTCCATACGACGTTGTACCTCTTGTGAGTACTCTTCCCATAATGCTCCACCAATCAAATCATCTCTAGCCATTATTACTCCCTGTAAATCGTTTATTAAAATTACTAAGTTAAATGCAATTTACATTCTTGCAATCTAAGAGTGAGAAACGAACAAGAGTAACAATTTTGTTCAATAAAGAGAAAAATTACAAAAATGTACCAAAATAATTTTTCTAGAACAGGATATGCATTGTTACTTATAAAATAAAGAAAAAAAGGATTCCCATGTATTTATTAACTGCAATTTTCAATCTTAGCTGTTTGAATGATGTTCTCACAGATTTAAAAGATAAAGGTATAGAAGGTATGACTGTGAGTCATGTTTTAGGCAAAGGTGGACTTGGTTTTATCAATGAAAGTGGTGGTACTGAGCTAGATAAAAATGTTAGGCTTGATATTGTTGTCTCCAATGATAACTATAAAGAGTTAGCAAAAGAGGCAATACGCTCTAACACAAGAGAGCTTATGACAGGTTCTGGGAAAATGTGGGTTACACAGGTTCTGGAAGTTGAGAGGATTCGTACAGGTGAAGTCAATGAGTCTGCTTTAGCACACCCTGCAATAGGAAAAAAAAAGAGGCACAAGATAACTACTTTTCAGCAATCGACACTCCATCTAGTTAATAGAGAACTCTTCTAAAACAAAGATTGCTTCGTCGTTCCTCCTCGCAATGACAGTCATTGCGAACAGAGTGAAGCAATCTAGATTGAAGAGAGTTTATAGAGAAAGAGTCTCTCTTTAAAAGCAGGAATATCAAGTTCTTGGCGATACTTTGCAATAGAGCGTCTTACCATTTTCACACCAAATCTCTCTTCGATTTTCTCATGTAAATATTTATCACTCAGTGGTTTCTCTTTATCTTCACTATCCACAAGTCGCTGCAAGAAGTTTTTGATTTCTGCAGTGGAGACATTATCTATAGCATTTGAGAAAAAATCTTTAAAAGCAAAGACTCCACGGTCACATTCGAGATATTTATCACTTATTGCTCGAGAGATTGTTGATTCGTTAAATCCGAGTTCATCTGCAACATCTTGAAGTTTAAGCGCTTTGAGTTCGCTTCCCATAAAAAAAGCGTACTGTTTTTCTATTAGGACCAGAGCAATGTTATAGAGGGTCGCTTTTCTCAAATCTAAGAGTTTTACAAGTTCTCTTGCCTCTTTAAATTTTTGCTTTGCAAAGTTATCATATTTATCTATCTGATTGACTGTAAGGTTTGGATAAAAAGCGTGGTTGATGCGTATAGTAAAGGTGTCATCTTTTGTCTCAATATACATATCAGGTAAGATATGTTGCTCCTCTTGCATATAGCTAATCGCAGGAGGATTATTCAATTTTTTTAACATATCTTTTGCATCGTGAAATCGTGGATGTTTAATAAACTTCTCTATATGGTCAAACTGTAAAATCATAGAACTGAGTAAGATACTCAGCTCATCATCGAGTTCAAAATCATTGAGCTGAAAAAGAAAAGACTCTTTATAATCCACTGCTCCAACACCGATAGGTTCAAGATAGGCAAAACGCTGACGCACCTGCTCTACTTTGTAAACATCCGTTTCACACTGTGCAGCGACCTCCTCGATATTTCCTTCAAAGTACCCTTCATCATTGATATAGTAAATAATCTGCTTTGCTATTTTTTGTGAGATTGGCGTTGGAAAAAGAGGCGCACTTATCTGATTGTCTAGCTTTTCATATAGAGATTCTGTAGCAACACTCATCCACTCTATCTCATCACTTGAAGAGTTTGTTACATTTTGCTGATACTCCATAAATGCACTGTGCGAAGAGCTAGAGGAGCTCTCTGAGATTTCAAAACCTGATTGCACTTCTAAACATGGATTCTCATTTGTAATCGATTGGATGTGCTTATCTAAATCACTTAAAGAGCATTGTAAAAGAGGCAACCAAGTCTGCATAGAGAGGCGAGGCAGTTGTTTCTGTTGAAGTGAAAATGCTTGTTTCATAGTACCTATCTTTATGCGTAAATTTGTCTGTTTTCTAATAAATATGCATATACTATTCTAGTTGATTTTTATACAGTTTGATGGTGTTTGAATGATGAAAAAAGAGGCATGCCTACCCCAGAAGGGGTAAGAGTTTTTTAGTATTTAAGACGGATTAATCCGTTTGGTTGTACGATTTTCATTTGGCAAGAAAGACGTGCTTTTGGATTTGATTCATTAAGCGTTTTCATAACAACTTTCTCTTTCTCTGTTACATCACTTAAAAATTCCATACCTGATTCTATAGTAACGATACAAGTACCACACTCACCATCACGGCAACCAAAAGGAAGTGCACTTCCAGATGCTTCAACGATATCTTGAATCGTTTTACCAGGCTTAACATTGATTGCTAAAAAGTCATTTACAATTTCTACACGAGTTGTCATTTTATTTCCTTTGTTTGTATTGAGATGGCTTTACAAGTAATGCATCCTCATGGAGACATTGAGATGTAAGTTCTCTATCACATTTTCTCTCTTCTACTCAGCACAATGCGTAAAAGAGTCTATCACCCTATTTTTACAAGAACATGCTTGTCCATACCTTTGTAAAAACCCACATTTATTCCTAGAATCCCGTAGTGTATATATGACCTATACAGTTACGATTGCCAATTCACAAAAAGTCAGTTATTCTCCTTCTTTTTGGGATTGCGAGACTGCTTCTTTTTCAGCTTTTTGCGCAGCTTTTTGGGCACGATGTTCACGAAGCCATCGTAACTCCTCTTCTACTTCATCATAGCCATCGAGATCATCAATCGCTTCAAGTTCAGCTTCACGACACCCATAAGTATCGCCCTCTTCTATAAAGTGTACTTCATAGATACGAATCACTTGAAGCCAATCTCCGATATGTTTTACATACCCCTCTGCACCTGCTGGAACAAGCACTTCGTTTGGTTCATTAAATGGGTTGGAGCCGTCATTGCGTATGGGTTTGGTCATACGAACACGCTGACCTAAACGAAAAACAGGAAGAATTTCGTCTTTAGTTGAAGCTGAGACTTGGCTGGCTTGTGCATGCGTGAGTTCCATTTGTCACCTCCTCTACATCATTACAACTACTAGAAGTGGAACAGCTTCCACAAGCACTAGGCTTGTCAAACATTGACCAAACATCTGCCGCTGAAGGAGAGTATCCATTTTCAAAGTTTTTATAGACACTGATGAGTGCAAACTTATAAAAGTCCAACAATTTTTCATCGCTCTCTAGTTTGTGTTCTTTGCCTTTGCTTATCATCTCACCATATTTTTTCATAATGTGAAATCTTTTTACATAGACTAAACGCTCATCATATTCAAGATCGAAAAAGTCAAAAAAGTCTTCAGTATCCGTTAATGCTTCAAATTCTTCAAGTCTACTCATCATTTATCCCTCATCATTATTTACTTCTCTAAATGCAATTTTTAATCTTGCATAAAATGCAAAAAGCCTACATTTATGTCGTGATTTTAGATGAATCTTAAAGACTCATCTCTTTTTTTATCTGTGAAGCCCAAGCTTGGATTCTCTCGTCACTTAAATCTTCTTGGTTTATATCATCAATCGCCAAGCCACAGAATTTTCCATCTTTCTCAGCCGCTGAATATTTATAGCTATATCCCTCTGTAGAGGTGTAGCCAAACTCAGTATCTGCACCAAGTTTGCTAAAGATTTCTTTCATCTTTCCTAAAGCAGTTACAAACTCTTCTGGGTGGCTTTTTTGATCACCTGCACCGAAAAATGCAACTTTTTTACCACTATAATCTGGTTCTTCGTTTTGCATCTCATAGAGTGGGTCAACCCAGTCTCTTTGAACATCGCCTTGCCCCCAAGTAGAAGAGCCTATAAGTAAAACATCAAACGCATCAAATTGTTCGAGGTCATCATAGTCCTCTTCCATGTTTATAAGTTCAGCATCATCAAATAACTCTGCAAGTGCTTCTGCCGCACTTAAAGTAACTCCGCCACTACTCCCTACAAATATACCAATCTTTGCCATTAGTCCTCTCCTTTACATGGTTTATATTGCTCATATATTTCAAATGATTTATTTAAATACTTATCCCCTTCAGCATAGAGTGCTTCGAGTGTTCTAAAACTAAAACGGTGGGCATCTTTGAAATATTTATCTACTAAAACGATTCTTCCTGCGATAACTATACATCGCCCAAAACCTTCATGGCTCATCTCCATGACAACATTACACATTACCCCAGTTTTACGCTCAAACTGAAGTGCTACGGCTTTAAAAATCATCTTGATTTCGCCGATAAGCATCTCATCAATATCTGCAATGATTGGGATAAGTTTTAAATCCTCTTTTGTTTTGACAAACTTTTTTATCAATACCTCTTCATCACTCATCTTTGCCCAGTTGCCGAATTGGTCTGTTGCTCTTAGTTGACGAATCAACTCCTGTGTAAATGGACTAAATGTTGGTGTTTCTTGGCTCATAGTTATTTTCCTTATTCTTCTGTCCAGCGTTCTAGGCGCGGGTCCATTTTTGTTTGGATATTCATAATTTTTTTAACCCATGGAGGAGGATTACCATTTATCATAGTGACCAGCTCTTTGAGTACATCTTCTATATTGCGAGGCTCTTGCACTTTCATTGGGTTAATACCACCGCGAATCACTTTTGCAGCGGCTGTTCCTCCGATGGATTCACAATACATAATGTTGACACCCTTTAAAGCTTTTACTTTAAAATCTGTCTTATCATCCCCTTCCATCTCAGAAGTATCTGTAGTAATCACTTCGCTTAGTTCAAACCCATTAGGTGAAACTTTATAAACAACAAACTCTTTTGCTCCACCAAAATGGGCATTGATAGTTTGCATATCTTTACTTGCAAATGCTACTTTGATAGCATTCTCCAATGAACTGTTACTCTCAACTGTGATTTTTGTAGATTCACCCATAATATTTCACCTTACTATAAATTTTTATACTCATTTGCATCTAAGTTATCCGTGATGCTTTACTTCACGAAGTTTATTTGCTACTTCAAAAAGAAAGTAGGTACTTCCCTCATAAAGCTGATCATTTTTAAGTTGATTGCCTAACTCTTCATAATTTGGAAACCCACGAAGGAGTAACGCTGTATGCTTCTCTTGTGAATGCAATATTCGTTCTGCATGAAAGTTACTGATAACCATATCAGCATTTTTGAAATGTACTTGGGCATCTTCAAGGTCTCCTACAAATACATTTTCAGCTTTTATATCTTCGAGGACTTTGCTGTAAGTTGTGGAAATTACGGCATTTATAGTGCCTCCAACGCTTTGAAGTAGTTCACACATACCTACACACATATCAGGTTCTCCAGTAATTACAAAAGTGGATGAACCTATAAGAAAATGGCTATCAAGCATGGCATCTTGAAGTCTTCCTCTCCATCTTTTGAGGAGTGGTTTTGGTTGAATTTGTCGTATTTCGATGAGAGATGCTACAAAATTGTCGTTCATTTGCAGTCCCATAAGATGATTGAAGTGCAGATGTTTGATATTTTCATTTTTAGCCAAGAGTGCTTTTGCCGCTATCTTCATCGATGTACCGATGGTAATCAGAGTCGCACAATCTCCTAAATCTCTAATATCTTCTATGCTTATCGCACCTGTTCCAAGCTTGCCTTGCCCCTCACTCAGATACCCATCTAAAGAGGTAGACAAATCAGGCAAGCAGAGTGTCTCAAAACCAAACCCTTCACAACACTCTTTTATCTTTTCCACCTCTGCTGGTTGCATGCTGACATGAGGTAACAAGAGAAGTTTGTTTGCTTTTTGTTGTGTTGATTTGAGCGTGTGTTGCTCTATGAGTGCTTTGACACACAGTGCCCAGCCACTCTCCATGCCACCCTCATAATCGGGTGTATTAACATAGCAGTAAGGTATCTCTACATGGACTCCGACACTTCGAACATCATCCCCTTTCGTCTCAGTAAGCCCCGTTGTATGAAGTCCGATAAGTTCAGGTTTTAGTGCAGAGTTTTTCTTAGTAATATTTTCAATTGCCATCAAAATCGAGTAATCACCACCATCTAAAATAGCCGTAATATCACTCACAGAAGTGTTATACATGGCGATAGGTTCATTGAAGTGTCGCGTATAAAATACTTTTGTATAAGAGGCACACCCTTGAGAAGCGTGCATCAGTGGCATACAGTTTTTAATTCCCATAAATGCAAGTGCCGCTCCCATCGGTTGAGAATGTTTTATGGGGTTGACCTGAAGCGGTTTATGTTCATGTTTGCTGAGTTCTATTTTTTCATACTCCATTATCCAACCTCCCACGGTGCTTTTGCAGATACATTGGCAAAGACAGGATTTGCAAAGGCGTGTTTTAAATCTTCCGCTAGATTCAGCAGTCCGTTATACCCGCCATAACTCACTTTTTTCTCTTGGTTTACATCGATAAAAGAGATTTTCTTTTTGATGGCTGTATAGAGACTTCGTCCACCTGCAAGGAGGATATGCGCGCCTCGCTCATCGATAATCTTCGACTGTTCTGAGGCAGGTGCTTTCATCAGAATTCCATTCTCACCAAGATACTCTCTCGCTTTTGCAATATCATCTTCAGTCGATTTTCGGATAGATGTCGCAACCACTTCTATGCCCAAATCCTGAAGTCCTGAAGCGATAGACCAAGCTTTATTTCCCCCTGTGTTGAGGACTGCTTTTTTACCTGCGAAAAGTTCTCTGTAAGGGAGAAGTTTCTCCTCTAACTTTGCCTCTTCCGCAGCGATAATCTCTTTTGCTTTTGCGATGAGTTTCTCATCCCCTAGTGCGTTGACTATCTCCATGATGGCAAAAGTTGTATCGCGTTTTCCGTAAAAAGAGACAGAAACCCAAGGGATGTCATACTGCTCATTCATCTTACGGCAGAGTGTGATGAGGGATTTTGCACATACGATGACATTGAGTTTTGCACGGTGTGCAGTGCGAATATCGCCAACACGACCATCCCCACTCATGGAGCTTAAAACGCGTATGCCGATTTTTTCAAAGATTGGAAGGTACTGCCACATATCGCCCGTTACATTGTAATCGCCGATAAGATTGATGTCATAAGGGGTAGTCAATGTCGGCTCTTTAGTGCCAATAAGATGTTCTAAAACAGCTTCCCCTGCCAAGCGAGAACCAAGGTTTTTTCCACCCACAAACCCAGGCGCATGCACAGGAACGATAGGGATACTAAACTTCGCAGCCCCTAGTTTACAAGTCATATCAATATCATCACCCACCATTGCAGTAACGCATGTCGAATAGACAAAGATAGCTTCGGGAGCGTAATGTTTTACGATGTAAGCGAGGGAGTCTTCAAGGCGTTTATCTCCGCCAAAGATGACATCATTGAGCGTGATACCCGTTGTAAAACCCATGTAAGTATGGTCGCGTCCTTTGTAGGAGCTGAGCGTTTCACGCGTCTCCCACGAAGCACCCAAGCAAGTCTGAGGACCATGCACCAAATGCACCGCATCCGCATAAGGAAAAAGTGAAATCTGAGCCCCATCAAAAGCACACCCACCAGCCGCCATCCCAGGTTTAGGCATATCACACCCAGCACCAGGTTTTTTATCTTTAGAGTGCGAACAAGCACTCTCATTCATAAGCTCTTTAATCTTTGCACGACTAACCATAAATACCCTTTTAGAGTTGTATTAATAGTACTACTGCATTTATTGTTCGAGAGAGGGGGAAAGTGGCTGTTTTAGGGGTTGTGTGGGTTATCTTTCGGAAGCGATAGCTTGCCTTCGCCCTTGTGTTCTCTGGAAGCGATGGCTTGCCTTCGCCCTTATGTTGGCTTAACAGTTAATATATATCAAGCCTTCTCTCATACTTTTTTCTCCACAAAAAAGTAAGCAAAACGAGGGAACCGCTTTTACGAAGTAAAATGTTTCTTTAGAAAAAACTCTCCCAACGGCTTCGAGTCCTACGGATTCCCAAAGAAGAACAAACAAACCACTAAAAACAGAAAACTCGCTTCGCTCAAACAGTTCTGTTTTCTTAACATGATTTATTTTCTCTTTTTTGGCTCTGCAGGTGTTGTAAAAATATCTGACGCATTTATTTATTGATGAGGTGAAAGTGGAGATTCACTTACAAAAAAGTTTCTTGTAACTAGGTTTAATTATCTTGAACCACAAATCCCTTTTTTCGCCATATCTAATTTAGAAATAACCTTTTGAGCCTCTTTTTCATCAACAACCTCTACACCTGCTCCACCAACAAAAACACCCATTTTTATATATTGTCTGACATAGTAGTTTTTACCACTATTTGTTTTAAGCGAAATTTCATTAGCTGAAAATTCTGATTCAGTTGATACTTTGTGTTCTTTATCACCTTCAACACTCTGATAGAAGAAAACACCGTTAGCAGTTTCTCCGAGACATTTGTCATCGATGAATACATCCTTCTTTAATGCTTGGCCTACAAATGAGTCTCTATAAACATAAAGTCCCGCGTTTCCTTCTGAGGGAGCATTAAAAGATTTGGCTTGATTTGCAACTTCCTTAGGCTCGAGTGGTACTGTACTACATCCGCTGAATAATGCAACTGATAATACTGATGCCAATAAAACTAATTTACTTTTTTTCATTTATTTCCTTCGTATAATAAATTAACCAACCAAATTATACAAATTTGGTTAATACTGTTAAAACTTAAAAAGTGTAACTAATACCTACTTTTATAGTAGAAGGATTTGTGCGTACACCTATAGTATCATCTGCTATATTGTAGATTTTCGATCCTACTGTGTATTTTCCATAGTAACCAAAATCTTCAGATATCGCACCACTTATTCCAACTAAAAGACCGAGGTCAGCTGTTACACATCCACTCTCATCCCAATCTGGAATATTCGTAGAACCAACACCACCATAAAAACCAACAAATGGACTAATGTACTCATTAATATTATATGCAAATTCAAATTCTCCTAACAACATTATGTCTGAAGCATCAACAGTTGAGTTATAAGTTGTCTTGTTTGATTGAAGAGTCAAGACCGGTCTAAAATCAAACCCTTCATTTTTATCAACACCTCCAACAATAGAAACCTCAAAACCACTACCACTCATATCATAGTCTGGTGTTGTATACCCAGATGCATCTTCAAGATTCATTGTTCCTGAAATACTAGTCATACCTACTCTAACTTGAGTATCTTCCGCACTTAACGTTGCGCTAGCTAAAAGTAATATAGCTGTTGTGCTTAACAATCTTTTTTTCACTCTAATTCCTTAATGGTAAAAATTATTTGGTTACATTATATTAACCAAAACGGTTAATTATAACCATTTTGTACTTTATTACTTCTTACAATTTGTACAAAAATATCCAAATTGGATTAAGGCAACGAAAATGGAAGTGTATGAAAAAATCAATTATATTATGCAAGAGAAAAAGATAGCTAAAAAAGATTTTGTCAGCAGAATTATTGCATTAGCACCAAAACTAAAAACGACTGGAGAAACACCGACTGAACAGACAATTTATAGATACTTAAATGGTCAACGTGAGCTTAAAATAGAGCTTGTTCCTTATATCGCCGAGGTGCTTGAAGTGGATGAACAAGAGCTTTTTCGTTTTGATATAGAATATGCATGTGAGTACAATCTTCGCTATTCAAAAGATGCGAGAGAAATTTTAGAGTTGTTGTTTTATGTTCCCAAGCCGATGATTGAGCATATTAAAACTGTAATGAAAAAATATAAACAAACATATACGGATGGGATAAAGGAGTTGTAGATTTGTTTCTTATTTAGGTTGCAAATAAAGAAAAAACAACTTGGCATGTGCAAACATCTTTTTCTTGGATGTATAGCTTAAATTAAAAATTACACCCCAGTGAAGAATGGCACTAACTAGAGATGGTGTCATAGAGATGGTGTCAGACCCTATTTAGGGAAGAAAACTTAAACTAAAAACGCTCTTATTTGGTTCTTATGAAAGAACATCAAAATAATCCTCTTCGATTATTTTATTTTTTAAATTCTATTTAAAAAATCCACATGCCAAACATTTCCACATGCCAAACATTTCCACATGCCAAACATTTCCACATGCCAAACATTTCCACATGCCAAACATTTCCACATGCCAAACATTTCCACATGCCAAACATTTCCACATGCCAAACTGATCTGGCTACAGTTATTAGGACAAAAAATATAAACAATTTAAATTATAAGGGGGTTGATTTCGACCCCTTTATAAATGAAGTCAGATTAAATAACTATCGAATGTATACGTGGCTAAAGAAGCTTAGATGATGAACCTAGCCCCGAACAAGTTCGCGGTACCGAAGAAACTCTCAAGTAAGCTTTAGTTATTTTACACTCTCCGAGGCATTGGTTTTGGATGACTCTTTGAAGTTATTCGAGTCTTTATGCAGCTTTCTTATAAACCTCTAACTCATCTCTTTTGCCAATGGCAATCACTTCGATAATAATTTCATCTTCCAAAATTGTATAAACTATTCGAATTTTTTTCTTGTCCGCATACATTTTTCTACAGCCGCTAAGATTAAGTCCTGCTTTGTTCCCAAGCACTTGACCAAGTTCAGCCGAAGTTGCGATTTTTTTGAGTTGTTTAAAAACCAATAGCCTTTCACGATTTGAAAGTTCAGCCAACTCTTCATCTGCCTCAGTTTTTAAAACAATTTTATAAAGCATTTAAATCGATGCCATATTTAGAAGCCGAATCTTCAAGCGAGATAGTTTTGGAATTTTTTCTTGCTTGAACTATTTTATAAATTTGCGTATGCTCCATCAAATCATAAGCTTCTTTGAGGCGTTCATACTCATCTATTGGGAGCACAATAGCTTCTAGTTTGTTGTTTTTTGAAATTGCAATACGCTCTTTTGTATGGCTGACAATATCTTTTAAAACTGATGAAAAGTTGCGTGCGACATCACTCGCAGATATAATTTCATCTCTTGAATATGCTATCATAAGTATGTCCTATTATATGTAATATTTTACGTATTATATCACATATAATTAATTTGTTAAGCCGTAGCTTGAAGTTTTACACCAAGCGAGTTGAGAACTTTCATAACAGTTTCAAACTTAGGTTTTGAGCCTTGTGCAAAAGTTTTGTACAGACTCTCACGACCAAGTCCCGTATCTTTTGCAATCACGCTCATCCCTTTTGCTTTGGCAATATTTCCGATTGCCACCAAAAGTTCGTCCATATCGCCATCACTTAAAACTTGTGAGAGATACTCGGCTATCATCTCTTTAGAATCCAAGTAGTGTGCTGTGTCAAATGTTGTTAGATTTTTATTCATTGGAGTACTCCTTAGCCATCTCTTTGGCTTTTTTAATATCATTTACCTGAGTAGATTTATCTCCGCCTACAAGTAAAACAATTATCTCTTCATCGCATTTAGTAAAATAGACTCTGTATCCTGCACCGACCGTAATCCTCAGTTCAGACACATTATTGCCCAAACTTTTATGATCTCCAAAGTTGCCTAGCTTCATTCTATCGACTCTGCGGATGATAGAAACTTTGCCCTGAATATCTTTGAGTTTAGAGAGCCATTTAGAAAAGAGAACAGTCTCTTTAATGAGATACATATTTAAAAGTGTATCCTAAAGGATACGAAAAGTCAAGATTTGAAAAAGTTTTCATTTGATGCTCCTACTGTTGTATGAGAGTATCGTAGCACTGAAAATTATTTGTTTTTGATTTTATTGCAATTTGTAATATTTTCCCCTCCCAACTTGGGAGTCATAACCGACTCCTTCTATTTCGGTTTTTTTGGAGAGAAGTCTATACCTTGAATGACTACTTCAGCTTCGGGCTGTTTTGCTTGGATTTTTTTCATTACATTTACGGGTCTGTCCATTTTATAGAGTTCAGTTTTTACGACATTGCCACTGTTGTCATACCACTTTTGCGTTCCCTCTCTGTAGTTGTTTTTATAGAGTACTTCACTGTAGAGCTTCCCCTCATAACTGTACTCTTTTTGCACACCCTCTTTTTTGTTATGCAGATAAGGCACGACGAGTGCGAGTTGTGAGTTTTGATAATACTCTTTTTGTAAACCCTCTTTTTTGTCGTTCACATAAGTAACTTCTGATTTGATTTTTCCATCTCTAAAATAGGATGTCTCAACTCCCTCTAACTTACCCTCTTTGTAGTGCATATCTGCCAACTTATAGCCCTCTTTGTCATACCATGTCAAAACTCCATCTCTTTTGTCGTTTTCATAGTTAACCTTGTAAGCCATCTGCCCCATCTGATAGTAAACTTTTTCTAAGCCATGCTTTGTTCCAACTCTCTTATCCGTGTTTGTACCATCTATATAGTTTGTCTCTGCCTTGAGTTCACCTTTGTCAAAATAGGTTTTTACAAGTTCTGCTGAGAGTGTCACACTAAAAAGAGAGACTACAAGTAGTGTATTTAGATATCTGTTCATTTTAAGATTTCCTTGATTTGTGAAGTGAAGAAGTTTATTCTAATAAAAAGATATTGTATATACTTTTATCAAAATAAAATTACTCCCCTAAAAGAGGAGTAAGAAAAAAAAGGAAGGGTTACTTCCATCCTTTTTTAACTATATCTGAAGATTTGGCATGTGGAAATTTATTTACTAACTCTTTAACAGATAGTTTTTGGTCTCCGCCTCTCATGAAGTGAGCTAAAGTTACAGAAGCCCAGTAATCATCTTCATATGCAGTACCTTTAAGTTGTAGAGGTACACCTTTTTTGTTTACAGTGTGACAAGCAGCACATGTTACAGGACCTGCATATTCGCCATCTGGAGAGTATTGAAGTGCTTGTTCATGCGTTGTTGAGTCAACTGAACGCTCTTTACCATCAAATCTTGTAGAGTATAAACCGTGTGTAGATTCATGACAAGTTTGACAAGCTATATCTCCGTGACCTTTTGAGTATCTATATAAAGAGTACTTGTTAGGTAAATCGATTGGGAAATATTTTCCACCAGTTTCACTCTCCACAAATGGAGCAACGTGACAATCGGCACAGTGAGGCTCAGATGCTGATAACCACCAGTCGTCACCACCAGATGCCGCTGCATAAGGAACATCTCCTCCAGTAGGATGATTCCATGGTTTAAGATCTAAAGCACCATCTTTACCATCATTTTTCACTAAAACAGCTGATTTGTGATCTGCATAGTAGCTAAGAACTTCATTGTTGCCTGTTGTTTTAGGATCTGCAATTGCATTGAATGCTTTCGCATCGCCACCTGATACTTCAGCAATAATCTCTTTAAGAGTTTTGTTTCTTAAAGTTTTTCCAGCTTGTGTGCTGTCATCTTTAATGTCATCATAATTTTGCATAGCTTGCGCAACTTTTGTATGACAGTTTGTACAGTAGAGACCTCTCATCTCACCCGCATCTTTACCATGCTCATCTTTCATAGATACTTCATTGAGTTGGTATTTACCATAATCATTTAAGAAGAATGGAGGTTTAGCATTTGGATTTGAGTGCGCATCACGTCTTACGTAACAACCACCACCAGATTTTCTGATGTCACCTTTGTTAAATCTACCTTCACCGTATCTATCTGTTACACGGAATGGATTAGAATCGTCATTCATGTTAGGATTTTGGAAGTGTGTTGGGTGACAAGATTGACATGATTGACTTCTACCAGCACCATCAGGCATTGGAACCATTCCAAGGTGAAAACTGTGAATCGCTTCACTTAAAGGCTTCGCTTTCATAGTTGCATAACCTGATGCAGTCGGACGAGGCTCTTGTAAGTTTCCAGAAACATTGTCACCATGACAGTCAGCACAGTTCACTAAACCAGTTGAACCAAGTCTGTTACCAGAAGCATTTTCTTTATAATCTTTCAAGAAAGTTGTTTTATGATGCTTATCATGTAAAGAGAGAATGTTGATAGAAGACTCAGCAAGTCTTGCCATGTATTCACTCTCATCTGGATAGGATTTCCAGTACTTATACTCTTTATCACTAAAGTCAAGTCCTTCATCTCTTGCCATTTGTGCTGCTTTTCCATTTCTAGAGTGACAAGCATAACAGTTTGGAATATCGACAGGGTTTGTACCAAAATAGGATACTGCATGATTTGTAGCATCTTTTACAGATTTACCTGTTCGGTCATGCATCTCAACAGTAGAGTATTGAAAAGGTTGGAAATCTTTTTCTGTAACAGAACGGATTGTACCCTTTCTTGTAGAGTCGTTAAATGCAGTAAGAGGAAGACCTAATGCATCCCAAAGGTGTGAAGCTGTTAAAACAAGTTTCACATCTTTTACAGGAGGAACAAGCGTATCAGTAAAAACAACATTACCACCATTTTTTCCAACATAATCAAGATAACCACCTGAGAGAGGCTTACCTGAAGGTCCGCTATCTATATTAACTGGAATTTGACGACCTATACGTAAACGATCTTTATCCGTTGCACCAGCAGGCTTAGTTCCCTCTAAGTCTTTATAGATGAAAAGATGATTCCAAACATAGTTTGCAACATTGTCACCTGGAGAGTCAAAGTGACCATCCCCATCTGTATCTTTAGGTACAGACCAGTACTTCATCTTATTGCCTTCGCTATAAGAGTTATCTTTAGTGTAGTAGTAAAGCTTTATATCATCATCAGGCGAGAGTAGTTTTGGCAGTTTTCCACCTTTTCCACTAGAAACAGCTTGTGCTTGGATTGAGTTGTATGGAGGAATAACACAACAGTAACTCATCTCAAAACCAACACAATGCATCCCTAATTCATAGTTTATGAATACATTGTATTTGTTTTTAGGTTCATACCCCTTTGTTTTCTTTCCATTCGCATCGACTTCAATGAACGGTTTTAGCTTGGTAAGCTTAAATGGCGGATTAGTATCATACGCTAATGCAGAAGACGCAGTTAAGGATATAAATGCAACTGACGCAGCTAGAGAAACTAACATTTTTTTGTAATACATGGACTTTTTCTCCCCTTTTTTTAAAAATTCACATCGAGTATTGCATTTTATGATTTAATTAAATATTAAATAACTATTAAATGTGTATAAAATGTTAACAGATGGTAAATGGGTATCACATTATTATCACTATTGTTTATTTCTTCTCTCAACTCAAGGCATGATTTACAAGAACATTTGAGATTTCATAACTTGCATCTACGAACTCTATTTGGGTTAAATCATTAAGATTTTTTTTCTCTTGTGCATCTTCGATTTTCATAATGATGTTTGTGTGCGCAGAGAAGTTAAGGATGGCTTCGCTTATGAGTCTTTTGTTGTGTTCACTACTAGTAGTTATAATAATGGCTTTTGCCTCTTCTACTGCTAGAGACTCTAAAACTGGGAGCTTATTTAAATGCCCGAAGTATGCCATATAGCCTAATTTTCTTGCAAGAAGTACGTGCTTTAAGTTGTCAGAGACAAGGATAAAGTCAGCGCCTCTCTCTTTTAAATCTTTGGCAACTCTTCTTCCGAGCGTCGAGAAACCTGCGACGATGATGTGGTTTTGAAGCCCTATAGGCGTGATAACATCCGATTCGTAAAACTCTTTTTCAAAGTAGGAGGATAGTTTATAGATATGACTTAACATAAAAGGGGTAATAATCATTGAGATAACACTCACAAGGATGAGAAAACTCGCCATATCCTGCGTGATTAGTTTCTCAGAACCTGCAAGGGCGAAGATGGCAAAAGAGAACTCCCCTACTTGTGCCAGAGCCAAAGCAGTTTTTGCAGAGCTGTTTTTATCTGCGTTGCGACGGATAATGGCGTAAATCACGACTGCTTTAAAGAACATTGCAAAGACAAAGACAAAAAAGATGATGTGAATGTTTTCCAAAAAGTACATCACATCTATCTTCGTCCCCACACCAAAGAAAAAGACGCTGAGCAGCAAATCTTTATAGCTAGCGATATCTGATTCCACTTTTACGTTGTACTTCGTGTCGGCAATAATCATTCCTGCAATAAAAGCACCGAGTGAATAGGTGAACCCCATCGAGTGTGCAAGCAAAGAAGCTCCGATGAGGATAGAGAAAACTGAACCTAAGAAAAGCTCTTCTAGCTCTGTTTTAGCAGAGAACTTCAAGAGAGCATTGACTATTTTCTCCCCAATTGTGAACATAAAAGCTAGAACAGCAATTGCGGAGAGTATGGTTTGAGTGAGGACTTCGCCAATAGAGAGATTTTCCTGCGACAAGAAGGTCATAAGCAGTAAAATCGGGATGACTGCCAAATCCTGAAAGATGAGAATTCCCAGAGATTTTTGCCCATACGGAGTAAGAATATCTTTTGACTTTTTCAAATAGGTCAACACGATGGCGGTGGAAGAGAGCGAAAATGCCAAAGAGACAATCAGCGAACTGTTGAAATCAAGTTTAAAAAGATAATAAGAGAGTAAAAAGATAACGATGACATTGAGAACAACCTGCAAGAGACCGTTTGTAAGGAGAATATCTTTCATCTTTTTGATTTTTGTGAGGCTCAGTTCAAGCCCGATAGTAAACATCAAAAAGACGATTCCAAACTCGCCGATAAGCTCAATTGAGTGAATGCTCAAACCGTTAAAGCCAAAAAGATTACTGATGATAGTTCCCGTAATAATGTAGCCGATGATGTGAGAGATATCAAACTTTCTCAAAAGAATGTTGAGGATGGTCGCTATTGCGATTGTTAAAAAGATTGCCAGTAGTAGATTTTCCATAGGCAAATTATAGTACGTTTAGAGCGTTATTTTTGAGTTTGTATGTATAAAATATATACAGAGCGGGTATGCGATATGCATTGCGTTAGATATACTTCTAACCAAGAGAGCAGACATGCAAAATGATTTACGCCTAAACATAAGTGCCATGGATACCTTACACGATGAGTTTTTAGATACACTTTCTAAGATGAAGTCTTGCCAAGAGAGCGCCTTTATGCCCCTCTTTGAAGAGCTGATAGAGCACACAAAAAAGCACTTTGCCTTTGAAGAGAACATTATGGAAGAGCATCATTTTTATGACAAAAAAGAGCACTTTGATGAACATAAAAATCTGCTCGGTGAGATGGAGTACTTTTACGAAAAAGCGAAAAAGTTCCCTCAATTTGGCAAATCCTATATTCATGACTATGCCTATGAGAAATTCAAACGCCATGTCATAAACATAGACTCGCAACTTGCGATGTTTATAAAAGAGAACAATATCTCTTTGTAGAGAGAAAGGAAAATGTATAATGCAATACACAACAACTTCAGCAGGCGTTGAGATGCCTAAAATTATCTACGGAACTGCTTGGAAAAAAGAGCGTACGACCGAGCTTGTCATCCAAGCTGTGCAAGCAGGTTTTAGAGGCATCGATACTGCATGCCAGCCAAAACATTATGCAGAGGAGAGAGTCGGAGAAGCACTCATGCCCCTTAAAAAAGAGGGGTTTAAGCGTGAGGACTTGTACATACAAACAAAGTTTACACCACTAGCGGGGCAAGACCCAAACAACATACCCTATGATAAAAATGCAAGCTTAGAGACCCAAGTAGCCGACTCTTTTACACGTTCAAAGAAAAACCTTCAAACCGATTATGTCGATACGCTTCTGCTTCACTCTCCACTCTTTCCACATGCCAATCTTTTGAGTGTTTACAGAGCCATGGAAAAGATACAACAAGATGGTGGAGCACTGCAACTGGGAATCAGCAACTGTTATGATTTGGGAGTGTTAAAACGACTTTATGAAGATGTCCAGATAAAACCTGCGGTTGTTCAAAACAGATTTTACCCCGATTCTGATTTTGACAAAGAGTTGCGTGCGTGGTGCGATGCACACGCTGTAATCTACCAAAGCTTTTGGAGTCTCACGGCAAATCCCTATATCTTAGCAAGTGAAGTCGTGGTAAATCTTGCAAAAGAGTACAACAAAACGCAGGCTCAAATCTTTTTTAACTTCTTGAGCTTAGAGGGCATTGTCCCACTCTCAGGAACAACTTCCCAAACGCACATGCGCCAAGATCTAGACATCTTTAGCTTTGAACTTTCACTCTCACAGCGAAGCGAGATACGCGCACTTTTGGTTTAGTTTGGCATGTGGAAACGCTCTAAACCTTAGGTTTGTTTCAAACGCTAAGATTATCAATCTTTACCATCCGCTTCCGTCTCATCTTGCTTTCTTGTGGTATTGAGTAGTCTTTGAATGATTTTTAAGTTATTTAAGATCTGATTTTCAGCTTTAAGCTTCGTTTGGTTCGTGTCACTTTTTGGCTTTTCGTTGAAATCCAGAGGTTCAATAGGAATCCATTTTGGGTCGCCAAAGAGGTTGAAGACCACAAAACACAAAAGAAAAAGTACACTTTTCATAAATAGCCCCAGATATATATTTTAGAACTGCAATCATATCAAGATACTATTTATCTTTGGATGGTTTATGTTTTTGTCCAGATTAGTATAGCCATTTTAGCTATACTCCCATACAATAAAGTCCACAAGGAAAATCATGGCTGCTAACGCAACAATCTGTAAGGCTCTGCTCAATATCGCGGATATGGATAGACACTATTATGAAGAGCATAATTTAACACTCGCGCAACACCCCTCAGAGAATGATTTGCGTTTGATGGTTCGGCTTATCGCCTTTGTTCTTAATGCCCAAGAGGGGCTTGGCTTTTGTAAAGGTATCTCGCAAGATGATGAGCCAGACTTGTGGAAAAAGTCCTTAAGTGGGGAGATTGAGTTGTGGATTGATTTGGGTCAGCCTGATGAAAAGCGTATCAAAAAAGCGTGTGGTCGTTCAGAGAAAGTTATCATCTACACTTACCAAGAAGGAATGGCGACACCTTGGTTCAAACAGTTAGAAAACTCTCTCAAACGCTTTAAAAATCTCTCTATCATTCACCTCAACATAGATGGCGACTTAGAGTCTCTCACAAAGCGTTCGATGGATTTACAATGCAACCTTAGTGACAATGAACTCACACTCATCGATGGCGACAATAGCGTACTCATTACACAAGAGGTATGGATGCAGGAGTAAAAAGCAGAAGAGATTGCAATATGCAATATTTTTTACATAACTCTATTTTTCAACTATAATACCCTCAAATCACGACATAAAAGGATATAGACAAATGGATGGCACTATCATGGTAACTTACAAAGTATTATGCGATTCGGATTTAAATGTAGAAGTCTCTCTCCAAGAGTTACTTAAAAATGAGAATGTTCTAAAAAGCATCAAATCTGAGTTTGCAAAAGGTTCTAGAAATATCACTTTCTCCTCAAAAACAGATGCAGTGATAAAAATCGAGTCCTTAAAAGATGTGCATACTTTTGAAGTCTCTAAAGATGACTTTGCGGATTTGCTCACACTTGCAGAAGAGGATGCAAAAAACAAAAAGTTGCTTAAAAAAGAGTGTGAGAGAGTGGAGCTTGTGGATATAACGACTTTATAAAAAGTACGCGCATAGCAAAGGGCAAGCCCTTGCTTAGAAGAGATTAGACTAGCTGTGCGGAGACTTTGCTTAAGACGATGTTCGCTTTCTCTGTTTCACCACTGTATTTTTTGATTTTGATGCCCTGTTTTGTGAAGGCTGCGGCTGTGTTTTTACATGCCATTTTTACGACAATAAAGTCACAATCGCTGATAGCTTCTCCCATAACATAGTGTGCTTTTGCATGCTCTTCATCTCCATCGTCATGTTCGCAGAGATGCCCCTCTGCATGATCATCATCAAGGTCTATATCTGTACGTGGGTTTGGACGAACTGCTTCGAGTTCAAAGGACTTGAACATGCCTGCACCTTTGATGTTATAAACTGCAAAGAATGGAGTGTGTCCTGCATTGGCAAAAAATGTGAGTGAATCGTCTTTAACGGGGATAGCAACTTTCATAAATATTCCTTATTTTGTATCTGAATGATTGTACTGTAACTTTCATAATGCATATCTTGTTCTGTGGAGTTTTTGGGGAGAGTGTTTGCTAAAGTAGAGGAGTATTAAAGATTTAAAAGAGTTGTTCTATTTCTTCCTCCCTTTTTTGCCTTATATAGCGCTTCATCCGCTGTTTTGATTATGCTTTTGGCTGTGATAATTTGCCCTGCTTCTACGATAGCTAAACCTATACTAATCGTTATATACTCAGATACATTGGATTGTGCATGAGGAAGTTGTCGTTGCTTTAACTCGTTATGAATATTTGTAGCAATTTTTATCGCTCCTGCCTCATCTGTTTGAGGCATGACAATAGCAAACTCTTCCCCTCCATATCGAGCTACGAAATCACTACTGCGTAGAGTAGAAGAGCGAAGTACATTCGCTATCTCTTCAAGGCATTTATCGCCCTGCTGGTGACCATAAAAGTCATTATATGCTTTAAAGAAATCGACATCACAAAGAATCAAAGCAAGCGCCTCACTACTTCTAGCCAGACGAGAGCACTCTTTTTCTAAATAGTTGTCAAAACTACGACGGTTGTTGAGCGTTGTTAAAGCATCTGTGGATGCTAAAATATCGAGCTTACAGATAGCCTCTTTGAGTTCTATATTTTTTGCATCCAAATCATGTGTTCGTTCAATCACTTTTCTTTCAAGGCTATCGTACATCAAGGCATTTTCTATAGAGATTGCAATCTGTCCACCAAGATGTTTGAGTAACTCTAGTTTATCTTTAGTGAAGATAGTAGTAAAAGCATTGTTTTCCAAATAGATTACACCTTTTAATTCACCATGAAAAATGACTGGCGCACATAAAACTGATTTTACATCTCTCTCTATAACACTCAAATCGTGTCCAAAAACCAAACTCTCTTGTGCATTATCTAAAACTATTGCTTCATGGGAATGAATAACATAATTCACAACTGCTTGCACAATTGTTTTAGAGTTTGCATAAGGTGTTTTTTGCATTACATTTACCACTTCAGAGTCCATTGAACTTTCTGCTTGGATAAAGAGAGAACCTTTCTCTTTGAGTAATAAAACTCCATATTGCGCACCTGCATTTTCTACAATGATTTGAATCAAGGATTTAAGAAGATTTGAGAGACCTTGTTCTTTTGCAATCGCTTCTGTTGCTTTCATTAAAGTTGTAATATCTAAACTCTTTGAAGAACAATCATCCTTTAAAACAAATGCATGCTGATTGATTTGAACGCCCCACTTGTTTAAACATTTATTGGCTTCATAAGAGTAAAGTTCTGCTGATTTTAATTGGTTCATACTTTTGTACATTGTTTCTATAAGCGTGTTTGAAATAGCTTGTAGATGAATATGTCCATAAATTTTCGATAACTCAATCGCAGATTCATAGCACGCGAATGCCTCTCTTACTTTGTTATTGATAGAAAAAAGTTCACCCTTTAAAATATTCAATCTTGCGAGAAAATTCTCAGGAGACTCCTCTGCATATTTTTTAAAAAGTTTTATCGCTTTTCTAAGCGTTGTTTTATAGTAAACACGGAGAAGTGGAGTCGCATTTGAGTAGAGTTTAGCGACAATAAGGGCATTATAAAAAAGGTGCTCACTTCCATGAAGCATCCCCTGAGAATCACTCATATATTTTTTACTTTTTTTACTCACTTCCAACGCTTGCGTAAACTCTTTATGCAAATAGAGTAAAATCATTTTATTTATAAAATAGTAGTGTGCAAAGTGGCGAGAACCATAACTCTCTAAGCTATTGGCATAAAGAGATTCATCAAAGTTTTCATCATCTAAAGAGAGAGGAGCATCTGTTTGACCCTTTAAGTTAAGTATAGTCTGTTTTACACTAAGAATCGCTCCATATTGTTCCTCTGCACCAATACGTTTGAGCGTCGTTTCAAACTGCTTAATCTCTTCTAAAATGTTTTGAAGATTCGCTCCCCGCATAAACATACTTTGAATTATTCCAGCCGCTGCACATCCAGTATGAAACCAATCCCCAACTTCCAGTCCATCTTTATAAGCATTATGCCAATTTTTTTCTGTGTTAGTTGCTGGTTCAATCCATGAATTTGCAAAGTAGTTACAAACAAATTCTACTTCTGAACGCTGAAGTCTATTGTTAAACTTATCAAGCATATTTAAAGAGAGTTTCTCATATTCGTACCCTAACTTATGGTTTCCAAGTACTCCACCTTGAAAGATAACACCAAAGACCATGTAACCTACAACTGCTTCTCTCGTATTTCCATGTTTGAGGCATAGAGTGACAAGTTTGAGAGAGATAGCAACACACAGTTCTGGTTTAATTTGATATGCCGCTTTTAAGACAGCAGAGAGAATCCTAATAAGCATCTGAATATTTTCATTTTCTGCTTCTGGGAGCTCTAATAATTGCGCTGTTTTATAAGATTTTAGTTTTATTTTCAAGTTTATAAAATCAATAACAAAGAGTGGAGGCACAAAACCTGAGGGCAAATGAATGTTAAACAATTTTGTAGCAATACGCCCTATTTGGTACGCTTTACTAAACTCCGAAATATCTGTATGAACCTTAATCAAAAGTTCATATATAACTGCTTTTTGGAGTATAGAACCACTCTCTTCAAGCGCAAGATTATAGTAGTTGATAGCTTCCTCAGAGTGATTGCAAAGATGCTCACATTCAGCGCGTTCTTTGCATATGCTACTCAACGTATGCAATTGCAAAAGTTTTGGCATAAACTCCATCGCTTTTTGCATGTAAACAAGAGAGATATTAAAATCACCGATTTTTTTTGACTGGAGAGAGGCATTGTAGTTCAGCTCTACAATGGTTGCGAGCTTCTCTTGTGATAGAAGTGCTGTAATGCTCTTGTTAAAATGATTTACACATGAAAAAAGATGCTCATATTCGAGTGTTTCATATTTATGAAGTAGCGCGTCACCTATGCTTAGATGGATAGAGTGCTTTTGAGTCTCATCGAGGAGTGAATGAGAAGCTTGCTGCATTCTGTCATGAGAAAACATATAGGACTTTGAAATATCATTCCCACCCATTTCCTCAAGAATCCACTCCTCTTTAAGCGCCTGTAGAAGGGACTTTTCAAAAAGAGCATCATTGTTGTAAATCTCTTTTAACGCATCTTCAGAGAAACTGCTTCCAATACAAGATGCTATCTTAAGTAGATTTTGAACGGATTCTGGCAAAGAGAGCACTCTCTTTTCTAATAAATCAATTGAACCCTCTGAACAAGTCCATTTACAGAACTTTGTTTGAAAAGTTAGTAGTTTTTAATATTTGACTTTTTCTTTTTAGCAGTTTTTACTGCTGATTTTGTGAAATCATATCCTCATTTATGGC
>Ga0210009_1000574_pt1 | contig 40040 bp, 38 predicted proteins | sample CryGeyCG2114_065_FD_185457 | JGI IMG/M metagenome (GOLD analysis project Ga0210009, IMG submission 185457) | Groundwater microbial communities from aquifer - Crystal Geyser CG12_big_fil_rev_8/21/14_0.65 (SPAdes) (version 2) | ecosystem: Environmental > Aquatic > Deep subsurface > Groundwater ...
TCCCTTGAAGATATTGTTCAGGCGCTTGCTTAAATGGGATGACGTTAGTTTTTGCTCTCCGTTTCTTCGGTTGTATTTCTTCTGGATTTGCTTCTTGACCCTTAAACAAGCCTGCCGCACGTGTTTGAAGTTGATTCATATTCGTTCATTTTCTTTTTTATTTTCAACTACTATTATATCGTTTTTTTTGATTGTTTCTACATCCATTTTTTATTATTTCTATAACAAATTATTTTTTCTCTCCATTCTCAATTCTATTCTCGGACACGCTCCTAGAATTGTTTGGCATTACGATAGTTCAGGAGTACAAGCAAAAAAATATTATGGATCGATGTATGAACCAATATTATTTTGTGTGAAAGATAAAGAGAATTACACTTTCAATACCGAGGAGATTCTTGTTGAAGCTAAAACTGGAGCTACAAGAAAATTGATTGATTATCGCAAAGACCCTCCGCAAGTATATAACTATGAGAAAGTTCCCGGTAATGTCTGGGAATTTCCACGAGTTCGTTATAGAATGGAAGAATACGAAAATCACCCAACACAAAAGCCAATTGCTTTACTTGATAGAATTATCAAAGCAAGTTCAAATGTTGGTGACTTAGTTCTGGATCCATTTTCAGGGACATTTACGACTTGTTTTGTGGCAAAAGAAAGTGGCAGAAATTCAATTGGTATTGAGCTGCAGGAGGAATATGTAAAAATCGGGTTGCGCAGGTTGAAATTAGCAAAAGAATACAAAGGAGAAAAACTCAAAAAAGAAATACGAAGTTTTGAAACCAGAAAAATTGCTGCAGTTCAAAATCTAAAATTATTTGAAGAGTCAGATGGAACATTCATTCACAGCTAATATTAAATCTGTTTTACAAAAGCATTTCAAACGAAACGCTGACAAAGTTTTTGATCAAAGTCAGCTAATTCAATATATCAACGAAAAAACACGTTCGGCAAATAAGGGGTCAAAAGCCCGATCTAGCTTTGCAAATCTCTATGCGATTTATGTGATTTTAGAAGACTATATTTCAAAAGGTTTTCATAAAAAGGGGAATTATGCTGAATACGAAGGGGCAGTTTTTAATAAATTGTTCACAAGACAAAGAGAATTACCCTTCGGTAGTAATTTGCAAAATCACGCCTTAAATAACAGAATGAACTCAGAATTTCAGAAATACTTTCCGAGTTCGGAATTTATTCCGATTTTAAGAAAACCTGAAACAAACAGGTATTGGTTTAATGAAAATTTGCTAAAAATTAAAGTTGGAGCAACATCATTTAACATAGCTTCCGCTGTTATTGATATTATTAGTGAATATTCCAAAACTAAACAAGACGCGTTTCAACGTTTTATTAAAACGTGTGAAGAACTTCAAGAAATTGAAAATTTAAATCCCCTTAAAGTTCATGAATTTATTCTTGGTTTACTTGCTCCAAATGTTGATGCAAGACTCTTTGAAATTGTAAGTTATGCTATCCTCAAGTTTTTCTATCACGACCAAATAATCATTTGGGGTTTTGAAATGGATAAACTCAACAAAGAAAATTTAAAACTGTATAAAACAGGAAAAACCAATGCTAATGATGGTGGAATCGATTTTGTAATGAAACCTTTAGGAAGATTCTTTCAGGTTACGGAAACATTAGATTTTAAAAAATATTTTCTGGACATAGATAAAATTCAAAAATATCCAATTACTTTTGTAATCAATTCAGAAGAATCAACCAAAGACCTAATAAAGAAAATAAAAGTCAATGCAAACAAAGTTTACTCCATTAAAGCAATCGTTGATAAATATATGGACTGCATTGAGGAAGTAATTAACATCCCGACACTTAACGAAAGATTTATAGTAGCAGAAAAGCAAGGCTGCCTCAAAGCCATTCTTGACGAAATTATTTTGCAAAGCAGAGTAGAGTTTAGCTATACAAACTCATACGATGATAGCATAAAAGAATAGCAGCTTCTAAATTATTCTTACTTTTTATGGAAGAATCCGAACAATTTGTTAAAGCTGTCGATCAATTTAATAACGCTGATTTCTTTACCGCCCACGATTCGTTTGAAGAACTCTGGAGCGATTGCAGAACGGATGGAAGAGACTTTTTACAAGGATTAGTCCAACTTTCGGTTGGAATGTTTCATCTTATCTCGGGTAATTTTAAGGGAGCTGTAAGCCAATTGAGCAAATCCGTTGAAAAACTTGAGAGATTTACCCCGAAATTTTCTGAGATTGATGTTTTTTATGTTGTTTCGAAGGTGAAAAATCTTATTTTTGAAATAGAAGATTTTCAAAAAAATGACGAATCGAAGAGTTTAAAAGAATTAATTACTTATTTTATTTTTCCTATAAAGTATCAAAAGGAGAACCATTATGGCGATAAAGATAACTGAAGAATGTATTAATTGCGGTGCTTGTGAACCTGAATGTCCCAATACCGCGATTTATGAAGGCGGCGCAAGCTGGAAATTAGGCGATAAATCTTACGGCGAAGCTGATGCTTCCCCTGATGGAAACAGCGGCTTTTTTTCAAACGATTTTTTCTTCATCGTTCCGGATAAATGCACGGAATGTAAAGGCTTCCATGATGAGCCGCAATGCGCCGCTGTTTGTCCGGTTGACTGCTGCATACCGGATACCGACCGTGTTGAAGACGAAGCTACCTTGTTAGCGCGTAAAGAAAAATTAGATCAATTGGGAAGATAATCCTCTTCAAAAATAATAACGGGCGCCTGTGGCGCCCCTTTCATTTCCTTTATCTCTTTTTTATTATGAATACAACCAAACGAAACAGACCATCCTGGGATAATTATTTTTTAAAAGTTGCCATGCTGGTATCCGAGCGCTCGACTTGCCCGCGTATGCACTGTGGTTGTGTCCTTGTGAAAGACAGACAAATTCTTTCAACAGGTTATAATGGTTCAATTCCCGGTGATGACCATTGCGATGAAGCCGGCTGCTTGGTGGTTGATAATCATTGTGTGCGGACCATCCACGCCGAAATGAATGCCATTCTTCAATGTTCATCCCATGGTGTAAATACGAAGGGCGCTACTGCTTACGTTACCAATATGCCTTGTACGAATTGTTCAAAAGCATTAATAGCGGCAGGAATAAAGGAAGTGTTTATTTTTTCAGATTATCACGATACACTTGCCGAGAAATTCTTTGCCATTGCAAAAATTCAGATCAAAAGAATTGAAATGCCGGGAACGGAAATTAGATATGATCTGGAGAATTATTCTTCCGCAAAGAAAAAGAAAGTGTAGTAAAAGATAAGGTTTCAATATTAGAAAAGTCCATTGTATAACCGAATGGAAACTGTTTAAATTACTTCTCCATTCAACCATACATGCATTCATCCATTCATTCAATATTTCCAACGCAAAAACTAATTTTGCTTATTCTGTAACAATAAATCTCGAATCATTCGGTCTCAGGTTATCATAAATTCTTTTTAATGCTGAGAATGCATTTTGGCTTCCGCGAAAAGCAGATTTGCGATAATAGGTAACTGCTTTTGCTAAATCTTTTTTTACAATTATTCCTTTCTCAAAACAGATACCCAGCGCCGTCTGTGCTAATATTGAACCTTCACCTTCTCCAATAAGAAATGTTTGATAAAGTTCGTTTTTATTTTGGATTTCATCATCGTTCAGAAGCTGTAATAAACCTAATCTAATTTCTGCTTCTTTGTTTCCGAGTTGCGCGGCGTGCTGCCAAAGCTCTCTACCGGTTTCAATATTTTTGTTAGCGATAATTCCGCCTACACTCCAATTGCCAAGTTCAATAAGTGAAGGCAGATGATTTTTTCTAGCGGCTTCTTGTAAAAACTTCAGAGCGTCATTCCCCGTTATTTGATTATCGAATTGCTGTGCGATTAAACTGCTCCATACAAATTGCGCCTCGGCAGTTCCTTTTTCAACTTCCTTTTTAAGATGAGTGAAAAAATTTGGAGACTTGATCAAATCAAATAAAAGTCTCGCAGCTTTAAATGATTCTACTCTAACAGCGCGGGAGTAATAACTTGCAGCAGTAATTTCATGCTTCTTAACCTGTACTCCTTTTTCATAATATCTTCCTAATAAGGTAAGCGCTTCAGGACTTCCCCAATTTGCTTCTTCTAAAATTTTGTTAATGAGGGTGGAATCATTTTTTAATGTGGAAGAAAGAGTTCTTTCATCGCTAAAGTTTTCTTTTTCATGAACTACATCAAAGAGAAGTGTTGAATCATCAATTGCAGTAGCTGAATCAGCCGTAAAGTCAAGAAAAGAAAGAGCAAAGGAATTTTTCTTTTTTGAAACAGCTTCATCTCTTCTCTTAAAAAATGAAGAAACATAAACGGAATCAACTTCAACTGCATTTCTTTTCTTTAATTCTTTGAGTAGTTCTTTAGCTTGTTCAACGTTTTGATCGGCAGCTTTTTTGATAAAATAGGAAGCTATGGATAAATCTCTTGGGACCACCAAATTTTCTGTAAAGAATAAACCGGTAACATAATTTCCGAGCGGGAATCCTTCTTCCGAAGCCGCATAAAAATTATCGAAGGCTTTATACGGGTTCCATTCTGTTCCCCAGCCGTTGTTCTGAAAAATTCCGAGATTGTACAAAGCAACGGGGAGTTTTTTCTCTGCGGCTTTTTCGATCCAATAATAACTTTGAACGGTGTCGGCGTCAAAACCATGCCCAACCAAATAGCGGACTCCAATTTCATGCGCCGCTTGAGCGTCTCCCGTATTGGCTTTTCTTATCAGCATAAAATTTTCGTAAAGTGTGTACGAAACATCCGATTGGTAAAATAGCGTCAGGGGGATGTGGAAAGAATTGTTTGGCCTTATTGCTAAACTTTTTGTTGAATCTTGCGCACGGGTCTGTACAACGGTAAATCCGAAGGTAAAAACGAGGAGGAAAAATAATAATGATTTCAGAAGTATTTCTTTCAAATTTAATGTGAATCTTTTTCTTTAAAATAAACTTCTTTAACTTTGTTGCAAAGGATAATAAACGTATATGAAAATTGGAAAATATAGTGTTTACTCACTCTTGTCCGGCGGATTTAAATTAGACGGCGGTGCGATGTTCGGAATAATTCCGAAACCGCTTTGGAGTAAGACTAACCCTGCAGACCAATTGAATAGAATTTCTTTGGTAACAAGAAATCTTCTTCTGGTTTCAGCTTCCCGTAAAATTTTGATAGACACCGGAATGGGAAGCAAATGGAATGACAAGGCGAAGGAAATCTATGAGATTGATTTCACCAAAAACACTCTTGAACATTCGTTAACGGAGGTAGGTGTTGTGCCTTCTGATATTACCGATGTTTTGCTCACCCATCTTCACTTTGATCATACCGGAGGTTCAACAAAATGGGAAAACGGGAAATTTGTTCCGGCTTTTCCAAATGCAAATTATTTTGTTGCGAAAGAAAATTTTGATTGGGGAAGTAATTCGACTGACCGCGATAAAGGAAGTTATCTAAAAGAAAATTTTCAACCTCTTATAGAGAACGGCATCCTTCATTTTTTTAATGAAAAAGAAAATCTTTTTGACGATGAAATTGAATTAGTGCCCATAAATGGACACACCATCGGGCAACGGCTTTTCAAAATATTTGATACAACAACCACACTTTTGTTTTGCGGCGATTTGTTCCCGACGAGTTCTCACATTCCATTGCCATACATCATGGGATATGATTTGCAGCCTTTAATTACGCTCTCCGAAAAGAAGGAAATCCTTCCCGTAGCAGTTGAAGAAAATTGGAAATTAGTTTTTGAACACGATCCGTTTTTTGCCGCTGCGACTGTTGCAAAAAGTGAAAAGGGATTTTCAGTCGGGGAAAGGTTTGAAACGTTATGAGCGAAATGGAAGGTTTTGCCAAAATTTGCACACTCGGTGATGTAAAAGAAAATCAAGGGAAAAAGTTCATTGTCGGCTCGGAAGAAATTGCACTCTTCAAAGTTAAAGGGAAATTTTACGCGCTTTCGAATGTTTGTCCGCATCAACATATTTCTCTAATTTATGACGGATTTCTTGATGACGGAAAAGTTTTTTGTCCTGCGCACGGTTGGCAGTTTAATCTTGAAACTGGTTTACAACCCGACGGAAGAAGCGGGCTTTCAACCTACAAAGTGAAAGTTCTTGAGAACGAAATTTGGGTGAAAGTTATTAAAAAAGAATTGCAATGGTAATCATTTCGACCAAGTGATGGAACAGAAATGCGATTAACTAACAAAATTGTAGAAGATGTTTCAAAGTCACTCGGCTTCGATCTTGTTGGTTTTACGAAATTTACAGAATTGAACGAAGAGGTTGAGCATTTAAGTGAGTGGCAACTGAACAAATTTAACGCCGGTATGAGTTACATGGAGCGGAACTTAGAAAAGCGGAAAGATGTTCGATTGATTCTGCCGGAAGCTAAAAATATTATTTCCTTGGGAATGAATTATTACACCGGACATGAACATTCAAATGCTGAAGATTTTGGAAAAGTTTCCCGTTATGCCTGGGGAAAAGATTATCATTTGATAATTTGGGAGAAACTTGATCTACTGATTCAAAAGTTAAAAGAAATTGATCATACATTTGAAGCAAAAACATATGTGGATACTGGTCCCGTGATGGATAAAGCCTGGGCAGTGCGTTCGGGGATCGGCTGGCTTGGCAAACATTCAAATGTAATTAACCGCAAAATGGGAAGTTGGTTTTTTATCGCCACCGTGATAACGAATTACGATTTTGCTGCTTTGCCAATCATTAATAATTTTTGTGGAAATTGTACAGCTTGCATTGATGCTTGTCCGACTAATGCTATTGTTCAAGATTTTGTTGTTGATGCGAACAAATGTATTTCGTATTTGACGATTGAAAATAAAGGGGAGATTGACAAATCTCTTACCGGCAAATTTGAGAATTGGATATTTGGTTGCGATATTTGCCAGGAGGTTTGTCCCTGGAATAAAAAGTTTTCTTCCGAAACAAAGGAAAAGAAATTTCAACCAAAAGAAGGGAATAAAGAAATTGCTCTTGCAACGGTTGAAAATATGACGGAGGAAACTTTCAAACAAAAATTTGCAGAAAGTCCTATCTTGCGTACGAAGTTAAAAGGATTAAAACGCAACGCAGAATTTTTACTGAAGAAGAAAAATGAATCTTCTTCTTAAATGTGTAATCAAACGATAAAGAAAAAATAAATTGGAGAAAATTTAATGGAAAATAATCATCATAAAGTAATTATTATTGGCTCTGGTCCTGCCGGACTAACCGCCGCTTTATATACAGCCAGAGCAAATATGAGTCCGCTTGTACTTGAAGGAATGCAGCCCGGCGGTCAATTAACCATAACTACCGAAGTAGAAAACTACCCCGGATTTGAACACGGTATTCAAGGTCCGGAGCTTATGGATATCATGCGGAAGCAAGCTATTCGTGTTGGCGCAGACTGTCAATTTAAAGAAGCAACATCGGTTGATTTCTCGAAACGACCATTTACCATAAAATCTTACGATGAAGTTTTTACAGCGGATACGGTAATTATCGCAACCGGAGCTTCGGCTAAATTACTGGGTATTCCAAGTGAAGGAAATTATATGGGACACGGAGTTTCTGCCTGCGCAACGTGCGATGGATTCTTCTTTAAAAATCAGAAAGTACTTATTGTCGGCGGGGGTGATACCGCGATGGAAGAAGCAAATTATTTATCGCATCATGCTTCGGAAGTAGTACTGGTACACCGCCGCGAAGCGTTTAGGTCATCAAAAATTATGTCCGAGAGAACCGAGAAAAATCCTAAAATTTCTATGATGCTTAATAAAGTTGTTAAAGAAGTTCTCGGAACTGAAGAAGGCGGTAGAAAACAAATGACCGGAGTTTTACTTGAAGATACCGTTACAAAAGAAGTAACGGAAGTAAAAGCTGATGGGTTGTTCATCGCCATAGGTCACCAGCCAAACACTAAATTGTTTAAAGGTGTTTTAGATATGGATGAAGTCGGTTATCTCAAAGTAACACCGGGTTCAACATACACAAATGTACCGGGAGTTTTTGCTGCAGGTGATGTTGCCGATAAAACTTACCGCCAGGCGATTACCGCTGCCGGTTCAGGCTGCATGGCTGCTATTGATGCGGAACGCTGGTTAGAAGCGCAAGAGTAGTTAATAGTTTTCAGTAATCAGTTTTCAGTAAAAAATCCTCCGTATTTATCGGAGGATTTTTTTTGCTTTGCTTCTTGAATTTGGTTAAATGTTCGTTTAACTTCGCATAAACAAAATATAACAGTTTTTTATTGGGGTGCAACTCCAAACTTCCGCAGGCACTCCAAATCGATTTTTTACACGGATAAAATAATAGATATAGAAAAATTAAATATTAAGAAAACAAAAATTTTATAAGAGAATGGACAATATTATTATGGAACAGCATTTAAGCCCCCAACAACACATAAACGAACTGACAATAGGTGAGTTGAAAACATTAATTTCAGAAACAGTTAAGGAAACGATGGAAGAAGTTATTGAGAATATGGAAGCGCTTTCAAGTCCATCCTTTCTAAGTGCCGTTAAAGAAGCAAGAAAAGAATATAAAGCCGGAAAGACAACAAAGTTAGAAGACATGTTCAATGTTTGAAATTATTCTTTCTCAGAAAGCTGTAAAAGATTTCAAAAAACTTGATACGAACACCGGTTTGCAAATTGCAAGAAAATTAAAGGAGTATTCGACAAATCCATTCTTGTATGCAAGAAAACTTTCCGATTCAAAGATCGGAACATTTAGATTTAGAATTGGAGATTATCGGGCAATAGTTGATATTGAAGAGAATAAAATTATTGTGCTTAAGGTCGGACATAGAAAAAATATTTATAAATAACAGAGAGATTTTTATCGACCGCCTATTCGTGTACACGAAAAAATATTTTGCATTGCCAAGACCTTCAGGTCGTGGATGAATAAGCGAAAAGGTAAATAGCTTCAGCCGAACAGAAAAAACGGAAGCTGAACTAAAAAATGTAGGAAACGATTTCTGTAAATGGATTTCTCATAATGTATATTACAGGAAACAAAATAAATAAAAGGAGAATGTCATGAAAAAGACATTTATCATATTCATAATTTTTATTATTTCTCTTGACGTGGGACTAGCCCAGCAAGAAAAAGATAGTTCAAATAGTTGGTTATTGAGCTCATCTGTCTATGGTGTAGTAAATTACAATACTACTAAAACATATGCCCTCAATGGTATCACATGGTTCATAAATAATGGGTTACCAATTAAGATACAAGAATACATAGTTTTTGGTTTAAGATGGCAGATTGAGATTCCAATTACAAAGATTACTAAAAAAGTATCTGGGGAGTTCTTTTTAGAAAAAACTGAAAATTTAAATTCTGTAGATATATATCTTACTGTATTTCATAAAGAATCTTGGGTCTTTCTAGGACAAATGAAAAAACTAGAAAAAGACTCTATTTGGCATAATTTCACATGGGATTTATCTGATGATTTTGATAGCCTAACAGGAATATCTTTTTCTTATCAACATAACCTAACCTGGACAAGCCAGAACCAAATTGTTCTCGGTCGGCAGTCAACAGTATGCAAGTCGGGATGATTTTTATGAATCAGTTTTTATTTTTGTTCATAACCCCATCGGGGTTATATCTTTGTAAAAAATTTAAAAGTGCAATCAAGAACTCCGTAGGAGTTCAATGTTTTTTTGAATCAATGCAACAATTCAATAAAACAACATCAATCACCGTTGTATAATATTCTGCCAAATATTACATGAATTTCAGTGTAAAGGTACTAACTTCAACCGATTCTACATTGGGAGTTATAAAATTAAGAAATTTGTGTTTTGATTCTAGTCCAGTTGGAATTTCTAATTCTGATCCAAAATCTACCCATGCTATTTTTTCATTATCGCAGAATTATCCCAACCCGTTTAACCCTTCAACTAAAATTAAATTCAACGTTCCTATAGCTGGACAAGTAAGTTTAGTTGTTTATAATTCTCTAGGTCAGGAGGTAAAAACTCTTGTTTCCGAGGAAAAAGATGTTGGAAGTTATGAGGTTGAATTTGATGCTTGGAAACTCCCGAGCGGTATATATTTCTACAAATTGCAAACCGGTAGTTTTGTGGAAACAAACAAAATGATTTTAATAAAGTAAAGACGCGGCATGCCGCGTCTCTACCTAATTATAAGCGAGCTTTCAAACCTTCGAGGTTTTCAAAACCTCGAAGGTTTTAGTTGAGAATTTATGAGTTCCCTTCTTCTCCAACTTCCTTTTTATTCCCGTGTTTGTTTGCAAGAATAAAACCTACTCCGGTTGAGACGAAGATTGAAAGTGGGACATAAAATTCTTTCGATGTTGCATCTTCAAGAAACAATCCGAATCCAAGTCCGAGACCGAAACAAGTCATAATGATCCCAATCTTGAGTAGAAGAAATTTGTCCTTTTTCTTCTGCAAAAACTCCTTTATTTCAGCCGGTGAAAGACCTTTTTCTATTAACATCTGTTTTTCTCTCGAACCGAAATAAATTCCGGTTACAACGATAATCCCGACAATTAACGTAATAAAAATCGGAATTGAGACTGCTATTACACCTTCCATGGTATTTATCCTTTCTTATGATTTATAAAATTTCTTTTTCTTCTGAACGTTATGACAAGTGAGTTTGCGGAAAGGTTACAGAGTCAGTCGGCGGCGGGCAGAAGACAGTCAGCAGAGGGCAGTCGGCAGTTGGCAAAAACAAGAAGGTAGTAACATTGGGATTTGTCATTTTAGATTTGGAATTTTACAGGGGTAGTGTAACTTTTTTAGAAAACCGGTAGTCAAAGGAAGTATGAAACACTTAAGTGACATCGAAATAATTGATTCGGTTCTGCAAGGGAACGCGAATGATTATTCTCTTTTGATTAACCGTTATAAGCATAAAGCTTTCTCTTTATTAAAACGAATGTTGAAAAACGAAATGGATGCAGAAGAAGTTCTGCAAGACTGTTTTGTTAAAGCGTTTTTTGCGTTAAAATCTTTTAAGAGAGAAGCTAAATACTCAACATGGTTTTACCGGATTGTTTTCAATTCAGCAGTTACAAAACTATCGGGTAAAAAAAGAAAAATTGAACAAGAGATGCTTTCGATTGATAATGAAGATAATCCTCTGACACTATCAGTTCCCGAAAAAGAATTTTCTCAAGAGAAGAATGAACTGCTAAATTTAGCAATTCAGGAATTGCCGGAGAATTATTCGGTCGTTATCACACTTTTTTATCTTGAAAGCATGTCGTGTGAAGAAATCAGTAAAATTATAAATACCAGCGTGAACAATGTGAAGGTATTACTCCATCGTTCGCGCGCAGCTTTAAAAGAAGTAATTTCTCAAAAGCATTTGGAAAGGGAATTGTTATGAAACATTTAACTAATGATGAACTTAACCGGTCAGTTGATAATGAATTATCGCAGCAAGAAAAAATCGTGGTGGAACAGCATTTATCAGAGTGCTCTTTTTGTTCCGATGAATTGAAAAGTTTTAAATCGCTTAATTCATTATTACTTGAGCAGCATGAAGAAAAAGCGCCTGAAGGAATTGAAAATTTGATCATGAAGAAAATTGCCAAGAAAATGCGCAGTGATAAATCGCAGAAAACATTTTTCAGATTTATTGTTTCTTTATTTAGCTTAGGAATAGCCGCAATTATTGGATTTGTAGGTTACAGAGCATCAAAAACGATCTTTCAAGTCTCTGTAAATAGTGAAATAGCTGAATGGTTCAATCAAACTTCGGCACAAATGAAAGCGATCATCAGTTTGGCTTTTGGAGAAAAGACGCTTCGTTCATTTGAAGTTACGATGCTTCTATTTTTCATTTTGTCAATCTATTTTCTGGTGGAGAAGTACAAAGCGATTAGGCATTAGTTCGACTTTGAGACTTTGAGACGATAAGTGGTTGGGTAAATGATAGTTTTACTTTTTATTAGATTGTACTCCATCAACCATCAAACCTCACCCATCAACCATCAAACCTCACCCATCAACCATCTGTACATTTCACTGTCGCTTCAAAAAGAATTATATTTCCAATCAAAAAATGAGAAGATGCAAACAACCATCCATTAAATGGATTGAGTTTATGCGAGTAGAAATTGAAAGGAAATTGATTGATGAATATAAAATCGGGATACGTAAGCATTATCGGAAAACCGAATGCCGGAAAGTCAACTTTGTTAAATTCTTTTTTAAAGGTGAAATTTTCAATCGCCACGCACAAACCGCAAACCACACGCAAAAATATTATCGGCATTTTATCGGAGGAGGGGTATCAGATCATTTTTTTAGATACACCGGGAATTCTTGAGCCGAAATATTTGCTTCAACAAAAGATGATTGAAGCTGTACATTCCGCTGTGGCTGATTCGGATGTGGTTTTAGCCCTTGCGGAATGTTCGGCTCATGGCGTTCACAAAGATATCCTCAAAGAACATTTGGTGAACGAAGTTTTACAGAATACTTCAAAAAAGAAAATATTAGTGCTGACAAAAGTTGATCTCATTTCTCAAGAAAAAGTTTCGGAAGAAATTGAATTATTGCATCAACTGAAAATGTTTGATGAAATAATTGCCGTTTCAGCGCAAGAAAAATTTCAAATTGATGTGTTGATAAAACTAATTTTGCATTATCTACCGGAACATCCGAAATATTATCCGGACGATGCACTTTCCGACAGAAATGAGCGGTTCTTCGTTTCGGAATTTATAAGGGAAAAAATATTTTTATTCTATGAAGATGAAATCCCTTATAGCACTGAAGTAGCAATTCTCGATTTTAAAGAACGCGAAGGGAGAAAAGATTACATCGAAGCGGAAATTTATGTTGAGAAGGAATCGCAAAGGAAAATATTAATCGGAAAAGGTGGTGCAGGAATAAAGAATATTGGCGCTGCCGCACGAAAAGAAATTGAGGCGTTTTTAGAGCGCGAAGTTTTTCTTGACCTTCGTGTAAAAGTTAAAGAGAACTGGCGGAAGAACGAGAACATGCTTCGCTCACTTGGTTATAGCGACGATTAGAAGTTAAAACATTGAGCATGAACAAGAAACAAATTATTGCCGAAGGAGCATTGTTTAGCAACACGTTAATTTGGGGTGGAACGTTTGTGATGATCAAATCCGTGTTAGCATTTATTTCCCCGATGATGTTTGTTTCTATTCGTTTTTTTGTTGCGTCGGTATTGCTGCTGCCGTTTGTTTATCCTTTGTTCAAGTCCATTTCAAAAAAACAGTTAAGCGAAGGATTTATTCTCGGAGTTTTTTTGTACATCGGATTTGCGGTTCAGACTATCGGTTTGCAATATACTACGGCAACAAAATCAGCGTTCATTACCGGAACGTTCGTTCTGTTTACACCGATTCTCCAAACGATAATTGAAAAGCGAATTCCAACCCTTGGAAATATCCTTGGTGTTCTTTTGGTAACGGTTGGTATTATATTTCTTTCCAGCAAAGAGAATTCTTTGTTCAGCATATTTTCTGAACTTGGCGAAGGATTTAACGTTGGCGATTTTCTTACGCTCATTTGCGCTATATTTTATGCCGTGTATATCGTCTATCTTGATAAAATAAGTGCGAACCATAATCACCGGTTTTTAACATTTGCACAAATATCGGTTACCGGATTACTAAGTATTCTATCTGTCATTGTCTTTTCACTTTTGAAAATTGAACCAATAAAGATAGAAATGAACAATGAAGTTGTAATAGCAATTCTTTACACGACGTTGTTTGCAACAATTTTGACAACAAGCATGCAAACAAAATTTCAGCAGGCAGTAACTCCAACCAGGGCGAGTATAATTTTTTCCATGGAACCGATTTTCGCCTCACTTACAGCTTATTTCTTCATAAATGAAAAATTATCTAACTTTGGAATAACAGGCGCTGCATTTATCTTTATTGGAATATTAACTTCAGAATTATGGCCGAAAAAATAAAAAGTGATTTATCACGCGCGGAAATTATCGTTGGCGGACTCGTCCAGGGAGTCGGCTTTCGCTACTTTGCTTTACGTTCGGCAATGAAGTTAAACATTAAAGGATATGTGAAAAATCTTTATTCCGGCGAAGTGCTTGCTGTAGTTGAAGGAGAAAAAATAAATATCATGGAGCTTTTTGAGCAAATGAAACTTGGTCCGTCTCATGCATACGTAAAATCTTTTTCAATCATGTGGACCACTTATAACGCAGAATTTTCATCATTTGAGATTAGATAGTGAAACAACAACTTAGAATAGGAAACGGTTTTGACGTCCATCAATTTATTGAAGGACGAAAACTTTTTCTCGGAGGAGTTGAAATACCTTTCCATAAAGGTTTACTCGGACATTCGGACGCAGATGTCCTCCTTCATGCAATTTGTGATGCGATGCTTGGCGCTCTTGCACTGGGAGACATCGGAAAACATTTTCCGAATGATGACCCAAGATTTAAAGATATTGATTCTAAGCTCTTACTTCGCAACGTAAATGTGTTGATCAATCAACATGAATATGAAGTGTCCAATCTTGATGCAACTCTGTTACTCGAGAAACCAAAAATCCTGCCGTTTGTTGAAAAGATGACTTCAGTAATTGCAAACATTCTTACTATTGAGACCAATCAGGTTTCCATAAAAGCGACGACTACTGAAAAATTAGGTTTTACGGGAAGAGAAGAAGGCGCCGCAGCGTTTGCTTCCGTTTTACTTGCTAAAAGAAATTCCTAAATGTTTGAACATCTCTTTTCCTCACTTTCATCGTACGACCCACTATTGATCTATAGTTTAATAATTCTTATTCCATTTATCGAAAACCTTTTTCCACCTTCACCAAGTGATGTGCTGATTGTAGTCGTTGGTTCGTTGATTGTTAGCGGGACGGTCAATTTTTTTGCAGCACTTATCCTTTCGACATTGGGAGGCGAAATTGGGTTTATGATCATCTATTATTTCGGGCTGCAAACCGATAGAAAATTGGTCCATACGGGGGAATTAAAATTTATTTCTCCCGAAGCGGTTATTAAAGCAGAAGAGTGGTTTGTGAAGTATGGGTTTGCACTCATTTTATTTAATCGTTTTTTTTCGGGAATTCGCGCTGTTATTTCTTTTTTTGCAGGTCTTTCAGAGTTGAATTTACAGCGGACAATTCTTCTCTCTACGCTTGGAGGAATAATCTGGAATGCAATTTTGTTAGGGCTTGGAATTCTTTTCGGGTATAATTTGCATGTCATAGATCAATTTTTATCAACATACACTTACGGAATGTTGATTGTTACTGTTTTAGTAATAACATTTCTTGTGGTAAAATATTTAATAAAACGAAAAGGTTAATGTGGGACTGCTTCAAAAAAAAATAGTAACAGCAGAAAAATCGAAAAAGGGAAAAAATGATATTCTCCTCCTATTGTTAAGCGGAATACTTCTTGCTATGGCTTTTCCCCCGGTCTCGTTTTATTATTTAATTTTTGTGGGATTGATTCCCTATTTTATCGTACTTGAAAAAAGAGAAACGCTGGCAGAGATTAACCGCGCAACTTATTTCATGGCTTTTATCTTTTCGTTACTCACGGTTTATTGGGTCGGCGGTTTTACTATTGGGAAAGATTATTATTTAATGATCTCAGGTTTTGTTCTTCTTTTTTTTAATCCGCTTCTTTTTCTCATTGGTTCAACGCTTTACTATTTCGCGTTAAAATCCTTTTCAAGAAAGGTTGCAATGCTTCTCTTGCCTTTCTTTTGGGTGTGCTATGAATACTGTTATTCACTCACTGATTTCCAATTTCCCTGGCTTACTTTGGGAAATTCACCATCAAAGTTTTTATATTTTATTCAACCTGCCGATGTTGTTGGAGTATACGGACTTTCGCTAATTATTCTTTTCATCAATCTTTTCTTATTTATAAGCTATCGCCATTATCTAAAGAAAAGCAATTATAAACTTCCATTTGTCATTGCTTTGCTGTTGTTTATTTTTCCAATTATTTATGGAGTGATTAAAGTCAATTCGTTTAAGGAAAGTGAAAAGAAAATCAGAGTGGGCTTAGTTCAACCAAATTTAGATCCATACGAAAAATGGTCCGGCGGAAACCTAAATGAATTGATCGGAGAATATCTTACTTTATCGCGTAACGCTGTTACGAAAAATGCCAAAGTTGTGATTTGGCCAGAAACCGCTTTGCCGGTCTACCTGCTTAACGGGCAATATTATGACGTCTTGGATTCAATCAGAAATTTTGTCGGAACAACAAAGATCCCGGTGCTTACCGGAATGCCGAATTTTATTTCTTATTTCAATAATGAAAAAGTCCCATCAGATGCAAAGTTCAGTGAAGCCGGAAAATTTTATTACACAAACTATAATGCAATTCTTCTATTCAATCCAGACAGCATGCGGATACAAACCTATGGCAAAATGAAACTTGTTCCGTTTGGAGAACATACCCCCTTTGCAGATCAGCTTCCTTTCCTTGGTGATTTGATAAAATGGGGTGTTGGCATTGGCGGCTGGAATATCGGAAAAGACACCACCAATTTTAAATTAGGAATTAGGAATTACGAATTAGGAAATGCTCAACCAACCATCAACCATCAACCATCAACCATCATCAATGCAGTAGTGTGCTACGAATCAATCTTTCCCGAACTGATAGCCGCCTTTGCTCAACGCGGTTCCGAGATGATCGCGGTGGTTACAAACGATAGCTGGTACGGTAATACAAGCGGACCATATCAACATAAAGAAATTTCCGTTTTGCGTGCTGTGGAAAATAGAAGAAGTGTTGTCCGCGCTGCTAACGGCGGAATAAGCTGTATTATCAATCCACTTGGCATTACTGTTGCCGAGACAAAAATGTACACCAAAGATGTTTTAGTTGGCAACGTAAGTTTGAATAACGAAAAAACTTTTTACACGCTTCATCCCTTTATAGTTCCGGTTACAAGCAGTCTAATATCTTTATGGATTTTCGGAATATTTATTTTGTTCAAGTTGAAAGGGAAATTTAAGGATGGCAAAAGTAATGTTGTTTCTCTTTTTTAATGTTGTTATTTTTACTGCAAGTAAAATGAAAAGAGGTTTTTATGATACCGAAAAAGAAAGCATTTATTACTCCGAAAGAATATTTGGAGATAGAAAGAAAAGCTGAATTTAAGAGCGAATATTTTAACGGTGAAATGTTTGCGTTGGCAAGAGCCGGAAAAACTCACAATAAAATATCATCGAACTTGATCATCAATATTGGGGTGCATCTCAAAAACAAAAGTTGCCTGGTTTATGGAAGCGATATGAAAGTTAAAATAAGCTCTTCAGGACTTTATGCTTATCCCGACATTTCGGTTGTTTGTGGTGATGAAAAATTTGAAGATGATGAATCCGACATACTTTTAAATCCGAAGTTAGTTATTGAAATCCTTTCCGAGTCAACCGAAAGTTATGATCGCGGGAAAAAGTTTGAACATTACCGTACTTTGGAATCACTGCAAGAGTATGTGCTTGTTAGCCAAGAGAAACCGAAAGTCGAACAATTTTTAAAACAACAGGACGGCAAATGGCTTTATTCGGAGGTGAACGGAGTAGATTCGAGAGCACAGTTCACTTCAATTGAATGTGAAATTGAACTGAAAGAAGTTTACCATAAAGTGGAATTTAAATAATGAACAAATTAATTGATCTCCGCAGCGATACCGTAACCAAACCCTCCGCAGAAATGCGCAAAGTAATGTATGAAGCTGAAGTTGGTGACGATGTTTTTAAAGAAGACCCTACCGTAAACGAACTCGAACAATTCGCAGCAGAACTGCTCGGTAAAGAAGCCGCTTTGTTTGTTTCATCAGGAGTGATGGGGAATCAACTATGTTTAAATGTGTTAACAAATCCCGGCGATGAAGTTATCTGCGAAAGAAATGCGCACATTTTTAATTATGAGTCGGGTTCACCTTCAGCATTAAGCGGGATACAAATCTTTCCGGTTGAAGGAGAACTTGGCGTATTTACTCCGAAACAAGCAGAAGAAGCAATTCGTCCCGTAAGCGCATATTATATGCCCCGTACAAAGGTTATTGAAATTGAAAATACCCACAACCGTGCAAGCGGCGCAATTCATCCTCTCGAAAATATTATTGCGCTTAAATCAGTAGCCAAGAAACACAATCTCTTTTTTCATCTTGACGGCGCAAGAATTTGGAATGCTTCCGCCGCAACCGGAATTTCCGTTGCAGAATATGCATCGCACTTCGACACTGTTTCATGCTGTTTATCAAAAGGATTAGGCGCCCCGGTTGGTTCTCTCATCGCCGGGTCAAAAGAGTTTATCAATAAAGCATTTCGTGTAAGAAAAGCTTGGGGTGGGGGAATGCGTCAAGTCGGATTTCTTGCAGCCGCCGGTTTATTCGCTCTTAAAAATAATCGAGACAGGTTAAAAGAAGATCACGAAAAAGCGCAGATACTTGCAAAAAGTATTTCAGCAAATCCAAAATTAAAAGTGAACGTGGAGGCAGTTCAAACAAATATTATTATTTTTGAGCCGCTAACGATGAGCGTAGAAGAAGCCCAAGCAAAATGCAAAGAAAAAGGTTTGCTTCTTTCGGTTGGAACAGCAACCGCTTTGCGAGCGGTAACTCATCTTGATATTAGTTTTGAAGAAATAGAAAAGGCAAAACAAATCATTGAAGAGGTTTTTGAGTAACAAATGGAGATTAAAGATTATAAACACCGCACTTCCGTTACCGTGCGCTTTCATGAAGTTGATATGCTTGGCGTCTGCAATAATGCAGTCTATCTAAACTATTTTGAATATGCCCGTTTGCAGTACATAAAAGATTTGGGTTTGCTTCCTGAAGCCGGAATTTTTACCGACGAAGATGTCTATTTTATGGTGAGGAATGAAATCAATTATAAGGCTCACGCTTTTTATGATGAAAAACTAATTATCTACAGCCGCATCTCATTTATCAAAAATTCTTCTTACGGCTTTGAACATATCATTGTTAAAGATAGAACCGGCGAGATAATTGCCGACGGCGCCGGAGTTTTTGTTCATGTGGATGCTAAAACGAAAAAACCGATCATCATTAAGCAAAATATGATTGAGGTTGTAAAAAATTACGAACCGGATGTGAAAATCCTACGAGAAGGAAACAAATAATATCAGGAGGAACTTATGTCAAAAAAATCAACAAGACAAATCGTTTTTGATATTGAAACAAGCGGGTGCAAGTTAACAGACTTATCCGAAAGTCAGCAGGAATACTTGCTTCGAGAAGCGCTGAAAGAAACGGATGAAGCAATCCGCAAACAAAAAACAGATGACGCCGAAAGATTTTTAAGTCTTTATCCATACACAGCTAAAGCAGTAGCTATCGGGATGTTCGATGTTCAGAATGAAAAATCTTTTGTCTATTACGAAAATGAAGCGGAAGAAGAATGGCATTCGGAAGATGGGAAAATTGTCTATAAAGGTTTTCCCGAAAAAATAATGCTCGAAAAATTTTGGCACGTAATGGAAAAAGCGGATCAAGTAATTACGTTTAATGGAAGAAATTTTGACATTCCCTTTTTGATGATGCGTTCGGCAAAGTTAAAAGTAAAACCATCCAAAAATTTCATGGGATACCGCTTCGACACAAAAACTCATGTTGACCTCCTTGAACAATTCACTTTTTACAGCGCTACGCGTAAGTTTAATCTCGATTTTTATTGCCATGCTTTTGGTGTGCAGACTCCCAAATCGCACGAGATATCCGGGATGGAAGTGCAAAATCTTTATCAAGCGGGAAGAATTAAAGATATTGCAATTTACTGCGGAAAAGATATTGTAGCAACCTACCGGCTTTTCAAAATTTGGGAAGAATATTTGAAATTCTGATAAAAAATGCCGGCGCACAACCGGCATTTATCATTCACTTCATTACTTCTGGTCTTTTTCTTCAATTACAATCTTCTTCACTTTCTTTTTCATTCCTTTTGAAGAAGAATCATCTTTGGTTTCATCACTTTTGTGTTCTTCGATATATTTTTCTGCATCCTTACCTTCAAACATCTCAATTTGTTCAGTGCCGTTCTCTTTGGTGGTCACGGTAACGATTTTCTTCCCGTCTCTATTTTGAATTACAACTTTCTTATTGATTTTATTCGGCCCGAATGAATCCAGAAAATCCGAAACATCAATTCTAATGTTGCTGTCTAAACCACCCTTATGAAGAAAATTGAATTTGTGAGGAGGAAAAGAAAACTCTTCAAAATCAACATCACCATCTTCGCCGCAACACGCATCCTCATCGCCATTAAAAACGACTATTTTTTTTGTATGTCTTTTCGATTTTAACATCTTCATCAATTCTTCAGCCTCAGCTTTGTCAAAAGTCACCGTCCCTTTATCGGTTTTTACAACGATGCTTTCTGGCTTCCCTTCAACTGTTTTTAGTTTTTCTTTCAAGTCTTTTTCTTGAGCAAAACCGGATGTCGAAAAGGCAAGTCCTAAAATTGCCGCAAATAGTAGTTGTTTTTTCATTTTTTATCCTTTCGTTTAGACTTTAGATGGATTAAAAGTTAAAAAGTTCCATTTAAGTCGAGCGTAATTCCTTATTCAAACTTAAATTAAATCCTTATATTTTAGATAGAAAAAATTAACCTTCGTAAAGAAAATGGATGAACCAGAAATAACTTTAGCATTAGCAATAGAGCATGGCTTGAACGAAGAGGAATACGAAAAAATTTGTAAGATTCTCGGACGTACGCCAAATTTTACTGAACTTGGCATTTTTAGTGTAATGTGGAGCGAACATTGCAGCTATAAAAATTCAATCGCACTCTTAAAAACACTTCCGAGAAGCGGCGGCAAGTTGCTTGTCGGTGCCGGTGAAGAAAATGCAGGGTTAGTTGATATTGGCGATGGGTTGGCGGTGGCTTTTAAAATTGAAAGTCATAATCATCCATCTGCTGTTGAACCTTATCAAGGTGCGGCAACCGGTGTCGGCGGAATTATGCGGGATATTTTCACCATGGGCGCCAGACCAATCGCTTCACTAAATTCACTTCGTTTTGGTTCATTGAAAGATGCAAGGACCCGTTATTTATTTAATGGTGTTGTAAAGGGAATCGGTGATTATGGAAATAGTTTTGGCGTACCTACTGTTGCCGGAGAAGTTTACTTTGATGAATGTTATCAAGGCAATCCGCTTATAAATGCGATGGCTGTCGGCATTGTAAAAATTGGGCAAACTGCATCGGCAACCGCAGAAGGCGAGGGAAATCCCGTAATGATAGTCGGCTCTTCAACCGGCAGAGACGGAATTCACGGGGCAACGTTTGCATCAGTAGAAATTTCCGAAGAATCGGAAGCGAAAAGAACTTCGGTCCAAGTTGGTGATCCGTTTACGGAAAAACTTTTGCTCGAAGCTTCTTTAGAAATTATTAGAGAAGATTTGATTGTTGGTATCCAGGATATGGGGGCGGCCGGTATTTCTTGCTCAACTTCCGAGATGAGCGCAAAAGGAAAATCCGGAATGAAGATTGACCTCTCAAAAGTTCCCTTACGTGAGGCAGGAATGTCAGCATACGAGATCATGCTTTCCGAAAGCCAGGAGCGGATGCTTGTGGTTGCTAAAAAAGGATGGGAAGATAGAGTAAAAGAAATTTTTGAAAAATGGGATTTGCACTGCGAAATAATTGGTACGGTTACAACCAATGGAAAATTGGAGATTGAATACCATGGTGAAAAAAAAGCAGAACTGCCGGCGTATGAATTAGTGCTTGGTGGTGGCGCTCCTGTCTATCATCGCGAAACTGTTGAACCCCAATATTTGTTCGAAACAAGAAATTATCCGCTGGACTCGGTTCCTCAACCCGAAAATCTTTCCGAAACGTTTTTAAAAGTTTTTTCTTCTCCTAATATCGTTTCGAAAAAATGGGTGTATGAACAATATGATTCGATGGTGCGAACGAACACCGTTGTTGGTCCGGGATGCGATGCAGCGGTTGTTCGCATAAAAGGAACGAACAAAGCCGTAGTGATGAAAACCGATTGTAATGGAAGATATGTTTATCTTAATCCGAAAGAAGGAACGAAGATCGCTGTTGCAGAATCAGCACGAAACGTGGTTTGCAGCGGCGGTACTCCTCTTGCAATTACCAACTGTTTAAATTTTGGAAATCCTTATAAACCGGAGATCTATTGGCAATTTACAAAAGCAATTGAAGGATTGGGTGAAGCCTGCAGATATTTTGATACGCCTGTTACCGGCGGTAACGTAAGTTTTTATAATGAGTCTCCCGACACTTCTGTCTATCCAACTCCAGTCATCGGGATGGTTGGATTGATTGAAGACTGTAATTATGTTATGACATCCTACTTCAAAAACGAAGGGGATTTGATTTACCTTCTTGGTGAAGATTTTGAGGAAATTGGCGGGAGTGAGTATCTAAAGGTAATTCATGGAGTAGTTGCCGGCGAAATCCCTAAAATTGATCTACCAAAAGAAAAGCAACTGCACGAAATTGTTCTGGAATTGATAAGTAAAAAATTAATTAATTCAGCTCATGATGTTTCTGACGGCGGCATTATTACTGCGCTTGCAGAATGCTGTGTAATGAAAGAATCGAAGCAATTCGGTGCAGAAATCTCAATCCAGATTTTAACGAGGGAAGATTTATCATTGTTTTCAGAATCGCAGTCACGGGTAATCGTTTCTGTACCGGCGGAAAAGAAAGAGGAATTTGATGCTCTTTTATTTGGTAAATTTTTTCCGGTTGCGCGGATAGGCAAAGTGGGAGGAAACTCGTTTCTTCTTAATGGTCATAAGATCAATCTTCTTCTTCTTTCTAATATCTATTTTAACACAATTAGTAAACTGATGGATTCTCAATTATCATGATAATAAACCGCCAATGTTAGGATATTTTAATAAATTCTCGTTGCTTTATAAAATCTCACCGGGTTTTAAAAAGATTATTGATACCCCCAGGTACTACGCAGTGGGATTGTTTCACAATACTGATCAGCATCATCTTTTTCTATTTGCCGGTGGTTTAGCTTTTTCACTTTTCGTTTGCATCATTCCCTTTAATCTTATCCTTTTTTGGTTACTCGGCTATTTTTTAGAGTCTTCAGCCGTTGAAATGCAAATAAATCATTTGATTGATACCATTATTCCGTATGCAGTATATGCTGATTTCGCGAAAAATATTTTATTCAAAAGAATTAATGAGGTAATTGAATATCGTAATATTGCCGGATTTATAGGAATTATCGGACTATTCTTTGCTGCCAGCGGATTCTTAAGCAGTATAAGGACGGTTTTAAACAAAATTTTCGGAGCTCCGGAAGATATAAATTTCCTCCTCGGCTATTTACGTGATTTTATCACGATCATTATTGTCGTATTTGTCTTTCTTATAGCTACAATTATTTTACCAATGATTGATATCCTGCGCGAAGCCTCACAACAATTCGATGTTTTTGAATTTCTCCAATATGGAATTTTTCAAAAACTTTTCACATCGTTGTTATCCATCATTTTAATCTATTTTCTTTTCTCATGGCTTTATAAATTTGTCCCTACCATAAAAATATCGAAAAAAGGAGTGAGGTTTGGAGCGTTGTGGGCTGCGTTATTATGGGAAGTAGCGAAACAAATTTTCGGATTTTATATCTATAATTTTGCTACATTAGGCAAAATTTACGGAACTTACGCTCTTGCGGTTGTCATTGCGTTTTGGATTTACTATTCGGCAGTAGTTTTTATCATCGGTGCAGAAATGGGCAAACTGTTCAATGATAAGCGGGAACTGCCAATTAAAACATCACAATTTTCTTTGTTTTCCAAAAACATTTAACGCGTTTGTCAAAAAATATTATAATTTATCCCAAGTGATGTTCCCAAAACTGTTGGGCTTGAACCTTGTTTGGAGAGGTTTGAATTGATGGTCAAATAAATATTGTTTTCTATATAATACAAAAAGGCGGCGTCTAAGTTATGTATAGGTTCCGCAACAATCCCCGGCTGTTTAACAAAATCAAAACGATACCCTGAAACAAAATTAACCCGGTTACTTAATTCATAAATGAAATCAAGATTGGAACGCACGGTATATTTTTTAAAAAATAAGCTGTCGAGGGGAGAAAGAACATCTATTTTAAAATTAATCTGTGTATCCCAACTGATCGGGAAAGAATATCTACCGCTTAAACTTGCTTCGGGCGAACCGACAGGGGAACGGTCGCTCGTTGAAGTAGGAATTGAAATACCGACCGAGGTCAACCATCCGTAGTATCTGTCGTTTACTTTTTCATTGATGTTAAATAACACCTGACGCATTCTTTGAAATCCAATTGAACCGACACCACCGAACTCATCAATAAGCCCGCTTTTTTGAATTTCCTTTTCAATATCATCAAACCAAAATGTTTCATAAGTGGTCTGATAAACTTCCTGGTACTCTTGTTGGCGATCTATAATATTCGCAATTGCGATCATCGTTTCTTTGGGAAGGTTTCCTTTAATCACATCATCGCGAAGCAAATGTCCCTCGATTCTTACTGCCTTAGCAAGAGCGGTAGCGTTGATATATCTCCCGTAACCGAATCCAATAGTTATATCTGATTTAATTTGCCGGTAGTTATCGTTGCTTTGTGGTAATATTTTTGATGACCCGATATGCTGGGCAACGAGTTGAGCAGATCCAAAAAAATCTTCGCTTTCTAAAAAGTATTTAAGAAAACTGACATCAAGTTTAACGTTATGATTATAAACTGAAAGATTTTTTCCGCCGACGGCATCTACATTGAGAAACCAGGCGAGGGGAAGGGAGGAATAAAAGGTTTTATATAAAACTTTCCCGCGGGCATCGTTTGAGGTCACTGTTCTACCATTCTGGGACCAGCTCCATGTGCCGTCAAAACGGAATACCGTTGCCCTACTGATGGGAACCTGGTAGTCAGTTACGTTAACTTTTTGACTATAAGTTAAACTGATTCCTGCGCTAAAGAAAAGGATGAAAAGTAGTATCGCCCTTTTCATAGAAACTCCGTTTGGTTTTTGAAAAAATTCTGAAGCAAAATAGAAAAATATTTTTAAATAATCTTGCCCGGAATATAAAAATCATGTAATTTTATTCAGATAAAATAATCTGATTAAATATGGCAATAATATTCTCAAGAAAATGTGAACTGGGAATCCAGGCGGTTCTTTACTTAGCTTCGGTTGATGGTCGGGCTGTAATTCCTTCGGAGGAAATAGCGAGTGAACTTAAAATTCCGAAGGAATTTATTTCAAAAATCCTTCAAGAACTTACTGCAAGCGGGATCGTTTCATCCAAAAAAGGAAAAATGGGAGGGTTTTCCCTCGCGAAAAAACCGAATAAGATCCATATCCTGGATATTGTTTTAGCAATTGACGGCTCGGATGTTTTTTCGAAATGTGTGTTAGGGTTTCCCAATTGCTCCGACGAAACTCCCTGCCCAATGCATAATACCTGGTCGCAGCTAATTGATGAAACATTTAAAATGTTAAATGAAGAAACCATTGATCAATTTAAAAATAAAGTTCTCAGAAAAATAGAATCGTTGAAGTGATATGAAAATCGGAATCCAAGCATTGACTATAACAGATGAACATGGCTCGTGGGTGGTTTTGTTTGTTCCAATGGTTACGGGAATCCTGTCTACAAAAATATTTTCAGTTGATATTATCCCTCTTTTCTTTCTAATTCTTTTTTCATTTATGCTCTACAAACCGGCGGAAATTATGTATCGCCAATGGTCTTCCATCAGAATGAAAAATCAAAAATATCAAAATGCATTGATTTCTTTTTTATTTACGGATTCTTTGCAACCGGTCTTTTATTTTATGAAATGTTTTATTTACAGAAATTCCTGCTCCTCGTATTTGGAACAGCGGCAGTAGTGATTTTTATTCTAAGCATAATTATCAAAGCCCCGGGGAACCTTTCTTTCTTAAGAGAATTTCTCGGAGTTACTATCTTAACTTCAACGGCGCCGGTTTCCGCCCGAACTTTATTAAAAAAAGGTGATTATCCTTATTGGAAAGACCCCCCGTTTACAGACGCAAAAGATTTTCAACCTCAGATCGTTATCATTAAACTAGGAACGAATGATACAAAATCGCAGAATTGGGTCTACAAGAATGAATTTTACTCGGATTACATTGACTTAATAAATGAGTTCAGAAAAGGAAACGTAAGACCACAAAAGCACAAACAAACTTTTCAACCGCGAATGCAATTGACGGTGACCCTGCAACGGCATGGAAAAGCAAAAATGAATCTTCCCCATGGATTTATATCGATTTTGAAAAACTGATGGATTTTAAGCGGGTAGTTTTAAACTGGGGAAGAAATTACGGAATAGCATATAAATTGCAATCAGTAAGTGAAGCTGGCGCCCTTACTACCATTTACACGCAAAGCGCCGGGACGGGAGGCATTGAAGATATTACGAATCTTTCTGGTAGCGGAAGATATTTACGGTTGCAGTGCACAAAAAAGTTTATCGCCGATTCCGGCTATGTTTTAAACGAATTTGAAGTTTACGGACAAAAAAAAACTACTGCACTTAATGATGAAACAGAAAGAGTGACTGATTTTGATCTATTTCAAAATTATCCAAATCGCTTTAATCCAAGCACAGTCATCAGTTGGCAGTTGGCAGTCGGCAGTTTTGTAACTCTAAAAGTTTTTGATGTACTTGGTAATGAAGTGGCAACTCTAGTGAATGAAGAACAGCCTGCAGGAATTTATCACATTACTTTCAACTCTCAACTAACTACCAACCACCAACTGCTTGCAAGCGGGGTTTCCGCCAAAGGTGGATACGCCTCCGGTGTATATTTTTATCAACTTCGTGCGGGTAGTTTTGTGCAAACGAAACGGATGATCGTTTTGAAATAATTTTCTTACTGTTAGTTGTGGCAAGTAGCTGAAGGGGCTGGTCTGGTGATTATGAGACAGCCCTCTTCTGCTTTTTCGTTTAATGGTTAACTGAAATATTTTGTTAGTCGTTGGTCACTAGAAATGATTCGGTTTTACATACTTTAAAAGTTAAACGATATTTTTTAGTTTGTGGGCGTAAAATTCGGAACAAAAATTTTAATAAGTAATTAAGTAGTATGGTCATTAATGAAAAAAAATAGATTTGTAATCGGCAGTTCCCTGTTTCTAATTTTTGTCTTTACAACATGTATGTTACCGCAGTCATTAAGGGTGATGACTTTTAACATTCGGCTTGATAGCCCTAACGACGGCGAAAATATTTGGAGCAACCGAAAAGCTAATTTCGTAAGTATGATAAAATTTCATAAAGCCGATTTGGTTGGACTTCAGGAAGCGCAAAAACATCAGATTGACTACATCCAAAAACAATTACCTGAATATAGTTGGTTTGGAATTGGAAGAGATGACGGTAAAAACGGAGGCGAATTCACTGCCATCTTTTACCGGAAAGATAGATTTGATACGTTGGAAACATCTACGTTTTGGTGCTCTGAAACGCCTGAACATCCCGGAATGGGCTGGGATGCAGCTTATCAAAGAATAACTACCTACGGAAAGTTTAAAGATAGATCGACTGAAAAAACATTTTATCTTTTCAATACTCATTTGGATAACGAAGGGGAAATTGCACGGCTTGAAAGCGCAAAACTTATCAAAAGAAAAATGGAAATGATCTGTGGAAATTTGCCTTTGATTTTTACCGGTGATTTTAATTCTTTTCCCGATTCGCCTCCGTATAAAGTGATAACTGCAAAACCGGATTCCAATGTCTCCCTGGAACTTTTTGATTCTCAATTTATTTCTCAAACTAAACACCATGGTCCCAGTGGAACGTTTACCGGATTTGATATACTTGCAAAACCTGCAAAGCCCATCGATTTTATCTTTGTACGAAAAGGAATTTCTGTTCTCTCTCACGGAACATTGTCTGATTCTTTCGATGGATTCCTTCCGTCGGATCACTATGCAGTTGTAGTCGATATAATTTTTTAATGTGAAGTAAATCCGTTTTTATTTGTTGCAGAAATTTTTTAATATGAACTGATCTTGGATCCTTTTTGTTCTTCACTTTAGGCATGCAAATCTGTTGACTTCCGGTTTAAGATAATTTGAGTTTGTTCTTGCCTTTCTGAATTAAGTGCAATAATTTATAAAAGAAAAAGTTTTAAAGAATGATGTAATTCCGTTTAAATAAATTTTATAGCAATTTCAATTACAATAAAGGAATAAAAGAGTGAAAAAATATTTTCTATTTAGTATAGTTGTTTGCGCATTTCTTTTTAGCGCAACCAATTTTGCAGGCGTAAAAGTTATTGCTCATCGCGGCGGCTCTTACCTCGCTCCCGAGAACACAGCGGCAGCCTGGAACAAAGCTGTTGCTCTTAAAGCAGATTATTTTGAGCTTGATATTCAACTTTCCAGCGATGATTCATTAATGATTATGCACGACGACACCGTGAACCGGACTACAAACGGAACCGGAACCGTTAGTTCTATGACATATGCACAACTCCGCGCGTTAGATGCCGGCTCCTGGTTTGGCGCTGCATTTACAGGAGAGAAAATTCCATCGTTTTCAGAGGCTTTGTACACGGCCAAGTCGGATCTGAACAATATCGGCATCGTTGCCGAAATCAAATCTTCGAACGCTACCATTGTGGCTAAAGTGGTTAAAATGGTTCAAGATTACGGCATGCAGACAAGAGTCGTAATATCAAGTTTTAATTTTGCACAGATTTCTCAAGTAAAAACTTTAGACTCCACTATTGCCGTTCAACTTTTCGGAACTATTACCAATTTCAATATTGATCAAGTTTCAAATATTGGCGGAGAATGGGTTGGAAGCGGCGGAACTACAACACAAGCGATCATCGATTATGCCCATTCAAAGAAGGTTCTTTATAATGCATGGACGATCAACAGCGCCGCTCAAATGCTTCCTTTAATAAAAAATACCGTTGTTGATGGAATTACTACCGACGCGCCGGATCTATTAATTGCCCTTGCAGATGATACGCCTCCAACCGATGTTGTTTTAAACGCTCCTGTAGTTTCAGCTACAAAAGTAACCCTTACCTGGCAAGCCGCAATTGATGAGCAGAGTGGTGTAACTAATTATCTTATATACCGTGATGGAGTTACTTCTCCAACAGCTCTAATTGCTACAGTGGGCATGGTTACGGAATTCGTAGAAGAAACTTATGCCGAAAATCAGACTTTCTTTTACAAAGTTAAAGCAAAAAATACCGCCGGAATGTTAAGCGCAAATTTTAGTAACGAAATCTCCGCAACTACCGGAGCTGATGTAACCAAACCGGAAATTTCTTTTGTCTCATCAAGTAATGATTCTGCAACCGTCATTGTTGAATTTTCTGAGAGAGCGGATAAAACAACTGCTGAAACTGTTGGAAACTATTCGATCGATAAATCAGCAACGGTGATAAGTGCGAAATTAACTCTCGATCAAAAACAAGTATTGCTTACAACTACACCTTTAGCTGACACAACTTATACTTTAACTGTTAAGAATGTTAAAGATAAAGCGATAACTCCAAATACAATATTGGAGAGTTTTCCAATCTTCAGGCATCAGAATCTTTCTGCAAACATCGTTGCCTCTTACAATTTGGAGGAGATAAAAGTTGTTGGAGCCGACTCACTGATAGTTGACGCAACTGCAAACGCCAACAACGGTGTTATTAAAAACGGTCCGGTTATCTCAGAAGGATTTCTCGGCAACGCGATGCAATTTGACGGTCTGGATGATTACGTACAATTCCAATCTTCATCGTCATTCGATCTGCCAAGCGGAGCTGTTTCTATTTCCGTTTGGACTGTCTTGAATTATTTACCGGCTGATCTTCCGTCAGCCTTTGGTCCTATATTCGACTCAGAGACAGATAATTATGTTATCTACGAAGATAGAGGAAATAATGAATTACGATTTAAAGCCGCTACATCCGGTGGTGCCGCCAGACCGGGAATTAAAGCTGCAGAACTGAAGACAGGTGAATGGCTCCACATTGCAGGTGTGTACGACGGAACCAACGCAAAGATCTATATGAACGGAATTTTAAAAAGTACGTTACCGCTTACCGGAACCGTGAATAAAGGACAGACTGCAACACTTGGTAAAAGCGGAACTTCTTTTTTTAGTGGAAAAATTGACAACGTTCAAATTTTCACCAAAGCTTTAACTTACACGGAGGTTAGTGATTTGTACGCAAAAACTAAAGCTTCACCTATTATTACTGGAATAGAGAATGAAGAGATAAATCTCAATAATTTTGATCTTAAACAGAATTACCCGAATCCATTCAATCCAAACACAGTTATTCGTTGGCAAATGCCGGTTGGTGGATATGTATCGCTAAAGGTTTATGATGTTCTGGGACGGGAAGCCGCAACTTTAGTAAATCAATATCAAACTGCGGGAGATCATTCGGTAACTTTTAATGCAAACGGATTTGCAAGCGGTCTCTATTTTTACAAAATAGACGCAGGCTCGTTCCGGAGTATTAAAAAAATGATTCTTCTCAAGTAGTTGAAATCGTTTGCCCCGCTTAAAACTTGCAAGTTGTTTTAGCGGGGCGTTTTTATTTTATATCGGTCATAAAATTATTTGTGCAAGAAGCCCAACCATTTGAAGTGCTTTGTAAGTTACTAAGTCATGTTACGCAGTTGTTGATAGAGAAAGATTACGAGTACTCAGCCGAGGCGGATAAGAACCCGGTTTAACCTTTTGCGTAAAATGACTGAGTAATTAAAAACACATTACTTCAAATTCGTTAATTACTCTTCTGATCATAAAATACCAATCCTCTAATAAATTGTTTATTTTTGACTCAAGGATAGATAAATATATAAAATGAATAATTTCATAATTACGAAATGCAAAAATCTTTTCTCAAAATATTAGCGTTTCTTATCTCCCTCACGTTTTGTGAGGTGACCACTGCGCAATACCGTTCTTTTGCATTTGAGCGGCTTACAATTGAAGATGGATTATCCAACAATTCCATTAACTGTCTCTTGCAGACAAGAGATGGGTTTTTATGGATCGCTACGAAAGATGGACTTAACCGTTATGACGGACAATCATTTAAAATATTTAAAAATATTCCTTTGGATTCAACTTCTCTTCCTGAAAATTATGTAATGAGTTTGTTGGAAAGTCGTGATGGGATGCTTTGGGTAGGTACCTGGGGTGGTGGTCTATGCAAGTATAACGCCATGTATGAAACATTTATACGGTGCGATTTACCAACTCCCGCCGACGATTATATTCAATGCCTTTTTGAAGACAGCCGGAATAATCTTTGGTATGGAACCACTACCGGCGGACTCAACAAGTTGAACCGGGTGACGCATAATATCCTTTCTTATAACAAAATGCCGATCAGTAAAAGCCGGTTCCCTGCAGATAATATCACTTTTATTACCGAAGATGGGAAAGGATTTTTATGGATCGGAACATGGGATAATGGTCTAATTCGATTCAATCCACAAACAGAAACCGTTAAACACTTTATCCATAATCCGGAGAATACAAATTCAATAGCAAGCAATGGTGTTTGGCATCTATTTAAGGATGACGATAAGTATCTTTGGCTGTCAACATTTCTTGGGGTTGATTTGCTTGATTTAACAACTCATGAAATCACCCATCAACCGGACTTTTCAACTGAAGACAAAAAGCGTTTGACAACTCCCATCAGACAAATTCTTAAAGATCATTTTGGTAAACTTTGGATCGGAACATACGATTATCGCGGATTATTTTATTACGATAAAAATGAAGAAAAGAAACGTTTTGATCATAACGGTTTAAATGCGCTATTAAATGAAGAAGACAATTCCAACTCCATCTCCTCAAACCGGGTACGATGGATGTACGAAGATAGAAACAATAACCTTTGGGTTGGAACAGAAGACGGCTTAAATAAACTTCCTGCTACGAAACCATTTTTGCAATACAGACATTTTCCTCTGCGTAAAACAAGTCTTGGCGGTAAAGTAGTAAGCAGTATTTATGAAGGTGATAATAATATTTTGTGGGTTGGTTTTGGCGGCGGCGGGTTTGATAAGATTGATCTTAAGACTGACGCTATTACACATTTTAATCATTACGCAAACGATACCTTTAGTCTATCCGACTGGGATGTGATAACCATTCACGAAGATAAAAATGGAATTATTTGGATCGGAACGATGAGTGGCGGGTTAAATCGGTTTAACCCGAAGACGGGAATTTTTAAACATTATTTGCATGATCCAAAAAATCCGAACAGTATCACGTCAAATTGGGTGCAGCAAATTTTAGAAACCCGGGATGGCTTATTTCTAATAGGGACGAATGATGGCTTGCAAATTTTTAACCGCGATACAGAAACCTTCACTCCTTATAATCCAACAATTAAAAATAGTCCCGGCTCTTTTCCGTTAACACTTTCGGTAAATGCGCTATTTGAAGATAGAGAAGAAAATCTTTGGATCGGGACATGGCTGGATGGACTGTTTCGTTATTCTCCGAAGGAACAAAAGCTCCATCATTATATTCCTGATGTGAGAAATCCTTTCAGTTTAAGTTCAAGTAAAGTAACTACCATCTTTGAAGATTCTAAAGGATTTATTTGGATCGGGACACACAGCGGCGGTTTGAATAAATTTGATAAAAACACAAAAAAGTTTTATCAGTTCTCTACACACAACGGACTGCCGAATGACGTTGTTTTCGGAGTGCTTGAAGACCGGAGCGGTAACTTGTGGGTTAGTACTTTAAATGGCTTGGCAAAGTTTAACCCTTCGTCACGGTTGTTCCGGGTTTATGACGCGTTTGATGGACTTGTTCATAATCGATTTAACTGGCGGGCAAGCTGTAAAAGCAAATCTGGTAAAATGTATTTCGGCGGAACAAACGGTTTTATTTCGTTCTTTCCGGATTCAATTAATGTTGCTACAATTCCGCCTCCGGTCGCGTTTACATCTTTTAGGGTATTTGACAAAGAGGCGTTGCTTCCTAAGGCGCTTTCTTCAACAAAAGAAATTATTCTGGACAATGACCAAAATTTTATTTCGATTGAGTTTGCGGCATTAGATCTTACTCCAAATCAAAAGCATACGTTCGAGTATAAGTTAAAAGGAATTGATCCCGGCTGGGTTAATTCCGGAAGCCGTACAACCGCATTTTATACTGATCTTCAACATGGCAGATATACGTTTTTTGTAAAAGCAAGTAATGCTGATAATGTTTGGAGCAAACCAATTTCACTCTCAATTATTGTGCTGCCGGCTTGGTGGATGACGTGGTGGTTCCGATTGCTGGTACTTGTTGCGGTAATACTCATTGCGATTAGTATTTATGAATATCGTGTCAATCAATTATTAAAGATTGAACGCATTCGTTATAATATCGCCAGCGACTTGCACGATGAAATTGGGAGTAATCTCAGCAGTATTAGCGTGGATGGTCAAATGTTGCTGCGTAGTACTTCTTTAAATAATGTAGATCGAGAACTTTCTTTTGACATTAGTAAAACCGCAATGGCAACCATTGATGCGATGAGAGATATTATCTGGTTTATCAATCCTAAAAATGATGCCGGTGAAGATATCATTTTCAAGATGAAAGAGACCGCTGCGAAACTACTGGCCGGGACTGAGTGGTCCTTCAATTTTTCTCAAGGGATCCGTTTAGATCATTTCAGTCTTGAAGAAAGACGAAATATTTTTTTGATTTACAAAGAAGTCTTAACAAACGTCGTTCGGCATTCGGAAGCAAAAATATGTTCTGTCGAGTTGATTAAGGAATCAAACATGCTGGAGATTATCATTCAAGATAACGGGAAAGGGTTTGATGTTCTAAATGTTAAACAGAACTACGGGCTGTTGAGCATTCAAAAACGGGCTGATAATATTAAAGCAAAGCTGGAGTTAACAAGCGAAGTTGGAAAAGGAACACGTGTGGTCTTAAAGATCCAAACAAAAAAGAAATAATCCCGGATCGTTGTTATTGATAAGAGAAATGACACGAACGTGGTATAGTGAAACAAAATGCCATCAATTAATTTAAACGTGAATTCTAAATTGAAAAAAGAAAAAAACACGGAAAAGCAAAAAATAAATATTTGGTTGGTTGAAGATAATCTTCGTTACCGTAAATCGATGGCGGGAATGATTAACGCAACGGAAGGAATGCGCTGTTCTCATGCCTTTCTTTCGTGTGAAGAAGCGCTGCCGGTGTTCTTGAAAGACGATTTGCCTGAAGTGATTTTATTGGATATCGGGTTACCCGGAATGAGCGGAATTCAAGGAATTGAAAAATTTAAAGAACTTTCGCCCTCAACCCTCGTTGTTATCCTTACTGTGTATGATGATAATGATAAAGTGTTCAATGCGTTGTGTGCGGGGGCGTCCGGCTACCTCTTGAAAGATTCTCCCCCGGAAAAAGTTATAGAAGCGATAATAGAAGTTCTTGCCGGGGGCGCCCCGATGAATATGCAGATAGCCCATAAAGTACTTGGAATGTTTGCAGAGTTTAAACCGAAAAAAGCAAATTATGGCTTGTCCGAACGTGAGAAGGAAATTTTGCAGCTTATGGTTTCAGGGTTAACCAAACAACAAATTGCGGATAAATTATTTCTCAGCTTTCACACGGTAAATACACATTTGAAAAACATTTATACCAAGCTTCATGTAAACACCCGCACAGGCGCGGTTTCAAAAGTGTACGAGGAACATTTGTTATAGCGCTTTTTATAATCATTTTATTAAAATTCAAATCTGTACTTAGTACCATAACACTAAAGATCATGTAAGCCGCTGCTCCGCCGAGGCGGAGGATTTGTAGAATATTATTGAGACAGATAAAACAATGGACACGAATGAATGAAGATGAATGGATGAATGTTTTTCATTCAAACATACAACCATTCAATCATGCTAAAGTGATAATTTGATTCTGGCTTGTTCTGTTAGGAGTTATGTTTATTAATGAAAAAATATTATTAGCTTTTGGCTGCGTTCTATTTTTGGTTGTTCTATTTTCTAACTGCATTTACACAGTCAATAAGGATAATAACCTTTAATATACAGCTTGATCTTGCCTCTGAAAGTGCGAATGCGTGGAATAATAGAAAAGTTAATCTTGTGAACATAAGAACTTTTCATAAAGCATATCTCATCGGGTTACAAGAATCTCAAAAGCATCAGATTGAATATATACAACAATCATTAGCAGAGTATAATTAGTTTGGGGTGTCCCAGTACATAAGACATGACTGGATTCTTCCCGATTCTTTCGATGGGTTTTTCCCGTCAGACCACTATCCCGATCTTGCCGAAATCATTTTTTAGATTACAATTCTGACTGCACAAATTATGTGGCGTATTTTAGCTTCTCAGCAAGATACCACGAACGTGCTATTGTGGTACTTAACTCAATAATATAATTTTCTCATGTTGTAAATAAGAAAGAGTGAAGAAATTTAATATTCCGTTAACCGGATGTTCCACTGATTTCTAATCAATAATAAAAGGAGAATAATTATGAAAAAATGGATTCAAATAAGCCTAACTATTTGTGCTTTTATGTTTAGCATAAATACTTTTGGCGGCGTTAAAGTAATCGCTCACCGGGGAGGGTCGTACCTGGCTCCGGAAAATACCGCAGCGGCATTCAGAAACGCTGTTGCTTTAAAAGCCGATTATTTTGAGTTGGATATTCAAACTTCGATTGATGACTCGTTGATGATAATGCATGACGCTACCATCGATAGAACCACAAACAGCTCCGGAACTTTAAGTTCAAAGAGCTACCAGTTGCTGCGGTTTCTGGATGCCGGTAGCTGGTTTAGCGCAGCCTTTGCCGGAGAGAAAGTCCCAACTTTCTCTGAAGCACTGCAAATTGCAAAAGATGACCCTAACAACATCGGGATAGTCGCGGAAATTAAAGCTGTCAATTCCACTATTGTGGGCAAAGTTGTAAAGATGATTCAAGACTACGGCATGCAGTCAAGAGTTATTATATCAAGTTTTTCTCTCGCTCAAATTACCGAAGCAAAAACTCTTGACCCTACAATAAGAGTTCAACTTTTTGCTACCATTACAAACACGATGATTGATCAAGTTGCTGCGATTGGCGGAGAATGGGTTGGTAGCGGCGGAACTACAACACAAGCGATCATCGATTATGCTCATTCGAAGAATGTTCTTTACAATGCATGGACGATTAATAGTTCTAGTCAAATGCTTCCGTTGATTAATACTACGGTTGTGGATGGTATTACAACCGACGCCCCTGATGTATTAATCGCGCTCACCGATACTTCAGGTCCTACTGATGTAGTCGTAAGCTCTGCAGTTGCAAATGGAACAGCAATTACCTTAACATGGCAACCTGCTGAAGACACACAGAGCGGTGTTTCCGGTTATCTAGTTTATCGAGACGTTTCCCCTTCCCCAACCATTCTTTATGCTACACTCGGAAATGTAACTGAACTTGTTGACCAGACTTTTACCGAAACTCAAACTTATTATTATCGAGTAAAAGCAAAAAATCCTGCTGGAATAACAAGCTTAAACTACAGCAATGAAGTTTCAGCTACGACAGGTAGTGATGTTATAAAACCTTTAGTTGCTTTCGTCTCCTCAGGTGGAGATACTTCCACCGTTGTTGTTGAATTCAACGAAAGAGTTGATCAAGTAACGGCTGAAACAAAAACGAATTATATTATTAATAAATCAGTTGTTGTTTTAGGCGCTAAGTTAGCGTTAGATCAAAAACAAGTAATTCTTTCTACTACACAGATGGCTGATACTACCTATACGATCACTGTAAAAAATGTTAAAGATAAAGCAGGCACGCCTAATGCGATGGTTACAAGTTCAACTATTTTTATGCATAAGAATATGTCCCCCAATATTGTTGCCAGCTATAAGTTAGATGAAACTGTAGTTGTTGGTGCAGATATTCTTATTTATGATGCATCCGCAAACGCAAATAATGGTGTTGTATTGAATGGACCGGTTGTTGCTGAAGGATTACTCGGCAACGCGCTACAGTTTGACGGTGTTGATGACTTTGTTCAATTTCAAACAACTCCTTCCTTTGATTTGCCTAGTGGTTTAGTTTCTGTTTCTTTATGGACAAAACTTGCTTATTTACCAGCAGAATTGCCTGCAGCCTACGGTGCATTGTTTGACTCCGAAACAGATAACTATGTTCTCTATGAAGATAGAGGGAACAATCAATTAAGATTTAAAGTTACAACAACAAACGGCGCGGCGCGTCCGGGCATTGCAGCGGCTGATTTAAAAACCGGCGAATGGATTCATGTTGTTGGTGTTTATGACGGCGCAAATGCAAGTATATATTTGAACGGAGTATTTAAAAATTCTCTTCCGGTAACCGGAACGGTAAAAACCGGGCAAGTGGCGACGTTGGGAAAAAGCGGCACAGCCGCTCCTACCTTCTTCAAAGGAAGCATGGACAATGTTCAAGTTTTTGATAGAGCGTTGACTGCTCAAGAAGTAGCCGATATGTATGCTAAAACCAAAACTATGGGAGTAAGCCCAAATCCTTCGGATGTTGTTTTGAACGCACCGGTGGTTAACGAAACTGATGTAGCCTTGAGTTGGACTCCCGCTATTACCTACGAAAGCACTCTCATGGGTTATGAAATTTACAGAGACGTTACTGCTGACGCAACAATACTTGTTGCGACGGTTGCTGGAAATAAAACTGAATATACCGATGCAACAAATAAAGAGAACCAAACTTTTTATTACAGAGTAAAGGCGAAAAATTCGGTTGCGTTAAAAAGTCTTAATTATAGTAACGAGGTTTCGATTACTACAACAACAGACGCAAAGTCTCCCTATGTTGCTTATTTAACAGCACAGGAAAAAGACACTAAAGTTGTTGTTGAGTTCAGTGAATTAGTTGATCAAACCACAGCAGAAAATGCAGCTAATTATCAGTTTGATCTTACAACTACAGCTACTTCCGCAAAATTAGCTTTAGATGGGAAAACGGTTATTCTTACTTCTGCTCCATTAACCGAAACAGTTCATATGTTAACAGTAAATAATGTTAAAGATAAAGCTGCTTCAGCAAACACTATCGTAACTAACAGTTCTTATGAGTTTTCCGTAGCAAATTTATCATCGGATATTGTCGCTTATTATTCTATGGATGACACCCGCGTTGACACTCTGATTGATGCGACGGTAAACGGGAACAATGGCATTTTCTTTAGCACGACAGCAGTGGCTCCTGGATTTTCCGGAAACGCTCTAAGCTTTAACGGTGTTGATGATTACGTTCAATTTTCGCAATCACCATCCTTTGATATTCCCAGCGGATTGGTTTCTGTTTCGGTTTGGACAAAGTTAGACTATTTGCCAACAGAAATGCTTTTGGGAACCGGTCCTTTGTTTGATTCCCATGGTGATGAGTATGTTATGTACGAGGATAAGGGAAATAAAGAACTTAGATTTAAAGCTGTTAACTCAACAAACGGCGCTGCCCGTCCGGGTATTCCGCAGGCTGACTTAATAACGGGTCAATGGATTAATGCTGTTGGCGTTTTTGATGGCACTAACGCAATGATCTATTTGAATGGAGTGAAGAAAGGTTCACTTCCTCTTACCGGAACAGTAAAAACCGGTCAAGTTGCTATGTTAGGAAGAAGCGCTGTCTCCGGAACAACCTCATTCTTTAAAGGATGTATTGATAACGTTGCTGTGTATAACAAAGCGCTTTCTCAAGCAGAAGTTGAAGCGCAGTATGCGAATCATAAAATTGTTGCAAAGGGTGTTCCCGTTCCGGTTGAATTAACCGCCTTTAGTGCAGAAGCTATTCAAAACAAAGTTAGTGTAAGGTGGGAAACCGCTACCGAAAAAAATAATTTAGGATTTGAAATTCAGAGAAGCAGCGATAAACAAAATTTTGCTAAGATCGGTTTTGTTACCGGTGCAGGAACCACAGTTGAAAAACATAGTTATGTTTTTACTGATAACACACCTGCAGCCGGAAAGAACTATTACCGTCTGAAACAAATTGATGTTGATGGCTCGGTTAATTATTCTCAAATTGTTGAATCGGGAAAGATTATTCCCCGGGAATTTGATTTATCACAAAATTACCCGAATCCGTTTAATCCTGAAACCAAATTAAGCTATCAGTTACCGGTAACCGGTAAAGTTTCTCTTAAAGTTTTTGACATAATTGGAAGAGAAGTTGCTACATTGGTGGATGAAGTGAAAGAAGCCGGGACATACGATGTTTCTTTCAATGGAAACGGGCTGGCCAGTGGCGCTTATTTTTACAGATTCCAATCCGGGAATTTTGTTAAAATTAAAAAGATGATTTTACTCAAGTAATTTAAAATCGTTTGCCCCGCTTAAAACTTGTAATTTGTTTTAAGCGGGGCATTTTTATTTTAAATCGGTCATAAAATTATTTGTGCAAGAAGCCCAACCATTTGAAGTGCTTTGTAAGTTACTAACTCACCTTATGCAAAACTTGTAATTCAATAGTTCCGACATTTAGAGGCTACATTAAAATCCATTTACAAGAGGAGTTATTTTCATACTTCTGAAAATTATTTTCCATAAGTCTAACTTTTTTCACTGCTTTATTCTTTACGGTGCTGAAACAGAACATAGAAACCACCGATAAAATTCAATCTCCTTATAATCTCATTTCCCAACTTGTTTATTTGGATTTGTTCATATTTATGTTTACTATTGTCAAGAATTCATAATTAGCCGTTGCTATAGAATTATCTTTTCGGTTCTTCTTTTGTATTATTTTTCTCTGTGGCATTAATGCTAATAATAAAAACCAACCCGATAGAGACTATGAAAACAATAACTTCGATAGGCGAAATCTTATTCGATGTCTATCCTGACGGTAAAAAACTTGGAGGCGCCCCGTTTAATTTCATTTACCATATTAAAAATTTAACCGGTGACGGCAGTTTTATCAGTCGCATTGGTAAAGATG